>Ga0335081_10000207_pt1 | contig 112477 bp, 97 predicted proteins | sample Lox_Sample_35_FD_206713 | JGI IMG/M metagenome (GOLD analysis project Ga0335081, IMG submission 206713) | Soil microbial communities from Loxahatchee National Wildlife Refuge, Florida, United States - Lox_Sample_3.5 | ecosystem: Environmental > Terrestrial > Soil > Wetlands | place: USA...
GGCAACTTATCGCGGAGAACGCCTTCCTTCGCCAACAACTCCTGGTTGCCGCCCGAGGCGTCAAGAAGCCGCAGTTTCGCGCCTCGGAACGCGCCCTGCTGGTGACCCTCGCGGCGATGTTCTCGCACTGGCGCGACGCCCTCGTGCTCGTCAAGCCTGATACGCTTCTGCGCTGGCACCGAGAGGGCTTCCGGCTGTGGTGGAAGTGGCGCTCACGGCGAAAGCCATCTGGTACCTCGCGCCTGTCGCCCGAGGTCGTCCTCCTCATTCGCCGTATGGCGACCGAGAACCGTCTGTGGGGCGCTGAACGCATCCGAGGCGAACTCCTCAAATTGGGCATCGCCGTCGCCAAGAGAACCGTCCAGCGGTACTTGAGCAAGGTCCGCACGACGCCGCCGGATGGCCAGCGTTGGTCCACCTTCCTTCGCCAACAGGCTGCAGCGATCTGGGCCTGCGATTTCGTCGAGGTCCGCGATCTCTGGTTTCGCTGTCACTACGTCTTCGTCGTCATCCACCTCGAAACGCGAAAACTCGTCCATACCGCATCCACGATGACGCCCACCGTCGCCTGGACCGTCCAGCAGCTGCGCGACCTGACTCCGTTCGGCAACGGCCCGAGGTTTCTGCTCCGCGATAACGATGGCAAGTTCACCGAGACCTTCGACGACGTCGCCCACCGCGCTGGTATCCGCGTCATCCGCACGCCTGTCCTTGCGCCCGCGGCAAACGCCTTCGTCGAGAGGTTTGTGGGTTCGCTTCGCCGAGAATGCCTGGACCACGTCCTTCTGCTCGGCGAGCGCCATCTGCAACGCGTCCTCGCTGAGTACCGTTCGTGATTCAACCGCGCACGACCTCACCAGGGAATCGACCAGCGCTGCCCTTCCGCTTTCGGCTCCGCTGCCCTGTCGCAGGACTTCGTACCAGCAGCCGTCGTCGAGGGTCGCCCGATGCTCGGAGGGCTGCATCACGATTACCGGCTCGCCGCGTGACACCGCCTTGTTGGCTGGATGAACGTGGTAGCCAGCACACCGTTCACCGACGGATCCACGGAGTGACGGCGAACCCCTTCCATCCATCCTGCAGCCGTTCGCACCACCGGAGGCTCCTGCGAGCAAACTCCAGGGCACCTATGGGATCCGCAAGCGCCTCCGTAAAAACACGGGCGGCCTGCCGCGCGCGATCCAGGGGCGCACGGCTCGCAAGTGTCGCTGCCACCGCCCAGGCAATCGAGGGGAGCGGTGCGTTCGGGGTGTCGGTCACGAGCCGGAGCACAGCAAGCGGGATCCCCGCCGCGCTGGCGGCCTCTGCAAGCGAAGCCGACTCCATGTCCACCGCAAGCGGAGACGCCGGCGCCCCAACGGGGGCGCCGGCGCCCCCCACATGATCGGCAGAGACCAGCGCGCACACTTGCGCGCCGGGGACTAAGCACAGCATCTCGGGCGGGACACCAGCTGGCACTGCTCGATCGCCCACCAAGTGGTACAGGGAGAGTGCTGTCACCCATGTTAGCGGATTGAGGCCCTCTGTCATCGTTCCGGCGAAGCCGGAGGAGACGACGAGCCTGGGCCTCGGGCCTGTCTCAAGGCGGCGAATCAGCGTCCTGGACGCGTGGCGTGGCCCCACTCCCGTACGCAACACTTCGAGGCCATGCGCGCCAGCCGCGGCAATTCCGCGCTGGCACGCTCGCGCCTCCGCCCCCGTCGCAGCGCAGACGAGGATCACGCGGCCGGGTCCGGGCGCACCAGCAGTCGCGCCAGCGCTAGGAGCGTCACGCTGACCACGCCAGCGCTAGTGGCCGCTAGCGTGGCATCTCCGATTGCTACGGTCACGCCAATGTTGAAGAAGAACACGCCTGCGTACACAGCGTAGACCGCCCAGACGAGCCGGGGGCCTACTCGCCGCCAAGCGCTGTTACCCCACGGCAGGGCGTGGAGGCAGCGCTGGAAGATCCACTGGCTCAGCGCGCCGACGAGGAGCCAACCTGCGAAGTTTGCCGCCGTTACCCCGAAGTAGAACCCACGCTCGGGGTACTCGTAGATCCTACCCAGGAACCACTTCTCGCCCTGCAGCGCCACCGGATCGATGACGACGTCGAGCAGCATCATGAGCGCTCCGCCCAGGAGCGGCATCGCCGGATGCCGAAAGCCCGGCCACGCGCCCGCGCCCCATGTCTGACGCGGCGAAATGACGGCAGCGGCGAGCACCATGCTGAAGTAGGAAAGGAACACGAAAGAGAGCGAGTCCCAGAACGGCACGTTCGAGATCCATAGCTCCCGTGTGCGAGTCTCTTCGAAGTAGCGATATGGCCCGAACGGGAAACCGTTGCGCGTCGAGCTGTACTCCGCCGCGAACGCGAGGAGCCAGGTAGTCAAAGCAAAGGTGAGGGTGCGCTTCCATCCCAGCTGGTAGAAGGCTGCGAAAAGGAAGCAGCCCAGAAACCCGTATACATACGGGCGGTGGATTACCGTTCCCCAGAGTAAGTCAGCGGCCTCCATGTCGCGGGGGTTCTATTCGCGCGCCGACGCGCAGAAGCGGCCTAACGCCATCAGAGGGAAGTAGTGTCGATAGAGGTGATACCGGATGTAGAAGTAGCGCGGGAATCCAGTCCCGGTGAACTCCTCCTCGCTCCACGACCCCGACGCCTCTCCGTCGTCGAGCTGGCGATCGAGCAGCCATGCGATACCGCGACGTACCGCAGGGTCCCGCGCCCGCCGGAAAGCGAGCAGCCCCATGAGGCCCCATGCCGTCTGCGATGCAGTCGAGGGTCCTTGACCCATACGCGATCGGTCGGAGTAAGACTCGAGCCCTTCACCCCATCCGCCGTCGGCGTTCTGGACCCCCTCGAGCCACTGAACACCCCGCTCGACCATGCGGTCCGAGGCTGGAACCCGGAGGCGCGCCAACGCGTTGAGGACGTTCGACGTACCGTAGACGTAGTTGACTCCCCAACGCCCGAACCAGCTCCCCTCGCCCTCCTGTGAGCGGCGCAGATAGGCAATGCCGCGCTGGCAAGCGGCGCGGTGCGCGGGGTCGTCGAGGATGCCGAGGGCCTCGAGGACCCGGCCTGTCACATCGGGGCTGGATGGGTCGCACAGCGAGTCCATGTCGGAGAACGGGATGTCGTTGAGATAGAGGCTGTCGTTGTTCACGTCGAACGCGCCCCAGCCGCCGTCCCGATTTTGCATGCTGAGAAGCCACGACACCGCCCGGCCCACCACCTCCGAGGAGCGTGAGGATGGGTCCTGCTTTAGCAGACCGATCACAACGGCGGCGGTGTCATCCACGTCCGGGTACCAAGTGTTGTTGTATTCGAACGACCACCCGCCGGGGGTGCCGTTAGGGTTGTAAACCTTCCAGTCCCCCCAGTCGTTCGTGAGTTGCTTCCCTTCGATCCACCGCCGCGTCGCAAGGAGGTGCGGATCGCGGCCGTCCATCCCGGAGTCGAGCAGCGCGATGAGGACGAGTATGGAATCCCAAACCGGCGATTGGCATGCCTCGATCCGGAAGCCCTCGCGGTCCAGGATTCCGAACGCCTCGATCGCGTAGAGCCCGCGTCGCACTGGCCCGCTTTCGACGGGATGGCCGGCCAGTCGGAGCGACAGCACACCGTTCAGCATCGGAGGGAAGATCCCGGCCCAGTCGCCGGACTGCTCCTGCCTGTCCAAAATCCATCGCTCGCACGCTCGCAAGGCTCGCACCCGCAAGTGCCGCGCGACGGTCCAATCGCCCGTGCGCTCGTAGAGACGTAATAGGTGGTCGGAGGCATTGAAGAAGAAACCCCACCCCGGCCCGTCGCGGCGAAGGGTCTCGAAGAGCGAGGCGCGATAGGGGATGTGCTTGTCCTGCGGGTCGAGCCACAGGTGGTCTAGCCAGTGGTTGTCGTCCGATAGCCCGTTTGGAAGTGCAAAGACCGGGCGGTGATGGAAGACGATGAAAAGCGGAACCATGGTGCTGCGCGCCCAACTGGAGAGCCGGTACGTATTGATCGGGCTCCACGGCGGCAGGAGCATGAACTCGGGAGGTACCGTCGGGACAGCGTCCCAGGGGAACAAGCCAAAGAGCGCCAGGTTAATGCGTGTGAACACCCGGACCCGGGCGAGCCCGCCTGAGGCACGCACGAAATGCTCGGCTCGGCGCATGCGCTCGTCGTCAATGCCGACGCCGAGGATCCGAAGGGCGAGGTATGTCTCGGCCGTCGTGGAGACATCGCCGGGGTGGTTGAACGCAATCCCCCAGCTCCCGTCCTCCTTCTGTCGGGAGGAGAGATAGCGAACGATGGCCTCGGCTCGCGGAGCAAGCTCGAGCCCTAGCGCCTGGTAGAGAAGGACGTACTCCGCGGTGATGGAGGTGTTCGATTCCAGCTCAGCGCACCAGTGCTCGCCCCGCCTGATGCGGAACAGATAGTCCTGGGCGGCAGCGATGGCGAGCACCGCCCTCCCGACGAGAAGGTCCCCGGCCTGACGAGCCGGCGCAGCAAGATGATCTAGAACTGCTTCTTCTGCGTCGCTCACACCGACGACCTCCCCTCGACTCCGACGGCCCCTCCCGCCCGCCAGGCGCGTAGCGCGCAGGCGGGCACGAGCGCCAACTTCTCGCTCGAGCTGAGATGGGCCCGGCGTCCGAACACGTCGAACTCGTTGGCTCGAATCTTGTCGAGGATGGCGGAGTAAGCGTCGACGGCGAACCGGAAGGCCCCGCGCCCCCGCAGGTTGCTTAGCAGCGGGATGAGCGCGAGCCCCTCGTCGTAGAGTCGGCGCGCACGCGCGATCTCGAACTCCATCAGCTTCCGAAATCGGTCAGGATGCGCGCGCGCATGCAGGTCGGCCTCGGTGAGGCCGAAGAACTGCAGGTCCTCCTCTGGCAGGTAGACCCGCCCGCGCAGAAGGTCCTCGCCGACGTCTCGCAGAATGTTGGTGAGCTGCATCGCGGTTCCGAGCGTCTTCGCGTGCGCGAGCGCATCGCTTCCGGGGCGGTATCCGGCGACGGGCGTGATCATGAGCCCAACGGTCCCCGCGACCCGGTAGCAGTACAACTCCAGGTCGGAGAACGTCCCGAAGTGGGTCCGTTCCAGATCCATCTCCACGCCGGCGATCAGATCGTCAAAGGGCTCTAGCGGAACATCGTACCGCCGGACGGCATCGCCGAGCGCTGCAAAGCGCGGATGCTCGCTCCTCCCCATCACCGCCCGTCGCAACTCGGCCTGCATCCAGCGCAGTTGCTCGCGGATGCGGTGGGCCGTGTCCCAGGGCTGCGGTTCGTCCACAGCGTCATCCGCGACACGCGCGAAGCCGTAGAGCGAGGCTATGGCATTGCCCCGCTCCGGGCCCAGGAGCACAGCCATCATGTGAAAGGTCTTCCCGTGCTTGCGGAGGATCTCCCAGCACTCGAGCTGGCCGCGCCGCACCAGCGCCGCGCTGTTTGCGTTGGTCGAACTCGTGATGGTCCCGTTCATACATCACCTCCGATAGGCTAAGCCGCTCTGCTTCGGCGGGCACGGATCCTCGAGTGCGCCCGTAGTGCGGCGATCTTCCCGGAGAGTGCTGCCGTCGGCACCGTCCCCGGCCAGACTGTGAAGTGACCTGCCATGTGCAGGTTGTCCAGCGGACTCCGAACGTGCGCGAGCGGGTTCCTGAAGGGAAAGTTGCGCCAGTTCAATTCAAACCCGCAGGTACCGCCGAAGGCGTTCCGCGTGAAGCGAACCGCGGACTGGGGCGTACCCAGCTCGGCGAAGACCACCCTGGAGCCGATTCCTGGCAGGAGCCCCTCGAAGACGCCCACCATCTCCGCCAGGACCCGACGCTTCAGCCGCCGGTACTCCACGGGCCTCGGCACCGACCGCTCGTCACGGCCCGTGTCGCCGGAGAGGCCGGTCTTCCAGCTTTTCAGCCAGTCGTGCCGCGTGAACGCCTGCAGCACCACGGCCGACTTGCCCGCGGGCGCAAGCCCTGAATCAGCGGCAGCGTGCGCTGTTACTTCCAGGAAGGCTTTGCGGTGTGCTTCTGGATCTGCCGGGTCCATTGAGGTGCGGCAGTCGAAACCGGGGAAGTAGAAGGTGTGGGAGGTCCCGAGCCGCTCCCGCAGTTCCTCGGCCGGAACGTCGAGCCCCAGGTAGGCCGACACCATCGCGTCGGAGTGGTGCGCGCGCTCCAAGCGTGCGATCTCAGCGCGATCAAAGCGTTCAAGCCCGACAAGTCTGTGGACCGCCTGGCGATAGTCCCCGGCGTACACGACCTGCGCCGCCTCAAATTGCTCTCCCTTGGCCGTGACTACCGCCGCGACCCGCGACCCGCGCTGCTGGAGCGCGGTGACGCGGCGCTTGAAGAGGAAGCGCACGCCCCGCTCCTCGAGCCGCCTCACCCACCGGTCGAGCCACGCTTGCAACCCACCCTCGGGATACCAATAGTCGTGCGCCCAGAGGTGCCAGAAGGCTGAGGCGACGAACACGTTCATGCGGGTGTAGCCGCATCGAGAAAGCAGGTCGCGTGCGCCCGACGGTGGCAACTCCCGCTCGTACCAGTCTGTGAAGTCGTCGAACATCCAGGTGCGCAGGTCCCGGAGCTGTTGCAACGCCGCGGGAGGCCACGCGAGCGCGGGACCTCCCACGGCGTGAGCCAGCCAGCGCCCCATGCTCACCGGCCTCTCGTCGTGAACGTAGGGCACTCGATCAGGCTGGAACACCCTCTGAATGAACCTCGAGGTCCTGCCGTGCAGGTCGAACACGCGTCCGAGGCCTTCGGAGCTCCCGGGGTAAGCGCGCTGGAATGCCCGTCGCATCTGGGGGATCGACTCGACAACCGCGTCAAGGCCGGGCATCACGACGCGGTAGTGCGCCCGCCGGAACTTCGCAAGGTCGGCAAGCCCGTACTGCTCGAGGAGCGGAAACACGATCCCCATGTTCTCGAAGGACTGGCAGCCGACGTCGAAGTAGAAGCCACGGCGGCGCATGCCGCTCATGAGCCCGCCCGCCTGGTGATTGTGCTCGAGCACGAGCACCCGGTGGCCGCGATGCGCCAGGTCCGTAGCCGCCACGAGGCCGGCGATACCGGCGCCGACTACGATCGCGTCGAGGTGGCCTTCAACGGGCTGGGCTGGCGGGCGTCGCACGCTTCTCCTCACGGGATCGCGGTGAGATCCCTGACCCGTACCAGTCGCCGGTGACGGAGCTCCCCCACAGCGCGGCAGCCGGTGAGGAAGAGTGCGGTGCGGAGCTCCTCGGTGATCCTCGCAAGAACATCCACGACGGCGTCCACCGAGCGCTCCCCGGCGCGGAGCAATGGGAGAGCCAGCGCCACCGCGTCCGCTCCCAGCGCCAGAGCCTTCGCAACTTCGATTCCGTTGCGAATGCCGCCCGAAGCGATCACCACGCGGTCGGGGAGGATGCGGCGGCAGATCGCGACGCTGTCCGCGGTGGGGACGCCCCAGCGGGCGAAGAGCTCCCCAGTGCTGCGCTGGATGGGGTCGGCGGTGCGGAGGCTCTCGATCTTGGACCAGGACGTGCCCCCCACGCCCGACGTCTCCACTCCAGCCACCGGGATGTCCCGGATCTTCAAGGCCGTCGTCTCCGAGACCCCCGCCCCCACCTCCTTGAGGAGGACGGGAACACCCATCTCCGGCACGATCGCTCGCAACTTCGGCACGAGCCCGGCGAACCGGGTATCGCCCTCGGGCTGGATCGCCTCCTGTAGTGGATTCAGGTGGAAGTTGAAGGCGTCGCAGCCCACCTCCTCGATGAGGTGGCGCACTTGCGCCGTCCCAACGCCGTAGTTGAGCTGGACGGCACCCAGGTTCCCGAACAACAACGGCAGGCCTGGCGCGGCATCGCGCACCGCGTAAGAGGCGCGCGTTGAGGGCCCGAGCAGCATCTTCCGCTGCGAGCCGAGCGCGAAGCCCACCCCGCAACGCTCAGCGGCTTGCGCCAGGCGGCGGTTCACCTCGCCGGCACGCGGCGTGCCTCCAGTCATAGCGCCGATGATGATTGGCGTCGCCAGTCTCTTGCCGAGCAACTCGATCTCGGTTCGGACCTCGGACCGATCGATCTCGGGGAGCGCGTCGTGGTCAAAGCGAAGCGCCCCGAACCCACTGGCATCATCCGAGGGGAATTCCACCCGCTCCTCGAGCGCTAGAGCGAGGTGGCTGTCTTTTCGGTCGAGCTCTTGCATAACTGTTTTCCTCTCAGAACACGGAGCGAATAGAACGGACCACGTTTCCTATGCTCGCCATGCTGTCCTCCACGGCGGTCGGCTCGTACCCACAGTGCATCATGCAGTTAGCGCACTTAGCGTGACGACAGGTACCGTAGCGATCCCAGTCCGTCGTCTCCATGAGCTCCCGGAAGGTCTTTGCATACCCTTCGGCAAACAGGTAGCAGGGCCTCTGCCACCCAAAGATGCTGTAGTTTGGGCTCCCCCATGGTGTGCACTCATAGTCAACTTTGCCCTGAAGGAAGTCCAGGTAAAGGGGGGACAGGTTAAACTTCCAACCCCGCTCCCGTGACGGCGCCAGCGCCTTGCGGAACAGGTCCTTCGTCCGCTCGCGAGAGAGAAAGTGCTCCTGGTCCGGAGCGAGCTCGTAGCTGTATCCGGGCGAGGTCATCATTCCGTCGACGCCGAGCGACATCATCTCGTCGAAGAAGCTGTGTAGATCCACGGGATCGTGGCCGAGGAATACAGTCGAGTTCGTCGTCACCCGGAACCCGAGTGCCTTCGACTGCTTGATGGCCTCGACCGCGATCGCGTACACGCCGGCCCTTTGGACCGAAGCGTCGTGATGTCTCTCATTTCCGTCGAGGTGAACGTTGAGGTTGAAGGCGGAACTCGGCTGGAAGAGTTCGAGTTTGCGCGCAAGCAAGATGCCGTTGGTGCAGAGGTAGACGATCTTCCCGCGCGCCAAGAGGCCCTCGACGATCCTGTCGATCTTCGGGTGGATGAGTGGCTCCCCGCCGGCGATGCTCACCACTGGGGCCCCGCACTCGTCCGCAGCGGCCCAGCACTGTTCCGGCGTAAGCTGCCGCTGCAGCGTCTCCTCCGGGTACTGGATCTTCCCGCAGCCAGCGCACTCGAGGTTGCAGCGGAACAGGGGCTCGAGCATGAGCACGAGCGGGTAGCGCTTCCTGCCGCGGACCTTCTGCGCCATGACGTATTTGCCGACGGCGACGGCTTGCTTTAGCGGGATACCCATTCCACCTGCCTCCTCGCCACCGACGGAAAGTAGCCCCGCTCCTGGAACCAGCGCACAGCGTCCTCGAAGGCGACACGGACTGGGGTCTGCGGCAGGCCGAGTTCATTCACCGCCTTCGCGGGATTGAAGAACATCCGGCGGCGGGACATTCGCACGGCCTCGAGTGAGACCGCCGGCGGTCGGTGCGTGATGCGGGCCACCGCGGTACTCGCTGCTCCGGCAGCCCAGGCAACTGCGTATGGCAGGCGCAGGCGCGGCGCGGCGCGCCCGAGGATTCCGGCCAGCTCGGCCAGGATCTCGGCAAGAGTCATGTTGCGGTGACCGAGGATGTATCGCTGTCCGACGCGGCCGCGCTCGGCGGCCAGCCAGTGGCCCTCCGCCACGTCTCTGACGTGAACGATGTTGAGGCCGGTGTCGACAAAGGCGGGGATCCGGCCGTTTGCAAAGTCGACGATGATCCGGCCGGTGGGCGTGGGCTTCACGTCCCAGGGCCCCACCGGCGCGCTCGGGTTGACGACCACGACGGCCAGGCCTCGGCCAACGAAGGAGAGCGCTGCCTGCTCCGCCTGAAGCTTGGAGCGCTTGTAGTGGCTCGTGAGCTGCCCTGGAACGAGCGGGGTCTCCTCATCGCAGGGCACGGGCAGCGCCGACAGCCCCATGGCACCCACGGTGGAGGTATAGATCACGCGCTCCACGCCCTCGGCCAGCGATGCTTCCATGACGTGAAGCGTTCCACGCACGTTGCTTTCGTAGAGCTCCCCGGGGTCACGCGCCCAAAGGCGGTAGTCGGCCGCGACATGGAAGACGCGCTGGCACCCCTGGACTGCCTGGCGGACCGCCTTCGCATCCCGCAGATCGCCCTCGACGACCTCGACCGGCAAGCCATCGAGATTGGCGCGATCGCTTCCGGGCCGGGCAAGAACGCGTACCGCATCCCCGCGCTCGAGCAGCACCCGGGCGACATTCGCCCCCACGAAGCCGGTCGCGCCGGTGACGAGGACCTTCCGTGCCGTCACGCTACGTCCCGCGCGTCGGCTTTCCGCGCGCCCACGACCTCACGAGCCGCCCGGGCAATGCCGCTGGCGTCCAGCCCCAGGCCAGCGAGCTGCTTCGCCACATCACCGTGTGTCACGAAGGCGTCGGGCAGGCCGAGTCGGCGTGTGCGCAGCCCCTTCTCGAGGAGCCCGTGCCGATCGAATGCCTCGAGGCAAGCGGAGCCGAAGCCGCCGGCGAGCGCGTTCTCCTCGATTGTCACCACGTGCCCGGTCACCGCGGCGAGCGAGCACAGCTGCTCCTCGTCGAGCGGCTTCACGAAGCGCGCGTCCATTACCGCCGCATCGATGCCCTCTCGCGAGAGCTCGAGCGCCGCGGCGAGCGCCGCGTGGGCAGCGGTTCCCGCTGCGGCCAGCAGCACGGTGGGGCGCGGGCCGCCGTCACGCAGGAGCCGCGCCTTCCCGATCTCGAGCGCCTGGGGATCCTCCAAGGGGAAGCCGAACGAGGATCGGCGCGGGAAACGCAGCGCCGCAGGCCCAATGTGATCGAGCGCCGTGCGAAGCATCCGCCGCAGCTCGCTCTCGTCGGACGGTGCCATCACCACCAGGTTGGGAATGCAGCGAAGGTAGGAGAGGTCGAAGGCGCCCTGGTGCGTCTTGCCGTCCGCGCCCACGAGGCCCCCGCGATCCAGGGCGAAGGTCACCGGGAGGTTCTGCAGCGCGACGTCGTGAACGATTTGATCGTATGCGCGCTGCAGGAACGTGGAATAGACGGCGACGACAGGGCGCAGCCCCTCGCAGGCCAGACCAGCCGCGAAGGTCACCGCGTGCTGCTCTGCTATGCCGACGTCGTAGGTCCGGTTCGGAAACAGTTGCTTTGCCTTGGCGAGCCCAGTCCCCTCCAACATGGCCGCCGTTACCGCGACTACGCGTTGGTCCCGGGACATTTCCTCGCAGAGGGCGTCGGCGAAGACGTCGGTATAGGCCCTGGCCGCGGGCTTCTTCGCTTTTGACTTCCCCGTTGCGACGTCGAAGAAGCTCAGCCCGTGGCCGCGGGTCGCGAGGTCGGACTCCGCTGGCTCGTAGCCCTTGCCCTTCGTGGTCACCGCGTGCAGCAGGACCGGGCCATCGCAGGAACTGATCCTACGGAACGTCTCGACCAGCCCGACCACATCATGGCCGTCAACCGGGCCGACATACTGGAAGCCGAGTCCCTCGAAGAGGATACCCGGCGAAACGAGCGCCTTCGTGGCCTCGATGGCGTGACGGATGATCTTGATGGCACCAGTGCCCTGCGGAAGCTGGCGCAGGATGTCTTTTAGGGTGCGCCGCCACTCGTTGAATCTTCGGGAGGCGAACTTCTTGGTGAACCACTCCGACAGTGCGCCTACGTTGGGTGAAATCGACATTTCGTTGTCGTTCAGCACCACCAGAAGGTCGCGCCCCAGGTAACCAGCCTGGTTCAGCCCCTCGAAGGCGATCCCACCGGTGAGAGCGCCGTCGCCGACCAGCGCCACAGCTCTGCCGGCGCGAGCCTGAAGACGTCGCCCCTCGACCATTCCGAGCGCAGCCGAGACTGCCGTCGACGAGTGCCCCACACCGAAGGCGTCGTGCTGCGATTCGCTCCGCTCCGGAAATCCGGCCAGGCCGCCCTCCGTGCGGATGGTGTGGAAGCGATCCCGGCGTCCGGTGAGCAGCTTGTGTGCGTATGCTTGGTGTCCAACGTCGAACACGAGCCGGTCGTCCGGCGACCGGAACACGTAGTGGAGAGCGACGATCAGCTCAACTGCCCCAAGTGACGAGCCAAGGTGTCCGCCCGTGCGCGCGCAGGTGGCGACGATGTCTCCGCGAATCTCGCGGCAGAGTTGCGGCAGTCGCAGGACCGGGAGCCGCTTCAGGTCTTCGGGGCCATCGATCGTGTCGAGTAGGCGTTCCACCCGTCACCCCCCTGAGCATCTGCGGTGATCGCAGCGTCTACCTTCTGCGAGCGACCACGTAGCGGGCCAAGGCACGCAGTGGCTCGGCCTTGTCGCCTAGGCCGTCGAAAGCCGAGAGAGCCTCGTCGCGGTAGTGTTCTGCTCGCCTTCGCGCCTCGACGGGTCCGAGCAGGGCCGGCAGAGTTGCTTTTCCTGCGCCAGCGTCCTTGCCGACGCGCTTGCCCAGCTCGGCAGTGGTGGCGGTCAAGTCGAGAAGGTCGTCTGCAATCTGGAAGGCGATACCGAGCTTCAGACCCACGGGCCCGAGCGCTTGGTCCGACCCGGTCGCGGCGATCGCTCCTCCAATAAGGGCCGCGGCCAAGAGCGCGCCGGTCTTGCGCCTTTGGAGGTCCAGCACGCCCTCGAGCCCCGGCAAACGCTCCTCAGCCTCTAGGTCGAGGAATTGCCCCTCCACCATCCGGGTAGCGCCCCCGGCAAGCAAACGCGCGAGCGTCGAAAAACGATGGTCATCGCCGCCATCGAGTATGTGTTCGAGAGCGAGCGACTGGAGAGCGTCGCCGACCAGTAGGGCGGTCGCCTCGTCGAAGGCCCGGTGCACGGTCGGGCGGCCCCGGCGAAGGTCGTCGTCGTCCATGCAAGGGAGGTCGTCGTGAACCAGCGAGTAGGCGTGGATCATCTCCAGCGCGGCGCCAAAACGCAGGGCAACCGACCCGGGCACAGTCTCGCCGCCGAACGCCTCCGCGGTCGCGCAGACGAGCGCTGGCCGCAGCCGCTTGCCTCCACCGAGCAGGGCGTACGAGATGGCATCCCAAAGTCGCGCCGGACCCTGACGCGCGCGGCTCTGAACGACCTGACGCAGGTCTTGCTCGACCAGCAGGGTGACGCGCTGAAGGTAGCCTTCGAGCGAAGGGCTCTCGGGTGTCGGACGTACGACTCGTGGACTTTGGGTCAGCATGGTGAGCTCTCGGCGGGACCCGCGGATAACAGTCCGCAGGGGCTCGCATTTTACACATCGGCGCACCGAAGACATACGCAAAAGAACCCAAACAGTTACCGTCACTTAATCGCCACATAGTCCAGATGGGGCACCTCATAGAAGTCATAGCTCGCATTTTGATGAGGCAGGTTTAGGGGAGCAGCAAGGCGAGGCATTGGTGCTTCGGTGCTAAAGGCGATGGCGCAGGGCTGCGCTACCGCGTAAGCCAACGCTCGTGCACGAGGTCCGACCTCTCACTCGGCGGAGGCGCTTTAGCTCGTCCTGGGCGAGCATGAAGAGGAAGTCAATGGGAGCCATCTTCTCGGCTTGGGCTTGAAGCAAGCGAGTCTGCGGAGCGTTGGCGCTTCGACGAAGTTCTCGGCAACTACCGGAATCTCACGGTTGAGGACATTTGCGCGTGTGTCGCGTACGCGAATGACGTCCTCGCCGAAGAGCGCGCTTCCCCGGCGGCGAACGCCTGAGGATGCGCTTCCTAGCCAACGATAATCCATCGCGTTATCCACGAAACTGGCCACGCTACCGTGTTCGGCGACCGTGCCTTCCGCATTCCTACTCCCTGTTCCACATGGAGGGGGCGTGCACGCTCTCCGCGAACGACGACTCAGCCCGCCACCTTCTCGAGGGCATGACCGGTACGTCGTTGCGGGTACTACCGAGCCGCAGAGGCCATCACCCTCCGGTTGCGCGAGTCTTGGTTCCACTCGGGTTCGCCCCCTGGGCTCTCACCGCGGGGAGTTCCCCGGTCCTTAGCCATCGTTCCAACTCGGCCATCGCCGACGAGACGTCGTAACGAGGCTTGAATCCGAGCTCCTCCCGCACCTTGCGCATCGACATGCGACTTCGGGCGGTCACCATGTCGATGGCTGTGTGCGTGAGAAGCGGCCTCGCGCAGGCGCGCCGCAGACGCGCCGTCGTCTCGAACCCGGTTGCGAGAGCTCGAGCCAAAGGGAGCGGGATCGATCGTCGGATGGGGCCCCTCCCGACGATGCGAGCGAGATGGTTGAAATAGGCCGCAAACGAGATCGCCTCGTCGTCACCCACGATGTAGGCGTTCCCGGGCGCTCCGGGGTGCTCGGCGGCGAGGAGCATAGCGTCGACCAGGTTCTCGATGTAGCAGGGGTGGCAAGTCCCCTTCCCTCCGCCGAGGAGGAACATCTTGCCCTTTCGGATCATCGCGACGGGTTGTTCCAGCCAGGTGCCAAAAGGGCCGTACACGACCGACGGTCGTAACACGGTGACGGGGAGCCCATGGTCACGATACGCAGCGAGGGCGGCCTGCTCGCCGGCGATCTTGGTACGGGAGTAGAGATCCCACCCCGGTCCGTAGGGGCTGTCGTCGTCAAAAGACGGTGGCGAAGGCACGCCGAACACGGCGATCGAGCTCAAGTGCACGAAACGCTCGACCCCCTCCGCGCACGCTGCGTCGAGCAGGCGTTGGGTTCCCCCGACGTTCACGCTGACGTACTGCTCTTCCGCGCCCCAGTCCGATACGTGCCCCGCGCAGTGGAACACCTGGTTCACTCCGCGCATCGCTCGCGGCGCGGCGTCGCCGTCGCGCAGGTCCCCCTCAACGATCTCCGCTCCGCCGTGCAATTCCGGATCGAGCCGTTCCAGGCTCGTCGCGCGGCAAAGGACCCGGACGGACCTTCCCTCCGACAGGAGCCGGCGCCCCAAGTGACGCCCGATGAAGCCGCTCGCTCCCGTGACGAGAGCGAGCCTCATGCCGCTTCACACCGGAACCACGAGATGGCTCGCTCGATGCCGTGTCTCACCGGCCCGGGCTCGAAGCCCAGCTCCTCCTTAGCTCTCCTCCCGTCGAAGTAAAGGTATCGGCCGATGAGCCCGACCATGCTGCGCGTGATGGGCGGGTGCTCGTGGGTCAGACAGTCCGCCCTCCACTCGAGCGCAGCTGCGACCGCCGCGAGGATCGGGCGCGGAATCTTCGCGCGCGGCCGGGGTGCACCGGCAACCTCGGCCACGAGCGACATGAACTCACGGTTGGTGAGGTTCTCCCCCACGAGCAGGTACTGACGGCCGACGGCACCCTTTTCGAGCGCCAACCATATCCCGCGCACGACGTCCTTCACATCGATGAAGCACGCGCCGCCCGCCACGTACACCGGCCAAAGCCCGCGAGCGATGTCGGCGATCGGCTTGCCGATGGGGGTCGGGGCGTGATCCCTCTCGCCGATGGCCGACGTGGGGTTCACGATGACGACGGGTAGCCCGTGCTCCCGCGCCTGGCGCTTCATCTCCTCCTCGCCAGCCTTCTTCGTCGTGGCGTAGAGAAACGCGAGCTCCGCGAGGTTGAACGGCGACTCCTCGTCGCGCGCCGAGGGCTCATCCGATGCGCCGAGAGTAACGCAGCTGCTCGTGTGGACGAGCTTTCCGATCCGGTGCTTCCGGCACGCCTCGGCGACGCGGCGGGCTCCGAGCACGTTCACGCGCTCGAAGATCGAGAGGTCCTCGGCCCAGTACCGATTGATCCCGGCCAGGTGGATGACCGCATCGCAGGGACCTACGAAACGGTCGAGGGATTCGTCGTCCAGCAGATCCCCCCATGCCTCGTCGAATCGGCCGCGCAGGTCGGCGAGAGGTTGCACGTCGGACCCGCGCTGAAGGAAGGCCGCGGGGCGCAACCCCTTCTCGACCAGGTACCGCACGAGGTGATTACCTATGAACCCGTTCGCGCCGGTGATTCCGATGCGCATCCGTCCTCCCGCGTTACCTCCACGACCGGGCCTCGGTTAGGTGCGAAGCGGAACCAACCATCCGCAGGGCGAACACCACCGAGAAGCCGGTCTCATCTACCAGCACCGTGGTTGCGCATTCAATGCCTCTAGCGCCGACTGGCCGTACGCACGATCGTTCATACCTCCCCGAGCCCTACTGCTCGCGTTTCCAAAGGTCGACTGCGGTTGTGCTGGCTCCTTCGTTCATCCAAGAGGTTCTCCTCGAGGAACGTGGCCTCGGGCACCTCAGCGTTGCTTACCCGGCGCGAGCCCGCAAGCTTGTTTCGGCGCACGTGATGGGGCACAGGTGAGAAGTGTTCGGACCCTGCGGTTTGCTCATTGCGCGACTACGCCGCGGCATGACCGTCGCCGGCCGCCGGGCCCTTCGCGCGGCTCGCCTGCCTACTCCCGGGCCCTGCGGCGTGGCCAGAGGGCTCCACTCTGACCTCGTACGCACCAGGAGGCAACTTATCGCGGAGAACGCCTTCCTTCGCCAACAAACTCCTGGTTGCCGCCCGAGGCGGCAAGAAGCCGCAGTTTCGCGCCTCGGAACGCGCCCTCCTGGTGACCCTCGCGGCGATGTTCTCGCACTGGCGCGACGCCCTCGTGCTCGTCAAGCCCGATACGCTTCTGCGCTGGCACCGAGATGGCTTCCGGCTGTGGCGGAAGTGGCGCTCCCGGCGAAAGCCATCTAGTGCCTCGCGCCTGTCGCCCGAGGTCGTCCACCTCATTCGCCGCGTGGCGACCGAGAACCGTCTGTGGGGCGCTGAGCGCATCCGAGGCGAACTCCTCAAACTGGGCGTCGCCGTCGCAAAGAGAACCGTCCGGCGGTACTTGAGCAAGGTCCTCACCATGCCGCCTGATGGCCAGCGTTGGTCCACCTTCCTTCGCCAACAGGCTGCAGCGATCTGGGCCTGCGATTTCGTCGAGGTCCGCGATCTCTGGTTTCGCTGTCACTACGTCTTCGTCGTCATCCACCTCGAAACGCGACAGCTCGTCCATGCCGCATCCACGATGGCGCCCACCGTCGCCTGGACCGTCCAGCAACTGCGCGACCTGACCCCGTTCGGCAACGGGCCGAAGTCTCTGCTCCGCGATAACGATGGCAAGTTCACCGAGACCTTCGACGACGTCGCTCACAGCGCCGGTATCCGCGTCATCCTTGCGCCCACGGCAAACGCTTTCGTCGAGAGACTTGTGGGTTCGCTTCGCCGAGAATGCCTGGACCACGTCCTTCTGCTCGGCGAGCGCCATCTGCAACGCGTCCTCGCTGAGTACCGTTCGTACTTCAACCGCGCACGACCTCACCAGGGAATCGACCAGCGATGCCCAGCCGCGTTCGGCTCCCCCGCCCTGTCGCAGGACTTCGTACCAGCAGCTGTTGTCGAGGGTCGCCCGATGCTCGGAGGGCTCCACCACGATTACCGGCCTCGTTGGCTGGATGGAACGTGGTAGCCAGCACAGGCCGCTGTTCGTAAGGCACCCGAAGAGGTAGCGAGGCTGGCAGTGGTGACGGCCACCGCCGACCCGCGCTAGGGTGAGCCCGTGCCACGCCAGCGACGCACCCGTGGAACGGGCGAGGTTTACCGGGAGCCGGCCGGGTCGTGGGCGATCCGGTGGATAGAGGCGGGAAGGCGCAGGTACAAGGGCGGCTTCGCCTCGAGGGATCTAGCTGACCGCGTCTTGGCAAAGGTGCGCGCCGAGCTGGCCCAGTACCGTGCCGGCCTCCCGGGGGATCCCGCCGGCCTGCCCAAGCTCCGGGAGGAGTGGGACAGGTGGATCGAGCGGCGCAAGAAGACGCACCGCGACGCCGCGAACGACGCCAGCAGGTGGCGTCGGCACCTGGGCCCGGCTTTCGGGCGACTGCGCGCCGCCGAGGTGGACGCCGGCCGCATCCGCGCTTTCGTAGAGGGTCGACTGGCCGCCGGCCTCGACCCCGCCACGGTCGGTCATTGCATCCGCCTCCTGTCTACGTTCTTCACCGACCTCTGCGAGCGGCCACGGGAAACAGGGGCCACGGTGAACCCGGTGCGCGCCCTGCCCCGTTCGACGAGGCGGCTCATGCGCCCAACGCACCGTCCCCAGGAAACTCCCTTCCTGCGGACCCTCCTCGATGTGCGCCGGGTCCACGCCCAGCTCGAGGACTCTGCGCAGACTGCCTTCGCGGTCGGGGTCTTCGCCGGCCTGCGGACGGGAGAGGTGCTGGGCCTCGACTGGAAGGACGTCGACCTGGAGGCTCGCCAGATCCGCGTGCGCCAAGCCGTCCGGTTCTCGAAGTTGGGGCCGCTGCGGGACGAGGACCCTCGCACCGTGCCCATCCTAGACGCGCTCGCGCCTGCCCTCGCTCGCTGGAAGCTTTCCACTGGCGGGACCGGGCAGCTCTTCAAGCCGAAACGGGGGAACTTTCTGCGCCCGAATACCCTCCACGCGGCGCTCGCTGTTGCCCTCAAGGACCTGCACCTGCCAACGGTGACGTGGTATCAGGCGACGAGGCACACCTTCGCCAGCCAGTGGGTCATTGGAGGGGGGAGCATGGAGCGGCTCGCGCTCATTTTGGCGCACTCATCGACCGAGGTCACCCGGCGCTACGCCCACCTCCGGCCGGAGCACTTGGGCGCTGAAGACCGCGCTCGGCTGCCAATTGTGCTTTGAGATAAGCCAGTCATATGCCAGTTCGAGCGGACACAGGGACGGTACTGATTCGATAAGTGATCGTATTTCTTAATAAAAGGGGCGCTAGCTCAATGGTAGAGCATCGGCCTTTTAAGCCGGTGGTTCTGGGTTCGAGCCCCAGGCGCCCCATCAGTGTCCAACGCTGCATCCTGACGTCTGAGCTTGCGTTACCCAAAGGGCTGCATCTCCCGAATCCGCCCTAGACCAAGCCACCGGGACGCCGAACTGCGCCCGGAAGACGGGCGTTGCCGGTCTCCTTCGCCTCGTCGATCAGGTCATGCGGTTCAAGCCCCGCCGGTCAGCGCGTCGCGCCTTTGGAATCATCGCGATAGGTCCGCCGCACCATGGGCCCGCTTGTTCCATCCGTGGAAACGCCAAACATCACCCGCATTCCACGCCTCGCGAAGTCCAGGAGTACTCAGATCCCAGTCAGGACGGATTTCACTCGTCACCGCGCGCAGGTCGTGCCACAGATCGACGACCGACGGACGGCCCCAGAACCAATAGCCGTTGTAGATCCTGTAGATCACGAGGCCTGGCTTCAGCACGAGCGTATGCGGGATCATCGGGTTGTGCTCGGGGTCGGTGTACTCCTGGATGTCGAGATCCTTCTGAACAGTTCGATCCGGGTCCGACAGGAATGTCCACTCGGCTCCGACCGATGCACGGAATTCCTGAAGTGTGTGGTGGTCGTCGGTAGCAATCGTTGCGATTTGCGTGTACGCGACTGCAATCTTCGGGTACGCCGCGGCAAGTTCCAAATGCTGCTGGTGCTCCTTCGGGCAATAGTGACCACGCGCAAGCGTGAGGATTAGCGGGTCGTCTCCCTGTAGCTCGCTGAGCTTGCGCATCTTTCCCGCGTGATCGGGCAGCTCGTAGTTCGGGAACAAGGCCCCAGAAACAATATCGGAACGCATGATTAGACTCCTCCCACTTCTCTCACAGATCTAGGGTGACGCCCGCGTCTGGCTCGGAGCAGCATACCAGCAGGTTCCCGGGAGCGGGCCTCTCCAGCGGTTCAGGTCAATAGGTAATCGATCCGCTAACAAGACCGGTCATGCAGGTGTGACAGACTCCGGCCCTGAACGACCATCTGACCGGTACGTCGCACGCTTCCGCCAGTTCGAGCAAACTGCCATACTCGCGATCCCAAGCTTTCGGTCTGCGCAACCCGCCCACAGTTATGGCCGGCGCGCCTTTGCTTGACTAGGGCGAATGCCGTTCAGGCGTTTCAACTCCACATTCACTCAGTTTTACGAGCCTCCCATCCCGGGGCTTGGCCATTTCTCCTACTCTTGCATAGCGTCGGCATCTACCACGGCCTTTGCAAAGTCCGTCGGCGCCTCTTGAGGCAGATTATGTCCTATGCCACCACCAATGGTGCGATGCTCATATCGGCCAGAAAACTTCTTGGCATACGAGTTCGCATCCGCATGCGGCGCACCGTTGGCATCGCCTTCGAGCGTGATGGTGGGCACTCGGACGAGCGGTCCTTGCGCAAGCCGTTTCTCCCACTCGTCATACTTTGACTCGCCATTAGCTAGCCCTAGCCGCCATCGATAGTTGTGGATGACAATTTCGACGTGGTCAGGGTTGTCGAACGATGCAGCGCTCCGATCAAATGTTGCATCGTCAAAGGACCACCTCGGCGACGCGAGCTGCCAAATCAGCTTTGCAAAGTCGTGCCGGTACTTGTCGTAGCCAGAGCGACCGCGCTCCGTAACAAAATAGTATTGGTACCACCACTGGAGTTCGGCGTGCGGCGGCAACGGAAACTTGCCGGCTTCTTGACTCCCTATTAGATAGCCACTTACCGAGACCAGGGCTTTGCAGCGATCCGGCCAGAGTGCCGCCACGATATCGGCACTGCGCGCGCCCCAGTCAAATCCGCCCAGGACCGCTTCTTCGACCTTTAGAGCATCCATCAGGTCGATCACGTCCCTGGCGACCGCCGATTGCTGACCGTTGCGTAAGGTTGCATTGGAAAGAAACCGCGTCGTGCCGTAGCCGCGGAGGTACGGGACAACCACGCGGTACCCTTTCGATGCAAGCAGGGGCGCAACACTTACGTAGCTGTGAATGTCATATGGCCATCCGTGCAGAAGGATTACCGTGCGCCCGTCGGTTGGCCCTACCTCGGCGTATCCGACGTTCAGGAGCCCGGCATCGACCTGTTTGATTGTACCGAAGGAAGCATTGCTGTGACCGTCGGTCATCGATGCAACGCCACTTTCCTTGGCACTAAGCGGAAGGTGGTTGAGCAGCGCGGCTCCGCCGGCAAGCCCCATCACCTCTAAGGCACGTCGCCGGGAGAGTAGGTTGGCGTTGGCCTGGGCCATGGTTCCTCCCTCCTGCACCATTCATCTCCGGGCACTTCCCGGGCGGGAACGCACCCGGGGTTGTCGTTGGGACGTCGCACTTTCATCGGAAAGATGGGGAGACTCGAAAGAGTGCGTTGATCGAGTGCGACAAAATCTTCTTTCTTCGTGCCCTAGGTGCGCTTTCTCTCCGCCGGTCAGCTCCGAACACGGACTCACCTCGGGCCGTGGGCCACTTGGGGCGGGGCGGGATGTACTCACCGCTTGTGTATTGCCCGTAACGGTACAGTCAGCGGGTCGAGCGACAAGAGCGCGGTAGGACGCTTGGCCGGCTGACCCTTTGGACCGGCTTTCCCGGCAGAGCGCGAGCGTTAACGACGCCACTTACGGTAAACACATGCGGAGCGTGCAGGTTGCGATCCTATTGGGCCTGTTTCGCGCAGAGTCCGGGCGAGGCTGGAACTAAATTTAGGCCGCCTACATCCGGCCGCGCATCTTTGACGCTCGGGTCCCGCAGGAGAACCACCCCAGGCCCCGCCGCAGATCTCCGTCGCTATTCGCGGTACGAGGAACGGAAGCGGTCGGTTCACCCGAGGGACAGTTCCGTGGGCAGCGCGCTCCTGATCAAGGGGGTCGCCCTCTAGCTCTAGAGGCCTTGGACTTCGCTTTGGCTGTCTTCGTCTTGCCAGGGTGCAACGTCTGGTGCGCCGCGCACATCGCTACGAAGGTAGCGATCCGGCTCGCGCGCGTCTCCGGGACCTTGGCTGTCGTGACCCGGTAGATGATCGCGTAGCGATTCGCGGCCTCGAGGGTTTCGAAGAATGCCCGAGCACGAGGATCGCCGTCGAGCGCCACGGCGAGATCGTCGGGGTCGGTCGACGTCTTTGCGCCATCGTAGGCGCGTTCCCAGCGCCCGTCGCGCTTGGCGCGGTCGACCTCGGCGAGCCCGGGCTCTTGCATCTGGCCGCTCGCGATCAGCGCCTCGGCTTTGGCGCGGTTGATCTTGGACCACGGGCTCCGCCGTGTGCGGCGGGTGAAGCGCTGCAGCCACGCCGCGTCGTCCAGCGCTCGCTTCTGGCCATCGATCCACCCCCAGGCCAGCGCGGCTTCGAGCGCTGCCGCGTACGTGAGCGTACTGTCGCTCGCCCCTTTCTTCCAGATGCGGAGGAGGACGCCAGCAGGTCGATCGTGGTTTGCGCGGAGCCATGCATTCCATTCCGCCACGCTACGGAGTTCGAGGATCGAATCGCCGTCCTTGGACCCCGGCATGGCGGAACCCGCTTTAGGACGTTTCATTCTTCCCACGATGTCCTCCTCGACGCGCGCGCCGGTAAAAAAAGCCGATGAGATGCGAGTCCTCGTCCGCTTTGACTCACTGGGGGCGGCGATCGCCGCCATCAGCAGAGCAACCGCGAGAAGGAACACGATGAAGAGCAGCAGGAGTGCCCCAGCGCGCCAGACAAGGCTCCGGATGGACGTCCAGGCGAGGACGCTGTACACGCCCCACACGGCGAACAGCACCGAACCGAAAAGGATGCGCAGGAACGCAGCGCCCGCAGCGATCAGCGCCTCGTCAAGCCCCAATTGGGGCTTGAAGGTGAACGGGATGGCGAAGCGCTCGTACGGGGATCGATCCTCGGCCCTACTCGGCGGGCCAGTCTGCAAACGGCGGCGGGCACGCGCCGCCGGAAGGAACCCGAGTCCCACGCTGAGATCCTTGCCGACTCGAGGAGCGTTCGCAAAGCACCGCTCGGAAAGCCTGTAAACCGCCGCGTCCATTCTCACCCGGATGAGCGAAGATGGCGAGGAGATGGAAGCGGAGGCTACCAGGGGCCGCTGAGCCCTGGGCCCCCATCCGGAGCTCGGGGACGGGACGCGGGCCCCGAATGACGCCGACCGATCAACCTCTCGGGTCTCGGGCCGCGGGAGGCGCTTCCTCACGATGCGCCTGCCCGCTTGCCAGCTGGCGCAGAGGACGAAGCCGGCTCAGTCACGCCGCGACCGAGCACTTCGCCGAGCACGCTTCTCGACGAGCACCCGTCCGGCGGCCGGCCCGGGTCGCGCTACTTCCGGTTGCGATTGGCAGCCTGAGCAGCGAGCTTCAGCTCGACGTTTACCTGATCCAGTAGTTCCTTGGCCTTCTGGGCGTGGCCGTCCATGTCCCACTCGTTGGCGTGCTGCGCCGCGACAATCTTCTCGTAGGCTTGATGTGACATTCGCTGAGCGGCCGCGAGGTTGGGATGCTTGCTCGGGTTGACGTTCTCGACGGGGGGAGCAGCGGCGGCGGTACCGGCGAGGACGGCGAAAGCGACGAGGCCGGCGCGAATTGCACTTCGCATTCGGAATTCCTCCGAGGTCGTTGCGGGTGGAGCGTCCGAGTGTTCCATTCGCAACTCGTCGCGTCAAATATCTTCCGGGCGGAGTCGCCTTCGTCCCGAGCGAGCGTTTGTGCACGCTCTTGCCCGGGGGCGAGTGCCGGGCTCGCGACGGCTGCCTCGGCGAAGGCCGCGCTCCTTCTCCACGACGCTCGTCACCTGTCGCACGCAGGAGCGGCGGCGAGCGGTTCCGCTCGCCGCCGCAAACCACGCCCCGACACTTCCGTTGCTACTCCGAAGCCGCGACCCTGCTGGAGCCTGCACGAGTCGCCGGGTAGGGCTTACTGCCCATCAAGCCCTCCCAGAGGATCCGGTTGTAGACACGGGCGTCGAGGCGGTCTTCGGACGAGAAGTCCATGCCCTTGGTCTTCCTCGCCCAGTACTTGGCGTCGTGCGTCGGCTGCCGCAAGGGCCTCAGCGCCACCTTCGGAATGGGGAGCTTGGTGCCCGTGAGTAGGCCGGAGGGCGTCGCCGTGAAGGACCACGTCTTCTGGTTCAGGTCGAACACTTCCGTCATCGGTCCCTGGGTGGCATCGAAATAGCCCAGGTGATCGATCCCTGCAACATCGGTGATGGTGCGCAACATGTTCACGGTAGTGTAGTGATTGCTAACCACCGCGCCCTGCTTTACGTAGGGACCGACGACGTAGGCGGTGCTGCGGTGCGCGTCTACGTGGTCCGGGCCGTCCTGAGCGTCGTCCTCGACGATGAACACCAAGGTGTCGTCCTTGTAGGGGCTCCCGGCCACGGCCTGGAGGACTCGCCCCACCGCGTAGTCGTTCTCAGCGACCTGGATCTCCGAGCCCGGCGCGCAGGGCGGCGCTCCACAGGTATCCCTTGCCTTCCTCGCCATCCGGGCCGTCCGGTGCGGCCACGTTGGCCGTCCCCGGGAGCACGTCAGGATCACCGTCGGTGAGCGCGTACAGGGTGGGGTTTTCGGCGAACCGAGCTGCACCGCTCAAACCAACGTTGATGTTGCGATTGGTGCCCTCCCAGTCGTAGGAGCCGCCGCGGCTGTACGAGCCCACGCCGGGCGCATTGGCGAGCGGCAAGCCGGTCGAGCAATCCTTGCCGGTGAGCGGACTGCAGGCGTAGTTGACGGGCAGCATCTCGGCACCGGCTTGGGACTCCCGCGCCGGCGTGCTCCACGGCCAGCCGTTTCCACTCACCTCGCCAGAATCGTAGAAGTTGTCGAGCGTCACGAAGTTCCCGGCGGCGGGGTGGAGGTTCGGGGTGGTGGCGATGGGGAACTCGGCGAGGCTCGGGTCCCCATTTCCCTTGCCTAGGTCTCCGAGAATCTGGTCGTAGGTTCGGTTTCTCCTTGATGATGTAGATGACGTTCTTGATGCGGTGCCGGAGCGCCTCCATCACCCTGTCATCCTCCTCGCTCGGGCGGAAGTCGAAGTGGTTATTCCAGGCAACGAGCTCTGTCAGGCGCTCGAGCGTCGCCCTCCCCGGCACCGGGGCGGTCAGAAGCCCGCCCTTGTTCAGGTTCTCGATGTACTCGCTGGGCGCGAAAGGCACCGGCGAGTTCTTCACCGGGCGGGCGAGGCGGTCCTCCTGCTACTCGCTTCTCGCGTGTGGGCGTCCGACCCCGAGGGCATCTTCCCGGCGGCGTCGGTCACGCACGTGCGCGGCGGACTGGACGGTCGCGTGACGGCGGAGGAGCAGCCCTTCGCCTTCGTCGTCGACCCTTCGACTCCTTGCAAAGGTGTCGTGGCCGTCGGCTACACCATTGGCATGAGCTCCGGCATCTCCGCCGACCGGCCCATCCCGGTGGTCCTGCAGAACCAGGGGGTCGCCAACAACTTCTCGCTCGGGTACGGCGTGACGAGCTGGTTCGAGCCCACGCTGAACGTCAACGTCAACTCCAACCTCTCCAGCAACGCGACGACTGCCGATGCCATCCTCGGTTTGAAATTTCAGCTCACCAACCCCGATTCTCCCTGGCGGGCGTCGGTAAGGGGCGCTTGGGTCCGTGGCTTGGGAAGCTTCGGCGCCGGACCGCTGCTCGTTGAAGCCAACCTCTATGTGGAGCACGTCTTCGAGACCGGCCGGGACGCCCTCGACTACATCGGCATGCTCGGGGCCAGCTACCGCGTGCTCCCCTTCATGCGAGTGGGTGCGGAGTACGTCGGGCAGGACCTGGAGGAGGTGTTCGAGCCCGGCGCCGAAGGTGGCGCCCGGATGGGGATGGGCCCCGACGTCGCGCTCGACCTGGACCGGGGCCGGTTCCAGATTGTGGTTGCCGCTCTCTTCGGCCTGAACTCCGCCTCGCCGACCGCCATGCTCCGGGCGGGCGTGCTCGGTAGTTTCTAGCGCCTCGCGGCGACCGAAATCCGCGCTTCACCGGGCGGCGCGGCGCGGCCCCTCCACCGGGGGCGACATCGTCGCACGCCGATGTCGCCGCCGTGCCATAGACTCGGGGCATGGAACCTTCGGCGGACGCTCCCGGAATGCCCGAGGCGCTTCTACGCACGGATCGACTCACTCGTGTGGCGGCCGGTCGACCCATCGTCGACGCGATCTCCGTGGAGATTCGCGCCGGGGACATACTCGCCGTGGTCGGGCCCAGCGGATCGGGCAAGTCATCGTTCCTACGCCTCCTCAACCGTCTCGACGAGCCGACGGACGGGAGCGTCTACCTCGACGGTCGGGACTACCGGGATCTCGCTCCACGGGACCTCCGACGTCGCGTGGGGATGGTGATGCAGACGCCCGTCTTGTTCCCCGGGACCGTCGCGGACAACGTGCGGTATGGGCCGGCACAGCGTGGGGAGTCCGTGTCGGACGACTCCGTCGCCGGGATCCTCGACCTGGTGGGATTGCCGGACTTCGCTGAACGCCCGGTAAACCACCTGTCCGGCGGGGAGGCGCAGCGTGTAGCGGTCGCCCGAGCGTTAGCCAACACGCCAGACGTCCTCTTGCTCGATGAGCCGACGTCAGCACTGGACGAGGCCGCGAAGCGGGGGATCGAGGCGCTCGTGACCCAGGTCGTTCGCGCCCGCAACCTTACCTGCGTCGTGGTCACTCACGACCTCGCCCAGGCAGCGCGGCTCGCCCGGCGAGTCCTGGTGATCGAGTCCGGAAGGCTGAAGCGCATCGGACCGCTCGAGGAGGTGCTCGATGCTGCGGACATGGATTAGAAACCCCGACTTGCTCGTGCTCGCGCAAGCCGCCGTCGCCGCGGCGGCGGCCCTCGCCGTCGTGCTGCTAGCGCGGCGACGGCGCATCCACCTGGAGGGCGACGCCTCCATCGCTCTCGTTCGAGGGCTCGTCCAGATCAGCCTGGTGGGGTCGGTGCTCGCCGTTGTGATGCGGGGCCCGCGGTGGACGAGCGTGCTGCTCCTGGGAGGGATGATGCTCGCCGCCGCCGTCACCTCCACCCAACGGGCGAAGCGGATCCCGGGAGCCTTCCGCGCTTCGCTCGCCGGCATCGTCGTCGGCTCGGGAACGGTGATCCTGGTGATGGCTCTCACGGGCGTGATCTCCACCGACCTCGGCACGCTGGTGCCCGTCGGTAGCATGCTCATCGCCAACGCGATGAACTCCAACGGACTGGCCCTCAACCGGTTTCGCGGAGAGGTGCAGGCACATGTCGGGGAGATCGACACGGCGCTGGCGCTCGGTGCCGCACCCGAACAGACCGTGTCGCGCTATGTCCAATCCTCCTACGAGGCGAGCCTCATCCCCGCCATCGACAACCTGCGGTCGCTGGGCCTCGTCTGGATCCCCGGATTGATGGCGGGGATGGTCCTATCCGGCTCGCCGCCGGTGAGCGCTGCCGTCTATCAGTTCGTGGTCCTGGCGATGATCCTGTCCTCCTCCGCTCTGAGTTGCTTGGTCAGCACGACTTTGATCCGCAAATCCGCCTTCTCACCAGCGGAGCAGTTGGTCTTGCGGCAGTGACCGGGGGTAGCGGGCGGCGGTCGCCGGCCGGAGCCCGGCGGCGAGCGCCCCTCGTGGCGAGGGGCGCCGTCCCCTTCCGGGCCGGAAGCCCTAGCGCCGGCGCATCAGAAGCCGCTGACGGCAGGGCGGGAGCCGGCGGGACGATGCTCGTCGGTGACCAGCGCCCCTGCCTTCGCGCCAGGCTTGACCGTCGCTGGGCCCTTCGAGGCCGCTCGCGGCCCCTGGGCGCCATCGAATCGGAAGGCCCCCACCATCTCCGCAAGTTCCTGGGCCTGCCGAGAGAGTTCGGCCGAAGCCGACGAGGACTCCTCGGAATTGGCGGCGTTCGCTTGAGTCACCTTGTCCATCTGCGCCACGGCGGAGTTCAGCTGCTGGATGCCGGTGGCCTGCTCCCGGGAACTGGCCGAGATCTCGGCGACGATGTCGGACACCTTGGCAATCGAGCGCGCGATCTCCCCGAGCTTCTCGTTCATCCGCTTGGCCGTCGCCTCGCCCTCTCCCGCCTCCTTCACCGACTCGCGGATGAGCGCCTCGGTCTTCGTCGCCGCATCCTTGGATCGCAGCGCCAGCGAGCGCACCTCCTCGGCGACGACCGCGAATCCGCGGCCGGCCTCGCCCGCCCTCGCAGCCTCGACTGCCGCGTTCAGGGCAAGGAGGTTGGTCTGGAAGGCGATCTCGTTGATGTCCTTGATGATCTGGGATGTCCCCTCAGCCGACACCCGGATGCGCGCCATGGCGCCCGACATCTGCTCCATGGTGGTCGCCCCTTCACCCGCGGCCGTCCGCGCGCCGCTCGCCAGGGCGTTCGCTTGCTGAGCGCTGTCCGAGGCCTGCCTCGTCATCGAGGACATCGACTCGAGCTGAGCCGCCGTCTCCTCGAGCGCGGAGGCCTGCTGGGACGCACCGTCGGCAACCGACTGACTCGAGGCTGCGATCTGGCCGGCCGCGGCAGACACCTGGGATGCCGAGCTCGCGACCTGCGCCAGCGCCTGGTGGAGGGACACCGCCGTCTCGTTGAGCGCCTCCTTGATCCTGGCGTGGTCTCCCCGATAGTCGCCTTTCACACGAGCGGTGAGGTCGCGATGGGAGAGGCTCTCCAGGACCCGCGACGCCTCGTTGACCGGCGTGAGGACTGCGTCGAGTGTCTGATTCACTCCCTCGATGATCTTGCGGAAGTCACCGCGATGGCGTGCGACTTCGGCTCGGGTGGCGAGCTTCCCCTCCAGGGCGGCCTGCACGAGGGCGCGCGCATCGGCGACGAGGGCGTTCACCGCGTCCACGCACGTGTTGAGGTTCTGCTGCAGCGCCTGGAAGTCACCGCGCCACGGATCGGTGAACTTCGGAGGGATCTCGCCCCGAGCGATGAGGTCCACGCAGGTCGCGGCGCTCCTCAGCGGGGCGATGACCGCATCGAGCGTATCGTTGACGCCTTGCACGATCTTGCGGAAGTCACCCTGGTGGCGGCCCGCGTCGGCGCGCGTGGAGAGCCGACCAGCGACGGCCTCCTCGGCCAGCATCTTGGCATCCGCGACGAGGGCCCCGACGGCCGTCGAGCAGCGATTCAGGTTCTGCCGGAGGCAGTCGAGCTCGCCCGGCCAGGCCTCGTCGATCGGTGGCGGAACGTCTCCCTTGGACAGGCGGTCCACGTGCGCAGCGGCTGCGGACAAGGGCTTGCCGAAAAGGTCCAGGAGGCCGTTCACCCCGGAGATGAGCCTCGCGTTGTTCCCGCTGTACCTCGTGGCGTCCGCGCGCAGGCTCAAGTCACCGGCCATGGCGCCCTTGGTCAGGGTCTCCACGTCTGCCTGGCGCCGCTCAAGGATGCCGATGAGGTCGTTCCAGGCGCTCTTCATCCGCTCGAACTCTCCCTGATACTCGGCGGTGATCCTCGCGGGTGTTTTCCCGAGCGCCAGCTCTTGGACATACCCGCAGGAGACGCGCACGGGCTCCGCGATCGCGTCCAGGGTCGCGTTCATGCCCTTGACGATGGGCCGGAACTCCTCGGGGACCACTCCCTCGTCCCCGCGGACGTCGAGGTTGCCGCTGGCTGCGGCGGTGGTGAGCTTGGAGGCTTCGGTCGAGAGCGCCGCGAGCGCCTTCTCGACCGATCGACCGATGACCCAGCCCACCAGCATCATGAGCACGGCACCAATCGCGAGAACCGCGAGTTGCGCGTACACCTGGCGCCGCTGCGCAACCTGCCCAGCGGCGTGCGAGGCGTCGGCTTCCTTGAGCACTGCCTCGTTGAGCTTGTCGATCGAAGCTGCAATGGGATCGGCCGAATTGTGGAGAGAGCGCCATTGCGACCAGATCCTCTCCTCCGTGGTCTTCGCGTCTGCGGCCTTGCCCGAAACGGAGCGGTCGCGCTCGCCGAGCAGGCCGCGAAGGCGCCGGGCCTCCACCACCCACGCCGCGAGGCCCTTCTGCACCTCGGGCCATAGCTCGCGGGTGGCGTCCGTCTGCGGAAGCGCGTCGACGGCCTTGATTCCTTTCTCGACGCGAACGATCTCCTGGTCGGCCCGATCGCTGATGATGGCCGTGTCCTGATGGCATCCGCGGCAGTCCTCCGACTGCATCACCGAGACGGTCACGTGCGAGAGCGCCAGGTGGCTCAGGAACTGATGTGCCTCGCGGAAGCCGACCTCCACGCTCGCAAGCGCGCGGTGCACCGGAAACTGGGCGTCGGATACCACGTCCAGCTGGCGCCCGATTTGCCGAGAGGCGACCCACGATGCGGCCCCGACCGCCAGAGCCACCAAAAGTGCAGCGGCAAACCCGCCGAGGATCTTGGTTCGTGTGCGTGCATTTCGCATGGCGCTCTCACATGCCTGTCGACGACCCATCCGTCGGCGTTAGGGTTTTTCCCCTACACGCAATGCAGCCGCTGAGCCGGCCCCTGGGAGTGTCCGGCCGGGTCCAAGAGTGCGAATCGGCTTCGAACCGACCTGGGCGAAATCACCCATGGCCCTGGGCAGGGACGACTCACGGGTCGGCCTGGACCCGTGACCTTTCCGTCGGAGGAAGAGGCCGGGCGTGCGGCGGCAGTCGCGTCCTCACCCGGCGGACCACGTTCGCCTGTCGGTCAACGACGCGGACGCGCCCTTTCCCGGCCTCCCGACCCCCAGCTCCACGGGAATCTCAGTAGGCGAGACCGAGCCCGAGGTCGATTCGGGTGAAGTTCGTGTTCACCTGGAACAGCTGGTAGTCGGCCTTGAGCACCACGTGGGACGTCACGAAGAAGCTTAGACCGAACGTCCATACCTGATCGTGGTTCTGCGGCCAGTAGCCGTAGTCCCCGGGAGCGGGGGAGACCGGCACCGTGCCGCTCGGAATGCTGGGGCCAGGCGTCCCCTCGTAACGAGAGCCCATGTTGTAGACCTCCCAGCGCAGGAACGGCGACAAGCGAAACATGCTGTCTTGCCAGACGGTGTAGGCGGCCTGGACGAAGTAGCCGTAGAACGCGGACGGGATGGGGTTGGGCGATCCGGGGTTGGCCGCGTTCGCGGCCGCGACGTTGGTGATCGCGCCTCCGGCGTAGAGCGCCGACAGGTCAAGCTTGCCAGGCGTCCAGCGCGCGTGGGCCTCCCAGAGCCATACGCGCTGGTTCCCCGGGATGGGCGCATTGGGAGGCGCGGGGACCTTGACGGCATTGCCAGTGTAGCCCGCGCCGCCGAACAGGAGTCCAGGGACGCCGCGGTAGCTGAGCGCCAGGTACTGAGCCCAGTACTGGGCGTTGGCTAAGGAGAGTTCCTGATGGGTGGCCTGCAAGGGCGCGATGTTGCTCGACTCCAGGTTCAGCGCGGTGAGGTAGGGCGGGAACTCCTGGACATAGCTCCATTTCGCCAGGTTGAAGCCGGTGGTCACCCCGGCGCTCCAACCCACGCCGACGTCGGTGTCGCCGTGGAGATTGAAACCGCCTTCCCTCCAGGTGCTCGGGATGACGAGCGTCTCGACGAAGTTGCGCTGCATGCCGTAGAAATTCGTCGGCTCGTGGTGCTCGTTCAGGAAGCCGAAGGGCATGAGGAAGAGGCCGGCGGTCACCGTGAGCCAATCCGTCGGCTGGTAGTCGACGTAGAACTGCTCCACCTCGAATTCGCCCAGGTCGCTGGCTGAGGCCACCGCGTGCTCGATCTCGTATTCGGAGTTGAACACCAAGCGCTCATCGAACCGGTACCCGATTCCGAAGACCGCCCGGTAGAGGTCCGCCTGGCTGAGGGCGCCGTCGTGTACCGGCCGGGCGAAGTAGACCTCTCCGTAGCCCCACAGACTCAGGTTATCGAACAGCGATGGCGGGCGGGCCTCCGCGACGGGAGCCCCAGCCTTCTCGGCCTGAGCCGCCTCCTTCTCGGCGGCGAGCTCCCTCAACTGGGCCTTGAGCTCTTCCTGCTGCTGGGAGAGTTGCTGCACCCTCTCCTCGAGTTGCTTCGTCGTGGCCGGTTCGGCGGGAGTCGCCGCGGCCGCGCCAGGCGGGACGGAGGCGGAGACTGCGAAGGCGGCGAGGAGGATGCGGAGTCCCTGGGCGTGGAGGTTGGGGTGCCGGTGCATGGCGTGAGGCGATCCGGGGGACTACCGGAGGAGAGCCCGACTCGGCCCGATCGTCACCGTCCGTCGAGCGATCTCCCCACGCAGGCACGCGCGGACCACTGGCGTCTCGACTGCCGGTGACGAGCGGCTGCGCGCCGCCCTCTCCTCGCCCGGCTCCGCGGACCGTCCCCGAACCGCCACCCCGGCTGGCACTGCCATCCTACCCCCTTGTCGGCGCATACCATGATAATGATTCTTATTATCGTCTTCATTTTCTGGTTGTCAAGGCCACGGCGGATGCCTAGGTTCGGACTCCATGAAGTGGCAACGCATCCCGGTCTCGGTTTCCTGGTCTCTCCTCGCGCCCGCCGCGGCGCTGCCCGCTCCCGCCTTCGCCGTGGAGTACCTCACCCCGCACCAAGCGGAGGCCGCCCTCTTCCCCGAAGCAGACAGCTTCGAGGCCCGCGAGCTCACGCTCCCGGAGATGGATCGCCGCACTCTTCAAGCGCGGCTGGGCCTGCCCGTCCGGAACCGGTGGGTCGTGCACCTCGCCTGGCGGGGCGGCCAGTTGCTCGGCACCGTGGTGCTGGACGACGTCATCGGGAAATTCGATCGGATCACCTTCGCTACCGGGGTTGGCAGCGACGGCTCCCTGCGCCCGGTGGAGATCCTCGCCTACCGCGAGAGCCACGGCGGGGAGGTTCGCATGAAGAAATGGCGTGACCAGTTCCTCGGCAGGAACGAGGCCTCCGCACTCCGAGTTGGCGACGACATCGCCAACATCAGCGGAGCGACCCTGTCCTGCCAGCACGTCACCGAGGGCGTGCGGCGGATCGTCGCCATCGTCGGGCAATTCCGGCGCTCGGGGGTGCTTCGTTGAGCATCTCCCGATCGATTCGCCGGGCGAGGCCCGCTCTGGGTACCATCGTCGAGTTGGGGGTGCGCATCCCGGAGCATTCGGCGGAGACCGCAAACGGTGGTCTCGACCGGGCCTGGCGCGCGCTCGCCCACGTCGAGGCTGCGCTTTCCGCGTACGATCCGTGCAGCGACGTGGGGCGATTCAACTCCGCACCCGCCGGAACAAGCGTAAAGGTAGGCGCCCACGCCGCCGCGGTGCTGAGGGCCTCAGCCGATCTCGCCCGCGACAGCTCGGGCCTGTTCGACGTCACCCAAGGATCGGGCCCGCGGGCCTGGGCGATCCGGGAGACGCCGGCTGGCGTCCGCGTCCACAAGGGTTCCAGCACGGTTCGCCTGGATCTGGGGGGGATCGCCAAGGGCTATGCAGTCGACCGCGCCTTCGAGGTCCTCGCCGCAACCCTCCAGGTCGGCGAGGGCGAAGCCGCGTGCTGGGTCAACGCCGGCGGCGATCTCCGGGTGGGGGGTGTCGCCCTCTCCGTCTTCCTGCGCGACGAGGTGCGCGGCGGCGCTCGCCCGTGGCTGGAGCTCAGTGACGGGGCGCTCGCCACGAGTCGCTACGGCCCGGGGGCGCGCTCACGCCTCTGGGGAGCGCCGGAAGCTGCCGCACGCCACGTGACCGTCGCCGCTCCTCGATGCATGTGGAGCGACGCGCTCTCCAAGGTGGTGGCTCTGACTGGCCGCGCCGACCACCCCCTGCTCGCTCGCCATCAGGCCGTGGCGTGGCTCCACGGGGAGGCCACCTGCTGATGACGTCCCCGGAACGCGTCCGGGTGAATCCGCTCCTGCGCTGGCAGCGCCGGACGGTGTACGCCGCCGCTGGGTCGCTTCTCCTGAGTGGCGTCGCCTGGCTTCCGGTTCACTACCTCTGGGGCGCGGGCGCCGGCGAGTTGCCGCGCCCCATCGAGCCGTGGCTCGTCCGTTGGCATGCCGTCTCTGCCGTGGCGGGGCTCTTCGCTGTCGGGGTGGTGGCCGCAAACCACGTCAGCCGCGGGTGGCACCTTCGGCAGCGCCGCATCAGCGGGCTAGCGGTTTGCATCCTCGTGGCCGTCGTGGCCGCCACCGGATACGCACTGTCGTACCTGGTTTCCGAGGATTGGCGCCCCGCCCTTGGCTGGGGGCACGCGGCCCTGGGAGCCGTCATGACCGCCGCTGGCGTGACCCATCGCCGGTGACGGCGACGACCGGTCAGGGGGCGAGCGCTGCGACGAGGTCCGCCGGCCGGCACCTCAGGGGCGAGACCGGGACTCGCTCAAGGAACGCGGACGAGACCGATACCGTAGCCCACCTGTCCGGGGTCGGCGATGCACTCCTCGACCGGCATTCGGCCTCGAAGCCGCCTCCAGAAGTGCTGCACCTGATTCGACTCCAAGGCCTGCCTCTCGGCAATATCGTGAAAGGCGACGAGGCCACCGGAGCGCACCAGCCCGCGGTAGTCCTCGAAGTCGGCCTCCACCCCCGCCTCGGTGTGGTCCCCGTCGATGAAGAGGAAGTCGACTGCTTCCCCATCCAAAGTCCGGACGACGCGCTCGCGGAAGGCGGGCTCGTGGGAGTTCCCGGTGAGGAGCACGACCCGGCACTGTGATCCGGGCGGCGGAAAGCTCTCCAGTACCTCGCGCCGCACGCCCGGCGGCACGACGTCGCAGGAGACGGCGAGCCGGCTGGCGATCTGTGCCCAGATGAAGAGGGTACCGCCGCGCGCGGTCCCGATCTCGAGGACGGTTCGTGGCTGCAGCTCGGCGACCCGACGCGATAGCCAGCGGATCTCCTGCGGCACCTGCTGGGTCCCGATCTTGAAGTTGCCGAGGGTGCCGAGGTCGAGCGCCCTGTCGACGGCGTCGTCCACGCTGGGCGACAGGGAGTGAAACGCGGCCAGCTGGCGCTCCGCCTGCCGGCGATGCCAGGGCTGCCGAATTCTGCGCGAAAAATCCCGAAGGAATGGCATGGACGCGCCTCCCGCGCCGGGGCCCGAAACGTCTCGCAGCCCCGGCTCCTTCCCGGCGCGGCACCATTGCACGGCCCAGCGGCCCGGGCAAGGGGTCGGGGCGGTCCAGGTCGTCGTCGCCGCGCCAACCCCCGACCGGTTCAGAACGCGATGTCCGTCGCAGTCGCGTATTGACAATAGTACTGTCATTATGACATGCTGCTTGTCGTGAGGGCTTCCACACAGCGGATCCAGGCGAAGCGATTGACGGCCTTGATCGCTCTAGTCGACGAGACGCGGTCTCTCTTCCATCGCCTCCGCGCCGCCGCTGCGGCGCTTCATGGAGCGGGCGAGGACACCGCCGCACACCGCGGTGTCCTGACGGAACTGTCGCGGCTCGGGCCGCGCAGCGTGCCCGAGATGGCCCGGTCCCGGCCCGTGTCGCGCCAGCACATCCAGTTGCTCGTGAACGCGCTGGCGAGTAAGGGACTCGTCCGCCTCCTGCCCAATCCCGCCCACAAGAGGTCCGCTCTCGTCGCGCTCACCCCTCGCGGGCGCGAGCGCGTCGAGAGAATGGCCGAACGCGAGGCCCGGGCCCTGACGAGGCTCGATCTCGAGATCCGCCCCGACCAACTGCGCCTGGCGGTCGGGGTGCTGCGTCAGGTGCGACAGGCGCTGGCAAGGGCGCGCTGGGACGCCGCCGGACGGAGTACGCGGAGGACCCAGTGAACGAGTGCCGAGTTGACGGGTGCGAGCGAGGAATTCGCGCACAGTTCGCCCTGCCCCGCGGCCCCGCAGGGTGGTTCGTCGGTCACCTCATGGCCGCGAAAAACCGAGAACGCGGGCGCTGGGTCGTGTCCATGCTGCAGGTGGACTCGCCCCATCGAGTCCTGGAGATCGGGTTCGGCCCGGGGGTGGACGTCGCGCGGGTGGCGCGCCTGACGGTCAACGGGCTTGCCGCCGGCGTCGACCCCTCTGGCGAGATGCTCCGGCAGGCGACTCGGCGCAACGCCGACGCCATCCGCGCAGGCCGAGTGGACCTGCGGCTCGGAGCGGCGACGCGCCTCCCCTTCGAGGACGCCTCCTTCGACCGCGTCTTCGCGAGCAACTCGGTGCAGTTCTGGGGGGACCTCCCCCGAGCCCTGACCGAGATCCGCCGTGTCCTCAGGCCGGGCGGGTTCTCGGCGATCTCGATTCAGCCCCGGAACAAGGGGGCCACCGCCGACACCACCCGCGCCTGGGGCGAACGCCTGTGCCGCGCGCTCGCGGAGGCCGGTTTCGTCAGGATCGAAAGCCGGAGAGTGGACCTTCCGCCCCTGCCGGTGGTGTGCGTTTTCGGGACCCGGCCCGCTTCGGCGCCGCTCGAGCGTCCGCCCGCCTAGGCTCGGCCCGGCCCCGGGGACGCCGGACAACCCATCCGCGGTGGCAGGACCCGCCAGGGGATGGGGCATCGCCCGCGGAGAGCGCAAGCTCGTTCCGGCGCCCGCCGGCCCGCCCGGTTGGGCGGGGGCGGGGAGCCGGGCCCGGGATCGCTCAGACCTCGGCAGGGGCCTCGCTTTTCTTCCCCTTCTTCGGCTGGAACCGCAGGAGTTGGCCGTACTTCAGCCGCTCCTCGAGTCGGCACGACCACACCAGCTCTCCCTCGTGAACCGTCATGTCCGGACACGAATCGCACATCGACTGGCGCCCGTCGTCCATCATGTCCACCGGCTGGATGATCATGACCGATTGGAGGTGAAGCTTCTTCGTCAGCCGCAGCGGGTTGCGAGCCGCCGAGGCGAGCCAGGCAGCGGCGGCCCTGCGAAGGCCGCGGTCCACCGGCGCCAGGGCGAGCATGCTGCGCGCGCTCGCATGTACGCTCGGCGGCACGTAGCCCAGGTAACGGCCCTTCACCAGGTGGTTCCACACTTGCGAGAGCTCGACGAACTTCGGCCCGGCGCTCCCGTAGTAGCGCTCCTTGTCCCCGACGATCAGGGTCATGAGCCACTTGAAGGAATCCGGCCTCTCCGTGCCGTTCAGGTAGGCTGCCGGCTCGAACTCGGGGAAGCGCTTGCGGATCTCCTCCACGATCTCCTGGGCGGTGATGTCCGTCCGCTGCGGGGCGGACCGGGTGTAGGTCATCTCCCCGAGTTCCACCGGTTCCCCTCCGACGAAGGAGTCGAATCGGCTCAGGGCGGCGGCCCGGAACGCGATGAAGACGAGCACGTGCACCTTGTCAGCGTGGCGGCGGCCCCACTCCAGGATGTCCGGGACGAACGGCAGCGTCTTCTCGTAGACGGTCGAGTTGAAGGCGCAGGAGATTCCACCCACTGCGGCGACGCGCTCCGCGAACTCCAGGCGCAGCTCGTTGAGCTCTCGCTCGCTCGCCCCCTTCCAGCCCGGGCGCGTTTGCAGGCTGTCCACGTGGAACGTGAAGCCCGCCAGGCCGGCCTTCTTTAGACGCCGCACCAACGCGTCGGTCAGCGCGTGACCGTTCGTGTTCACGACCGGCTTCAGGCCGCGCCGGACGATACGGCGGACGACCTCCACGATCTCCGGGTGCACGAGCGGGTCGCCGCCGGCCACCGATATCGCGTCCGCCTGTCGGTAGCGCTCGAAGACGTCGAGGTCCGCCTCGATCTGGGCGAGCGTCTTGTGGCTGCCCTTGGCGTTCGCCGAATAGCAGCCGTCGCAGTAGATGTTGCACTCCTTGGTGGGCTCGAGCCAGGAGATGACGTTGTCGGTCAGGCTCCAGGGGAGCCGGTACAGGCGCCGGTGATCGAGTGGGTGGTCGTTCATGAATGTCCTGAGCTTTCGCTGCCTGCGAGAGGCGCCGGAATCTAGACCGACACGCGAATGTGTCAAGAAGCAATTGCGAGGCGAGCGCCGTCACTCGCGGTCGCCCCGCCTCCTCTCTTGTGAGGCCTCCGCGCACGCTCCCGGGCACCGCTCGGGGTGGCCCCCGATCGCGATCGTTTCCCTGGAAGTTGGTCAGCGGCGCTGGCTCCTCGCATCGCGCCGTCGAGCGGTGCGCCTCGCCTTCCCGGCCTTCACCCACGGAGGGCGGGCCGAGCGCGCCCTTCTGCGCGCCTCGGCCGCGAAGAATCTCCGCATGGGCTCGAAAAAGTGCTCCCGCCAGCCCTCCCGGTACGAGGCTCCCTGGGAAGGGGGGATGCGCGAGTGGAGGATGGTGACGCGCGTGCCGCGGGCGGTTCGGGAGAGCCGCAACTCGAGGCGCGAATCGGCGGCACCCGCCGGGAAATCGGTCGTGCGCCAAGCTTGCACGATTCTCCTGCCGGGCTCGAGCAGGAGATGGCGACCCTCGATGTAACCGTCCCAGGCGGTGAATCGCGCGCCGATGACGGCGCCCTCGCTGGCTGCGGCTCCCCCCGTCATCGACGCATGGTCGTCGGCGTCGAGCCAGGCGTCGTAGATGCGCTTCGCGGTCGCCGGCAGCACTGCCTCGGTCTCAATCGACTCGCCGGGCATCTCTCCCCCCCGGATGCTCGCTGCCTCGCCTGCCGTCCGGCAAGGCGGCCGCATGCCCCGCCTCCCGCATTCTCTCGCGTCTCCAGTGCCCAGGCACGCGAAAGGAGGCGAGGGATGCGCGCCCCTACCTCCTTCGCGGGACCAAAGACGGCGGGCTGAAGGAACGGGGAGCCACCGCGCCCCCCCAACCCGGGCGCAGCGATGCCGGCAACTTTTTCGAGGGCATCCGCGGACCCTGGCACCCACATCCGCGTACCCCACTAAAGGTTTCTTTTCTCTGGGCCGATCTGTGACGACTATAGAGACATGGCCAGCCATGACCCCGGTGGAAGGCCGCCTGCGGGCCTTCCGGTCGAGCTGGACAGGGACCTCGCGGCGATGGCCACCGGGAGCGAACTCCCGTTGCCACCCTACCCTGCGGTCGCGCTGCGCGTGCGCGAGGCCATGGCGCGCCCCGAGTTTGGTCTCGACGAGGTGGCCCACCTCGTCGGCTCCGATGCCGCCCTCGCCGCCGTCGTCCTGCGCTGCGCCAACTCGCCCATGTACCGGCGCGGCGCGCCCGCCACGACCCTCTCCCAGGCCATCGTCCGGGTCGGCGCCCAGGAGGTGATGCGGCTCCTGCTCGCGTCCTGCCTCGCGAGCCACGCTCACGCGCCAGGTGCGTTCGCCTCGCTGCGACGAATGGTGTGGCTCGAGGGCGTCGCGGGTGCAGCGCTGTGCCAGGAGCTCGCTCGCCTCCGCGGCCTCAAGCAGGAGGAGGCCTTCCTCATCGGTCTCCTTCACCGTTTCGGAAGGATCGTCGCCTGCACCTGCCTCGAATCGCTGGTCCAGCGGTACCGCTCCGAGGCGCACCCCGTGGCGATATGGTCCCAGCTCATCGAGCGCCATCAGGCCGCCTTGGGCCTGGCGCTCGTCAACCGCTGGCAGCTCCCCGGCCTCCTCGCGAACGTCATCCTCGCCCGGCACGCGGACGGCGGCGGCTCCCCCGAGGAATCGGGCCTGCTCGACGTGGTGAAGACCTCGGACGCGATCGTAGAGTTGATGATCACGAGCCCGGGCGTGTCGAGCACCGATCTGACCAAGGTCTCCGGCCTGGGCAAGTTCGTGGAGCGCGAGGCGCTCGGTCGCATCATCCAGAAGCTCCCGGACTTCATCAACGCCTTCGAGGCGAACGGCGCCGGCGCAGAGTCCGCGCCCACCAGGATCGCCCTGCCCGACACGACGCTCGCCGGCGGCGCCCGCCCAGTGCGATTCACCGTCACCGTCAATCGCGGGCGCCAGAGCTCTCAGTATGTCGCTCACTCCATCGCGCAGAACGGGCTGGCGATGGTGGGAAACGAGCCGCTCGTGGACGCGAGGCTTCACGAGACCACGATCCACAGCCAGCCCGGGCCGCTGCACATCTGGTCGTTGTCCGCCCTGTCGCGCCGCGAAAGCGGCGCCTACCACGTGGAGCTCCACCCGTTCGCTCTCTCCGGAATGGAGCGAGGGCTCTGGGTTCAGCTCGTCTCTGGAGCGCCTGCGGGGGCCTGAAACGTTCCGAGGTGCTTGGCGGGCTACTGGCGTCGCCTCACCGAGCAGTGGACGGCGAGGGGGCCCCGCACCGCGACTAGCCACAGGATCCCGACCAGGGCGACGGGAACGTAGAGCGAGATGAGTTCCAGCATCGCGGTCTCCCTTCCGTGCTGCACGGATAGAATCCATCCGGAGGGATTGCATCTGCCGAGCCAGGACCGGCCATTTGCTTCTCCGAAATCCATAGAAATTCAGCCAGGGTCCACGTCCCCCCTGGCGTGCGAAGGATGGGGACCCCCTCTGGGTACACCCAGGGTCGGCGCGACCCGGGGGTGGGTGGAAAAGCGTGAACGTGTGTCGCGGCTCTTCGACCCAGGGAGGCGGGGTTCTAGACGCCGACGTACAGCGCGGTCGATCCGCTAGGGAGGAGACGCCTTGACAAGCCACCCTCCGGCTGGTTGAACGGGCGCCGTCCAGGCGTCTTCCGCAGCCCCGAAAGGGATCCCATGAATCGCAAGAAGAACTTCAATGCCGGTCCGGCTGCGCTGCCGCTCCCCGCCCTCGAGAGGGCTCGGGACGAGCTCCTCGACCTCGCCGGTAGCGGCATGTCGGTGATGGAGCACAGCCACCGGGGCAAGGAGTACGAGGCGGTCCACGACGAGGCGCTCGCACTTGTTCGCGAGTTGCTCCACGTCCCCAACTCCCATGAAGTCCTCTTCCTCCAAGGCGGCGCCTCGGCCCTGTTCGCCCAAATCCCCATGAACCTCATGGAGAAGGGCAAGCCCGCTCAGTACCTCGTCACGGGCTCCTGGGGGGAGAAGGCGCTCGGGGAAGCGAAGATCGTGGCGGGCCTCTTCGGGGCCTCGGTGGCGCTACAGAGCACGGGCAGCGGCGACGGCAAGGAGAAGAGCTACACCCGCGTCCCGGCCCCCTCCGAGGTAAAGTTCGAGCCGGGCGCGTCCTACCTGCACCTCACCTCCAACGAGACCATCAACGGTGTCGAGTTCCACGTCGATCCTGCCCGCGGCTTCCCGGCTGGCCCGGTCCCACTCGTGGCCGACATGTCGAGCGACTTCCTGTGGCGGCCGTTCGACGTCTCCCAGTTCGCCCTGGTCTACGCCGGCGCGCAGAAGAACATCGGACCGTCGGGCGTGGTGGTGGCCATCGCCTCCAAGGAGATCCTGGAGAGAGGGCGGAAGGACATCCCCAAGATCTTCCAGCTCCGGACGCACGCCGAGAACAAGTCGCTCTACAACACGCCGCCGACCTTCGGAGTCTACATGGTGCGCAACGTCCTCTCGTGGCTGAAGGGCCAGGGAGGCCTCGGGAAGATCGAGGAGACGAACCGCAAGAAGGCGAAGCGCCTCTACGGCGTCATCGACGGCCACCCGCAGTTCTACCGGTCACCGGTGGAGAGGGAAAGCCGCTCGGTGATGAACGTCGTCTTCCGGCTCCCCTCCGAGGCGCTCGAGGAACAGTTCATCGGGGACGCGAAGAAGAAGGGGATGGTGGGGCTGAAGGGTCACCGGTCGGTGGGCGGGATCCGGGTTTCCACCTACAACGCGGTCGCCTACGAGTGGGTAGACGAGCTGTCCTCCTTCATGGAGGAGTTCCAGCGCGGGAAGTGAGCGCGGACTCGCCCCGAGGCGGGGCCGCGCGGCCCCGCCTCGCATGCGAACGGCCCCCGGCGTCCGACAGTGCCCGCGGCCTACGGCTCTACGCCGCTTTGGCCCCGGTCGGCGAACTCTTCTTCGCCGCCGCCCTCTCCTCCAGCCAGATGGTCATCGGGGCGGCGATGAACCACGTCGAATATGTGCCGGAGACGATGCCGATGGCCATGGCCATGGCGAAGTCGAAGATCGTCCCCACCCCGAAAACGAGCAGGCCCACGAGCGAGAGCGCGGTGGCAAACGACGTGAGGAAGGTTCGCCCCAGCACCTCGTTGATGGAGATGTTGACGATGTCGGCGAGCCTCTTTCCCTTGAGCTTGCCCTGGTTCTCGCGGATCCGGTCGTAGACCACCACGGTGTCGTTCACCGAGTACCCGACCACCGTCAGGATGACCGCGACCGAGGCGAGGTTGAACTCCCGGCCCGAGAAGGCGAAGTAGCCAAGCGTGATGATGGCGTCGTGGACCAGGGCGATGATCACGCCCGGCGAGAACCGGAAGTCGAAGCGCAGCCCCACGTAGAGGACGATGAGGGCCATGGCGTAGAGGATGGCCTTGAAGCCCTGGTTGCGGAGCTCCCGGCCCACCGCCGGCCCCACGTACTCGACCCGCAGCACCTGGGGCTTGGCGCTCGCGAACTTGGAGTAGAGATCCTTCTCCACACGATCCTGGATCCCCTGGGTCAGGACCGCGAGCGCCCTCGAGCCGGCGGTGAGCCCCGCCTCCTCGCGGATCTCTCGCACCCGCACGCCCGCCGATTCCACGGCCGCCCTCAGATCGGCGACGCTCGGCATCGTCTGGAACTCGAAGTCGATCTTGTCGCCCACCTCCGGGCTGAAGTGCGGCTGCCCCTGCACTGGGAACCTGGCCTTCACCGCGGCCACCACCCGCGCCACGTCCTCTTGGGTGAGCAAGGCGATGCGGCCGACGCGGATGAGGTACGCGTGATCGGAGTCCGGGCCGTACGTCTGCACCGACGCGTCCTTGAACCCCAACCCTTCCAGGTTCTTCCGGATCTCGCCCGGTTCCACCGCGCTGTCGAACTTCACCTGCATCTCGGTGCCACCGGCGAAGTCCACTCCGAAGTTGAGGCCGTGGATTTGGGGCAGGGACCACAGGATCACCGCCAGGTTCACGATCAGGGACAGCGTGACCGCGATGTGGCGCTTGCCGACGAAGTCGATGTGCGTCCCGTGGGGGACGATGTCGAAGGTCTTGAATTGCATCAGACGCTCAGCCTTGCGGTGTCCCTGCGCGTGAACCAGTCCACGATCACGCGCGTGACCACGATGGAGGTGAACATCGAGGCGAGGAGGCCGATGATCAGGGTCACTGCGAATCCGCGCACCGGTCCGGACCCGTACTGCATCAGGACCACGCCGGCCACGAGCGCGGTGACGTGGCTGTCGACGATGGTCCAGAACACCTTGTCGTAGCCCTGGTCCACCGCCTGCCGCACGGTCTTGCCCGCACGAAGCTCCTCGCGGATGCGCTCGTTGATGAGGACGTTCGCGTCCACCGCCATGCCCAAGGTGAGCACGAAGCCGGCGATGCCGGGCAGGGTGAGGGTGGAACCGAGCAGCGACATGATCGCGAGCACCAGCAGGCCGTTCTCCACCAGCGCCGCATCGGCGATGAGGCCGCTGCCGCGGTAATAGAGGAGCATGAACAGCATCACCGCCGCCAGGCCCACGAGCGCCGCCACGGTGCCGCTGCGGATGAGCTCGGGCCCGAGGGTGGCGCCCACGGTGCGCTCCTCGAAGATGGTGACCGGAGCGGGGAGCGCGCCGGCCTTCAGCACCAGCGCGATCTCGTTCGCCTCCTCGAACCTCTCTTGGTAGTTGCGCCCCGACCCGAGCGTGATCTGGCCGTTGGTCGAGATCTTGCTCTGGATGTAGGGGGCGGTCTCGACCACCGAGTCGAGCACCGTCGCCATGCGGCGGTGGAGGTTCTCGGAGGTGAGCTTCTCCATGAGCCGCCCGCCCTCGGGCGACATCGTGAACACCACCACCGGCTCTCCGACGCCCTTCGAGTTGTCCACCGAGGCGCGCGCGTCGGAGATGTAGTCCCCCGTCAGCTCGGTCTTGGCCCGCAGGAGGTAGGTCCGGTAGTAGCGGTCCTTGATGGGCCCCTGTCCGACCGTCACCTCGCCGATCCCGATCTCCTGATCGCGGCCGATCCTCGGTTTCAAGGTCTTGTCGATGGCGGCCTCGATGTCCTGCCGGCGGCTCGCCGCCAGGTACGTCACCTGGCGCTGGACTCCGCTCGGCAGCTCGACCCCCTCGACCATCCAGCAGCCGGTCTGCGGCAGGGGTAGCTGGATCCCTTCCGGGCCGTTCGGGCAGGCCTGCAGCTCGGTGCGCACCGGGTCGAGCACTGCGGACTCGTCATCGGTGATCTTGAACTCCAGCTGTGCCGTGCGCCCGAGTAGCTCCTTCGCCTTCTCCGGGTCCTTGAAGCCGGGGAGCTGGATCTGGATCTGGTTGTTGGCCTTGCGCTTGATGTCGGGCTCGCTGACGCCCCACTTGTCGACGCGGTTGCGGATGGTCTTCTCGGCCTGCTCCACCGCTTTCGCCTGGAAGTCTTGGATCACCTTGGGCCGGAAGGCGAACCAAACTGCGCCCTCGGGGGCACCCGACGGCGCTGCCAGCTCGGTACCGTAGAAGTCGAGCACCACCTGCTCTGCGCGCTTCGGTTCGCTCGTGTGCACCTCGACCTTCGTCCCATCGGAGGAGGGGGCGCTCGCCGACACCGGGACGCCCTTGTCCTTCAGGAAGTCGCCGATCTCGTCGGCGCGCCGGGCCACCTTGGCCTTCACGGCGCGGTCGACATCGACCCCCATGGCGAGCAGGATGCCTCCCTGCAGGTCGAGGCCCAGGTTGAGGTGCTTCTTGGGGCTCGGGGCCCACTTCGGCACCGAATCCTCGTATGCCGGCCCGTTCCGCTCGGCAGGAGGCAGCCGGAAGTAGTACCAGGTCGGTACCAGCTGCCAGATCGACAGCAGGGCGACGGCGACGACGAGCGCCAGGCGCCAATACCAGGTTCGCTCCATCTACTTCTTCTCCTTGCCTTCCTTCTCTGCGTCGCCCTTCTCGGACCACGCTGCGGCCACCTGGGCCTTCAAGATTCGAACCTTGGTGCCGCCACCGAGGTCCAGCGTCACCGTCCGATCGTCAACCTGGAACACCTTGCCGATCATTCCGCCGTTCGTGACCACGTCCTGCCCCTTCTGGAGCTGGCCCACGAACTCCTGGTGCTTCTTCATCTGCTTCTGTTGGGGGCGGAAGAACACGAGGTAGAAGACGACGGCGATGAGGACGAAGGGGACGAGCGTGACCAAGGGGTTTGCCTGCCCGCCGTCCGGGGCGGTCTGTCCCAGGAACATCCTCAGAATCGATTGCATGGCTGCTCCGGTCGAGGGAAAAAGCGCTGTCTTTTAGCCACATTTTGCGGCCGGAGGCAACCCCGAAAAACCGCCGGCGGCGCGGGCGCCCCTAACCGTCCAGGCCGCGCCGGTATCCCTCCAGCCTTTCGCGTCGATACAACTCGAACCGCCCTTCGGCTATGGCCGCCCGCGCCCCCTGCATCAGCGCGAGATAGTGGTGCAGGTTGTGGAGGGTGTTGAGCCGCAACGCCAACAACTCGCCCGCCCGGAACAGGTGTCGCAGATAGGCGCGGGTGAAGGTCCGGCAGGTGTAGCACCGGCACTCGGGGTCCACCGGCCCTTCATCCTCGGCGAAGCGCGCGTTCCGGATGGTGAGCCGTCCCCGGCTGGTGAAGAGCAGGCCGTTTCGGGCGCACCGGGTTGGCAGCACGCAGTCGAACATGTCGAGCCCCGCCGCCACGCCCGCCAGGATGTCCTCCGGGGTCCCCACGCCCATGAGGTAACGAGGCTTCTCTCTGGGAAGCTCCGGGGCGTGGCGCCCCACTCCTTCCCACATCTCCTCCGGCTCCTCTCCGACGGCGAAGCCGCCCAGGGCATACCCCGGGAGATCGAGTTCGGCGGCCTCGCGGATGGCGCGGGCGCGGAGGTCTGCGAAGAGACCGCCCTGGCAGATCCCGAAGAGGGCCGGGCGTTCGCCGTGCGGCGGCTCGGCCCCAAGCCACGCCTCGCGCGACCGGGCGAGCCAGCGCTGGGTCCGGGCGAGGGACTGCTCGTGGTACCCGCGATCCGCCCGCGCGGGAGGGCACTCGTCGAATGCCATGATCACGTCCGCGCCCAGGTCGAGCTGGACCCGCACCGAGGTCTCGGGGGAGAGGAAGTGGCGCGAGCCGTCGAGGTGGCTCTTGAAAGTCACTCCCTCCTCCCCGATCGAGACGAGCGAGGCCGACGAGCCCTCCCGTACCCCTTGCAGGCTGTAGACCTGGAATCCGCCGGAGTCTGTAAGCACGGCGCCGCCCCAGGACATGAACCGGTGCAGCCCGCCGAGGCGCCTCACCCGCTCATGGCCGGGCCGGAGATAGAGGTGGTAGGTGTTCGCGAGGATCATCCCCGATCCGAGCTCGACGAGATCGAGGGGAGACAGCGTCTTCACGCTGCCGGCAGTGCCGACCGGCATGAAGACGGGTGTTTCGACGACGCCGTGCGGCGTCTCCAGCTGTCCGCGGCGGGACGCGCCGTCCTCGGCCAGCAATCGGAAGCGGATCACCCGCGCCCTTTCGCAAGGCGGGCAGCGGATGTCAAGGGACACGGCCGCCCGAACCCGCCCACGCTAGGCGGCGCGGGCCCCGGAACGAGCGACCTCGGCCACCAGGCTCTTCCACGCGCGTGCGCCGCGCCCCTGGGGAACGATGCGAACCCCGACGCTTCGCTCCACCGCCGCCGCCCCGAGCGCGTTCCAGCACACCACCGCGCGCGCCCGTGGGGCGAAGAGCCCGTCGCCGATTCGGATCGACACCAGCTCGCCGATCTGCGGCAGCTCCCCCGGCCAGCGCAGCGAGCATCCGCCCTCCGACAGGTTCATGGTCCTGGTCTCGAAGGTGGCCCCGCTCCCGGTGGTGACGGCGACGTCGCGCTCCGCGGCGAACCGCGGGGCCCGCTCGCGGAAGCTCACCGACTCGCCCCGGGCCGCCATGGCGAGAAAGCGGGCGGCCGGAATGCTGGCCTTGTCGAGGGCCAGTTCGACCCCCGGGGGGAGGGAGGGACGTCCCATGCGCCGGACCAGTGCGACCTTGCCAAACACGGTGGCGCGTATCGTCTGGCCATAGATCCCGATGCGAACCGCGACTTCCTCGCCGACCCGGGCCTCCGAGAGCGCTGGAAGAAACAGCGACCCGGACTGAGCGCGCCACCCAGAGAGGAACTGAGATGGCTCGAGATTGAGCGCGACGCTCTGCATCCCCCGCGTCCCCAGCATGGCCTATCCTAACCAGAGCAGCTCGTTCCTCCCAACGTCAAAAGAGGGGGCTCACAGGATCGCCATGGCGTCGCCGTAGCTGAAGAACCGGTAGCGCCCGGCGACCGCCTCCCGGTAGGCGGCGAGCACGCGCTCGGTTCCACCCAGGGCGCAAACGAGAGCGAGGAGCGTGGAGCGGGGAAGGTGGAAGTTCGTCACCAGGCCGTCCACCGCCCCGAAGTCGTAGCCCGGACGGATGAAGATGTCGGTTCGCCCCGGGCCGGGGCGGACCTCGCCATCGACGAACGCGCTCTCCAGTGCCCGCACCGACGTGGTCCCCACGGCCACGACGCGGCTCTTCCGTGCGCGGGCGGCGGAAAACGCGGCCGCGGTCTCTTTGGGAACCTCGTAGCGCTCCGAGTGCATCCGGTGGTCTTCCAGGCGCGCGGCCCGGACCGGCAGGAAGGTTCCCGGGCCCACGTGCAGGGTGAGGTGGGCCCGGATCACTCCGCGGCGGTCGAGCCTCTCGAGGAGCTCGGTGGAGAAGTGGAGGCCCGCCGTGGGCGCGGCGACGCTCCCGGGCGCTCGCGCGAAGAGGGTCTGGTACCGCTCCCGGTCGGCCCAGACCGCCTCCCGCCGGATGTAGGGCGGCAGCGGCACGCTCCCGGTGTCCTCGAGCGCCGCCTGCAGGTCGGCGCCGCCCCGATCGAAGCGGAGCGCGTAGAACCCCTCGCCCTCCGCAGTCTCCACCTCCGCCGCCAGGTCGCCGAACTGGATGCGCCCTCCCGGCCGCACCGGCTTCGAGGCCTGCCCCATGGCGCGCCATCGAGCACCAGACGCGTCGAGCGGCTCGACGAGGAGCATCTCGCAGCGCCCTCCGCTCTCCTTCCGACCGACCAGGCGGGCGGGGATGACTCGGCTGTCGTTCACGACGAGCAGGTCGCCGGGTTTTAGGAGCTCCGGCAGCTCCGCGAAGGTCCGGTGACACGGGGCACCCGACCGCCTGGGGAGGAGGAGCAGGCGGGACTGGTCTCGCGCCTCGAGCGGGGCCTGGGCGATGAGGTCCTCGGGCAGGTGGTAGTCGAGCTCGGCCGCGCGCATGTCCTCGCCGATTCCGGCAGTACCTCCCCCGGCCTCAGTACATCTTCACCAGCTCGGCCCCGGGGTAGTAGTGGAGCAGGATCCGCCGGTAGTCGGCACCGGCGCGGGCCATCCCCGCCGCTCCCCACTGGCACAGACCCGCCCCGTGGCCGGAGCCCCTGCCCTCGAAGGCGAAGCCCCTTCGGTCGCTCCGGACAAGAAAGGCGAGCGACGGCATTCGATCGTATCCCGCTCGGCGCCTCAGCTCGGCGCCGTCGAGGGTGACCCGTTCGCTCCCCGCTTCCACCTCGAGCTTCATCACCCTCCCCGCCGCGGAGCGGCGGACCACCCGGGCACCGGTCGCCGCCCGGGAGAGTCCCGCCAACTGGCCGAGCTCTGCCGCGCTCAGGAGGAGCTCCCACCGGTACTTGGGCGCCCCGCGGCAGAACTTGCAGGGCACCGAGCGGAGGTAAGGGAGGTCGCGCCCGAGCGCGTCCACCCCGGCTTCGGTGGCTCCGCCGCAGGACGAGTGGAAGTAGGCCTCCACCGGGCGGTGCTCGAACACCAGCACCTCGCCCTCGGTGGCGGAGGCGGCCGCCCGGGCCCGCGCGTCGGAAGTCCCCGCGCCCGGGTACACCTGGTCGAGGACCGACGCGCCGAGGTCGAAGTCCAGCCCGAGTTGGCGGGCCTCGACCTTCTTCCCCACCGCGAAGGTGCGGGCGGCGATGGCCTGGGCCTTGAGAGCCTCCGCGGGGAAGGAGGGGGGCATCTCCGCCCCGGTCACCGAGCCGACGTAATCCTCGAGCGGCAGGACGTCGATGACCGCGAGGCCATCGAGCCCACGCCGCACCTCCACCGTTCCGGACAGCTCGCTGCCCCCATGGCGGATGGGGCCGCTCGCGCTGAAGGCCACGCCCGCACCCGCGACCGGCTCCCCGCCCAGCAGGAGTTCCCGACCCGAGAGCCGGAGGCGGGCCACCCCCCCGGCCACGCGGGCCGGTGTCGCCCCCTCGCGCAGCGGCTCGGCGACCAAATCGGGCCCGCTGACCTCCACCTCGAGCTTGCCGGTGGCCACGCCGATCCGGACGACCTCAGCGCCGCCCGCGAACGAGGGGGCGACCGCGAGGAGCCCGGTGGCGGCGAGCATCGCCTTGCGCCCGGAACTCACGCGCCCCTACCCTCCGGCGATCTCGGTGCCGCGCCGTGCAGCGCGGATCTTGTGCCAGGCGAAACCGACGACGGCGAAGACGAGTAGGAGGCCGATGACCGCGTCGAAGCGATGGAAGGCGGCCTTGAGACGGGGGTCGCTGTTCCAGCGCTCGCCGAGCTTCATCCCCACCCATGCGAGCCCGGTGCACCAGGGGAACGAGCCGACGAAGGTGTAGGCGATGAACCTCGCCATGTTCATCCGCGACACGCCTGCCGGGAAGGCGATGAAGGTGCGGATGACCGGGAGGAGGCGGGCCCAGAAGACCACGGCCGCCCCGTGTCGCTCGAAGAGACGGTCGGCGAGGTCCAGGTCGTGGTGCGAGATGAGGAGGTACCTGCCGTACCTCTCGATGATGGGGCGCCCCCCGTACTGCCCGAGGTAGTAGGCCGGGATGGAGCCTGCGACGCAGCCCACTGCGCCCCAGAAGCCGGCGCCGAGGAGCGTGAACTGGCCCTGGTACACGAGATAGCCGGCGAACGGCATGATGATCTCGGAGGGAAGCGGGATGCAGGCGCTCTCGATGCCCATGAGGAGGACCACGCCTCCGTACCCCATGGCCGCGATCGTGCCCGTGGTGAACACCGCCAACGCCCCGATGATCTTCGCCACCATCCCTGAGCTTCCTCCGCCCGTCTAGGGGCGCCGGTAGAAGACCTCGTCGTACGGGCAGGCGCAATCGGTTTCCGGCGGCTCCGGATAGTAGACTCGCTCTCCGCCGAAGCTCCGCAACCAGTGCCCCGCCTCCCGCCCCGGCTCCGCCACCGCGCCGTTCGCTCCCGCGACCGGCCCCCCCTCGTCGCCGGGGCCCAGGAGGTACCGGGGCTGGAGCGTCACCTTGCCGAATCCGCCGGGGAGGTCGACGGCCAGGTGCGGAATCGCGAGCCCGCTCGTGTGGCCGCGAAGCTTCTCCAAGATCGAGACCCCGCACGCCAGCGGCGTTCGGAGGTGTGCCGTCCCCTCTGCCAAGTCCCCGTGGTGCAGGTAGTAGGGCCGCACTCGCCAGGAGAGGAGGCGATGGTTCAGGTCCGCGATGATTCGCGCGGAGGAATTGACCCGGCGGAGCAGGACGCTCTGGTTCTCCACCGGAATTCCGCGGTCGACGAGGCGCTCGCAGGCCGCGCGCGCCTCCGCGGTGCACTCCTTCGGATGGTTGAAGTGGGTGACGACGAAGAGGGGAGCGACCCGGCGCAGCAGCGAGGCGAGCTCCTCCGTCACGCGCATGGGATTCACCACCGGAGCGCGGGTGGCGAGGCGTAGGATCTCCACGTGCGGGATGGCCCGAAGCTCGGCCATCAGCCATCCGAGGCGCTCGTCCCCGAGGGAGAGCGGGTCGCCTCCCGAGACGATCACGTCCCGGACCGCTGGACGTGAGCGGACGTAGGCGATTCCCTCCTCGGCCGAGGCCCGGTCGAAGGCCTCCTCCTCTCCCCCGGTGATGCGGCGACGAGTGCAGTGCCGGCAGTAGGTGGCGCAGTTGGCCGCTGCCAGGAACAGAACCCGGTCGGGGTACTTGTGCACGACCGCCCGCACCGGACGGTGGCGGTCCTCGCCGAGCGGGTCGCGAAGGTCGCCCGGGGCCTCCACGGCCTCGGCCGCCACCGGGATGGCCTGCATGCGCACGGGACAGAACGGGTGGGCCGGGTCCATCAGGGAGGCGTAGTAGGGGGTGAGGCCAAAGCGAAAACGCCCCGAGGTGCTCTCCAGTCCGTTCCGCTCCTCCGCCGTCAGCGCCACCACCTTCTCGAGGTCGGAGACGGAGCGCAGCATGTGCCGCTGCTGCCAGCGCCAGTCGGTCCACTCCTTCACCGAGACGCCCGGGAAACGCTGCAGAAAATCGCTCATGAGTCGGCCGAAGCGGGCGGAACGTACCGGCGAGGAGGTGCGAAGTCAAACGCGGGTGTGCCGTCGACTGGGGACAGCCCGCCAGCCTGGATATGATGGAGGGGGCGGGTGCGCGCTGTGGTAAGGGCCTTCTCGCGTTAAGAGATCCCTGGCAGCGCGCGCTGCAGAAGGAGAAGGTGGAATGGCGACCCTTCCGGTGACGACCGGCGACGAGCCTCTTCGCACCGCGCGCGTGTCCGAGAACGGCAACGGCCATTCGGACAACGGACACGACGCGCCGGTTCCCGCCGGCCCGCGGCCCCCGGCGACACAGGTCCTGCCCCCGGCGAGCGTGACCTCGCGCTTCCCCGCCGGCACGCGCTCGATCTGGGCGCAGGTACCGGACGCGTTCTGGAACGATTGGCACTGGCAGCAGCGGGAGCGGATCACGCGGCTCGAGCAGCTCGAGCGGGTCATCCGGGTGACGCCGGACGAGCGTCAGGCGGCCATCGAGACGGAGCGCGACTTCCACATGGGCATCACGCCCTACTACGCGGCATTGATGGACCCCGAGGACCCTCACTGCCCGGTCCGGCTCCAATCGGTGCCGATCATGGGCGAGACCCTCATCGCTCCGGCGGACCTGGAGGACCCGCTCGCCGAGGAGCGGGACATGCCGGTGCCAGGGATCACGCACCGGTATCCCGACCGGGTGCTCTTCTACATCACGCACAACTGCCCGGTGTACTGCCGCCATTGCACGCGGAAGCGAAAGGTGGCGGACCCGACAAGCGCCGCCGCCAAGAAGCAGGTCGAGGACGGGTTCAGCTACATCGCCGCTCATCCGGAGATCCGCGACGTGGTGATCTCGGGCGGCGACCCTCTCTCCCTCTCCGACGAGAGGCTCGACTACGTGCTGGGGCGGCTGCGGGCCATCCCCCACGTGGAGATCTTCCGCCTGGGCACCCGAAACCTCGTCACCCTTCCGCAGCGCGTCACCGACGACTTCGTCTACATGCTCCGCAGGCACCAGCCCGTCTACGTGAACACGCACTTCAACCACCCGAAGGAGTGCACGGCCGAGGCCTTCGAGGCCGCCCGGAGGCTGGCCGACGGCGGTTCCGTCATCGGCAACCAGATGGTCCTGCTCAAGGGGATCAACGACGATCCCAAGACGGTGATGGAGCTGAACCACAAGCTCCTCTTGATGCGTATTCGCCCCTACTACATCTACCAGTGCGACCTCGCGAAGGGGATCAGCCACTTCCGCACCTCGGTAGAGGCCGGGCGCAAGATCATCCGCGCGCTGCGCGGGCACACCTCCGGGCTCGCAGTGCCGCATTTCGTGGTGGACGCGCCCGCGGGTGGCGGCAAGATCCCGGTGAACCCCGACTACGTGGTTCGCCACGAAGGGAAGAAGTGGGTCTTCCGCAACTTCCGGGGCAAGGAGTTCACCTACGACGAGCCCTAGGCGAGGGGGCCTGTCCTCCCCCGCGGAGGCGCGCGGGGCGCCCGCGCCTCAATCCGCTGCGGCGACACAGTCGATCTCGACGCGCGCCCCGCGCGGCAGCGCCGCCACCTGGACGGTCGAGCGGGCCGGCGGGTTCTCGGGGAAGAAGCGCCCGTAGACCTCGTTCATCCGGGCGAACTCGGAGAGGTCCACCAGGAAAACGGTGCACTTCAGGACGTGCCGCATTTCGAGGCCACCCTGGGCGAGCACGGCCTGGAGGTTCTTGAGGGCGCGCTCCGTCTGCGCGACGATGTCCCCGGGCACCAACTCGCCCGTCGCCGGGTCGAGCGGGATCTGGCCCGAGCACCAAACGGTGCGCCCATGGCCGACCGCGACGCCCTGGCTGTAGGGGCCGATGGCCTGGGGGGCTTGTGGGGTGGCGATGGTCTTTCGCATGTCTTTCCTCGAAGGCGGCTAGGTGCGCTCCACGGAGTGGACGCCCTCCACCCGCTCCAGGCTCCGCATCACGGTGGTGAGCTGCTTCAGATCCTGGACCGAGACCTCGAACGAGAGCACCGCCTTGTCCGAGGCGGACCGCACGTTCGCCTGCGTGATGTTGATCCCGGCCGCGCTGAAGGTCTGGGACACCTTGGCGAGCATCCCGGGTTTGTCCTCCGTGACCACCTTCACCGCCACCAGACGCTTGAAATCGCCCTTCACGTCCCAGGAGACGTCCACCCGTCGCTGGGGATCCATCGCTAGGGCCTTCTCGCAACGAGCGGTGTGGACCGTTACGCCGCGCCCGCGAGTGATGAACCCGACGATGGGATCTCCGGGCAACGGGTTGCAGCACTTGCCGAATCGCACCAGGACGTCCTCGATGCCGCTGATGCGCACGCCCCCGCTGGGGAGCCGGGCGACGCGCCGGAAGAGCTCGGTGAGACGGCTCGGCACCGGGACCTCGGCCGCCGGCTCGGCGAGCTTCTCCGCCGGCACGAGCTGCTTCACCAGCTGGTCGGGGGCCACCTTCCCGTACCCGACCGCGACCAAGACGTCGTCCGCGGTGCGATAGCCGAGGGCGGCAGCGGCCTTGTCGAGCAAGCCGTCCTTGGTGGCTCGAGCGAGCGAGACGCCGTAGCGGCGCAGCTCGCGCTCCGACACCTCGCGTCCGATCTCGAGGGAACGCTTGTGCTCCGCCTGGCGGATGTGCTGGCGGATCCGCGCCTGCGCGCGGCTGGTGCGCACGAAGGTGAGCCAATCCTTGGACGGGTGCGAATGGGGCGAGGTCAGGATCTCCACCGTGTCGCCGTTCTTGAGGCGGTAGCGCAGCGGGACGATCTTGCCGTTCACCTTGGCGCCCACGCACTTATGGCCCACCTCGGAGTGGACCGCATAGGCGAAGTCGAGTGGCGTCGCCCCGCGAGGAAGGCTCTTCACGTCTCCCTTGGGCGTGAAGACGAAGACCTCGTCGGCGAACAGGTCGACCTTCACGGTCTCCAGGAACTCAGTGGGGTCGGAAAGTTCCCGCTGCCACTCCAGCAGTTGCCGGAGCCAGCCATAGGTCTCGGCGTCGCCCGCCCGGATCCCGTCCTTTCCCGGCTTCCCCCCCCCGTCGCCCTTCGAAACCTCCTTGTAGCGCCAGTGCGCCGCGACGCCCTGCTCGGCCACGCGATGCATCTCGTCCGTGCGAATCTGGATCTCGATGCGCTCCGCCCCCGGCCCCACCACGGTGGTGTGGAGCGACTGGTACATGTTGGGCTTCGGGATGGCGATGTAGTCCTTGAATCGCCCCGGCACCGGCTTCCAAAGGGAATGGATGAGCCCGAGCGCCTCGTAGCACTGCGCCACGTTTCCAACGATGACGCGGAAAGCGATGAGATCGTGGATCTGCTCGAACGGGAGATCCTGCGTCCGCATCTTGCGCCAGATGGAGTAGAGGTGCTTCACGCGGCCGTAGACCTGGGCCTCGACGCCGTTCTCCTTCAATCGATCGTGGATGAGCTCGATGACCTCGGCGACGAAGCGATCCCTCTCCTTGGCCCGACTCGACACCCTTTCCTGCAGCTCCAGGTACTCCTGCGGTTTCAGGTAGCGAAAGGACAGGTCCTCGAGCTCGCTCTTCACCGACTGCATCCCGAGGCGGTTGGCGAGCGGGGCGTAGATGTCGAGGGTCTCCCGCGCGATGCGCTCCTGCTTTTCCGGGGACATGTGCTCGAGCGTTCGCATGTTGTGGGTGCGGTCGGCGAGCTTGACCAGGAGGACACGGATGTCCTTGGCCATCGCCACCACCATCTTGCGGAAGTTCTCCGCCTGCTTCTCCTCCTTGGTGTTGCCGGCCGAGAACTGCGACAGCTTCGTGACCCCGTCCACCAGTTCCGCGACCTCCTCGCCGAAAAGCTCGGCGATCTCGTCGCGGGTGGCGAGCGTGTCCTCGATGGTGTCGTGGAGGAGGCCGGTGACGATCGACGCCTCGTCGAGACGCAACTCGGCCAGGATCCCAGCTACCTCGAGCGGGTGTACCAGATAGGGCTCGCCGGACTTCCGGATCTGCCCCTGGTGTACCTTCGCCGAGTAGACGTACGCCTTCTTGATGACGTCGAGGTCGGCTGATGGGTGATACCCGGCGACCTTGTCGAGGATGTCGTTCAGGCGAAGCAAGGGTCCCTGCCCAGCGTAGCCTCGTGCGCCGCGCCGCGGCAAGCAAGGCCTTACTGCTTTACGTAACCACTTCGGCGGTGAATGGCACGCGCGCGAGGGGAATCGCTCAGGAATTGAGCCAGCCCGGCCGTCCTGCGGGGCCCGTCCGCGCCGCTCCGTGCACGTTGGGTCTAGAGGAGCTGGCGAGCCGCCTCTGCCAACGGCGCTCGGGCGGTGCGAGGTGCGAGGAAGGAGTCGCGCTCGCAGGAGGAGGCCGGCAGCCCCGCCACCCATGCTCCGAAGCGGGCGATCCGGCAAGGCGCGCGGCCTCCCCCGATGTGATGAGGGCGGCCGCCCGGCGAGCAGGGGGGGATGCCCCCGAGAGAACGCCCGAGGTTGGGATCGAGCTATCGCTCTCCGCTGACGGCGGCCTCTAGCACGAAAGGGTGTGTGCCGGCCCGCCGGCACCGTGGCGGCAGGGGCGCGCGCCACCCACTGCCGGGACATCGCCCCTCCATGGAGCCCGTCGCCTCCGGCCCGGCTCCACCGTCGCGGCGGGAAGTCTCGAAGTTTGAGCGTGGAGGCCGCATCGGGGTAGAAGAAATGGAGAGGTCCCAAGCCTTGCTCGAGTGCTTTCACTGCGGCGGTAAGCTCGACGTCACCATGGCGGAGTGCCCCACGTGCGGCGCCGAGGTGGAGATGGGGCGTCTCACCGGCATCCTCGGCCTCGTCTGTCGCAAATGCGACGCCTACAACGAGCCAGGAACGAAGAACTGCGTCTCCTGCGGACTGCCGCTCTCTCCGGGGCGCGCCACCGCCGGACCTCCCCGTCCGGCCCCCCCGGCGCCGCGCCCGCAGGCCGGCGGGACCGACGGGCGCATGTTCGCCGATCTGTCGGTCCCTTCCCTTTCCGACCTTCCTCCGCTGGACCTCGGCTCGCTTCCGACCCAGGCCGTGCCCGAAGTGCCGCGCCCGGCCCCCGCCCCACCGCCCCGGTACGCCCCGTCGCCCTTCGGGGACTTCGACCTCGAGGAGGCCCCGGCGCCGAGCCCGGTCGCTCCGCCGCTCGATCCAGCCGCGCCACCGCCTCCTCCGGCGCCGCGGGCCCTCGCGCCCTCCCGGCCGGCGCCCGAGCCCGATTTCGACGAAGGGGAGCGGACCGACCAGACCCAACCCATCCAGCTCGTCACCGCCTGCCCTCACTGCGGCGAGGAGGCCGGGAACGACACCTGGTGCGCCCACTGCGGCGAACCGATCGGTCCTGCCCAGACCCGCCCCATGGCGGCCGCGCCGCCGGCACCCGGCCAGCGGACGTCCTCCCAGGTGTTCGGGCCCATCGAGCCTGGAAAGGCCACCCTGGTCTTGGAGCGCGGCGCCGGGTTTGAGGGGGCCGTCTTCCGCCTCTCCGGCGAGGAACTCGGGGCTGGCCGCACCCAGGGCGTCATCCTGTTCCCCGAGGACGACTTCCTTTCGTCCCTGCACGCCACGTTCCTGTACCGGGACGGCCGCCTGCAGGTGCGTGACGAGGGGTCTGCGAGCGGCAGCTACCTTCGCCTGCGCGGCCTGAGCGTCCCAATCAGGTCCGGGGAGCTGTTCGCGCTGGGCGACCGGCTCCTCCGCTTCGTGGGCATCCTCCCCCCTCCCCCCCCACCGCCGTCCGACGGCACCCGCAGGCTCGGCTCCCCGCGGCCGAGCGGCCTCGCAGTCCTGGTGGAGGAGCGGCTCGAGGGCGGGAGCCCGGGACGGGTCTGGCTCCGTCCGGGCCCATCGGTGACGCTCGGCCGAGCGGGCTGCTCGATCAGCCTGGGCGACGACCCCTACCTCTCGCAGGCCCACGCGGAAATCCTCGTCGAGCCCGACGGGAGCGCGAAGCTGCGCGACCTCGGCTCCTCGAACGGAACCTTCGTGCGCATACCTCCCCGATCCGAGCGCGAGCTGCGGGACGGCGACGTCCTGCGCATCGGGCGAGAAGTGCTGCGGGTGGTGAGCGGCCCGAGCTAGGGCCGCGGCGCGCCCCTTTCGGGGCGGGAGGCAACACCGATGGCTGTCGTTTTCCTCACCATCACTCCGATCGGGACCGGCACTCCCAGCGTCTCAAGGTACGTCGCGGGCGTGGAGAAGATCTTGCGCGGGAGCGGGCTCAAGAATCAGCTCACCGCCATGGGGACGATCATCGAAGGAGATCTCGACGCCGTCCTCAAGGTGATCCGGCAGATGCACGAGCACCCGTTCCACCAGGGTGCCGTCCGCGTGTCCACACTCATCAAGATCGACGACCGGCGGGACAAGGAGCATTCCATCGAGGGCAAGATGCGCTCGGTGGAGGAGAAGCTGCGCCGGGAGTAGGGCTTCACCCCACCACGAAGACGCTGCACGATCGGGCGCCGTGGGCGCCGATGACGAGCGCCTGCTCGATGTCGGCGGTCTTCGACGGTCCCGAAATGAAGACGCCGTACCCGGGTCTCTCGATCCGAATGCGCTCGTAGGCCTCCTGCATGTTGGAGACCACGTCGGCCGCCCTCACGGTGAGCACGAGGTGCTCGGTGATGACGAAGATGGCCCGGTGCCGGCCCAGGTTCTCTCCCGGCACCCAGACGGCGCCGTTCTCGGCTACCCCAAGCGCCCCGGCGATCACCGCCACGTCCACGCCCTCCAGTTGGTGCGGGTCGGCGACGGCGTCGGGGTCGAGGGTGGAGTGGCCCGCGCCGGGGACGAGGGAGACGGTCTTCTTCGCCTCTGCCCAGACCGGAAGGGCGGAGAGCGCCGCCTGGAGAGCCGCCGCGTCGGCGACTCGCGCCGAGGCGCCGCCAACGGCCTTCACCGACTCGAGGAACTGTGCCACCGGATCCGGAAACCGCATCCCCTCGGGATGGTCCGGCGGCGGGACCGTCGTGGGGGCGTTCCGGCGGAGCGCTGACAGGATCGCCTCGCGAGCGGTCATGCCACCTTCTCCTCCCTCTCCTTCTTCCACAGCTCGCGGAACGTCTCCTTCGGCGCCGCCGGGAGCTCTCGCTGCCTGGCCCAGGTGGCTCCTGGCCCCACCCGGGCGACCCCGGCGCGCAGGAGCGACCTGGCCAGCCACCCAAAGGCCCGGTACAGGGCCGGATGCCGGAGAACCACGCCCGCGATCCGCATCGACAGTCGCTTGCCCCCGGGAAGGATCTTCCGGGACCGGATCTCCTCCCGAAGCGCCAGGATCTCGTGGTGAAGGTCGATCTTCACCGGGCAGACGTCGCTGCACGATCCGCACAGGCTCGAGGCGAACGGCAGACTGGCATGGGCCACCGGATCGCGCTGCGCCCCGAGGACCGCGCCGATCGGCCCTGGGATGAGGTAGCTGTAGCTGTATCCGCCGCTGCGCCGGTACACCGGGCAGGTGTTGAGGCACGCTCCGCAGCGGATGCAGGACAGCGACCGGCGGAAGGTCTCGCGGCCGAGGATCTCGCTCCGCCCGTTGTCCACGATCACCACGTGGAGCTCGCCGCTCCGCAGGGGCGCGTGGAAGTGGGTGGTGTAGGTCGAGATCGGCTGCCCGGTCGCGCTCCTCGCCAGGAGCCGGAGGAAGACCCCGAGGTCCCGGGCGCGCGGGATGACCTTTTCCACCCCCATCGAGGCGATGTGAAGCGGGGGCAGGCTCGTGCCCATGTCGGCGTTGCCTTCGTTCGTCACCACCACGATGCCGCCCGTATCCGCGATGGCGAAGTTCACGCCGGAGAGGCCTGCCTGGGCACCGAGAAACTTTCGCCGGAGGTGCTGGCGGGCCGCCTCCGTCAGCACCTTTGGATCGGACAGCCCCTCGGCCGTGCCGATCGTCTGGTGGAACAGCTCCCCGATCTGCTCCTTCTTCTTGTGGATGGCGGGCATCACGATGTGAGAAGGCGGCTCGTGGGCCAGCTGCACGATGCGCTCGCCGAGGTCGGTGTCCACGATCTCCAGGCCCCGGGCCTCCAGATAGGGGTTGAGGCCGCACTCCTCGGTGAGCATGGACTTCGACTTCGCCACCAGCTTCACCCCGTGCGCTTCCAGGATGCCGCCGACGATGCGGTTGTGCTCCGCCCCGTCCCGGGCCCAGTGCACCTGGATGCCGTTCGCCTTGGCGTTGCGCTCGAACTCCTCGAGGTAGTCCGCGAGCCGCGAGAGGGTGTGGGCCTTGATGCCCGAGGCGGCGTTTCGCAGCTTTTCCCACTCCGGCACCGACCCCGCGCCGCGGTCCCGCTTGACCCTCATGAACCACAGCGCCGTGTCGTGCCAGTGCGCGTGCGGAACGTCGCGCGCGAACGCGGCCGCCTTGTCGGCGTGGAAGGTGTTCATGGATTGAGCCTCGCCTCCTCCAGGATCTCCGCGACGTGCATCACCCGGATGGGCTTTCGCTCGCGGCGCAGCAGTCCGTCGAGGTGCATAAGGCACGACATGTCATAACCGGCGATGATCTCGGCGCCGGCCTTCTCGTGGTCGGCGATGCGGTCCTTCCCCATGAGGCAGGAGACGGCCTCCTCGTTCACCGCGAAGGTGCCCCCGAATCCACAGCACTCGTCGGGTCGCTCCAGGTCGAGGAGTTCGATCCCCCGCAGCTGGCCGAGGAGCTGGCGCGCCTTGTCGAGCGGGGGATCCATCCGCTCGCTGGACCGCGCCAGCCGCAGCTCGCGCAGCCCGTGGCAGCTGCGGTGGAGCCCCACCTTGCGGGGGAACGATCCCTCCAGGCTCTTCACCCCCACCACGTCCACCAGGTACTCGCACAGCTCGTAGGTGCGGGCGGCAAGCGCGCCGAGCTCGGGGCGGTCCCCGAGAAGCTCGCGAAAGTGGTTCCGCACCATGGAGACGCAGCTGCCGGACGGGGCCACCACGTGATCGTAGCGGCCGAAGATGCGGACGAAGCGCTCCGCAAGAGGGCGCGCGTCCCCGGCGCAGCCGGAGTTGTACATGGGCTGGCCGCAGCAGGTCTGTTCCTCGGGGAAATCGACCTCTAGCCCGAGCCGGCGCAATACGCGCAACGTGGCCATCCCGACCCGGGGGTAGAACTGGTCGACGTAGCAGGGGATGAAGAGGCCGACCGTGGGCATGTCAGTTTTCCGGGAGGGAGCCGGGCGGCGCGCTCGCCGCGCCGCCCGGCCGATCACTTGAGCGGCAGGGCCGGAATCGAGCCCGGGAACACGTAGGCCTGCAGCATGGCGATGATCCCGATCACTGCCGCCCCGGCTATCGAGTGCCACCACACCGTCCGGAAGATCGGCCCCAGGGCGTGGGTGCGCTCCTTGGGATTGTCATAGCAGGCGGCGCAGGCCACCATGATGGACTGTGCATCGATCATCTTGCCCATCACTCCGCCTGTCGAGTTGGTGGCGACGATCAGGACCGGGTTCAGGCCCAGTTGCTGCGCGGTGATGCGCTGCAGGCTCCCGAACAGAGCGTTGGACGCGGTGTCGGAACCGGTGAGGAAGACGCCCAGCCATCCCAGGTACGCCGCGAAGAACGGGTAGGTTACCCCGGCGCCGATGAACGCCAAGCCCAGGACCGCGTCGGTTCCGGAGTAGCGGGTGAGGAAGCCGAGGCCGAGCACCTGGCCGATCACGAGAACCGGGACCTTCATGCGGCGCATGGTGCGGGTGAAGGCGTCCTTCCACTGGGCGAAGCTCATCCGAAGGGCGAGGCCCGACAGCAGTGCCGCCACGAAGACTCCCGTCCCTGCGGCCGAGAGCCAGTTGATGGTGAAGCGGGCCGCTTCCGGCTTGGCACCGATGGGAGCCACGGGAGGCATGCGCTGCACCATGTTGTGCAAGGCAGGCATGTCCCACACCGGAAGCGAGAGCGTACCGGCGAACTTGGAGCCGAGAAGGGTGGTGCTAAACGTGAACCCGGACAGGGAGCTGTTCAGCAGCTTCTTCCACTCCGGCATGCCCCACACTGCGCAGCAGGTGATGAGGATCGCCCACGGGACCCAAGCATACGCCGTTTGTCCCACGCTGTAAGGATACTTCCACTCCTTCTCGCCACCCGCCGTCTTTGCCGCTTCGCGCTCCGATCGCAGGAGGAAGCGAGTCTTCGGCTTCCAGATGAACCGCAGGAACACGGCGGTGCAGACGACCGAGAAGACTCCCGAGACGACGTCGGTCATCAGGTGAAAGGACTGCGTCCCGGAGGCGAAGTACTGCATGAGGGCGAAGGAGGCACCCGAGACGAGCGCCGCGGGCCAAACCTCGAAGACCTCCTTCCAACTCCCCCCCTCCATCTTGACGAAGGTGGCGACGAGCCAGAAGGGCACGAGGACCGACACGAAGGGCAACTGGTGACCCGCCATGGTGGAAAGGGTCACCTGGTCGAGCCCGCTCACCGCCGCCAGTGTCACGATCGGGGTGCCGATGGCGCCAAACGCGACTGGAGCGGTGTTCGCGAGCAGGTTCAGGACGGCCGACTGGAACGGCGAGAAACCAAGGCCGACCATGACGGCGCCCGCGATGGCCACCGGGGTGCCGAAGCCCGAGGTCCCCTCGATGATGGCTCCGAAGGAGAAGGCGATGAGCAGGACTTGCAGTCGCCGGTCGAAGGAGATGTGGATGATCGACTCCTTCACGATCTCGAAGCGGCCGGTGATGACGGTCATGGTGTAGAGGAACATGGCCGCCAGCACGATCCAGATGATCCCCAGGAAGCCGGACAGGGTCCCGAGACCAAAGGCGGAGATCGCCGAGGCGAGTGGCATGCGGAAGGCCAGGCATGCGACCAGGAACGCCGCAATTACCCCGTAGAAGGCCGCGTAGGGCGCCGCGATGCCGAGGTGCTTCACTCCCTGGTTGTCGCGGTGTGGATGCAGGGCGATGAAGTAGAGGAGGACGAGGATCGGGATCGCAGCGAGGACGGTGGAGAGGAGCGCACTCCCCGTTGGATTATAGTTCTGCTGATACATGAAACCTCCCTGCAGGGGCCGAACCACGAGTGAGGGTAGCGGGGCCGCTCGACGGCCGGCGGCCGCCCCCCCGCGAGGCCGGACGCCGAGGCGCGGCGGGACCGGCGGGCGACCGAAGGATCATCTGCGGACCTCCCGGCTGCGATCCAACGACGGTGGGGCGCGTAGGGTTGTCCCACAAGGCGAAGCGAATTGAAACCGCCGTGCGCTCCCTTTTCAGGGCGCCCTCGTTGACCCAGCGCGTCAAGGGCGGGCGGTGCAACGATCGACGAGGAAGACGATCGATCGATAGGGGATGCCCCCGTGCAGCGAGAGTCCGATCTCGCACGTGCGGCTATTGGAGAACCCCTCGGCGCAACCTTCGATGCCGGCTCTGAGATCGGCGAGCGCGGAGGCGTTCAACTCAGGGTGGCTGAAGCCCCGGTCGCCCGCGAACCCGCAGCACCCCACCCGGGGCGGGATCACCACCTTCTCCGAGCAGGCCTCCGCCACGGCCCGGAACTTGTCTGCGAGGCCCATCTTGGTCGAACTGCAGGTGACATGGACGGCTACCGCCCCGGGCCGCCTCTCGAACCTCAACTTGTCCATCAGGTGGCCGTGTACGAACTCCACCGGCTCGAGCAGCCTCAGGCGCTCCCCGAAGACCTTCTTCATGCGGTAGAGGCAGGGGCTCGTGTCGCAAACCACCGGAATCGCGCCGTTCTCGCTCGCGGCCGCGAGGGCCCGCTCCAGCTCGCGCGCCTTCTCGTCGGCGACCTCGCGGAAGCCCTTGGAGTCGAAAGCCAGGCCGCAGCACAGGCCCTCGACCTCGGCCGGGAAGATCACGTCGTAGTCGGCCTTGTCGAGAATGGAGAGCATCGCCTGCGACACCGCGCGCTCCTCGGGATCGCCCCGGGCCGGGCCCATCGCCCGGGTCACGCAGGAGGGGAAGTAGACCACCCGACGCCCCTTGCCCCGGATGACGCTCCCCTTGCCGTCGGCTGCCGCCGCCCTCGGCATCTGCGGGTTCCACATGGGGAGGCGCCCCCCGCTCGCGGCCCGCGCCACCCTGGAGACGGCGCCCATGAGGCGTGTTCCCAGGACGGCGTGCGCCGCGTCCGCTGCCGCCAGCCCGCGCCGGGCCCAGGTCTCGGCGGTCGCAAGCCCCTTCCCCACCTTCCTCGCTCGGGCGCGCGCCGCCTCGCTCCTCCCCGCCGCCCGCAGGTCCTTCACGAACTCCCCGGTGTCGATGGATACCGGGCAGGCGGTGGCGCACAGGCCGTCGGTGGCGCAGGTCTCCTCGGCCAGGTATCGGTAGTCCTCCGCGAGCCGCTCAAGCCGGGCCGGGTCCTCCCCGCTCGCCCGCAGCCTCGCCATCTCCCGCTGCACCGTGATGCGCTGCCGCGGGGTGCTCGTCAGTTCTCGCGACGGGCACTTCGGCTCGCAGAATCCGCACTCGATGCAGCGGTCGACGACCTCGTGGGCCCGGGGCAAGGGCTTCAGGCTCTCGAGGTGCACCCGCGGGTTGGCGTTGAGCACCACCCCGGGGTTGAGGATGCCCTTCGGGTCGAGGAGCGCCTTCACCTGCCTCATGAGCGCGTAGGCCTTGGCGCCCCATTCCAACTCGACGAACGGTGCCATGTTGCGACCGGTGCCGTGCTCGCCCTTGAGGGAACCGTCATATTTTCCCACCACCATCTCGCAGACCGCGTCCATGAGCGCCTGGTAGCGCGACACCTCCGCCTGGGTAGAGAAGTCCTGGGTGAAGGTGAAGTGAAGGTTCCCGTCGAGTGCGTGGCCGAAGATGATCCCCTCCTGATACCCGTGCTTGCGCATCAGACGCTGCAGCTCCAGCGTCGCCGCCGCCAGGTGCTGCATGGGGAAGGCCACGTCCTCGATCACCACCGTGGTGCCGATCCTCCGGGCGCCGCCCACTGCGGGGAAGAGCCCGCGGCGAACGTCCCAGAGCTTCTCGAACTCCGCCTTCACGTCGGTAAACTCCACCGGCAGCACCTTGGGCACGGCGTCGATGAGACCGGCGACCTCCTTCGACTGACGGGCGAGGTCGGCGCGCGACCCCGCCCGGGTCTCGATGAGGAGGGCGCACGCGTCCGGTCCGAGCCGCTTCAGGTGCTCCGGGAGGCCTGCCTTGTTCTCCACCGAGCGGATGGAGGCGCGGTCCATCAGCTCCACTGCCGAGACCGGGCCTTCCTTGAGGCGCTGAGTGGCGATGGCCGCCTGCTCGATGTCCGGGAAGCACACGAGCGCGCTCGCCTTGTGGGGGTGATCGACGACCGTCCGCAGCGTCACCTCGGAGATGAAGCCGAGCGTCCCCTCCGAGCCCACCATGAGGTGAAGCAGAATGTCGATCGGGTCGGCGTAGTCCACGAAAGCGTTGAGCGAGTACCCGGTGGTGTTCTTGATGCGGTACTTCTCGCGGATGCGCTTCGCCAGGGTCGCGTCGCCCGCGATTGCCTGGCGGACGGTCCCGATGCCCTGGAGGAGCTCCCGGTGCCCCTCGGCGAATCGCCTCCGCGACTCGGCCTCGGCCGTGTCGAGCGAGGACCCGTCGGCCAGGACGAGCCGCATGCTCTCCACGGTCTGGTAGCTGTTGAGCGCCGTTCCGCAGCACATGCCCGCGGCGTTGTTCGCGACGATGCCTCCCATCATGCAGGCACCGATGGACGCTGGATCGGGGCCGATCTTCCTGCCGTAGGGCGCAAGAGCGGCGTTGGCGTCCGCTCCGATGACGCCGGGCTCGAGCGCGATGCGCTCGCCGGCGTCGAGGACCCTGCGGCCCCGCCAGCCGCCGGCGAGGACCGCCAGGACGGAGTCGGAAACTGCCTGCCCGGACAGGCTCGTTCCCGCCGCCCGGAAGGTCACCGGCGTGCCGAGCCGCCCCGCCAGCGCGAGTACCCCGCTCACCTCCTCGGGGCTCAGGATCTTCAGGACCACCTTGGGGACGAGGCGGTAGAAGCTCGCATCGGTGCCAAAGGCCAGGGTCCGGAACGGATCGCACATCATGCGGTCCGCCGGGAGGAGGCCCTCGGCCTCGTCCCAGAAGCGCCGGTACCGCTCCGGGAGGGCGAGATAGTCGCTGCGGCGGTTCGGACCCATCATGGCGTCTCCCGGTGAGCGGCGCGTCTTCGGGCGGGTGAGATTGTAGCACCGGCGCGCGTCCCGCCGCGGGACGCGCCGCAACGCAACCCGGGCCGCCGAACGTCTCGACCCCATCCCCGACGGCGCCGGTGCCGGGGGGTGTGCGTTTGACCCGACCCAGATCCCGCGATACACCTTCACCAGTGGCGCCTGCCGCGCTGAAATGTCCGCGCTGCGGAAAGGAGAACGACCCTTCCTTCTCCTTCTGCCTCGACTGCGGCCAGGCGATCCGCGCCGCCGCCGAGCGGCTCTGCCCGCATTGCAATGCCAAGATGCCCGCGGCCTTTCGCTTCTGCGGGCACTGCGGGCGACCGGTAGAGCCCCCGCCGCAGGGGCCCGCCCGGGGGGCGAGCCCGCCAGCGGCAGTCGCGCCCGAGCCGTCGCCCCCTCCGGTGCTCGACGCCCCTCCCCCGCGCCTGGTCTTGGTCCGCCACGACGGCCTCCCCGGTCAGACGTACAACCTGACACGCGAGGTGACCATCTGTGGCCGCAAGGAGGGCGACATCCTCCTGCCAGACGACGGCTCGGTGTCGCCAAGACACGCGTCCTGGACCGTCCGCGAAGGGCATCTCCGCCTCGAGGACCTCGGCAGCGCTTCCGGCAGCTTCGTGCGCCTGCGCGCCCCGCGCTCCATCACCTTCGGCGATGAGATCCGGATGGGGCGGCAGCTGCTGCGCCTCGAGCCGCTGCCCCGCGAGGCTCCGGCGCCCGGCGAGCCGCGCCCGTGGGGCTCTCCCGATCCGGGCCTCCGGATGAGGCTGGTCCAGCTCCTAGAGGGAGGGGGCACCGGGGAGGTGTACCCGCTCCGCCTAGGCGCGAACAGCGTGGGGCGCGAGACGGGGGACCTCACCTTCCCCTCCGATCGCTACGTCTCCGGCCGGCACGCGCGCATCGACGTCAGCGAGACCACTGTCACGCTCACCGACCTGGGCAGCTCGAATGGGACGTTCCTGCGCGCCACCGGGCCGACCGACCTCGTGCCGGGCGATCAGGTCCTTCTCGGGATGCAGCTGCTGCGCGTCGAGGCCTGAACCGCGGAGCGCGGCTAGCCGAACGACCTTTCCTTCTGCTCCTGCTCTTCCTTGCAGCGGATGCAGAGGGTCGTCACCGGCCGGGCCTCGAGCCGCTTGATCGAGATCTCTTCCTCGCACTTCTCGCAGATGCCGAAGGTGCCGTTCTCGATCCGCTGCAGCGCCTTGTCGATCTTGGCGAGCAGGAACTTCTCGCGGTCGCGGAGGCGGAAGATCATCGACTGCTGATACTCGCTCGAGGCCTGGTCGATCTCGTCGGGGAGCTCGTTGGTGTCGAAGCTCGACTCCTCGCTGAGCGTCTTCTTGGCAGACGCGAGGAGTTGCCGCTTCGACTCGTCGAGCATGGTCTTGAACCGCTTCAAATCCTTCTTGTTCAAGCCGTTACCCCCGCGAGGGAGCGCCGCCGTGCTCAAATGGCCCCTCAAAAGAACGGAGGAGGGTAATCGCGACCTCCCTCGATGTCAAGCAGCGCCGGCCTCGCCCTCCACCGGCTCCCGACTCCGCGCCGCCCTCGAGGGCTACGCAGGCCCGGGAACCGCACTCGGGGTGCGCTGCCCGCCCTCGCCCGTCTCCGACTGCCGCGGCGCGCCCATCGCGCCCGCCGGCCCCGTAGTGGACATCCCGTCCTCCCTGTCCTAAAGGTCGGGCGATGGCCGACGGCAGAATCGAGCGAGAATTCGTGAAGGCGGCTCTCTCCCTAGCGGCCCGGCCAGAGGTCGACCGCCTCATCTACGTCTCGGACACTCCGCTCGCGGTGAGCGACCTCCGCGGTCGACCCATCAAGCGAAAACTGGTCTACGCCGTCACCAACGAGCCCCTCGCCCAGCAGTTCGCGGTGCGCAAGTACGCGGCGGTGGTGATCCCGCCCTACGGCTACTCCCGCGTCGAGAAGGTCCGTGTGGCCCTCGTGGCCTGCCAGAGCGAGGGGCTGGTGAAGGAGGGCGACACGGTCCTCGCGCTTGCCGGCCGCGAGGGAGCGCTCGACACCCTCGTCCGCATCCACATGGGGGCGGACGAGAGCGAGGACAAGGTCCAGGTCGACGGGCTCGACCTGCCCGAGGAGTTCAGCTCCCAGGTGGTGGAGCAGATCATCTACGTCGCGCTTGAGATCGGCGCTCAGGGCTACGAGGGCCACCCGGTCGGCACCATCTTCGTCATCGGGGCCTCCACCGGGGTGATGGAGTGCAGCCGCCAGATCACCCTGAATCCCTTCCAGGGGATGAGCGAGGCCGAGCGCAACGTGATGGATCCCACCATCCGGGAGGCCCTGAAGACCTTCGCCGTGCTCGACGGCGCCTTCGTCGTCCGCGAGGACGGCGTCGTGCTCGCCGCGGGGCGGTACCTCCAAGGCGGCTCCGACAAGGTGAAGCTCCCCATGGGGCTCGGCTCCCGCCACCGCTCGGCGGCGGCCATGACCGCGGTCACCCGCTCGGTGGCGATCACCGTGTCCCAGACCACCGGCACGGTGCGGGTCTTCAAGCAAGGCGAGATCGTCCTCGAGCTGCGCCAGACCGCTCGGCGCGTCTGATGGCTCCTCCCCGCACCGCGGCCCCCCAGGGGATCTCGCCGGCGCTCTCCGCCCTCCTGCTCTTCTCCTTCTCCACGTGCCTGCACGTGGTCTACGCCGGCCTCGTTCCGCTCTCCCCTCAGGAAGCGTACTACTGGCAATACGCGCGCCACCCCGCCCTCTCCTACTTCGACCACCCCCCGGCGGCCGCCTGGACCATCCGAGCCCTCACCCTGCTCTTCGGCGACGGGGAGCGCGTCGTCCGCCTGGCCGCCGCCTCCTGGTCGGCGGTCTTCACTCTCTTCTTCTTCCTCTCGGGTCGGAGGCTCTTCGGCGGGCGGGTGGCCCTCGTCGCCACCGGCGCCCTCCTCGTCACCCCGTTCTTCTCCCTGGGCCAGACCATCATCACCCCCGACGGGCCCCTCATCGCCGGGTGGATAGCCTCCTTCTACTTCACCGTCCGGGCCCTCGACGAGGAGCGCGGCGCCTGGCTCCTCGCCGCGGGAACCGCCGTCGCCGTCGCCTCCCTCGGGAAGTACACCGGGTTTGCCCTCGCTCCACAGATCCTCCTCGGGCTCGCCCTCGACCCGCGGGGTAGGCGGCTGCTCCGCACCCCCTGGCCCTACGCCGGGCTGCTGGTGGCGGTCGCCCTGTTCGCCCCGGTGCTCTTGTGGAACGCGCGCCACGGCTGGGCGAGCTTCGGCTTCCAATTCGCCCAGCGCGGCGCGGCGATGCGGCTCGAGCCGGTGCTCGTCGGCCGATTCCTCGGCCTGCAGGCGCTGGTGGTGTCTCCGGTCCTCTTCCTCGGGCTCCTCGCCGCCGTGGTCGGCGCCGTCCGCCGCTGGCGGGAGCCGGCCATGCGGCTGTGCGCCCTCTTCTCGGTGCCGCTGCTGCTTCTGCTCGCCACCGTCTCGCCCTTCCACTGGGTGAAGATGAATTGGGCCGTCCCTGCCTATCCGTCGGCGCTCCTCGCGGCCACCGCCTTCTTCGCGCGCTCCCCCCGCCGCTGGCGGCCGGCGCTCGTCGCCTCGGTGCTCGTCGCCGCCCTCTCCACCGTCTACCTGCTGCTCATGCCGCTCGTGCCGGCGCTTCCCTTCCCGGCTCGCGACGACACCATGGCGGGGTGGAAGGACCTGGCAGCGCGGGTGGCGGCCGCGGAGGCCGGAACGGGGGGAATGCCGGTCGTCGGCTGCTTCTACCGAGTCCCGAGCGAGCTCGCCTACTACCTGCCCGGCCGGCCGGAGACCTTTTCCTCGAATGCCTTCGGGGAGCCGGGGCTCGCCTACGACTACTGGAACGACCCCGCGGCGCTGGCTGGCCGCGACGTGATCGTGGTCCTCGACGAGCGGGACTCGGAGTGGTGTCGGCGCCGGGGAGAGCTCTGCCAGCCCCTCGAGGCGCTACCGCACCTCGAGGTCCGGCGCGCGAGCGCGACCGTGACCACCTTCCACCTCTGGCGCTGTCGCTACCTCGGCCCGCCCCGCCCGGCGCAGCGTTGAGACAGCACCCGGCGCCCCGCCGGGCATACCTCGCGGAGGGGGCAGGCGCGGCAGCAGGCGGAGTCCCGTCGCGCCGGGCAGCCGCCACTCATCCCCAGGTGGCAGAGGGCGAAGTCGAAGCGCACCGGGTCGCGGGGATCGATGTCCCTCAGGGAGCGCGTCACTTCCTCGGCGGTCCGCCAGGAGAGGTCGGTGCGGGAGGTGAGGCCGAGGCAGCGCGCCACCCGGGCCACGTGGGTGTCGAGCGGCACCACCAGTTCGGCGGCTGGCACCTCGCGCCAGATCCCCAGGTCGACGCCGTCCGGCCCCCGCACCATCCAGCGCAGGTAGAGGTTCAGGCGTTTGCTCGCGCCGCCGGCGGCGGGATCGGGGCACAGGTGGCGCAGGCCGCGCAGCCCTCGGCGGGAGAGCAGCGCCTGAGCTGGGGGCGCCGCCCGGAGCTCGCCGGCGAAGGCCGAGAGCGCCGAGCGAACCGGCCACGGCCCCCCTTGGCGCTTGGCTTCCCCAAAGAGCACCGCGAAGCGCCTCCCGAGCGAGCCGTGGAGCTCGCGGACCCACCCGGCCGCGGCGAAGAGCGCGCCCACGTCCTCGGGACGATTGAAGCGGTACCGGAACCCGGCGAACGGCTCCGCGTCCGGATGACGCGCCAAGCGTGCAGCAAAGGCGGCCGGAGAGGGCGCCGCCGCCGCCAGCACCGCCTCCAGCTTTCCCTTGAACACGTCAGCGCGCCCGTAGGCGAGGCAGGAGGCGAGCAGCCCGGCCACCTCCGCATCCGCAGGGTCGGGGTAGCGGCGCGGGAACTCGACCGGGTCGGCTAGGAGGCGCGCGGCAGCGTCGAAGCGGCGCTGGAACCGGTCAAGGACCGAAGCCAAGGCGTCGGCGCGTCCCATCGGGGACCGGAGGTGGCGTTCCATCGCCTCCCTAAGGTATCGGCGGCCTACTCCCGCCGCAGAGCCCGGCCTGTCAGGCCCCCTGCCGGTGCCCGCCGCCGGCGTGCTTCGCGAGCTCATAGGCGAGGTGGCCGAGCTCGGGACCGATGAGCTTCTCCCAGGCCAGCCGGACCGCGGCCCTGGACCCCGGCACGGAGAAGAGGGCCCGCCCCTGCCACACGCCCGCCACGGCTCGCGAAAGCATGGCGGCGCTCCCGATCTCCTGGAAGGACAGCGAGCGAAAGAGCTCGCCGAAACCGTCGAGGCGCTTGTCGAGCAGGCCCGCCACCGCCTCGTAGGTGCGGTCGCGCGTCGATACACCCGTCCCCCCGTTGACCAGGATCGCCTCGGCGTTTGCCGCCGAGGCCTCCGCCAGGGCGGCGCGGATGAGGGAGGGCTCGTCCTTCACGATCCGGTACCCGACCACGTCGTGCCCGGCGCCCGAGGCCGCTCGGCGCAGGTAGCTACCGCTCTCGTCCTCCGCCTCCCCCCGCGTGTCGGAGGCGGTGATGACGAAGACCCGCACCGAGCGGGGGGCCTTCTGACGGTGTTCCTCGTGTCCCAATCGACCCTCCGGTCTCCCTATTCGGGCTTGGGCCCGGGGATGGTGAGGTCGCCGCGGGCGGCCTCGATCTCCCTCTCCACTGCCCTGCGGTCCGGGGCCTCCGGCTGCAAGGTGAGATAGACGCTGTATTCCTGCACCGCCCGGTTCCGGTCGCCGAGCAGTCGATAGGCATCTCCCGCCGCCCGGTGCGCGAGCGGCGTCTCGGCGATCGCCAGCGACGCCTCGGCAAACGAGAGTGCCTCGCGGGCGCGCCCTGCCTTCACGAGCGCTGTAGCCGCCTGGGCGAGCCCGACGGGCTCTCCCGGCTCGAGCCGCCGCTGCTTCCCGAAGCCCACGGGCCGCAACACGAGGTCGAGCCGGCCGTTCGCGAGCCTCTCCCCCTCGACGCCGACCTCGAGCGGGTCGAAGCCCGGAGCGGTGACGCGGAGCCGGTACACGAGCTTCGCATCTGGCACCGGAACGGTGAGAGGCGCCCTCCCCGCCTCCTTGCCGTTCACCTCCACCGTGGCGCCGGGGGGCAAGGTCTCGACGTACGCCTCCGGGGGGCGGACCTCGCCCCAGGTGGGCACCTCCTTCGCGCAAGCGAGCGAAGCGAGCGCGAGCGGCAGGGAGAGCAGGCGCGGCGTCATGGGAGCCATCAGGGTATAAAGCGCTTCGATGCTGGACAAGCTCGCCGTGGCCCGCGCCCTTCGCGAGGTGGGCATGCTCCTCGAGGTCAAGGGGGAGAACCCCTTCAAGGTGCGAGCCTACGAGACCGGCGCCCGGGCCGTCGAGGGCCTGGGCGAGGACCTCGCCATCCTCGTCGCCGAGAAGCGCCTCACCGACGTCCCCGGGATCGGCGAGGCGCTGGCCCAGAAGATCTCCGAGCTTCACGCCACCGGGCGGCTCCCTCTCCTGGAGCGGTTGCGCAGCGAGCTGCCCGCCGGCGTCTTGGGGCTCCTCCAGGTCCCCGACCTCGGTCCGAAGAAGATCGCGGCGCTCCACGCGGCGCTGGGCATCGGCAGCGTCGCCGAGCTCAAGGCTGCCTGCGAGGCGGGTCGCCTCCGCGAGGTGAAGGGCTTCGGGGCGAAGACGGAGGAGAACATCCTGGCCGGGATCCGCCGACTGGAGTCCCGCGAGCAACGGGTGCTGCTCTCGGACGCACTGGAGGCGGGGGAGCTCGTGCTCCGCCACCTGCGCGAGACCGGCGCGGCCGAGCGCATCGAGCTCGCCGGATCGGTCAGGCGCTCCAGGGAGACCGTCGGCGATCTGGACGTGGTGGCGGCCTCCCGCCGCCCCGCCGAGCTCTCCGACGCGCTCGCCTCCTATCCGCTCGTGGAGCAACTAGTCGCCAAGGGGGAGACCAAGACCACCGTGCGCCTCGCCGGGGGGCTGCAGGTGGATCTCCGCGTCGTGCCCCCGGAGGATTTCGCGACCCTGCTCCACCACCTCACCGGCTCGAAGGCGCACCACGTCAAGCTCCGCGGCCGGGCCCGCGATCTCGGCTACTCCCTCAGCGAATGGGGGCTTTCCCGCATCGAGGGCGGGGAGAAGGTGCCCATCGCGCGCGAGGAGGACGTCTACCGAGAGCTGGGCATGCAGGTGGTGCCCCCGGAGCTCCGCGAAGACGCGGGCGAGGTGGAGGCGGCCCTCGCGGGTCGCCTTCCCGATCTCGTGCGCGAGGAGGACATCCAGGGAATGGTGCACGTGCACACCCTGTGGTCGGACGGACGCGCCTCGATGCAGGAGATGGCGCGCGCCACCCAGGCGATGGGGCTCGGATACCTGACGGTCACCGACCACTCCCGGAGCGCCGCCTACGCCGGCGGGCTCGACGCCCGGCGGCTCGCGGCCCAGTGGGAGGAGATCGACCGCGTCGAGCAAGAGGTTGGGATCCGGCTGCTGCGCGGGACGGAGGCGGACATCCTGGAGGACGGATCGCTCGATTGGCCCGACGAGATCGTGGAGAAGCTCGACGTGGTGATCGCCAGCGTACACTCGCGGATGAAGATGGACCCCGCCCAGATGACCCGACGTCTCGTGCGCGCCATGAAGCTTCCCTTCTTCAAGATCTGGGGACACTCCACCGGCCGCCTCCTGCTGGAGCGCGACCCCTACGGGCTCGACATGGAAGAGGTCCTCGACGCCGTGGCCACCTCGCGGGCGGCCATCGAGGTGAACGGAGACCCGCACCGCCTCGACATGGAGCCGCGCTTCCTGCGCCTGGCTCGCCAGCGCAGCATCCCCTTCGTCCTCACCAGCGACGCCCACTCGGTCGCGGGCCTGCGGAACCTGCGCTTCGCCGCCATGACCGCCCGCCGAGGGTGGGTGACCCGGGCCGAGGTCCTGAACACCCGGCCGTTCGAGGCGTTCGTCACCGCGGTGCGCCCCGCGGGCTAGGCTCGCTCGCGATTTCTTTACCCCCTCGGCCTCGGGCGGGTAGTCTCCGGTTCCCGCCGGCGACTTGGCGCGAGAGGGTCTCTATGGCCACGAGCGACGGCACGGCTTCCGAGGCGGCGCCGCCGCCTCCGCGCTCGCCGCCGCTCGCCCGCCTCCGGGACCTCCTCCTCAGGCCCCGGGTCTACCTGGGCTTCCTCCTTCTGCTCTCGGCGGCGGCGGCGGTCCACATGATACTGCTCGGGCCGCAGAGCTTCGGACAGGGGCAGATCCCCTACGGGCCGCGCACCGACTGGCTGAAGAGCTACACGCACTTCAACAACTACCTCATCTTTCGCCAGTCCTTCGCGCATCTGGCTGCCGGGCGGGACATCTACGGGTCCTTTCCCCTCGAGCACTTCGACTACTTCAAGTACAGCCCGACGTTCGCCACCCTCATGGCACCTTTCGCCTTTCTACCCATCGCGGTCGGGGCGGTGATGTGGAACCTCGTGAACGCCGGAGTGCTGGTCGTCGCCCTCCGGCGACTGCCCGGCCTCGACGATCGAGCGAAGGGGCTCGTCGCCTGGTTCATCGCGCCAGAGTTCTTGGGCGCCGCCCAGAACCTGCAGACGAACATCCTCGTCCTCGGGCTCCTGCTTCTCGCCTTCGCCTTCTGCGAGCGGCGGAAGGCGGCCGCCGCCTCGCTCATGGTGGTGCTGACCTTCTACATCAAGATCTTCGGGCTCCTCGCCGCCCTGGTCTTCCTCCTCTACCCGAACCGGCGGCGGCTCCTCCTCTCCACCGCCGGGTGGATCGTCGCCCTCGGCCTCCTGCCTCTCCTCGTCGTCTCTCCGGAGCAGCTCGTCTCCCTCTACCGCAGCTGGGTGGGGCTACTGCGCGCCGACCGCATGGCCTTCGTCGGCATGTCCGTCATGGGATGGCTCCACGCCTGGTTCCGGATCGACCCGTCTCCGCTCTCGGTGCTGGGCGCGGGAATGGTCCTGGCGCTCGTCCCGCTCGCGAACGTCGGTGCCTACCGGGACTTCGGGTTTCGGCGGACCTACCTCGCCTCCCTCCTCGTCTGGGTGGTCATCTTCAACCACAAGGCCGAGTCCTCCACCTTCGTGATCGCCATGTTCGGCGTGGCGCTCTGGTACTTCTCCGAGCCGCGCCGTCCGTGGCGGCTCGCCCTGGCGGCGCTCAGCTTCCTGCTCACCTCGGTGGCCTATTCCGACCTCACCCCGGGTTACCTGAGGTCTCACCTCGTCAACCCCTACGTCTTGAAGGTGGTCCCCCTCCTCCTCGTCTTCGCCGTCCTGGTGGTGGAGGGCGCCTCCTGGCCGCCCGCTCGCGGCGCCCGGGAGGCGCGCGAGGCGGAGGCTTGGGATTAGGGGCTCGCCGACCGGGGAGCGCGGACTCGACGCGAGCCCGATCCGGCCTTACGCTCGGCTCCGTTGGCCTCCATCCGCAACCGGCGCGTTCAGATCCTCGGGCTCCTCTCGGTGTCGGAGGGCATGCCGCTCGGCTTCGTCCTCCAGACTCTCCAAGTGTTCCTGCGCGGAGCCGGGGTGAGCCTCCGGGCCATCGGGCTCCTGCAGGCGGTCTCGCTGCCCTGGACCCTCAAGTTCCTCTGGTCGCCCCTCGTCGACCGCTATACCTGGCCCTGGCCCGATCGGCGGCGCAGCTGGGTGCTCGCCATGCAGCTCGCTCTCGCCGCCGGGCTGGGAGCGCTGGCAGCGTTCACCGGACGCCACTTGGTGGTGGAGGGCGGGCGCACGGTCCTCGCCGCCGGGGCCGCCTCGGGCATCGCGGTCCTGGCGCTCGCGCTCGCCTTCTTCTCCGCCACCCAGGACATCGCCCTCAACGCCTACGCCGTCGAGATCCTGGAGCCGGACGAGATCGGCCCGGCGAGCGGGCTGCGCATCCTTTGGTACCGGGTCGGGATGCTCGTCTCGGGAGCCCTGGCCATCTTCGCCTCGGAGTGGATCCCGTGGCCGTGGGTGTTCGCGGGGCTCGGGTCCCTCTTCCTGCTCTTCATGCTGCTCACGCTCGCCGCCCCGCGCCCGCGGGCCGCGCCGCCACCACGTTCGCTGGCGGCAGCGGTGTGGGAGCCGCTCCGAAGCTACTTCGCGCGGCCGCGCGCCCTGCCGGTGGCCCTCTTCCTCGTCTTCTACAAGTTCGGGGACAACCTCGGGCTGTCCATGGTGAACCCGTTCCTCAAGGACCTGTGCTTCTCCAACGCCGAGATCGGCCTGGCGGTGAAGACCATCGGCACCGCCTCGGTCATCGCCGGGGCCGGCCTGGGTGCCGCCCTGATGACGCGGACCGGCCTGGGGAGGGCCCTGTGGCTCTTCGGTTTCGCCCAGGCGGCGGGGAGCCTGCTCTACGCCGCCGCCGCCGCCACGCACCCGGGCGCCACCGACGTGGCGGCGTGCGCGGGCCAAGGGGTGGCGCCGATCACTCGGGCAGCCACCTATCTGGCCATCGCCGGGGAGTACGCTTCGCAGGGAATGGGGACCTCGGCGCAGTTGGCGCTCGTCACTCGCATCTGCGACCGGCGCTACAGCGCCACCCAGTACGCCCTCTTGTCGAGCCTCTTCGGCCTCGGCCGCTGGGCCTCGGGGCCCCCGAGCGGATGGCTGGCCGAGCGGCTCGGCTACACGGCGTTCTTCGTCACCGCTGCGGTGGCGGCCATCCCCGGGCTCCTGCTCCTCCAGGCCATCGCCCCCATCGGGCAGCGCGAGGTCCCGGGGGCGCACCTTCCGCCCCCAGAGGTCACCTGATCGGCGCTACTGCTTCCCGCCCTCGGCGCGGCCCTTGGCCTCCGAGGCCAGCGTGCGGACCGAGAATCCCGGCGTCTGGCTGAACTCGTCCTTGGCGTCCTTCGCGAATGGACGGGCGAGGTCGCGCATCTTCTTCATGGCGGCGTCGGGGATCTGGGCGCTGCGGCGCAGCCAAGGGTCGTAGTCATAGGAAACGGGTGGCCCGCGCAGGAGGCGCTTCTCGTCGTAGATCTGTCCCACCCGATCGTAGGTGGGAGGCGGGTGCTCGCCGGTGTCCATCCGGATCGCGTCCTTGGGGCAGGCCTCCACGCAGAATCCACAGACCACGCAGCGAAGCTCGTCGATGACGAACCGGGTCGGGACCTTCTCGATCGGGTCGCCCTCGACCTCGCCGGCCTCGATGTAGATGCACTGGGCGGGGCAGGCGGTAGCGCACATGTAGCAGGCGACGCAGCGCGGGCTCCCGTCGGCGCGCGGCACGAGCCGGTGGAGCCCGCGGTAGCCGGGTGCGTAGGCCATCTTCTCTTCCGGGTACTGGATGGTGGTAACCCGGCTGTGGCTCAGGTCGCGGGAGATGACGTCCGGATTGGCGTCGCGCGAGAAGAAGGCGTTCCGCCAGAACGTCCTCACCACGATCCCGATGGCCCGGAAGATCTCCGGGAAGTAGAGGCTCTCGCGGACGTCGGCGGGCTGGTTCTCGATTTGGTAGGCCATGGTCAGTGTCCGGCGGCGTGGGCGGCGTGGCCCTGGTCGTGGCCGTGCTGGGATGCCTCGGGCGTGCGCGCCGCCGCGGCGGTGACGCCAAAGATGGCCACGATCTCGGCGACGCCGATCCAAGCGAGCAGCTGGAGGCTCGGGTCGAGCAGGACCGCGGCACCGGTCACGAAGAGGTTCAGGAGCGCCCCGGGGAGCAACATCTTCCAGCAGAGCGCCTGGATCTGGTCGAAGCGGAAGCGCGGCAGGAGCCAGCGGATGATGAGCTGGAGCCAGCACAGCAGGATCACCTTGACAAGGAAGGACGCTGCGCACACCCCGGCGAACAGCATGGGCGGGAGGTTGGCTCGCAGCCACCCCTCGAAGATCACCGGGTGCCACCCCCCCAGGAACACGGCCGTGACCACGCCGGCGAGGATGACCACCTCCATGAACTCGGCGAGGAACATCATCCCGAACTTCATCCCCGAGTACTCGACGAAGTAGCCGACGATCTCGCTCTCGCCCTCGGGCAAGTCGAAGGGGGCGCGCTTGGTCTCGGCGAAGGAGCTCGTGAAGAACACCAGGAACCCGAGGGGCTGGAGCAGGACGCCGAGCGCCGGGACCGGGCCCAGGACGGCGTTGCCCTGGAGGAGCACCATGTCGGAGAGGTTGATGGTCCGGTAGGCGAGCATGACGCCCACGAGCGACATGCCGAGCGACACCTCGTAGCTGATCATCTGGGACGCGGCCCGGACCCCGCCGAGGAGACCGGCGCGGTTGTTGGACGCCCAGCCGGCGAGCGTGGTGCCATAGACCGAAAGCCCCGCCAGGGCGAAGATCCAGAGGAGGCCGACGTCGGGGTTCGCCACCACCAGCGCCACCTTCTGGCCGAAGACCTCGAGCTCCGGCCCCACCGGCACCACCGCGAAGAGCGCGAAGGTCGGGGCGAACGCCATCACCGGTGCCAGTTCGAAGAGCAGTCGCGAGCGGGCGGCCGGATAGGTCGCCTCCTTGGTGAGCATCTTGAGCGCGTCCGCGAGGAGGTATGGGACCCCGCCGAGCGCGGTCCCGAAGACGCGAATGCGGTTGGCGCCGATGCGGTCCTGCATGGCCGCGGACCACTTGCGCTCCGCCACGGTGAGCAGCGCCGCCACCGTCATGAGCAGGACGGCCATCAGGGTGATGGTGTTGGCGATGGCGCTCCCGTAGAACGGGGGCGCGCCGAGCCTCGCCGCCACCACCGCGCCGAGGCCGGCGAGCAGGTAGAAGCCCTGGAAGAGCAGGACCATGCCCACCAGAACGGCGCCGATGACGAGCCACATGCCGACGAATCGCTTCACGGCGCTCTCCTGTTCAGCGGCTGGGCAGCCGGTTCCATTGCACGTTTCCGCTTCGGTCGAGCGGCACCCGTTCCCGGTGGCCCGGTAGGCGCCCGTCCACGGTCCCGGCGGCGAGCGGCACGAGCGACTTGCGCCGGTCGACAGCGGGCAAGGAGTCCCAGCGGTACCCGCCCAGGGCGTCGGACACGCGCCTGCCCAGGTCCTCGAACACCTCCCGGGCCGATCCCCAGCGGGAGGTGAGGCCGAGCGCCGCGCCGATCTCCCCCGCCAGCGACCAGTGAGGGAGCGCCTCGCCGCGCGGCCAGTAGGCCATCTCGAAGCGCTGGGCGCGCCCCTCGAAGTTCACGAAGGTCCCGTCCGACTCGGGCGCCGGCGATGCCGGGAGGAGCACGGTGGCTACGGAGGACAGCTCCCCCTCGTTCACCGCCTGCACCACGAGCGCCTCGGCGCGGGCCAGCCGCCCCGCCAGGGCCGGGTCCGGCAGCTCGGCCCCCACCGCCCAGACCCCCTTGACCGCACCGGCCTCCACCGCGGCGCAGAGGTCGGCGACCGGCTTCACCGCCAGGCCGAAGGCCTTGGCTGCGAGCTCGAGCCCCCGGCGGTTGGGGTTCTCGTCGGCCCGCTTGAGGAAGTCGTCCTGCCAGCCGTCGGGCCGTCCCCCCACGTACACCTCCGCGAGCTTGAGCCCGTCGCGCGCCACCAGCAGGGCGACGAGCAGGTCCTCGAGCGAGGCCACCGGCGAGGCCAGCAGCGCGAGCCGCCCCCCGGCGTGGGCGCGCAGCTGCTTCGCCCCCTCGGCGACCGCCTGCGCCCTCGTCGCCGCCTGCCCCGCTCCGGCGCGGCCGACCCTGGCCGAGGGCGGGCGGCGGGCGTTGAAGGCCTTGTAGGAGAGGCGACCCTGGTCACACATCCACTCCTGGTTCACGGCGTCGTTCTCGCGCGGGCGATAGCGATAGGTCGCGTCCTTCATGTAGTCCAGGAACACGTTGCAGCCGCGCGCGCAGCCGGTGCAGACGCTGCGGGCACTGGAGAGGAACCAGACGCGTCCCCGGAAGCGGAAGTCCGTCTGGGTGAGCGCGCCCACCGGGCAGAGGTCCACGACGTTCCCGGAGTAGCGGTCGTCGAGCGGATGGCCGGGCACGGTGACGATGAATGACTGGTTGCCGCGCGCCTCGACCCCGAGTTGGGGGTTCTTCCGAACCTCGCGCATGAAGCGGACGCAGCGCGTGCAGAGGATGCAGCGCTCCTCGTCGAGCACGACCAGGGGCCCGAGCGGGACGCGCTTGCGCATCTCGACCTTGGCCACGTTGAGGCGAGAGGGGCGCCAGTCGAACTTCATGTAGTAGTCCTGCAGCTTGCACTCGCCCGACTGGTCGCAGATGGGGCAGTCCACCGGGTGGTTGAGCAGCAGGAACTCGAGGGTGGCGCGCTGCTGGTCCTTCACCTTGGCCGTGTCCGTCCGGACCGCGATCCCCTCGGCGACCGTCATCTGGCAAGCCGGCATGAGCTTCCCGCCGGGCGCGTTCGACATCTCCACCAGGCACATGCGGCAGTTGGCCGCGATGGAGAGGCGCTTGTGGTAGCAGTAGTAGGGGATGTCGACCCCCACGGTGCGGGCGGCTTCGATGAGGTTGGTGCCAGGCTTCACCACCGCCTCGCGCCCGTCGATGGTGAGGGTGACGAACCCGGGGTTCTTGGGGACGGGGGGCCCCGGCGGCGGCGCCGGCTTTGGGGGCGCGGCCGCGGGGGCAACGGGCTTGGTCTCTTCGGCCATCTCGGGCTCCGGTCCGTCGGACGGGGCGAACGCTACTGCTCGACCTCGCCGCCGATCATGTTGATGGTGTCGAAGGTGGGGATGAGGTCGGCGAGGAGCTGCCCCTCGAGCATCTCGGGGAGCGCCATGAGCATGTTCCAGCCCGGGGCCCTCACCCCGAGCTTGTAGGGCCGGCCCCCTCCGTCGGAGACCACGTAGAAGCCGAGCTCCCCGTTGGCGGCCTCGATGTAGCTGTAGGCCTCGCCGGCGGGGACCTTCACCCCTTCCATGATCAGCTTGAAGTGGGCCATCGCACCCTCGATCGACCCGTAGACCTCGGGTTTCGGTGGCAGCACGTAGCGGTAGTCGGCGACGGCGATCTCTCCCGGCTCCATCTGCCTGAGGCACTGGCGCACGATGCGGTCGGACTGCTTCAGCTCCTCCATGCGCATCAGGTAGCGGTCGAAGTTGTCCCCGTTCGAGCCCACCGGGACGTCGAACTCCACCCGGTCGTAGACGAGGTAGGGGGCAGCCTTGCGCACGTCGTAGGGCTCCCCGGTGGCCCGCAGGCAGGGCCCGGTGAACCCGTAGCCGATCGCCTCGGCGCGCGAGAGCACCCCGGTACCCTGGAGGCGGTCGATGACGATGCGGTTGCGGGTGAGGAGCTTGTCGATCTCCTCCCGGAGCTCGGCGGAGCGGTCGAGCGTCTTCAGGACCTTCGCCTCCCACTCGGGCGGAACATCGCGAGCCACGCCACCGATGCGAGCGTAGTTGGAGGTGAGGCGCGCGCCGCAGATCTCGGTGAGGCGATCCCAGAGGAGGTCGCGGGCCTCCATCGCGTAGATGAGCACCGTCATCGCCCCGAGCTCGAGCCCCATCGCGCCCACCAGGGTGAAGTGGTCCGACATCCGGTGCATCTCGGAGGTCACCACCCGCAGGTACTTGGCGCGGTCGGGCACGTCGAGCTTGCAGAGCTTCTCCACTGCCAGCGCGTACCCGACGTTGTTCATGATCGAGGACACGTAGTTCAGCCGGTCGGTGTAGGGGAACACCTGGTTCCAAGTGACCGTCTCGCAGGACTTCTCGAACCCGCGATGGAGGAACCCGATGTCGAGCTTCATCGCGTGGATGTCTTCCCCGTCGAGATCCACCACCGCCCGCACCGTCCCGTGCATCGCGGGATGGCTCGGCCCCAGGTTCAGGTGCATCCGCTTCGTCGGGAAGGGCGCCTCGAGGGCGTCGGGGGCTTCCGGCTGGGTGTCGGTGTCGTTGGCCATGAGTCCTCGCGTGGGCAGCCTGCCCGTTGCGCTCGCTAGTCGCGCCTCGCCGGGCCCGGGCCGCGAAAGGGCTCGTCCACCTGGCGCTCCGGAACGAGCGGCTGCCGCCCCCGAAGCGAGTAGTCCTTGCGCAGCGGGTGCCCCACGAAACCCTCGTACATGTAGAGGCGCCGCGGATCGGGGTGACCCTCGAAGCGGATCCCGTACATGTCCCAGCAGTAGCGCTCGTACCAGTTGGCGCCCTTCCACACGGTCGTCACCGTGCGCAGCGCCGGGTCGCTCTCCGGCACCGGCACCCGCAGGCGCAGGCGATGGTTCTTCTTCGTCGAGTAAAGCTGGTAGACGACCTCGAAGCGGGGCTCCTCGCCCTGGTAGTCGACGGCGGTGATGTAGGGGGCCATGTCGAAGAGCAACTCCGGATCGTCCCGGAGGAAGCGGCACACCTCCTCGATCCGCTCCTTCTTCACGATGGCCACGTCGTCGCCGCCCACTCCCTCGTAGGAGTCGGCGACGGCGTCCGGCAAGCGCTCCTTCAGCCTCTCTGCGGCGGCCTGGGACACAGGTCTACCCCCGGCCCGGCAGCGCGGGCGGCTGGCGATCGATGAGCTTGTGCGGCTGGTCCTGGATCTTCCGCTGCAGGAGCATGATGCCGTCGAGCACCTGCTCCGGCCGGGGCGGGCACCCGGGGATGTAGACGTCCACCGGGATGATGCGGTCGATTCCCTGCACGGTGGCGTAGTTGTCGTAGAAGCCGCCCGAGGACGCGCACACGCCAAAGGCGACCACCCACTTCGGGTCCGCCATGGAGTCGTAGATGCGCTTCAGGATGGGGGCCTGCTTGCAGTTCACCGTCCCGACCACCATGAGCAGGTCCGCCTGGCGAGGCGAGAAGCGCGGCAGCGCAGCGCCGAAGCGGTCGAGGTCATAGCGGGCCGCGGCCACCGCCATGAACTCCATGCCGCAGCAGGCGGTGACGAAGGGATACTGGAAGAGGGAGTACTTGCGCGCCCAGCCGAGGCCCTTCGAGACGAGCTTGGAGAGGCCGGTGAGTGCCTCCTCGCGGCGAGTGGCGATGGCGGGGACGAGGTCGAGATCGGGGGAGGTGGACATGCTCACTCTCGGTTCCAGTCGAGGGCACCCTTCTTCCACACGTAGACGAGGCCGAGGACGAGCGTGACCCCGAAGACGAGCATAGTGATGTAGCCCGACCACCCCAGCTCGGGGAGCACCACCGCCCACGGGTACATGAAGACCGCCTCGATGTCGAAGACCACGAACAGGAGTGCGAGCAGGTAGAACTTCACGTCGAAGCGCTCGCGCGCCAGCCCGGACGGCTTCGACCCGAACTCGAAGGGGCTCGACTTCTCCTCGTTGGGCCGGCGAGGTCCGAGCAGGTTCGCGAGGGCGAGCAGCGTCAGGGCGAGTCCCACCGCCACGACGAGTACGACCGCGAGCGGGAAATAGCTCTGTAGGGGTGTGGTCATGTCCGGAGGGGGAAAGGGGTCAAGGTGCTCCTAGTTGCCTGTACCCATCGGTTTCGTCAAGGGGAATCACCCCTTGACTCCGTTGTCCAGACATATACACTCCGCCCCCTTCCGAGGTCACCCTCACCCCCTCCAGGGTTCAAAACATGGGCTATCAGTTCGGCGCGGTCCTCGCCTTCGCCGCCATCGCCGTGCTCCTCCCGTTCGGGGCGCTCGCGGCCTTTCGCCTCCTCCGGCCGAACTTCCCGGAAGCGGACAAATCGCTCATCTATGAATGCGGCGAGAAGCCCATCGGGCGGGCCTGGTTCAACTTCAACCCGCGCTTCTACCTCATCGCCTTGGTTTTCGAGATCTTCGAGGTGGACATCGCCCTCACGTTTCCCGTGGCAGTGGTGTTCCGGGACTGGGTGGCGGCCGGGCCGACCTTCGCCTGGGTGGCCTTCGCCGAGCTCGTCCTCTTCATCGCCATCCTGCTCGTCGGCCTCGTCTGGGTCTGGGCTCACGGAGACCTCGAATGGGTGAAGAAGCTTGCCGTCGTCGATGAGGCGGCCGGGCGAGACGGCTCGAGTCCCACGATCAAGGCGGCCTAGCCGGGCGAAGCAGCCCGCTCACAAAGCTCAGAGGGGAGAGGAAGAGACCGGACCATGGCGAACCGCGACGCACTCGACAGCGGGATGGGCGGAGAGATCGTCACCTCTCACACCAGCCAGCTCGACCGCATCATCAACCTGGCGCGGGCGAACTCGCTCCACTACCTGCTCTTCGGCCTCGCCTGCTGCGGCATCGAGCTCATGCAGTTCGGCGGCCCGCGCGCGGACGCCGACCGCTTCGGGGCGGTGTTCCGGGCGACCCCGCGGCAGGCCGACTTCATGATCGTGGCCGGCACGCTCACCTACAAGATGGCCGAGCGGTTGAAGCTCCTCTACGACCAGATGGCGGAGCCAAAGTACGTGATCTCGATGGGCTCCTGCGCCAACTGCGGCGGCCTCTTCCAGCTCGCCTACTCCGTCTGCAAGGGCGTCGACAAGGTGGTCCCGGTGGACGTGTACGTTCCGGGCTGCCCCCCGCGCCCAGAGGCGCTCACCGAGGGGCTGCTCCGCCTGCAGGACCTGGTGATGCGGGAGCGTTGGAAGGACAAGCGGCGGCCGCCCCCGGCGCGCGCGGCCGGCGAGCAGGCCTAGACGAAGGGCCGAGAACACAAGTTCGACGCGAGGGGCGGGCGCGGTGCGGCTCGCCCCGCGCCTCTCCGAGGGAACGGGATGACCACGAACGAGATTCACGAGAGGCTCAAGGCCCACTTCGGCGACGCGGTGGGACCGCTCTCGGAGCCGAAGGTCGACCCCTTCGTGGTGGTGAAGGGCGACCGCATCGTGGAGGCGTGCCGCTGGCTCAAGGAGACGCCCGGGGTGGAGCTCGACTTCTGCGAAGACCTCACCGCCGTCGACTGGCCCAAGCGCAACGCCATCGAGGTCGTCTACCACCTCTTCTCCTACAAGCACCGGCACGGGATCGTCCTCAAGGTGGAGGCCGATCGCGCCCAGCCGGCCGTCCCGAGCGTGGAGGGCGTCTGGAAGGCCGCCAACTGGATGGAGCGGGAGGTCTTCGACCTCTTCGGGGTGGTGTTCAAGGGACACCCCGACCTCCGCCGGGTCATGCTCCCGGACGACTGGGTCGGGCACCCGCTCCGCAAGGACTACCAGGAGGCAGGGGGGTTCCACGGAATTCCCAACCTGCGCGAGAACCCGCTCGTGGAACTGCGCCGTCTCGACGAGGTGCGGCTCGCCGAGGAGGCGAAGCGGAACCCGCCTCCGCCCCCGCCCCCCGCTCCGCCGAAGGCTCCAGCGGCCCCGGCGGCCGCCGGCCCGGGCGGCGCGCCGCCCGCCCCCTCCACCCCGCCGGCGCCCCCCAAGGCCTAGCGAGAACCGGACATGTCCAAGCTCGTCCTGCGCCGCATCGACCGAAACAACGAGGAGATGCTCGTCAACTTCGGGCCCCAACACCCCTCCACCCACGGGGTGTTGAACTTCCTCGTCGAGACCGACGGCGAGGTCATGCGCCGCGCGGTCCCCGACATCGGCTACCTCCATCGCTCGCTCGAAAAGATCGGGGAGATCGTCGGGTACCCCGGCTACATGCCCTACACCGATCGCATCGACTACCTCGCCGCCATGTTCGCGAACGAGGGATACGCCATCGCGGTCGAGAAGCTCATCAAGGTCGAGGTCCCGAAGCGCGCCCAGTACCTGCGCGCCATCAGCTGCGAGTTGAACCGGATCGCGAGCCACCTCGTGTCCATCGGGACGATGGCCACCGACATCGGCGCGGTCACCCCCCTCGTCTACGCCCTGCGCGAGCGGGAGGCCATCAACGACCTCATCGAGGCCCTCTGCGGCGCCCGACTCACCTACAACTATCACCGCATCGGCGGGGTGGCCTTCGACATGCCCGAGGGCTGGCGGGACAAGGTGCTCGCCTTCCTCGACCGGTTCGACAGCCTGCTCCAGGAGTGGGACCGCCTCATCACCTGGAACGAGATCTACCTGAAGCGGCTCGGCGGGGTGGCGGTGATCACCCGCGAGCAGGCCATCGACTACGGGCTCGTCGGCCCCAACCTGCGCGGCAGCGGCGTCGACTGGGACGTGCGCCGCGACATGCCGTACGGCGCCTACCCCGACTTCAAGTTCGACGTGCCAATCGGCCGGGGCTGGGCGGGGACCGTGGGCGACGCCTTCGATCGCTACTACGTGCGCGTGCTGGAGATGGCCCAGTCCTCGCGCATCGCCCGCCAGGCGCTCGAGCACATGCCCGAGGGCGAGTACATGGCGAAGGTCCCCCGCAAGATCAAGCCCGAGGCGGCCGAAGTCATGTCCCGAGTCGAGTCCGCCCGCGGAGAGATGGCCTACTACCTGGTCTCCGACGGCACCGAGCGCGCCTACCGCGTCCGGGCCCGGACCGGATCCTTCCTCGCCATGGGGATCATCGAGGACATCTCGTCGGGACTCATGATCGCCGACCTCATCGCCCTCATCGCCTCGCTCGACGTGGTCGCCCCGGAGACGGACCGATAGCCATGCCCAGCAAGTTCTCCTTCGCCTTCCCCCGCCCCGCCACCCGGCGCGCCCTCTTCGTCGCGTCCATGGCCGCGGTGGTGATCATCCCCTTCGCCCTCTTCGCGCTCCTCGTCCTCTACCTCCCCTTCATCCAGCAGCCGGTCTTCTTCGCCTTCGTGCGCGAGTCCCTCGGCCGCGACCCGGCCACCTGGGCTGGCACCCAGTGGATCTACGCGGCCGCGCTGCTCGTGGCCGGCATCCTGCTCTTCACCTTCGCCTCGGTGTCCGGCGGCATATTCTCGTGGTACGAGCGGCGCGTCGCCGGCCGCATCCAGAGCCGCATCGGCCCGAACCGGGTCGGGGCCTTCGGCTTCTTCCAGTGGGTGGCCGACGCCGTGAAGCTCCTCTTCAAGGAGGACCTGGTGCCGGCGGACGCCGACTCCCTGCTCTTCCGCGCCGCCCCCTACTTCGTCGTCGCCGGGATGACGCTCACGCTGGTGGCGCTCCCCTTCGGCCAGTCCGTCATCGTGGGCGATCTGAACGTCGGGATCTTCTACATCCTGGCGGTGACGTCGCTCATCGTCGTCGGAATCCTGCTGTCGGGCTGGTCCTCGAACTCGAAGTGGGCACTCTTCGGCGGGATGCGCTCCGCTGCCCAGGTGATCAGCTACGAGGTTCCGTCCGGGCTCGCCATCATGACCCCGGTGCTCATGGCCGGGACCCTCTCCATGCAGGGGATCATCCAGGCCCAGGGCGGATGGCCATGGCAGTGGTTCATCGCCCGCAACCCGGCCGCGTTCGTCGCCTTCTTCATCCTCTTCACGAGCCAGCTCGCCGAGGCCAACCGCACCCCCTTCGACCTGCCGGAGGCGGAGTCGGAACTCGTGGCGGGCTACATGTCGGAGTACTCGGGGTTCCGCTTCGCCCTCTACTTCCTGGTCGAGTGGGCGAACCTCTGGATCATCAGCGCGGTGGCGGTCTCGCTCTTCCTCGGCGGCTGGCAGATCCCGGGGATGAGCGCCCAGGACTGGGCGGCCCTCCGCGGCGCCGGCGCCCTCCCACGCCCCACCTGGTGGCTGTGGCAGTTCCTCTCGGTGTGCGTCTTCGCGGCAAAGACCATGGTGCTCGTCACCGTGGTCATCTGGATCCGCTGGACGCTGCCCCGCATCCGCGTCGACCAGATGATGAACCTGTGCTGGAAGTACTTGGTGCCGGCGGGGTTCGTGGCGCTGCTCTTCACGCTGGGCTGGGAGATGGCGGTGGCGCGCCACCCGCTCGTGGAGCTCGTGAGCGGAGGGCTCATCTTCGCGCTCTTCGTGTACGCGGTCTTCCGCTTCTTCGTCCTCACCCGGCGGAACATCTCCCGCGTGGTCGGCGACCGCGTCGACCTCACCAACTGGTAGGCAAACGACAGACATGTCCAATCCCGCGAGCGAGTACGTCGGCAACATCCGCGACACCGTGAAGTCCTTCTGGCACGGGATGTCCATCACCCTGTCCCAGGTGCTGCGGCGCCCCATCACGGTGCAGTATCCCGACCGCACGGCGTCGCCGGTTCAGGACCTCCTGCCGGCGCGCTACCGCGGCTTCCTCGAGGTGGACGCCGCCATCTGCACCGGCTGCCAGGCTTGCGAGCGGGCCTGCCCCATCAGCTGCATCCAGATCCTCCTCGAAAAGGACCCGGCGAACCCCAAGCAGCGAGTGGTCTCGCAGTTCGACATCGACGAGGCGAAGTGCATGTTCTGCGGGCTGTGCGTGGAGCCGTGCCCCACCGGTGCCATCCAGCACACTCGCGAGTTCGAGGCGACGCAGCGCTCCCTCCGCAACCTGGTGTTCCGCTGGGCGGACCCCTTGAAGCCCTTCCCCGTCTACAAGGTGCAGAAGGGCGCGCCCTACTTCCCGCGCGCCCCGCTCGGCTCGCTCGTGCGCGAGATGCTCGCGGGTCGCCAGTGGGACGCGCTCGGCCCCACCTACCTGCCGCCCGAACCGCTCAAGCCTCCGCCCCCGCCGCCGGCGAGGCCCGCCCCCGCGGCGAAGCCCGCCGCCCCGGCGGCGGCCAAGCCCGCCGCGCCCACCCCGGCCACCGCCCCGGCGGGAGAGGGCGCGCCGAAGCCCCCCGAGCCACCGACCGCGCCCCCGTCGGGCGACCCCAAGCCGTGAACCAGAGGCCCCGAATGCGCACGCCCCGCAAGCTTCTCGCCTGGTCGCTCGGAAGCCTCGCCGTCATCGGCGCCGTGACCTTCTCCACGGCCCACCTCTCCCCCGCCCTGGCGGCGTGGCCGGCCCGCGCCACCCAGGCAGGGCCCCTGACGCTCGTCGACCTCGTCTTCTGGCTCTTTTCTGCGCTGGCGGTCGGCGGGGCGGCCGGGGTGGCGCTCTCCCGCAACATCCTCTACACGGGCCTCGCGCTCCTCTTCTCGCTCCTCGGGGTGGCGGGTCTCTACGTCTTCCTTTCGGCCGACTTCCTCGCCGTCGCGCAGGTGCTCATCTACATCGGCGGCGTGCTGGTGCTCATCCTCTTCGCGGTGATGCTCACGAACCGCATCGGAGAGGTGAACGTCTCGAACGCCAGCCTCGGCTGGCCCGCCGGAGCGCTCCTCATGGCGATCGTGGCGCCCCTGCTCTTCGCGGTGGCGGTGGAGGTCCCGTGGAAGGCGAGGGAGGCCCCCCTGAACGTGACCACCGCCGCGCTCGGCCACGCGCTCCTGCAGCGCTGGCTCCTCCCCTTCGAACTCGCCTCGCTCATCCTCCTGGCCACCATGATCGGGGCCATCGTCATCGCCCGCAAGGAGCTCAAGGCCGAGTGACGGCCCGGAGAACCGAATGGCTCACGTGAACCTCTCGCACTTCCTGGTGGTCGCAGGGCTGCTCTTCGTCCTCGGCCTCTTCACCGTCCTGACCCGCCGCAACGCGGTCGCCGTCCTGATGGGCGTCGAGCTGGTGCTGAACGCGGCCAACATCAACCTGGTGGCCTTCAACCACTACGTGGTGGGCGGCTTCGGCGGGCAGACCTTCACGCTGTTCGTCATCGTGCTGGCGGCGGCCGAGGCGGCCGTCGGACTGGCCATCGTGCTGAGCATCTTCCACACCTTCAAGACCATCGACGTCCGCGCCGCGGACCTGATGCGAGAGTGAGATGGAACACGCCCTGAACGAGCTCGGACCGATCGCGGTCCACAAGGTGAGCTACCTGTGGCTCATCCCGCTGTTCCCGGCCGTGGGAGCCTTCATCAACTCCCTCTTCGGCGTGCGCATCCAGCGGGTCGCGGGCAAGCGGGCCGTGCACGTCCTCGCCATCGGGACGATGACCCTTTCCTTCCTCGTGGCGGTGCGCGCGTTCCTGGAGATGTACTCGCTCGCCCCCGACGAGCGCTTCCTGCAACAGACTCTGTGGAACATGGTGAGCGCGGGACGCCTGAGCTTCGACCTCGGCTTCGCGCTCGACCCGCTCTCGATGATGATGGTCCTCATCATCACCTTCATCGGCACCCTCATCCACGTCTTCTCCACCGGCTACATGGCGGAGGAACCCTCCTACTGGCGCTTCTTCGCCTACCTGAACCTGTTCGTGTTCGCGATGCTCCTCCTCGTCATGGGGGACAACTTCGCGGTGATGTTCTTCGGGTGGGAGGGCGTGGGCCTGGCGAGCTACCTGCTCATCAGCTTCTGGTACACGGACATCGAGAAGGCGAAGGCTGGCATGAAGGCCTTCGTGGTGAACCGCTTCGGCGACTTCGGGTTCATTCTCGGCTTGTTCCTGCTCTTCTGGTCGCTCGGCGGCGTCTGGGCGCAGCGCGCCGACCTGCGCTCGCTCGGCTACACCCCGGAGATCGGCGACCGCGCGGTGCCGGAGGCGAGGAACCCCTTCCTGGCGGTGGGGCCGAAGACGGCGGAGGCCCACGAGCGCGAGGTCAAGATCGGCCCCACCCTCAACTTCCGCGAACTGCGCGACCAGGTGGTCATCGAGAGCACCGGCGTCGCCGAGCACCTGAAGCACCAGGTGGTGTGGGGGTTCGCCCTCATGGCGGTGGTGGGGATCCTCCTCTTCGTGGGCGCCATGGGCAAGAGCGCCCAGCTCCCCCTCTACGTCTGGCTCCCCGACGCCATGGCCGGCCCGACGCCGGTCTCGGCCCTCATCCACGCCGCCACCATGGTCACCGCCGGCGTCTACATGGTGGCTCGGTTGAGCTACCTGTACGCGCTCTCGCCCACGGCCATGGGATGGGTGGCGGCCATCGGGGTGCTCACCGCCTTCTTCGCCGCCACCATCGGCTTCTTCCAGTACGACATCAAGAAGGTGCTCGCCTACTCCACCGTGTCCCAGCTCGGGTTCATGTTCGTGGGGGTGGGCGTCGGCGCCTTCTGGGCCGGCACGTATCACCTCCTCACCCACGCATTCTTCAAGGCCTGCCTCTTCCTCGGCTCCGGCTCGGTGATCCTGGGCTGCCACCACGAGCAGGACATGCGGAAGATGGGCGGGCTGAAGAAGCACATGCCCGTCACCGCCTTCACCTACCTCGTCGCCTGCTGGGCCATCGCCGGCTTCCCCTGGGCCTCCGGCTTCTACTCGAAGGACGAGATCCTCTGGAAGGCCTTCACCGCCCGCGACCTGGCCTTTCTCGGCCACAGCGCACCCTGGCTCGGCCCGGCCATCTTCGTCCTCGGCATCCTGGCGGCCACCGGGACGAGCTTCTACATGTTCCGCAGTTACTACATGACCTTCACCGGCAGCTATCGGGGCGGAGAGGGTCACGCCGAGGAGCACGACGAGGATCCGCACGCCGCCCACGCCGCCCCGCACCACGTCACCGCCGCCCACCCCCACGACAACGTCGACCCGGACGCGGCCCAGGGACATGGCGCGCACGGAGCGACGAGCCACGGGGCGCACGCGGCCGACGCCCATGGCCACGTCGTTCACGGGAAGGACGACCACGGGCACGTCCACCACGGCGGAGCGCCGCACGAGTCGCCCCTCTCCATCACCGCCGTCCTGGTGGTGCTCGCCGCCGGCGCGATCCTCACCGGCCTGCTCGGGATCCCGGCCGCCTGGACCGGCCACGAGCCCCTGCTCGAGCGCTGGCTGTCGCCGGCCTTGCCGGCGGAGGTCCACTTCGCCGAGTTCCCGCACTCCACCGAGTTCCTCTTCCAGGGCCTGGGCGTGGGCGCCGCCATCGTGGGCTGGTTCTTCGCCCGCCTGCTCTTCAAGGACGGCCGCAGCCCGGTGCCGGCGCAGCTGAAGAAACGGTTCTTCGGCGCCTGGACCGTGGTCTACAACAAGTACTACGTGGACGAGGCCTACCAGGCGCTGGTGGTCCGCCCGTCCCTGTTCCTGGCACGCTTCCTCTTCTGGTTCGACCAGCACGTCGTCGACTGGCTCGTGAACTTCGTCGGCTGGCTGGGGCGTTTCGTCGCCAACATCGACGGGGCCATCGACAAGTACGTGGTCGACGGCGCAGTGAACGCCGTGGCGGGGCTGACCGGCGAGGCCGGACGCGCCATGCGGCGCATCGAGACCGGCCGCATCACCACCTACCTCTACGGGCTGACCCTCGGGTCCCTGCTCGTGGTGCTCTTCAACTTCCTCTTCCGCTAGGAGATCGGCGAATGATCCGCCCCGACAACGTGCTGGTTTGGGCCACCTTCTCTCCGCTCGTCGGCGCCGGGCTCATCCTGGTGCTGACGGCCCTCCGGTACGCGCTCAAGCTGCCGAAGAGCTTCATGGACCAGTCGGCGCGCTGGGTGACCCTCGCGGCGAGCGCCCTCATGCTCGTCGCCTCCGTCCTCGCCTGGCACTGGTTCGACCCCGGCGCTGCCGGCCTCACGGTCGCAGGCAAGTCCACCGGCGTGCAGATGGTGAGCCGTGCGGTCTGGATCCGGCCGTTCAACGTCGAGTGGTTCGTGGGCGTGGACGGGCTCTCCATCAGCATGGTGCTGCTCACCGGCATCATCTCCTTCGTCGCCGCCATCGCCTCCATGCCCTGGTGGCAGGGCGGGAAGCGCGCGGCCGAGCTAGCCGGCATGGACGAGCACGGCCACGACGATCCGCACCACCCCAAGCACTTCTCGGTGCGGATGGTCCCGGCCTACATGGTCCTCCTCCTCCTCCTCATGACCGGGATGATGGGTACCTTCGTCGCCCTGGACATGTTCCTCTTCTACGTCTTCTGGGAGGTCATGCTGCTGCCGATGTACTTCCTCATCGGCGTGTGGGGCGGCCCGCGGCGGGAGTACGCCGCCATCAAGTTCTTCCTCTACACCCTGGCGGGCTCGGTGCTGATGCTGCTCGCCATCATCGCCATCTACTACCGGAGCCTGCCGGCGACGCTCGCCGACGGCACCCTCTCGGCGCGCCACACCTTCAACCTTCTCGAGCTCGCCGCCCAGGGCCGCGCGGGGCAGTTCGTGGGGGCTGCCTCCATCCTCGGCTTCGCCTTCACCAAGATCGTCTTCGTGGCGCTCTTCATCGGGTTCGCCATCAAGGTCCCGATGTTCCCGTTCCACACCTGGTTGCCGGACGCCCACGTCGAGGCGCCCACGCCCATCTCGGTGATCCTGGCCGGCATCCTCCTCAAGATGGGCCCATACGGCATGCTCCGCTTCAATTTCCCCATCCTGCCCGACGCGACCGAGTGGGCCGCGAACGCCATCGCGGTCTTCGGCGTCATCAACATCGTCTACGGCGCCTACGTGTGCCTGGCGCAGCGCGACTTCAAGAAGCTCATCGCCTATTCCTCCGTCTCGCACATGGGCTTCACCCTGCTGGGGATGGCGGCCCTCACGCCCGTCGCCATCTCGGGCGCGGTGCTGAACCTGTTCACCCACGGCATCATCAGCCCGGCGCTCTTCCTCCTCGTCGGCGTCCTCTACGACCGCGCCCACCACCGCGACCTCGAGCGCTTCGGGGGGCTCGCCCAGGCGCTGCCGGAGTACAGCGGCCTCACGGGTCTCGCCTTCTTCGCCTCGCTCGGGCTCCCCGGGCTGGCGGGCTTCATCGCCGAGTTCATGGTGCTGTCCGGCAGTTTCCCGGTCTACCTGACCTACACGGCCATCTCCGCCACCGCGGTCATCATCACCGCCGCCTACTACCTGTGGGCGATGCAGCGGATCTTCCTCGGCAAGCTCAACCCCGCCTACCACGACTTCCCGGACGTGAACTGGCGCGAGCGCTTCGTCCTCTACCCGCTGTCGGCGATCATGATCTTCCTCGGGTTCTACCCGCAGTTCATCCTCACCGCGATCAACCCGACGCTGCAGCAGCTCATCCAGAACATCCGGGCGTAGCGCCCCGGGAGACCGCTGATGGACATCCAGACGTATCTCGTCCTCGAGAACGTGCGCAGCGCCGGCTGGTTCCAGCCGGAGCTGTGGCTCACCTTCGGCACGCTCGCCCTCTTCCTCCTCGACGTGGGCTGGCGCCGGAGCCCGGAGCGGGCCCGCAACATGATGCTCGCCACCCTGGCGGTGCTGGGGGTGGCCGCGGTCCTGCTCGCGGTCGAGCCGACGACCCCGCAGTCCCTCTTCAACGGCCTCATCGTCCACGACGCCTTCGCCACCTTCTTCAAGTGGCTCTTCCTGGCCGGGGCAGTCCTGACCGTCTTCATCGCCGCCCCCTCCGCCGCCTTCCCCGCGGCGCTGGTGGGGCAGTTCTACGCGCTCCTCTGCTCGGTGGTGCTGGGCCTGTTCCTCATGGCGAGCGCCAGCGACCTGCTCATGATCTTCATGTCCATCGAGCTCGTCTCGATGGTGAGCTACGTGCTCGCCGGGTTCACCCGGGGGAACCGGAAGGCCTCCGAGGCCGCGCTCAAGTACGTCATCTTCGGGGGCGTGGCGTCCGGGGTGATGGTCTTCGGGATGAGCTACCTCTACGGGCTCTTGCAGACCACCAACATCCTCGAGTTCGCTCCCCGGCTGGCGGCGCTGCCGCCGACGTGGCCGGTCAAGCTCACCCTCGTCCTGGCGGTGGTCTTCCTCTCCGCCGGGATCGGCTACAAGATCGCGGCGGTACCGTGGCACATGTGGTGTCCCGACGTCTACGAGGGCGCCCCCACGCCGTTCACGGCATTCCTGTCGGTGGGGCCCAAGGCCGCGGGGTTCGCGCTCACCGCCCGCCTCCTCTACGGCGCCCTGAGCACCCGGCCGAACCTCTCCGGGTTCTCCGAGGCGCTGCACGGAATTCCCTGGCCGGCGGTGGTGGGGCTCCTCTCGGCGGTCACCATGACGCTCGGGAACCTGACCGCCCTCCCCCAGACGAACCTCAAGCGCCTGCTCGCCTACTCCTCCATCGCCCACGCCGGCTACGCGCTCATGGGGGTGGCGGCCAACTCCCTCATTGGCACGCAGGCCGTCATGGTCTACATGCTCGCCTACCTGGTGATGAACCTCGGGGCCTTCCTGGCGGTGATCGTCATCGAGCGGCTCACCGGGTCGCCTTCCATCTTCGAATTCCGGGGGCTGGGGCGGCGCGCCCCGCTCGCCGCGGTGAGCTTCGGCGTCTTCCTCTTCGCCTTGACGGGGCTGCCGCCCTCCATCGGCTTCACCGGCAAGTACTACCTCTTCCTGGCGGTGATGGAGCGGGTCAACGGCCCGGCCGGCTTCTGGTACGCGGTGCTGGCGCTCGTCGCCGCCCTCAACACCGCCGTGTCCCTCTACTACTACGCGCGCATCCTGCGGGCGATGTTCCTCGAGGCGCCGTTCGCCGAGGCGGAGGTCACCTACCCCTTCTCCTACAAGGTCCTGCTCTCGGGGTTCGCCTTCGCCACCGTGCTCTTCGGCATTTGGCTCACACCCATGATCGAATGGACCAAGGCGTCGCTCGTCCTCTTCCGCGGCGGGTGAGCCGTCAGCGGCGGCGCCGTTCCAGCCGCTCCAGGTCCTCGAGCGGCATGGTGGTCGTCCCGAGAGACCGGTCCGGGGCGACCGCCTCTCCGTGGAAGTCCGACCCGGCGGTGGCGACGAGGTCGAGTTCGGCGGCAGCGCGGCCGTACTTCTCGAGTTGCGAGGGAACGTGGTCGGGGTGGTAGACCTCCACCCCGTCGAACCCCATTCCCCGGAGCCTCAGCAGGTCGCCGCGCTCGATCTTGGATACGCCCGGGTGGGCGAGCGTCGCCACCCCGCCCGCACCCCGGACGAGGGAGACGGCGTCCTCGGCGATGAGCCGGTAGCGCCCCACGTAGGCGGGCTTGCCCTCCGCCAGGTAGCGGTCGAAGGCCTCCTTGACCGTCTCCACCGCCCCGGCGGCGACGAGCGCCCTCGCCACGTGCGGGCGGCCGATGGTCTTGCCGCCGCTGAAGCGGACGATGTCGTCGGCGGCGATGCGGATCCCCAGCGCCGCGAGCTTCTCGATGATCTGCTCCATGCGCTCGCGCCGCCGCTCCGCGAGGAAGTCCTCGAACCGGCCCAGCGTCGGGTGGGCCGGGTCGACGAAGTGGCCGAGGACGTGGATCTCCCGCTGGTCGAGGTAGACCGAAAGCTCGATCCCGGGCACGAAGCGCATCCCCAGGCGCCTGGCCTCCAGGGCCGCGGGCTCGAGCCCCGCGACGGTATCGTGGTCGGTGAGCGCCCACACCGAGGTGCCGGCGGCGGCGGCCCGGCCGGCGATGTCGGCGGGGGTGTACTGCCCATCGGAGGCGGTGGAGTGCGTGTGGAGATCGATGACTCCCGCAGCCCCGGCCATTAGGATCCCCTCCGCGTGGTATCATAACGCAGCGTCTTGGCCGCGCGACGGGGAGAGCCATGCAACACGTCCTGCGCATATCTCGGAAGATCGACTACGGTCTGAGGGCGATGGTCTACCTCGCCGCGCTCCCCTCGAGCTCGGTCGTCCCCTTCCGCGAGATCGCGCGGGAGATGGACGTGCCGGAGGACTTTCTCGCCAAGATCCTGAAAACGTTGGTGGATCAGGGGCTGGTCCGGTCGACCCGAGGTCCCCACGGGGGATACCAGCTCGCCCGCCCCGCGGCGGAGATCAGCTTCCTCGACGTCATCGAGGCGGTCGAGGGTCCCGTCGCGCTCAACGTCTGCCTCGACAGCGACGACGCCTGCGGGCGAGCCCCGACGTGCAGCATGGTTGCCGTCTGGCGCGAGGGCCAGGAGCGGATGCTCGACGTCTACCGCGGCGCCAAGCTCTCGTCGCTCGCGCCGGCGCAACCCAAGGAGAATCCTCCGGATCTCGTCCAGTTGCCGCCTGCGCAGGTGGCCGCGCGCTAGTTGACGATCGGCGAAGGGTTAGAGAGGATGCGCGGCCGCCATGACGAAGCCGCCCTCCACGAAAGCACTCCGCAGGCGCTACCTGTCGCGTCCGCCGGTGGAGCCCATGCGGCTTCGCCGAGGAATGACGGTGGTCGACCTCGTCGACGTGTACCGGAGGGCCGGCGCCTTCAACGGCGGCCGCTTGGCGGAGGGGTGTGACCTCTTCTGCCGGATGCTCGACGCCGAGGCCACCGTCGCCCTGACGGTGACCGGGGCCATGGCGCCGGCGGGGCTCGGCGGGGCCATCCAGGCGCTCATCGAGGCCGGCTTCGTGGACCTCGTCGTCTCCACCGGCGCGAACATCTACCACGACCTCCACTTCGCCCTGAAGCTGCCGGTGCTGCAGGGCGCCTTCCAGGTCGACGACCGCGAGCTCTACCGCGCCGGCATCGAGCGCATCTACGACGTGTTCATCACCGAGGACTCGCTGCTCGACACCGACGCCTTCGTCCGGGAGGCACTCGCCAAGGCCCCGGCGGAGCTGCGCGGGAACATCTCCACCCCCCGGCTGCACCACTACCTCGGGCACCTGGCCCTGCAGGATGCGCCCCTGCCGGAGCGCTCCTGGGTGGCCACCGCCGCGAAGTACGATGTGCCGATCTTCACGAGCTCGCCCGGCGACTCCTCCATCGGCATGAACGTGGCCGCCATGAAGCTGCGAGGGGGGCGCACCACCGTCGACCCAGACCTAGACGTCCTCGAGTCGACGGCCATCGTCTACGACGCCAAGGTGAACGGCGTCGTCATCCTCGGGGGCGGCTCGCCGAAGAACTTCTACCTGCAGACGCAGCCCACCCTGTGGCAGATCCTCGACCTGAACCGCGGCGGCCACGAGTACGTGCTGCAGATCTCCACCGACTCGCCGCAGTGGGGTGGGCTCTCGGGCGCCACCCCGAGCGAGGCCATCAGCTGGGGCAAGGTGCAGGCCCGGATGCTCAAGAACCACGTGGTCGTCTACTCCGACGCCACCATCGCCGCCCCGGTCGTGTGCGCCTACGCGCTCTCCACCCGCAAGCCGCGCCCGCCCAAGCGGCTCATGCGCCGCCTCGACCTCCTCTACGAGAAGCTGCGCCGGGCGCACCAGCGGCGCCACCCCGGCTCCGGGGCCATGCCGGAGGTCGGGCGGGCGGCGCGGCAGGTGAAGTAGGAGCCGAGTTCGGGCGGTCGCCCCGGTCAGCCCCCGGGGCTCTCCCGCCGAAGCCGCTGCTCGGCACGGAGGAGCCGCTCTCGGAAGTCGGGGTCGGCGAGCAGCTTCAGCGCGCGCGACGACCCCCCGGGGTCACCGCGCCCGGGCAGCTTCGCCTCGTCGACGATCTCCCGCACGCGCTCGTCGTCGGCGAGCCCGCGCAGGTCGGGATCGCGCTCCAGCCGGGCGAGGCCGGCGGGGTCGGAGGCGAGCCGCAAGAGTTCGCGCAGCGCCTCCTCCGCCGGCCGGCGCCACCGCCCGAGGAGGTCGTGCTCGCGCACCAGCGCCGCGAGGTCGCTTTGCGCGAGCTGGCTCTCCAGTCCGCGCGGGAGGAGGGTCGAGGCGGCGTCGAGCGCCGCGAGCGCCACCCAGGCCGCGAGTGCGGCGGCCGCCCCCCCGAGCAGCGCCCCGGCGGCGCGGTCCGAGGGTCGCCGCCCTCCGCCCGGGCGGAGGCTCAGACGCCTCCCGAGGAGGAAGCCCAGGGCGGCTCCGGCGCAGAAGAGGAGGGACGCGGCCAGCGCTCGCCCGAAAGGCGCGGGCAGGAAGCGCTCCAGCAGGCCCCCGAGCGGCAGCGAGAGGTGCCGGGCCGAAAGCCAACCGAGGCCGGCTCCGCCGGCGAGGAAGAGCGGGCGCATCGCTCCGGCGATCGCCCCGAGGACCGCCGAGAGCGCGAGGAGCGCGATCACCACGGCGTCGAGGGTCATGGGCTCGGCGGCGCTACTTGATGCGGAAGTCGACCTTCGGCCGGTTCTTCTCCACCAGCGCCATCTGCTCCTGGAAGCGGGGGTTCTCCGGCTCGTACATGAGCGCCATCTTGAGGTTGCGCTCGGCGGCCTCCCACCGCCCCGCCTGGATGTCCGCGAGCGCGCTCGAGAAGAATTTCCTCCCGTTGGGCGTCTGGCCGAGTTGCTCCTCGACCTTGCGCTTCTGCGCCTCCTTCACCTCGACCTCGTCGGTCTCGGTGAAGCGCAGCTTCCTGTCGCGATCGGCACTGGCGACGTCCGCCAGGTACTTGCCGCGGCGCGCGTCGTCGCGCAGGACCGTGTAGGCCTCGTTGATCCGCCGGTAGACGCGCCCCACCAGATCGCGAAGGTGCGGGTCCCCCACCGCCGCGAAGCGGTCCGGATGGTAGAGGCGCGACTCCCGGTGGTAGGCGGCCTTGATCTCCGCCGGCGTGGCGCTCTGCGCCACCTTCAAGATGGCGAAGTAGTCGAGGTGGTCGAGGGCCTCCGCCAGGGTCTCCACCTCGATGCGGAAGGTCTCGTCCATGGGGGAACCGGGGCGCGCCCTTGCTGCCCCTAGGCGGAGTGGCCCGCGAGGACCACCTCGGCGTTCTTGTCGATGGCGGTGCGGATGTCCTGCTCGGTGAGGCCCGAGGAGAGGTTGATGGTGGTGGAGGCCTTCTGCCGGGTCTCGACGTCGGTGGCCGACACGTTGACGATGCCGTTCGAGTCGATCTCGAAGGTCACCTGGATCTGCACCTCGCCCCGGTAGCCGATGCGGAAGCCAGTGAATTCGAACTCCCCCAGGAACTCGCACTCCTCGGCGCGCTTCGACTCCCCCTGGTAGACCCGGATGCGGACCCGGTCCTGGCCGTCCCGGCTGGTGGTGAACGCCTTCGACTTCTCGATGGGGATGGGGGTGTTCTTGTCGATGATGGGCTCCGCCCACCCTCCCACCGTTCCCACCCGCAGGGTGAGCGGCGTCACGTCGAGCAGGTAGCTCGCCTGGCCGGCGGCGGCGGCGTCGCGGTTGAGGAGGGCGCTCGCCTGGATGCTCGCCCCGAGCGCCACCACCTCGTCCGGGTCGATCCCGGTCATGGGTTCCTTCTGGAAGTAGTGGCGCACGCTCTGGCGGATGATGGGGAGCCGGGTCGGCCCGCCCACCAGGATGACGGCATCGATGTCGCCGGCGGTCATGCGGGCGGACTGGAGCGCCTCGTCGCACACCTTGAAGGTTCTCTGGACCAGGTCCATCACCATCCGGTTGAACTGGTCCGAGCCCAGCCTGTGCTCCAGGTCGAGGACCTGTCCCTCCGGGGTCTGGCAGATGCCCGGCACCTGGATGACCGCCTGGCCGTCTCGCCCCACGTCGATCTTGGCCTTCTCGCCGGCTTCCTTGAGCATCTGCAGGCAGAAGCGGTTCTGGCGCAGGTCGAGCCCGTGCTTCTTCAAGAAGTCGTCGGCGAGCCACGCCATGATCCGGTCGTCGAAGTCGTCGCCGCCGAGGTAGGTGTCTCCGGCGGTGGCCATCACCTCGAAGACGTCGCTGCCGATCTCGAGGATGGAGACGTCGAAGGTGCCGCCGCCGAGGTCGTAGACGCAGATGCGCTGGTGGATGTCCTTGCCGAACCCGTACGCCAGCGCGGCGGCAGTGGGCTCGTTGATGATGCGCAAGACGTCGAGCCCGGCGATGCGCCCCGCGTCCTTCGTGGCCTGCCGCTGGTTGTCGTTGAAGTAGGCGGGGCAGGTGACGACGGCGCGCCGGACCTCGCGCCCGAGGGCGGTCTCGGCGATGGCCTTCATCTCCTTCAGCACGAGGGCCGAGATCTCCGGGATGGCGAAGATCCGCTGACCCACCTGCACCCGCACCGAGTTGTTCGGCCCCTCCACGATCCGGTACGGCATCACCGACTGCGCCTTCTTCACCTCGTCGGAGAAGAAGAAGCGGCCGATGAGCCGCTTCGCGGAGTAGACCGTGTTCTCTGCGTTCGTGATGATGTTGCGCTTGGCGCTGTTCCCGACGAGGACGGTGCCGTCCTCGAGGAAGCTCACCACCGAGGCGTGCGTCCGCTCCCCCCACTCGTTCGGGAGGACCTCGGGGCGCTCCCCGAGGAGCGCCGCGACGGCGCTGTAGCTCGTCCCAAGGTCTATCCCCACCGCGATGTCGTCGCTCATCTGTCGAATTTCCGGGCCTTTTCCGAGGTCGCGGAAAAATCGTAGCGGCGACGGGTGGGTCCGTCAAACCCACGACCGACCGTTTCGACGCCGGCACGGGGTCGCGGATGTGAGAGACCCCCTCGACGGTTATATGCTTGTCCACGCGTCGGCTGGGTACGGGTGGGTGCGGGAAAGGGAGAGGCGAGAGATGGGCGCGCTGATCGCGATACTGCAGAACGATCCCAACTTGCTCGAGTGCCAGGTGGCCCGGCTGCGGGGCCACGTGTCGCTCGTGGAGGGCGATCAGCGCCCGGACGACTACGGCTGGGGCTACCACCGAGCGGGCAACGTCCTCCTCGGCCGCCTCCCGGCCGGGGCCCCGGCCCCGCTCGAGCTTCCCGACCTGGTGGGGCCGGTCACCGGGGAGGCGCTGCTGGTCCGGGCTCGCACCACCTCGGGCTTCCCCCACAAGGACGAGAACACCCAGCCCTTCCGCTTTCGCCGCTGGCTCTTCGTGCACGTCGGCGGGGTGGAGGCGTGGACGGACGTGAAGCCGCGCCTCGTCGCCGCCCTCCCCGATTTCCTGCGCCGCGCCGTCGCCGGGCAGACCGATTCGGAGCACCTCTTCATGCTCTTCTTGAAGGAGCTCCGGGAGGCGGGAGCGCTCGACGACCTTGACGCACCCGCCGAAGTGGCCGGGCGCGCCCTCGCCGGCGCGGTGAGGAAGATCGACGCCTGGTGCCGCGAGGCCGGGTGCCAGCGCCCGAGCGTGCTCAACCTCGCCGCCACCAACGGGCGCATGCTGGCGGGGGTGCGCCGCGGCAAGCCCCTCCACTACGCCCTGCTGGAGGGGATCATCCCCTGCCCGCGCCACCAGATCGACGCCTCCACCAAGGACAGCGACCCGCGCGTCCGGCCTCACCGCCAGGCGAAAGCGGTGGTCTTCAGCTCCTTCCTCGCCGATCCGGCCGGGTTCCTGGAGGTCCCCGAGTCGGCGGTGGTGACGGTGGACCGCGCCCTGCGCGTGCGGGTCTCCCAGGTCAACGCCCACTAGCCAAGGGCCCTAGACGATGGCCCAAGGGCGGGGCATGAAGATCTGCTCCCAGGTCTCGAGCGCGAAGCGATCGGTCATGCCCGAGATGAAGTCCGCCACGGCGCGGGCCACGTCCTCCCCGGCGCGCGGCGCCACGCCGAAGCGGCGCCAGAAACGCTCCGGGTCCTCCGTGCACCAGCGATAGAGGTCCTCGAGGATGCGCTGCGCCTTCGCGAACTCCTCCTGCACCACCGGATTCTCGTATACCCGGGCGTAGAGGAAGTCGCGGAGCGCCAGGAGCGCCCCCTGCACCTCCCCGGACATGGAGATGTGCCCGCCGCCGTCGAGGTCGGAGGAGCGGATGACGTCGCGGATCAGGGTGGCGAGGCGTTGGGAATGGCGCCCTCCCAGGACCCGGACGATGTCCCGGGGCACGTCGTCCTCGCGCAGCAGGTCGCCCCGGACCGCGTCGTCGAGGTCGTGGTTCACGTAGGCCACGATGTCGGCCAGGCGAACGATCTCGGCCTCCAGGGTGAGCGCCTTCGCCCCGCTCCCTTCCATGAGCACCTTGCCGCGCCCCTTCGAGTGCCGCAGGATGCCGTCGCGCACCTCGGCGGTGAGGTTCAGGCCCTCCCCGTCCTTCTCCAGCACTTCCACCACGCGGAGGGACTGCACCACGTGGTGGAACCCTCCGGGGAGGACGGCGTTCAGGACGCGCTCCCCGGCGTGCCCGAAGGGCGTGTGCCCGAGGTCGTGCCCCATGACCATCGCCTCGACGAGCATCTCGTTGAGCCGGAGCGATCGCGCCATGGAGCGCGCCACCTGCGCCACCTCCAGCGTGTGGGTGAGCCGGTTGCGGTAGTGGTCGCCGCGCGGGGCGAGGAACACCTGCGTCTTGCCCTTCAGCCGCCGGAAGGCCTTGCAGTGCAGCAATCGATCCCGGTCGCGCTGGTACGCCGGCCGCATGTCGTCCTCCGGCTCGGCACGCTCGCGCCCGCGTGTGGCCCGCGAGAGGGCGGCGCGCGGGTGGAGCGTGGCGCTCTCCTGCTCCTCCAGCATCTCGCGGATGTTCGCCGACATGGGTTCCTTATGTAACGCCCCGCGTCACCGCTGTCACCGGGCCGAGAGGAGGCTCGTCTCCAGGAAGGCGAGGAAGAGGTTCGAGAGCGCGTGGATGACTACCGGTGCCGCGAGGTTTCCCGTCCTCTCCCGCGCCCAGCCGAAGAGGAGGCCGGGGAGGAAGGTGGCGACGCGCCAGGGCTCGAGCGAGACGAGGTGCCCCAGGGCGAAGAGGATCTGGGTCGCGAAGAAGCCGTGGCCCAGCTCGGCGCCGAGCACGCGGACGCGCGCCGGGCCGAGGCGCGCGAAGGCGGTCTGCACGAAGCCCCGGTAGAACATCTCCTCCGGGAGGGCGACCGCGAGAACCTGCGTGAGCGCGAGAAGGGCGAACCCGCGCGGGAGCGCTGGCTCCAGCCGCGGGGAGGTCGAGTACGGGCCGAGGAGGCGTGCCGCTCCCGAGGGAAGACGGGCGAGGAGGTCGGCGAACCCCCAGAAGGAGAGGCCGAAGGCCGGGAAGGCGAGGGCGCAGACCCCGAGGCCGAACAGGGTCCCGCGCCCCCAGGCGCGCCAGGTGCGCGCGTCCGCGGCGCCCCACCAGGGAAGCCCGTAGTCTCCCCAGCGCTCCCCGCGCCGGCGGAAGAGGTTCTCGGGCAGGAGGATGAACAGGAGGGCGGCCACCGCCGCCAGGTTCCGGAGGAGGAGCCCGGTGGGCTCGAACGCGGCGGCCGCGCGCGCCAAGGCGAGCAGCCCCACCGCCTTGGCCCAGGTGAGGGCGATCACCCGACGGGAGATCGCCGGCTCGAAGAGCCGCGGTCGGGCTTCCTCGGCGCCCGTGCCCTCTAGGGACACGTACTCTTCACCGCGATGCTCGTCCCCGCCGAGGGCAGCGGGTTGGGGTAGCCCGGGTTCACGATGGTGAGAGTATATGTGCCGGTCTGGGTGTTCGTCTGGGTGAGGTCCACCTGGACCGCGAGCGCGCCGTTCGGGCACTGGCCGAGCACGAGGCTCCCTCCGGTACAGGTGGTGGGCAGGACCGAGTCTTGGATGCCCGGGCCAGTCACGTGCGCGACCGAGGTCGGGTAGAGGTACTGCCCCGAGACGGTGGCGACGACGTAGGTGCCGACGGCCATGCAGTTCTTGGTGGTCGCGAGCACCGAGCTCACCACGGGCGTCCCCTCGTTCACCTGGAACTTGAGGGAGGAGGAGTTCCCGCCCGGGCTCTTCACCGCCAGGTCGTAGAGGCCGATGGCGAGCGTGTTGGCCGCGGGCAGGACGACCGAGGCGCTGGTGGAGCTCGACACCACCGGGCTCAGGGCGATGGGAGGGCCGCCGCCCATCGCCAGGCTGGCCGTCATTCCCGACGCGAACCCCACGCCGTTCAGGCTAACGGTAGCCGGCGCGGTCGAGTCCTGGAGGACGCTGCCCGGGCTGATGGCGAGGAGGACCAGGTTCCCGTTCAGGGAGACCGGCAGGACGTTCGAGGCGAGCAGCCCGCTCGCGCCCCCGCTCGGGTTCGGGTTCAGGAGCCGCACCTCCATCGTCCCCACGGTGGCGTTCGTCAGGTCGACGGTCACCGAGGCGGAGGTGAGGCCGTTCACGGAGACCGGGACCTGCGAGCTCATGCCGGCACCGGTGAAGCGCGCCACCGCACCCGCCTGGATGCCCTGGCCGGCGAGGTTGAAGGTCGTGAGTCGCCCGGGTGCGAGGCTCGAGGGGTCGATGGACTGGAGGAACGGGTTGCTGGTGGAGAAAGCACACCCTCCCTGGCAGGTGAACCCCTGCGAGCAGGAGATGCCGCAGGCGCCGCAGTTGTGCGGGTCGGTGGCGGTGTCGGTGCAGCCGCTGCCGCAGTTCACCTGACCGGAGGGGCAGCTCGACCCGGACTTGCCACAGGCCGAGAGCCCGAGGGCGAGCGCGAGAGCGGCGAGCGCCGGGAGCGCGCGGCGGGAGCGCCCCGCCCTGCGGCGCCGCCCGAGCCTCGGGCCGAAAGCGAGGCCGAGCAGGCCGAGCCCAGCGGCCTCCGTACCACCGAGCGAGCTGCAGCCGCCGCTCGCCGAACCCTTAGGCGCCTGGGCCGTCCCGGTGGACGGGGTTATGTTGCCGCCGGTGCACTGGGCGCCGCTGCAACTCGCTCCGCCTCCGCAGACGACGTGCTGGCAGGGGTCGTCGATGCAAGTGCCGGCCTGGCAGACCTGCCCCTGGGCGCAGGTCACCGCCTTGCAGGGATCGTCGACGCAGGAGCCGTTCAGGCAGATCTGGTTCTGGCCGCAGGTCTGGGCGCATCCGGACGACTGGCAGAAGCCGTCGACCGAGCAGGTCTCGCCGGACGGGCACTCGACATAGGCGCAGGAGCGCACGCAGTCCCCCTGGAGCACTCCGCCGAGGAGATCGCCGCGGCAGAAGGTCCCGGTGGGGCAGGTCACGCCGGCGCAGGGGTCGGGGATGCACTGCCCCGCGGAGCACACGCTCCCGGCCGGGCACAGGACGAGCGAGCAGCCGCTCATGCAGACGCCGCCCGAGCAGCTCGCCCCCGAGCCGCACGGGGCGGACATGGTGGCGCACAGGTCGGCACAGGTCGACCCTTGGCAGGTCTGGCCAGCGGGACAGGCCGCCGTCGGACACGGCGAGGGGACGCAAGCGGGTGGGCTGACGTTGCTGTTGCAGGTGTAGCCGGCGGGGCAGGCCGCCCCTTCCGTCCCGCAGGGCGCCGTCGTCACGCACATGCCGTTGTTGCAGGAGCTCCCGGTGGGGCACAGGGTCCCCTCGTCGACCTGCCCGTTGCAGTTGTCATCCTTCCCGTTGCACACCTCCGGCTGCGGGACGACCTCTCCCACGCAGGCGCCCCAAACGCCGCTCGTGCAGGTCTCGACTCCCGCCTTGCAGGGGCCCACCCCCTGGGTGCCGGCTGGGCCGTCGTAGCAGGGCCGGGTGTCGCCGGTGTTGCACAAGGGCGGGTTGCACACGCCTCCCTCGTCCACCAGGCCGTTGCAGTTGTTGTCGAGCCCGTCGCAGGTCTCCGGACTCGGGAAGGTCGTCTGAACACACACGAGCCCCCCGCTCGAGCTGCACTTCAGGGTGCCGACCGCGCACACCCCGAGGAGCCCGGTGTTGCAGGGAGTGTTGGGATCGGCGCAGGCGAAGCCGAGGTTGAAGAGGGTGTTGAGGACGATGCGGGTGCCGGCAGTGATGGCCGGGGCGGTGGAGCCGCCGTTGCCGCCGGGGGAGTAGTCGTGGCCGCCGAGGTACGCCACGGTCCCGCCCCCCCCCTCGCCCGGGTTCTGGTAGGTGGTGGCGATGTCCCAGGTGGTGGCGGGGGAGGCCACGCTGGTGATGAGCACCTGCACGCCGTTGCGGAAGGTCGAGGACACCGAGGGGTCGGGGTAGTAGTTGGTGACCGCCCCTCCGTTCGGGGCCTGGCTGTAGGCGAAGTCGCCGACTTGGACGTCCGGGTTCTGCGGCACCGGGAACGGGCTCACCGTGCCGGCGTTGCTCGAGCTGGTGTACATCCCGGCGGTGGACTGGAACCGCGTCTGCGGGATTCCCTTGAGCACGTCGGTCGAGTCCCCGTTGATCATGCCCGTCTCGAGCGCCGAGATGGCGGCGCACTCGGCGAAGAGGTTATTCCCGGCGGAGACGAAGCTGGAGATGGTGAGGAGCTGCTTGTCGAGGGTCGTCCCCGCCGCGGTGACCGGGTCCACCTTGCCGGTGTCCCAGTGGGGCGCCCAGAGCAGCTTGTAGTTGCCCTTCGCCATCACCGTGTCGGCGTAGTTCCCGCTGGCGGATACGAAGTCCCCGTCGCAGAGGACGTCGTAGACCGAACCCGGCGTCCCGGGATGGTTGAACTTGGCGGTGGTGATGGCCGGGCTCACCCAGCCGGCGTTGCAAGCGGAGCAGGTGGCGGCGCTGCACCCGCTCGGGCAGAGGGTGTCGTTCAGGTAGGCGTAGACCGCGGCCTCGTTGCAGGAGGGGCCGAGCCCGCCGAGGCAGTTCCCAGCGTCGGGAGTGCAGCTGGTGTTGTCGAGGCCGGCGGCCACCGCGTAGCGGTACATCACGTCCGCGGAGGTCTTGTGGTAGGGCTGCGGGTTGATGTTCAGGATGGCGAGCTTGGGAGGCGGGCCGACGAGCGGCCGCACCTGCGGAGCGGCGAAGCCCACTTCGACCTCGTGGATGTCGACCATCGCCTGCGACTTGAAGGACGCGAAGTCCGGGTTGCTCTGGAAGAGCGCGATGGCGGCGGCGGCGTTGCCCTGATCGATGATGAAAGGGCCGCCGATGTAGCTGATGCCGGTGTTGGGCGGATAGGGGCAGGTGCCGGGATTGGCGCACCCGGGCGCGTCGTAGGTGAGCACGTTCCCGCTCGCCCAGTCGTACCTCTTCACCACCACGGTGGTGGTCGAGGGAGCCACCATCACGTCGACGCCGGTCACGGTGGCCTTGGGGGTGGCGCCGTCGATGGCCCAGTAGACCGGGACGTTGTGCTTGAGGAGGAAGTAGACGAGGCCGTAGGCGCGGAAGATCCCGTCGTCGGTGCTCACGTTGCAGTCGGTCGTCTGCGCGGGCTTCCACGCCGTCCCCGGCGTCCGCCGCTGGTAGCAGTCGTCCATGGGGATGACGAGCGAACCGGCGGCGAAGCTGCGCGCCTGCGGTCCGTGGGTCGAGCAGTTGTCGCCCATCAGGGCGAGCCCGAGGATCGAGACCGCAACGCGTGACACGTGGGAATGGCGCATGGACTCACTCCAACGCAGACCTCGCTGCGTGGCAAAAATTCCATCGCCACTCTATCGCCGGCTTATGTAGGGGCGCCCGGTGGGGAGGAAGGCGATCCCCCCACATTGTGAGACAGGGCCTCTTGTCACCCGTCCGTGGGGGTGACGGAGGGCCCGATGGCCTTCGCCACGCACCCCACGACCACCTCGGGTTCGAAGGGCTTGCGCAGGACCTCGTCCGCGCCGATGCGGCGGTACGTCTCCATCTCCTTCTCCGCGATCCGGCCGCTCATGAGCACGAGGAAGGTGCGGCGCCAGTGCGGATGGGCCTTGATGAGGCGGCACACGTCGGCGCCGTTCAGCTTGGGCATGTAGACGTCGAGGAGCACCGCCGCCGGGTTCGACTGGGCGAGCTTGCGGAAGACCTCTTCCCCGTCCACCGCCGTCGCCACCTGATAGCCGGCGTCCTCGAACGCCCCGGACAGGGCGTCGAGCAGCGACGCGGAGTCGTCCACGATGAGGACGGTCTTTCTCGCCGCCATGGAGAAATGATTATGTTGCAAAGCGGAATGGATCGCCAACCCGCGGTCGCCGGGCGCTTCTACCCTGCCTCTCCTGCGGCGCTCGCCGAGGAGGTGGCCACGCTCCTCGCCGAGAAACCGAGCGGGCGCGCCACGCCCGAGCCACCCCTTCCCGCCCTCGGGATGCTCGCCCCGCATGCGGGCTACATGTACTCGGGGGCGGTGGCGGGGGCGACCTACGCGCGGGTCGACGTGCCGGAGCGCGCCATCGTCCTTTGCCCGAACCACACCGGCATGGGGGAGCGCGTGGCGCTGTGGCCGAGCGGTGGCTGGCTCACTCCCCTCGGCCGAGTCCCGGTCGACGAGGAGATGGTTCGCGACCTGCGGGCGAGCGGCCTCGCCTCCCCGGACCGGGAGGCGCACCGACACGAGCACTCGGCCGAGGTTCAGCTCCCCTTCCTGCAACTGCGCCGGCCGGAAGTGGCCATCGCCGCCCTCTGCCTCGGCCCCCTCTCTCTCGAGCGCTGCCGCGAACTCGGGACGGCGATCGCCGCCGCCGCCCGCCGTCACCGGGCGCTCGTCCTCGCCTCGAGCGACATGAGCCACTACCTGCCCGCCCGCGTCGCGAGGGAGAAGGACCAGCTCGCCCTGGAGCGGCTCCTCGCCCTCGACCCCACCGGCCTCTACGAGGTGGTGCGGCGCGAGGACATCAGCATGTGCGGGTACGTCCCCGCCACGGTGATGCTCTTCGCGACCAAGGAGCTCGGCGCGCGCGAGGTGGAGCTCGTTCGCTACGGGAGCTCCGCCGACGCCACCGGGGACGACTCGAGCGTGGTGGGTTATGCGGGCGCCGTGGTCCTGTGACCGCCCCGCGACCCCGGCCGACTTGTGCTAGCTTGCGCGCCCATGGACAAGCCGCGCCTTCGCTTCGCGCCCTCCCCCACCGGCTACCTGCACATCGGCGGGGCCCGCACCGCGCTCCTCAACTGGCTCTTCGCCCGCCATTCCGGCGGGGCCTTCGTGCTGCGCATCGAGGACACCGATCGCGAGCGCTCCACCCAGGCGGCGGTGGACGCGATCCTCGAAGGCATGCGCTGGCTCGGACTGGACTGGGACGAGGGACCGGAGGTAGGGGGGGCGCACGGGCCCTACTTCCAGATGCAACGGCTCGACCTCTACCAGTCCTACGCCGAGGAGCTCATCCGGAAGGGCAGGGCCTACGCCTGTTATTGCAGCAAGGAGGAACTCGACCTGCTCCGCGAGCAGGCCAAGGCGGCGAAGGTGCAGTTCGTCTACCCGGGGACCTGTCGCGACAAGCCCTACGACCCGTCGCGGCGCCACGTCGTCCGGTTCCGGCTGCCGAAGGTTCTCGAGGTCACCTTCACCGACCTGGTGAAGGGGCCCATCACCCGGCCCGGCTCGACGCTCCAGGACGAGGTCATCGTGCGCGCCGACGGGGTCCCGCTCTACAACTTCGGTGCGGTGGTGGACGACGTCACCATGAAGATCAACCTGGTGGCGCGCGGGGACGACCACGTCAACAACACCGCCATCCAGGTCCTGCTCTACGAGGCGCTGGGGTACCCGGTTCCCACCTTCGCGCACCTGCCCATGATCCTGGGCGCCGACAAGACCCGCCTGTCGAAGCGGCACGGGGCCACGAGCGTCACGTCCTACCGCGACATGGGCTACCTGCCCGAGGCGACCGTGAACTACCTGGTGCGGCTCGGCTGGTCGCATGGAGACCAGGAGATCTTCACGCGGGAGGAACTCGTGAAGTTCTTCAGCTTCGACCAGGTGGGCGCCACGGCCAGCGTCTTCAACCCCGACAAGATGCTGTGGGTGAACCATACCTGGATGAAGTCGCTCACGCCGGCCGAGCTCGGCCTCAGGGCCCTCCCCTTCTTCCGGGCCGCCGGGCTCCCGGCCGACGACGAGGCGAAGCGCACGTCGGTGGCACGGGTCCTCCAGGAACGGGCGAAGACCCTCGTCGACCTCGTCGCCCAGGCGCGCTACTTCTTCGCCCCGGCGGAGATCGATCCCCAGGCTAGGGATAAGTTCCTCACCGGCGAGACCCGGCCGGTCCTGGAGGCCATCCGCGCCGGCCTCGCGTCCACCGCCGCGCCGGACGCGGCACAGCTGGAGGCGCTCTTCGGCGATACCGCCCGATCGCGGGGGCTGGCCCTCGGCAAGGTGGCGCAGCCCGTCCGGGTCGCCCTGACCGGCGGCACCGCCTCGCCGGGGATCTATGACGTGATCCTCATCCTCGGCCGCGAGGAGACCTTGAAGCGGCTCGACGACGCCATCCGCCTCGCCGCGTAGCGCGCCCCGCGCCGCTACGCGCTCCCGGGTGCTCCCGGCGGGGTTCACCGAGCGCGCCGGCCCGGCGGGCAGCACGCACTGCGTCATGGTGGCGTTAGCCGTGGGATCCCGTTTCCTCCTCGATTAGGAGAGGCACATGGATCCCATTCCGGACGCCGATCCGCAGGAGACGCGGGAGTGGCTCGACGCGCTCGGCGCGGTGCTCGAGCGCGAGGGGCCGGACCGGGCGCACTTCCTCATCGAGCAGCTCATCGACAAGGCGCGGCGCTCGGGCGCCTACCTGCCCTTCTCCGCCAACACCGCCTACATCAACACCATCCCGGTCGACCGCCAGCCGCCGTTGCCGGGCGACTTCGCCCTCGAGCAGCGCATTCGCCACTACATCCGGTGGAACGCCATGGCCATGGTGGTGCGGGCGAACAAGCACACCAACGTGGGCGGCCACATCGCCAGCTTCGCGTCGGCCGCGATGCTCTACGACATCGGCTACAACCACTTCTGGCGCTCGCCCACCAAGGACCGCGGCGGCGACCTGGTCTTCATCCAGGGCCACTCGGCCCCCGGGATCTACGCGCGCGCCTACCTGCTCGGCCTCGTCACCGAGCAGCAGCTCGACCACTTCCGCCAGGAGGTGGACGGCAAGGGGCTCTCCTCGTACCCGCACCCGTGGCTCATGCCGACGTTCTGGCAGTTTCCCACGGTGTCCATGGGCCTCGGCCCCCTCATGGCCATCTTCCAGGCCCGGTTCATGCGGTACCTGGAGGACCGGGGACTGGCGAAGACCGCCGGGCGCAAGGTGTGGGCGCTCTGCGGGGACGGCGAGATGGACGAGCCCGAGTCGATGGGGGCGATCGGCCTCGCCGCCCGCGAGCGGCTCGACAACCTCATCTTCGTGGTGAACTGCAACCTGCAGCGGCTCGACGGGCCGGTGCGCGGCAACGGCAAGATCATCCAAGAGCTGGAGGCCGAGTTCCGCGGGGCGGGATGGAACGTCATCAAAGTCGTGTGGGGGCGCCACTGGGATCCGCTGCTAGCGCGCGATCGCAACGGGGCGCTGGTGCGCCGCATGATGGAGGCGGTGGACGGCGACTACCAGACCTACCGCGCCAAGGACGGGGCCTACGTCCGCAAGCACTTCTTCAACACCCCCGAGCTCGCCACCATGGTCGCCGACTACTCCGACGACGACCTCTGGAACCTGAACCGCGGCGGCCACGACCCCTTCAAGGTCTACGCCGCCTACCACGCCGCCTCGCAGCACCAAGGCGAGCCCACCGTCATCCTGGCCAAGACCATCAAGGGCTACGGCATGGGGGAATCGGGCGAGGCGCAGAACATCACCCACCAGCAGAAGAAGATGTCTATCGAATCCATCCGGCGCTTCCGCGACCGGTTCCAACTCCCGGTCCCGGACGACAAGCTGGAGGAGGTCCCCTACCTCAAGTTCGAAGAGGGGTCGAAGGAGATCGAGTACCTGAAGGCCCGGCGCGCCGAGCTTGGCGGCGACCGACCCAGGCGGCGCCCCAAGTCCGAGTCGCTCCCCACCGTTCCGCTCGCCGCCTTCGAGCGGATCCTGCAGGGGTCGGGGGACCGCGAGATCTCGACCACCATGGCGTTCGTGCAGATCCTGCAGATCCTCGTCCGCGACAAGGACATCGGGCGGCACGTGGTTCCTATCGTCGCCGACGAGTCACGCACCTTTGGCATGGAGGGGATGTTCCGCCAGCTCGGGATCTGGAGCCAGGTGGGGCAACTCTACACGCCCCAGGACGCCGACCAGCTCATGTTCTACCGGGAGGACAAGCACGGGCAGATCCTGCAGGAGGGGATCAACGAGGCGGGCGCCATGTGCGACTGGATCGCCGCCGCCACCTCCTACGCCGTCCACGGCGTCCCCATGATCCCCTTCTACATCTTCTACTCGATGTTCGGGTTCCAGCGGGTGGGCGACCTCATCTGGGCGGCCGGCGACATGCGCAGCCGGGGGTTCCTGCTGGGCGCCACCGCCGGGCGGACCACCCTGAACGGCGAGGGGCTGCAGCACCAGGACGGCCATTCCCACCTGGCCGCCTCTGCCGTTCCCAACTGCGTCGCCTACGACCCCACCTTCGGGTACGAGCTCGCGGTCATCGTCCAGGACGGCCTGCGCCGGATGACGACGGAGCAGGAGGACGTCTACTACTACCTGACGGTGATGAACGAGAACTACCGGCAGCCGGCCATGCCCGAGGGCGTGGCGCCGCAGATCATCCGGGGAATGTACCTCTTCCAGGCGGGGGCGAAGGGCAAGGGACCGCGGGTGCAGCTGCTCGGCTCCGGCACCATCTTCCGGGAGGTGGCCGAGGCCGCCGGCCTGCTGCGCCGGGACTGGGGGGTGGAGGCCGACCTGTGGAGCTGCCCGAGCTTCAGCCAGCTGGCGCGCGAGGGCATGGCGGTGGCGCGCCGGAACCTGCTTCACCCCGGCGACCCGCCCGAGAGGTCCCACGTCGAGTCGAGCCTCGCCGGCACCGCGGGACCGATCGTCGCCGCCACCGACTACGTGCGCGCCTTCGCCGAGCAGATCCGCCCCTACGTCCCTCGTCGCTACCTGGTGCTCGGGACCGACGGTTTCGGCCGGTCCGACACCCGCGAGAACCTGCGCCGGTTCTTCGAGGTGGACCGCCACCACGTGGTGGTGGCGGCGCTCAAGGCCCTCGCCGACGAGGGCGCGCTCGACGTGGCGCGGGTGAAAGAGGCGATGGCGCAGTACGGCATCGACGGGTCGAAGCCCGCTCCCTGGACGGTCTAGCGCCATGCAAAGCGAGGTCCGCGTACCGAACATTGGCGACTTCAAGGACGTCGGCGTCGTCGAGGTGCTCGTCAAGCCCGGCGACAGCGTCAAGGTCGACGACTCTCTCGTCACGCTCGAGTCGGACAAGGCGACGATGGACGTGCCCTCCCCGGCGGCCGGCAAGGTGCTCGAGCTCAAGGTCCACGCCGGCGACCGGGTTTCGGAGGGGAGCATCCTCCTCACCCTCGACGAGGCCGGTGCGCGCCCGGCACCCGGGGCCGAGAAGGGAGCGCCGCCCGCGCCCGCCGGGGCCCGGCCCCCCCCGGCGCCGGCGGAGAGGCGTGCACCCGAGACTCCTGCCGCAGCTCCGCCGCCCCTCCCCGCGACCCCGGAGCCCTCCCCGGGGCCGCCGCCCGCCGCAGCCCCCTCGACCTCCGCCCCCGAAGGGGAGAGGCGAGTCCCGCACGCCTCACCCTCCGTCCGCAAGGTCGCCCGCGAACTCGGAGTGGAGCTCTCCCGGGTCACGGCGAGCGGGCCCAAGGGGCGGATCCTGCGGGAGGACGTGCAGCGCTTCGTGAAGCAAGTGATGAGCGGGGAGGCCCCGGGTCGAGGGGGGGGCGCCGCGCTCGACCTCCTGCCCTGGCCCAGGGTGGACTTCTCGAAGTTCGGTCCGGTCGAGACGCGGCCGCTCGCCCGCATCCGCAAGATCTCCGCCGCCAACCTGGCCCGGAACTGGGTGATGATCCCGCACGTCACGCAGTTTGACGAGGCGGACATCACCGA
>Ga0335081_10000208_pt1 | contig 112019 bp, 106 predicted proteins | sample Lox_Sample_35_FD_206713 | JGI IMG/M metagenome (GOLD analysis project Ga0335081, IMG submission 206713) | Soil microbial communities from Loxahatchee National Wildlife Refuge, Florida, United States - Lox_Sample_3.5 | ecosystem: Environmental > Terrestrial > Soil > Wetlands | place: USA...
CCTTGAATGTAGGCCAAAGAAAATGCCCTCGCTCACTACGAGGGCATCTTCCCATCATTTGCTTCAGGAAACCAGTTACAGTTTCGTAACGGCCTCTTCACTGAGGGGCCTTTCTTTATGCGGAACCGGTTCCCGGCGGGCCGCCCTTATTCATTTCGTCGATCAGCTTGGCCAGTAACTCCTGTCTTTGCTCCGTTCCCAATTCGCGTTTCAACTCTTCCAATGCCAAAGCCACGATGTGATAGTGATGCGCGCCAGCGTACTTGGGATCGGACGTGATGTCCAACCACAGTTTGTGCATCAATTCGAGGTCCTGCGGGCGCAGGCGAGGCGCATGTGGGCCGAGGGGATATTCGTGGACAGCACCGTTGGGCGAGTGAATCTCTACGCACAAACGGGGCCGCGGTTCCGGAAGTCTCTCCCATGCGTCTCCGGTAAGTTTCGCCTGCTCATCGGTGGTCAGCTTGTTGGAAAGTCCGCACACGATCCGGATCGAGTCCAGCCGCTGCGCGGTCACCACGATGGCTTCAAAGACGTCCGTGGCCGGAACCACCAACAGCGAGACCGGCTTGCCCTCTTTTTCTGCCACTGCCACGGCGGCGGTAAACAGTTCCTGCTCGTAGTGGTCAAACACCTGGCTAGCGTCTATCACCGTGCTGCCGCTGAAGGAGTGTTCACGGTGATAAAGCCGCGCGGTCATGACCACGACGTCGTGACGAACGGTATCGGTGTTCCGTAGCACATCCCGGAGGTAGTAGAGGTTCCTTGGATCGCGCACGGCAACCAGAACATTGTTGGGGCGCACGCCGAGGGCGCCGCTCCCCAGTTCCTGGTTTCCGTAAACGCGAAACTGGTCCAGATTTTCAGGTTTGCCATGGCGGTCTCGAACCACGCGATGCTCCGAGTAAGTGAAAATGGCAAAGAACACCGCGCTGAAGCTAACCCCGGCAATCGTGGCTTCGGACTTGGTACAGAGGTTGACCAGCGCGGTGATCAGAAGAACCGCCGAAATCGCGATCAGTCCCAGCGGCACCTCTCGGCCACCGATATGCAGATTCCCCGGAACTTTCCACTGACGATTCTCAGGTTCGGTGTAGCGCAGCACCAGCACGGCCAGCGATTTGAGTGCGAAACTCCAGATCACGCCAAAAGCATACAGCGCAGCCAGCAGATATACGTTGCCACGGCTGGCGATAATTGTAAGCAGCTGAAGTCCGCCGATCAGGTTGATAATGCGGTAGCTCGTCCCATATCTGGCCTGCGGTTTTTGAAACCACTGGGTAAGGACGCCGTCCTCCGCAACCCGGTTTAGGACGCCATTCGCGCCAACGATAGACGTATTCTGCGCCCCTGCCAGGATCAGCACACCAACCAGCACCACGAAACCGTGGAAGACCAGCTTAAGCATCTCCGGGCCGACCAAGTACATGGTGATGCCGCCGATCAGGTTGGCAAAATAATCAGGACGGACTTTGTCCGGAATGATCATCACGGCGAAGAACGAGACCAGGGAGGTGAATAACAGGCTGTATATGAAGATCACCAGGCCGGTCTTTTCCAGGTTCTTCAGCTTGGGATGCTCGATTTCCCGGTTAACCTGGGCCAGAGTCTCCTCGCCGCTCATGGCGAGCACTGAGTGACCGAATCCGACGAACAAAATGATCCAGGTAAGGTGACTGAACCAGCTGCCGTAGAGCCAACCGAGCGATTCCTTGTTAAGCGTCAAGACTCCGGAGTGCAGCGGGTTCGGTGGGATCTGGACGGGAACTCGCAGGATGGTGATCACGCTCCACACGATCAGAATGACCACCATCACCGTCGTGATCACCATGATCTGCAGGGCCTTTTCGCTGGACTCGTGGATACCCTGAATGTTTTTCCGCCAGAAGTAGATGACGACAATGACAGCGAACACCGCAGCGAAGTAATCCTGCGAAAAGTGGATTGGACGATGGAAATAGTCTCCCATGTCCTGAATAAAGCCCGCCAGATATTGTCCGGCCGAAACCGCGCTGATCGGGCCGGTGAGGACGTAATCAAAAAGCAGGGCCGACACGGAAAACTTGGCCAGCGTGCCGCCCATCGCCTCCTTGACCACGCGATACACGCCGCCGCGAACGAACATGCTGCTGGACTCGATATAGAGCGCGCGCACGGCGTAGCTGAACAGCATGACCGCGAGGATGAACCAGGGTGCGCTTTTGCCAATGACCTTTTCGGCGTCGCCGCCGGCGTAATAAGCGGAGGAAGCCAGGTCGGCGAGAACGATGGCGGCCGCCCGCCAAAAGGAGATGAACGTCAGCATCACCGTGGTGGCGACGAACACCTTTACTGCCGGGCGGCGGACGTTCTGTATGGATGAGGACATACCGATCCGGACTACTAGGGACGCAAACCTAGCAATTTAACACAGGCGGACAGGGGAAGGGATGGGCACAGGCCTTTACTTTGGGGCCATATAGGTCCGCGTGATACGGTCGTGCCAGCAGAGTTCGTCTTCGTCAAGGAAGCACCAGGCGTAACCCAGCATTAACGACATCCCTGAGAGCACCGAAGCCAGGACCCGCCAGCGTCGAAGCCGGCGCGGAACGGGAGCCCCATCGAATCGGCTCAGGCGCAAACCCGCCAGCTTCAGCCCCGGCGTGGTGCCGCCGCAAACCAGCAAAAGATACTGGTATGCAGCCCAAAAGGCCGCCATTAACCCCGCCGATACGCCGATCGTTAGCCGCAGCGGCGGAATCGTTGCGGTCATCCAGAAGAATGTGTAGGCAAAAATGCTGAACCCCAGCAGAACCAAGATTGCATCGACCGCAGAGGCACAGACTCGCCTTGCCATAGGCGGGGCCTGCAAAGGCAACTCGAATCCCGGCCTGCGCTCTTTGGTGTCTTGCTCTGGCGTTTCAATCAGAATGCCGCCGAGTGCCGGCGGAGGCGGTAGGACCTCGGCCACTTCCAGAATCCGCGGACGATCGAATACCGGTTCAGCCAGTTCTTCCCCCGGCGTGGGAACGAACATTGAGCGGGGAAATTCCAGGATCTTGCCACCGCCTTCAGGCACCATTGAAGGTTCAGGGTCCACCGGCGGGGTGGAAGCCGGCTCCGCAATCATGCTCGAGTCGACCGCCAGATTGCTCGCACTGTTTTTCGGTGAGACCCGCCATACGTGGTCAGGCGACTCAAACTTGAGTTGCAGCGACGGATACCGGGGCGGCCTTGGCTTCCTGGCCCTATAGTGATTCACTTTGGCTGCAATTTCCTGCCGCCATGCGTCGGGATCGACGTTTGGTGGCGGAGTGGGAGTTTGAGGGTTGCCCTTCTCGGCTCCCAAGCTGGGATTGTCTTGCGCGGTTCCGGCTTGAGTTATCAAAGGCTGCGGTAGCTCGTGATCAAGAGTTAGAGGTTCCGACTCAGCCGTCTTCTCCTGGTCCACCACGAATCTCGGCTGCCTCTCAAGGCTGGCGGCAAAATGTTGCTCGCTGGCATCGTACGCCTCGGGATCCACCAGGTTTGACGCGAGGTCGTTGGTACTAGAATCATCTTCGAGTTGAAATCTGGGTTTCATCTCAGGAGATCGTTGAGGTAGCGGCGAATTTCCGTCGGGAAGCTACCTCTTTTGCCTCCCGGGCCATCACCATGCTAACGTCACGTTACCCGAAGACCGATTTGATTGCCGGGGAGTTCGCGCGCTTCCGATGATTGTCCGCACACGATTACTTATCACGGCGGCGTTCGCCTGTCACCTGCTACTCGCGCCTTCCTTAGTTACCAGCCAGTTGCTTCCCCAGACCGGCCCACCCTCCGCCGAAGCCTTGCCCAACACGCCTTCTCCGGTTAAAGGGCAAGACGTAACCATCGTTGCTACGCAACAGGAGAAGCAAGGCTCGATGTACAAACTTCACGGTAATGCCGTCATCCGCTATGGCGTTTACCTGCTGCGGGCTGATGAGATCACTTACAACGCGGACACCGGAGTCGCTACCGCCGAAGGCCATGTCGTCCTGGAAGGCGGCCCCAATGACGAACATCTTGAGGCCAGCAGCGGCACTTACAACGTTCGAGCGGAAAGCGGACGCTTTGAAAACGTCAGGGCGATCATCGGCATTCGACTGCACGGCCTGCAGCCGATGTCGATTTCTTCCAATGCGTTTTACTTCCGCGCCAAGCTCGTGGAAAAGACCGGCCCGGACCATTACAAAGTTTATGACGGCACGGTCACGACCTGTCCGCTTCCCCGGCCGAAGTGGCAGTTCAAGGTGCATGAAGTAGAGGTCGAGCTCGCGGGGACGGCAAAGCTTTATCACAGTTCATTTGCGATTCGCGGTGTGCCTATTCTCTACCTGCCATTTGCCACGCTGCCGGCCGAACGAGTGCCACGACAGTCCGGGTTCCTCATTCCCAATCTCGGGACTTCATCCATAAAAGGGCTCATCGTCGGCGAGTCGCTCTTCTGGGCGATCAACCGCAGTCTCGACGCCCACATAGGGGCGGAATATTACTCGAAGCGTGGATGGGCGCAGCAGGGCGAACTTCGTGCCCGCCCTAGCGAAACCTCCTTTCTCGATGTGAATTACTTCGGCGTCCTCGACCGGGGCATGGGCACTCCTCCCGTCGACCAGGGCGGTGAAGAGGTCCGTCTGACTGGCGAAGGTAATCTCGGACCCAGCTTTCGTGCGGTGGCCGATGTGGACTATCTAAGTTCGTTTCTCTTCCGGTTAGCATTCAGCGAAGTCTTTACCCAGGCAGTGAACTCGGAAGTGAAATCCGCCGGCTTTCTTTCCGCTGCCAGCCGAGGCTACTTCTACAACGTCTCGGTGCGCCGCTATCAGGACTTCGAAAGCTCCACGCCGGATGATGTGATCAGCATTCTGCACGCACCCGGACTGGAGCTGTCGAGCGTCGATCATCAGATTCCAAAAACGCCTTTCTACTGGTCGTACAATGCGGCGGTGGACGGCCTTTCCCGCAGTGAGCCCACGTTCAACACGGCTCCGCTTCTCGGACGCTTCGATTTCCATCCCATGCTTTCCTTGCCAGTGCAGTTGCGCGGCTGGTCGTTCCGTCCGGACATTTCGGTTCGCGACACCTCCTATACCCAGCAGCTTGAGACCTCCGACACCGGTGTAAGAACGGCGGCTTCCAGCGTGATCAACCGAAAGTCGCTTGAAGGGAGCGTCGAGGTGCGGCCGCCGGTCCTAGATCGAATTTTTCAACGTCAATTCTTCGGACGCAGATGGAAGCACGTCATCGAGCCACGCCTGCGCTACAACTACGTGACCGGTGTGGACAACTTCGCCAACATCTTGCGCTTCGATGGCCGCGACATTCTGAGCAACACCAACGAAGTCGAATACGCAGTTGTAAACCGGCTTTATTCAAAGCGGGACTTCGAGTCGGTCGACTGCGGTGACCCGGGAATGCCAGCGCTGTTTCTCGGTGGCGCGCCCCAACACAGTCCGATCCCCTGGGAAAGGCAGGGCCAGGTACCGGATGCACCCTGCGACAACATTACCGGTGCCCGCGAGGTGGTGACCTGGGAATTGGCCCAGAAGTACTTTCTCGATCCAACCTTCGGAGGCGCTCTACTCTCCGGCCGCTCCAATGTGCTCAGCAGCACCGTAGACCTCACCGGCTTGTCTTTTTTAGACGCGCCACGCCATCTGTCTCCGCTGATCTCGCGCCTGCGAATTGAGACGACAGCGCGCACGGACGTGGAATGGGACATGGATTACGACTTCCAGCTCGGCCACATGAGCGCAAGCACGGTGCTGGTGAATTATCACTTCGGCCGCTACACGATCGGTGGGGGAGATGCGTACCTGCAGGTGCCGCCGGAGAGTCCGAACTCTACAGCCGCTCCCTCGCCGCAATCGTTCAATCAGCTTCGTCTGTTGCTGGGGTATGGATACACCGGCAAGCGCGGTTTCAGTGCCGCCACCAATATCGGCTTCGACGCTGATCTTGGCTTCCTGCAATATGCCGCTGTCCAGACCACGTATAACTGGAACTGCTGCGGAGTCAATTTGGAATTCCGGCGCTTCGCTCTGGGTTCGGTACGAAATGAGAACCAGTACCGTTTTACCTTTGCCCTGGCCAACTTAGCTACCCTGGGGAACCTGAAACGGGCAGACAGGCTGTTCTGACGGATAACGGTCCCCTCAGTCACCGAGAAAAACCAGCAATCGACCTTGACGCCCGGGCAGTTCGAGCAAATAATACCGGTGCTCGGCGACCTGTCGTTAGGGCGCCGCTAAGCCGAGTCGATTACGGTTTCTACCCCGGCCTCCGTTTACCAGCTTCAGTAGGAGAATGCCAAATGGTTTTAGGCGCGAGAACAACTTCGCTGATCATTCTGCTTTGCTCTTTTGCCGTCGCTCAGGACGCAAAAACCTTTATCACTCTGGACAGTTTCGACGGCTCCGATGGCGCGTACCCTCACAACTCTCCTGTGCAGGGGATTGACGGAAACCTCTACGGAACAAGTACCGGGCAGGGCATTGATCAGGGCACGGTGTACAAGATCACGCCAACCGGCACCCTTACAAGGCTTTACAGTTTCTGCTCCCTGCCATCATGCATGGATGGAGACTGGCCTTGGGGTCAACTGACATTGGGTATGGACGGGGCGTTTTACGGCACCACGACCATGGGAGGAACCGAATGCCAACCCTGGGGCTGCGGCACAGTCTACAAGATCACGCAGAGCGGAGCACACTTCCCACTGCATAGCTTTGACGGTACTGATGGTTTCAGTCCTTCGGGCGAACTAGTTCAGGCCAGAGACGGGAACTTCTATGGGACAACGAGCTGGGGCGGAGCAAATGACGCCGGCACAATCTTCAAAATCACATCCAACGGAACCTTTACCACACTTTACAACTTCTGCGCACAACCTGGATGCACGGACGGAAGCCATCCGTATGCCGGCCTGGTTCAAGCAAGAGACGAAAATTTCTACGGAATGACGGAAGCTGGCGGCGACACAAACTGTAATCCGAATACAGGTTGCGGTACGGTGTTTAGAATCACAGCGACGGGGAAGCTGAGTACTTTACATACGTTCGAGCTTACAGACGGATCCTTACCGGGGTCGAGCCTGGTGGCGGGTACTGACGGCAACTTCTACGGCGTAACCCCTGAGGGCGGAAAGCAATGCCCCTTCTATCATACTTGCGGAACCTTTTTCAGGATCACGGCGGAGGGCGCGTTCACATCCCTGTACAGCTTCGAAAACTCTGGTGGTGACGGCGCGGCCCCTTGGGCCATTAGTTTGGGCAGCGATGGTAACTTCTTTGGAACGACGAACACTGGCGCAGGAGGTGGCGGAACGATTTTTCAAGTTACCCCTGGGGGCATGCTGACCACGCTGCATACATTTCTTATGCTTCAGAACGGTTTGAATCCTGCGGCGGGAGTGTCGCAAGCTAATACTGGACTTCTTTACGGATCTACCTACACGGGCGGATCCTACGATTGGGGGACCATCTACAGCCTTGACGTCGGATTACCCCCGTTCGTCAGCTTGCTTCCGAACTGGGGTAAGGTGGGCACAAGCCGAGGAATTCTTGGCCAGGGATTCACTGGAACCACTGCTGTGTCTTTCAATGGAATTCCGGCGAGTTTCACCGTTGTATCCGATACCTTTCTGAAAACCACGGTTCCCGCTGGCGCTACAACCGGCGCCGTCAGCGTAACCACACCAAGCGGCACCTTGAGTAGCAAGGTGCCATTCGGCGTCCTGCCAGTCATTTTGAGTTTCGATCCACCTAGTGGACCAATCGGGACAAAGGTGAAGATTACTGGAAGCAGTCTGACTCAGACTCTGCACGTCGCATTTGGCGATCGCGTACCCGCAAAGTTTAGGCCGGATTCCGATACTCAGGTGACTGCGATCGTGCCAGCGGGTGCGAAAACCGGCCGAATCGGAATCGAGACTGAGGGAGGAATCGCCGCCAGCACGGGAATTTTCACGGTCACGCAGTAGAACTCGGAAGGGATACTCCAACGAAATGCCGCGCATTCGGATACCATGTTTAGGTGGCTAGCTTCCCCCTACACGGCCCGAAACGCGCTGCCCTCGATGACCATCTGCGTTCTCTTGGCCGCTTGCTGATCGCCTACTCTGGAGGTGTCGATTCCGCATTCCTGGCTTGGGAGGCCCACCAGGTTCTCGGCGCCAACATGCTGGCAGTGATCGCGGATTCTGCCAGTCTCGCTCGCACGCAGCTCGCCGATGCCGTCGCCTTTGCACGCGAGCAACACATTCCGCTTGAAATCATTCAGACCGGCGAACTTGATCGTCCGGAGTACATTCGAAACGACGGCCAACGTTGTTTTCATTGCAAAGATGAGCTGTTCACCGTAATGGAGGATTTCCGGTTGCGGCACGGGTTCGACGCCATCGCCTACGGAGTCAACGTCGACGATCAGGGCGACTACCGACCCGGCCAACAAGCCGCCAACCAGCACAAGATTGCTGCCCCCCTGCTCACCGCCGGATTGACCAAGCAAGACATTCGCGATCTGGCACGCGATGCCGGATTGCGCGTCTGGGACAAGCCAGCCTCGGCTTGCCTTTCCTCGCGCATCGAATATGGCCGGCCGGTCACGCCGGAGGCTTTGCGGGTCGTGGAGCGGGGAGAAGACGCGCTGCGGGCTCTCGGATTCCGGCAACTCCGCGTCCGCCATCACGGGGACATTGTTCGTATCGAGATCGCACAGGACGAGTTTTCACGGGCCCTTACTCCGGAAATGACCGCAGAATTCACCCGCATTTTTAAGGCTCTCGGCTTTAAGTTCGTGACTCTGGACCTGGAAGGCTTCCGTTCGGGATCGATGAATTCTGTACTTCCCCTGGAGCAACTCACCAAAGCCGCTAGCTAGATCACCAGCAAGCATGGGCGGCAGGACTCGCGCAGCGCAACCGTGTGAGATAATCGTTCTTTAATCCTCAATGAATAGGCGGTTTCTAGTGCTTTTACTGCGAAGGTCGATTCTTGTTCTGATGCTGGTTTGTCTGGGCTGCTCGGCGCAGTCGGTTCCTCCGGAGCAGTCAACCCGGATTGAGCGCCAGGTGCGGTCCTACTACAACATTCCGGCGACCGTGAACATCACTCTTAGCCAGTTGAAGCCCAGCGAGTTTCCCAACTACAACGCCCTGAGCATCCATATGGACGGACAAGGGAAGACCGCCGACTACGACTTCCTGCTCTCCAAGGACGGCAAAACGCTGGTGCGCATGGTGAAACTTGATCTCTCCACCGACCCCTATGCCGAAAAAATGAAGAAGATCACGGTTGCGGGCCGGTCGGTTCGCGGCGACAAACACGCCAAAGTAACCGTGGTCAACTTCGACGATTTTGAGTGCCCGTTCTGCTCGCGCATGCACCAGGTGCTTTTCCCCGAGATCCTGAAGGAATACGGCGATCGCGTGGCCTTCGTGTACAAGGACTACCCCCTGTCAGAAATTCATCCCTGGGCGATGCACGCCGCCGTCGATGCCAACTGCCTGGCCGCCCAAAATGGTGACGCTTATTGGGATTTCGCGGATTATATCCATGCCAACCAGAAGCAGGTCAGTGAAGAGAAGGGCCTTACCAACCAATTTGCCGCGCTCGACCGTCTTACTACGGAGCAGGGGCAGAAGCACAACGTCGATCAGACGATACTGCAGTCCTGTATGAAGACTCAAAACACCGATGGAGTGAGGGCCTCGATCCATGAAGGCGATACTTTAGGGGTGCAGGCGACGCCAACGCTCTTCGTGAACGGCCAAGAGGTGGACGGAGCGCTAACCCTTGAGGAGATGAGGGCGGTGCTCGACCGCGCCTTGGCGCAAGCAGGGGTTCCGGCGCCGGCGCATTCGGCCACCACTAGTCAGAACCAGCCTGCGAGTAAGTAGGAACAGAATTCGACGTTGTGCAAACATCTTGAAATGGTTTTACGGATGGGAGAAAACCGATTGCACATGACTTCACCAATGCGCTGGGTACTGACGCTCTCGTCGCTATGTTCTTTGATAGTAGCTATTGCCTGCAGTTCCAAGCCCATGGGCGACGATGTTGCCGCCAGCGTCGATGGCCACAAGATCTACCGCACTGACGTCGATAAGTATTATGAGAACCAGACGGCTGGATCCGACCAGCAGCCCGCTGGCGAGCAAGCCGTCAGCCTCCGCCTCAGCATCCTGAAGGAGTTGATCGACAACGAGATTCTAATGCGCCGGGCAGAAAAGCTCGGCTTGTTGGCCACCGACGACGAAGTCGACCGCAAGTTGAATGAGGTCAAGTCCCCATACACCAAGGAAGAGTTCGATGCTCGCCTGAAAGAAAAGAAGATCACCCTTGACGACTTCAAGCGCGACCTGCGGCGCTCACTCACCGTCGACAAAGTCCTGAACAAGGAGGTGACGTCCAAGATCAACATTTCCGATCAGGACATCACGAATTACTACAACGCGCACAAAGCCGAGTTCAATCTGATCGAGCCGCAATATCATCTGGCGCATATTTTCGTGACCACCACGCCCAATCCTCAGGTGCACAATCTCAAAAACGACAAGGCGCAGAACGAAGCCGAAGCCCGCAAGAAGGTTCAAATGTTAGTGAATCGTCTCGATAGCGGAGACGATTTCGGCACTTTGGCCATGAACTACTCCGAGGATCCGGAGAGTTCCAGCAACGGCGGCGACCTTGGATTTGCTCCGGAATCGTCTTTAAAGAACACTGACCCGGTAACGAGGGACACAGTGATGAAACTTAAGCCCGGGCAATATAGCCCGATCATCACCGTGGTTAATCCCATGACCAAGCAGTTGGTAGGCTTTCGCATTGTGAAGCTGGTGGCGAAAGAGCCGGCGGGACAGCGCGAACTGGCCGATCCGCGGGTTCAGGAAGCTATCCGCTCGCAATTGCGGGACCGGCGGGAACAGCTGCTGAAGGCGGCTTATTACGAGGTTCTGCGCGACCAAGCCAAAGTAGATAATTATTACGCGCAGCGGGTGCTGGCAGGGAACGCAGCGCAATAGCAGCGGTCAGTCTCGAATCGGCCTGCATTGAAGCAATCGCGATAATGCTGCTCGCTCATCGAGGTGTTTGCCCACCGTGGTTGGAACGTCGGTTACTCCACGATCGCCAGCACATCGCCAGCATTGACCGCCGTACCTTGCTGCACGATGATCTTCTGTACTCTGCCTTTCTTGGGTGATTGGACCTCGTTTTGCATTTTCATCGCCTCAATCACCAGGATGCCTTGGCCTGCTTCCACCGCATCGTTTTCGCGCAAAAGAATTCTGACGACTTTGCCAGGCATAGGCGTGGTCAGTTTGCGCGGGCCATGTTCCTCTCCGAGCGAGCTTCTTCGATTGCGAAACGAGCGAGGATCGCGGACTGCTGCCGCATAGCGAACACCGCCGACCCACAAGTGTGTGTCGGTAACGGTGCGTTCACGCTTAATTTCGTAGGACTTTCCATCGATAAGGATCGAGAGCACATCGGGGCGGGCGAGTACCGCATCGATTGCAAGCTCACGGCCATCGAGCCTGCAGTCCCAGCCGTTAGCCGAGCGTTCGAGTTCCAGTTGGTACTTCTTTTCGTCGATGGTGATTTGATAAATCACTCGCTCTAATCCCTAAGCAGTTCCGCTCGTGCCAATTTCTTCCACCGGACGGAAGCCGGATCGGCAGCGCCGTTGCCGTTGGAAACCTTGGGCTCCAGAAGCTCGAATACGCCGGCTGCGATTGCCGCGATGTCGCGATTCTCGTGATTGACCGGGACCGGAGAATGCGCCAGCAATCGATCGAGGAACCCGGTGTCCAGCTTGCCGGCGCGAAAATCCGCGTCGTTGAAAATTCGCCGGAAGAGAGAAATGTTGGTCTTGATCCCACCAACGAAGTATTCATTCAAGGCGCGCTGCAGGCGGGAAATGGCCTGCTGGCGGTCGCTCCCATAGCCGACAAGTTTCGCCAGCAATGGATCGTATTCCATTGGCACCGTCCAGCCCTCGTACATGCCGCTATCGCGCCGGATTCCCGGACCCGATGGCGCCAGCAGCAGCGTGATCTTCCCCGGGCTGGGAAAATAGCCGTTATCTGGATCCTCCGCGTAAATGCGGCATTCGATTGCGTGCCCGCGGATCTGGATATCTTTCTGTGTGAAGGGCAGCTTTTCTCCAGAGGCAATTCGAATCTGCAGGTGAACCAGGTCCAGCCCGGTCGTGAGCTCGGTAACCGGATGCTCTACCTGCAGGCGCGTGTTCATCTCCAAGAAGTAGAAATTCTTGTTCTGATCAACCAGAAATTCGACCGTTCCCGCATTGGTGTAACCTGCGGCCTGCGCCACCCGCACCGCAACTTCGCCCATGCGCTGCCGTATTTGTGAATCGACGAAGGGCGAGGGTGACTCCTCAACCACCTTCTGATGGCGGCGCTGGATGGAGCATTCACGCTCGCCCAGATGCACCGTGTTGCCATGCTCGTCGGCAAGCACCTGCACCTCAATGTGCCTTGGGTTGAGGATGGCCTTTTCGAGGTAGACCTCGCCGTCGCCGAAGGCCCGCTGAGCTTCACTACGAGCGGCTTCCAGAGCGGATTTCAGGTCCTCCGACCGATGAACGAGCCGCATTCCTTTGCCTCCGCCACCTGCGGCCGCCTTGAGCATCACTGGATAGCCGATCTGGGCCGCGATCTGCTGGGCCTGCTCATGCGAGTCCAGTCCCTGCGCGGTTCCAGGTACAAAGGGCACGCCAGCAACCTGCATATGTTGCCGAGCCCTGGTTTTCGATCCCATCATTTCCATGGACGCGGCCGTGGGTCCGATGAACTTCACGCCGGCATCCACGCAAGCCTGGGCAAACTTCGCATTCTCAGAGAGGAAACCGTAACCGGGATGGATTGCGTCTGCGCCGCTGCGCTTTGCAGCATCAAGGATCCCGCTGGTCTTCAAATAGGATTCGGAAGCCGCAGCCGGACCGATGTGGTAGGCTTCATCGGCCTTGCGCACGTGCAACGCGGCCCGGTCGGCGTCGGAATAGACGGCGACGGAGGTGATCCCCAGTTCGCGACAGGCGCGGATCACTCGTACGGCAATCTCGCCCCGATTGGCGATAAGAATCTTCTTGAACATCGCGGTGACCAGTCTGCATGATACCGGGTTTTTTGAAGGGTCACAGCGCCACGTGATCAATATCACAGACCATATGGTCATTCTTCGGCTAGCCTCGAAGCACTGGCGTGTTCGCCCCCCAGGCGTCGGAATCCCCACTAACCCTGAACCATGTTTTCCTGGCACCGACACGTTGTTGCTGATGCCCCAGAAGTCCCTCCCCGTTCGGCTGCAGATCTCGTATGCCGCATGATTAGCGATTTTCAACAGTTGGAAGACCTGGCAAACGACTGGCAGAGGCTTTGGCAATCCCACCGCCAACCCGAGATTTTTCAGAGTTTCACCTGGACGCGCGCCTGGTGGCAATCCTACGGAGAGGGTTTGCGGCTGCGGGTCGCAGTCGTTCAACAGGCGGGGGAGATCGTTCTTATTCTTCCTCTCGTACAAAGCCGGGGTGTTCTCCGGTTCCTGGGCTCGCCGCAGTCCGACTATTGCGACATCCTATGCTGCCATCCCCAGCCTGCCCAGCCGCTCACGGTTGCCCTGCAATCCCTGTTAGGCGAAGAGTGGAAAGAATGCGTTCTGGAAAATCTGCGGCGCGATAGCCATTTCGTTCAGGCGTACGCTTCCTTGCCGCGCGAGCTCAGGCATCTGCTGCGGGCGGAGGTCTCCGACACCTGTCCCACCATCCGGCTCGGCGATCATCGAGGGCCGGTAGTCGAATCTCTGCTGGCCAACAAGCACTTGCGTCGCCGGCAGCGCAAGCTGCAAAAATCTGGCGAGGTCACCTTTCGGCACATCGAGTCGCAGGAGGAAATTCAACACCAGCTGACACAATTTTTTCGCTGTCATCGGCGGCGATGCGCCCTGCTGGCCAAGACAAGTTGCTTTGAAGAAGCTGCCATGCGCAAGATGATGCGGGCGGTGGCTAGCATGATGGACGCAGCCCGCGAATTGCGCTTTGGCGTGCTCGAACTGAATGGCCGGCCTCAGGCCTGGAGCCTGGGATTTCAACTCAAGGGCAAGTACGCCTATTATCAGCAGACGTTCGATGTCGACGCCGAAGAATACGGTCCGGGCGAGATCCTTCTTTACCACTTATTTCTTTACGCCAAAGACGCAATCGACAAAGAGATCGACTTTTTGCGCGGAGACGAATTCTTTAAGCTGCGCTTTGCCAACCACAGCAACAACATTCTCAACCTCTATTTCGAACGTCCAGGTTTTCGCGGCCAATGGCGTCGTGCGCAGCGGCTGATCGTTTCCCGATGCAAAAATGCGCGTCATCCTGTAGTCAGTTTTGTGCGCTCTCATCAAACGATGTTTCGCGTCTTTCGTTTTATCTGGGTGTGGAAGCGCACGCAATCGCATCGGCTGCGCTGGGCCCGCAGTACCCGACAACTGACCGGCTACCTGCTGACTTGCGGCCTGGATCTATTCCATTTTGCAATCTGGAACCGGGAAGCGGCAACCCTGTTCCGCAGGAAAGAAGGCGATTCTCAGCCACCAGAAAGCGCGCCAAACACCACTGCGGGCTTCACCATCAAGCGCGGACGATTCAGCGACCTGGCCGACCTGGCCCTGGAATACCCAGAGATGCCAATGCCGCGCTTTCAGGAGTATCGCGAGCGTCTCAAGCGCGGGGACCAGGTGTATCTGGTCAGCACGCAGGGTGAGGTCAACCTCGTGGCGTGGGTGCGAGCCAACGGAGCACTTTCAAACAACGCTCCCGGCAATCGTGAGAGCGCTGCGGTCACAATGTACGAATGCTGGCCGATTCACAATCCGGAGCCGGGGTGCACGCGCTTGCTCTCCATACTGGCAGCGGACGCGTTGGAAACCAACGTCGACTTCCTTGTCTGCTGCCCGGAGGTTCCTCCGACTTCTTGCGCCGTGCTTGATCGCCAGGGCTATGTGCCCATGTTGCGGATCACGACCGACCGAATTTTACATTGGTTCCGTCATCGCAACACCCGGAGCGAATTGCACGTGATTTCCGATCCACCTCCCCATACAGTCGACTGCGTTTGTCCAAAGTTGAGGAAAAGGTCAAAGCCATGACGTTGATCGTTGCATTGCAAGGGAACGATGATCTGGTCTTCGCCGCTGACACTCTGGCGTGGGAGGGCGTAAAGCAGGGATATTACAAGTTTCACACAAGCAAACTGCGGTGCATCGGCCAAAATTGGATTTCCGGAAGTTCCGGCACTGGGGTTGGGGCGGATGTGCAGGCGCAGATTGCGGCCGGAGAGGAGATTTTTCCGCAGAATGTTGATGTCGGCGCCGCCCAGTATGCCTTGCGCACGCTTGAGCTCTATCGCAAGACGCAATATGTGGGCGAGGCCAGTTTCCTGCTCGGCGGCTTTAATCAGGAAGGGCCGGTGATTTATCGTTGGACTCTGCCAACGTTTTGCGGACCGACACGCTGTCGAGCCGGACGATCAGCGATCGGCGTGGGAGAGCATGGGGCCATGCATTTCGCCTCCGCCTATCACGCGCCCTCCATGGCGACTGAACAGCGGTTGTTGCTGGCATATTTTTGCGTCTACGAGACCATACGTCACGACCCCAGGGTGGGCTCCCCCATTGAAATGGCGGTCTGCCGCCGTGACGGGGTTACCAACTGCACTGAAAGCGAACTGGCATACTTGCGGCGCGAGAGCGAGAAGTTATCCGACTACATTTCTGGGAAGTTCGCTTCGGAGGTGCACCCACACGACCCGCTGCTGATGTTCTGATACAGCGATCCGGGCAAAGGAAAACCCATCGCTAGGAGGGGCTTGCAACGAACAGAACTAAAGACTTACTTGTTGGCACCCTGATCCATGGTGATGCCCTGCTGACCGGGCTGCTTTTCAGCCTTCGCCTTCTTGGTAGCCATTGTCTTGTCAACCCAGTCGTCTGCCGTTTTCAGGTCGGCTGCACGGGCCGCAGGATCATCACATTCGACGTCCGCCTTTTCGCGGTACATCAGGTTCAGGTAGGCCATGGCATCGTCATAGTCTGGACGGAGTTCCAGTGCCTTATTTAAGTTATCGATCCCATCCTGCACGTTGCTCCAGTTCCTGGTCTTCAGGTCCGCGCAGACTTTCTTGTCTTTCAGCGGCTCTTCCGGCTTGAGGCCCAGCTTGGCGCGTTCTTCCATGCGTGGCTGATAGGTCTCGGTCCAGTCGATCACGCCAATCGAGTAATATGCCTCTGGATCATTAGGATCGACTTCCGCGACCTTATGATTGAATTGTTTCGCGTCCTCCAGCTTCTTCATGTTGAAGTAAAGCGACGCGATACCTTTGAGGCTGGTAACTTTCTGATCGTGCCCGGGTTTGTTGTCGAGGACCTTCTTGAATTCGTCGACCGCCTGCTGTCCGGTGCGATTGTTGTCGTCGGTGTCGACCCCTGGGATGTACTGGTTGGCCAATGCCGTAGCCAGGTACAGCCGCGCATTAAGCAAGCTAGGATCGAGGTTCACCGCTTGCTGGAAGTGGTCGATGGCCTCCTCGTAACGCGCGTTCTTATAAGAAGCTACACCTTTGTTGAGCTGGTCCCGCGCTTTCAGCCGGTCGCAACCCGCGGCGCAAAGCACGACAGCCCCAATCGCGATGAGTGCCAGCACTCGTATGCTGTTTTTCATTGATTTATAAGTCCCCCTTGCCATGAACCCGAGCTCTACGGAATGCGCGGGCAACGTAAGCCTGGCACGGCTTGCGCACACCATTCCCGCACAATGCAGACCAGAGCTTTTGTGCTTCCGCCTGCCTACCCGCCGGCTTCAATCTTGGCAGTGATCAGACCCACCTTGTCTACGCCTGAGGCATGGGCGATGTCAATGACGTTGGCTACATCCGCGAAGGGCACATTGTCGTCGCCTTTTACAAACATCACCTTTTCGGCACGGGTCTTGAAAATGTCGGTCAGCCGCCCCTCGAGCCCATCCCAAGTGGTGTCTTCCTGGTTTATCTTGAGTCCTGGCGCCTGCCCCGGCCCACGATCAATTAACTGAACCACGACGGTGCGATTGGTGTCGGTGTTCTTCGGCGCATTCGGTGGCGGAGGCTGCGGAACCAGGGCCTCCAAGCCCTTCGGTGTCAGCGGCGTGATCACCATAAAAATGATCAGCAACACCAGAAGCACATCAATCAGAGGCGTAACGTTGATGTTTGCGCTCTGTCCTCCGCCCGCGCTAACTCCCATTCCCATAGAAATCTCCTTCATTCCCCGGTAGTTGCAGGGGGTCTCTGGCCGCCACCTTGCTTCTTCTGATCGGTAAGCAGACCCAACTGGTCGACACCCGCCGCGCGCACGTTATCCACGATCTGCACTACGGACCCGAACTTCGCCCGCGCGTCAGCGCGGATGAAGACCCGCTTGTCGACGCGGTTCGCCAGTTTGTCTTTGACCTTCTGGGTCAGTTGATCGGGCTCGGTACGGTCGTTTCCAAAATAGACCTTCCCATCGCGCATGATGGCGACGATGAGAGCGTCTTCTTTGTCCGCGTCCGGCATCTGTTCCGGGTTATTTACTTTCGCCAAGTCGACGCTGACGCCCTTCTGCAACATGGGCGTGATCACCATGAAGATGATCAGCAGCACCAACATCACGTCCACCATAGGGGTGACGTTGATATCGGAGTTGACCTTGGCTCCTTCGTTCCTCTTTGCCATTGACATAGAACTTGGTCTCCTGCGCTCGATCTCCGCGACTGTGGCTACCGACCTGTATTTCAGCCAAGGCGCCGGGAGGGTATCCCGGCGCCGGCAAGCAACTCAAGTCGAAGAGCCCGTCGGATGACTTACGACCGCCGCATTCCTCGCCGTTTGAGGAAGTAGTCGATCAATTCGCTGGAAGAGTTGTCCATCTCGACGTCGAAGGCCTCTACGCGACCGGTCAGGTAATTGAACATCATGACGGCCGGGATGGCAACGAACAAGCCGATGGCCGTCGTGACCAGCGCTTCCGCGATACCGCCCGCGACCGCGCCCAGACCGGTGGCCTTCTGCTCGGAAATGCCCTTAAAGGCGTTGAGAATGCCCATCACGGTGCCGAATAGTCCGACGAAGGGGGCGGTCGAGCCAATGGTTGCCAGGCCGCCGAGACCTCTCTTCAATTCGGCATGGACGATGGCTTCGGTACGCTCCAAAGCGCGCTTGGAAGCTTCAATGGTTTCGCCCGGGATGTCGCTGCTTTGCTCGTGCGCCCGGAACTCCATCAGGCCAGCGGTTACGACCTTGGCCAGGTGGCTCTTCTTGTTGCGTTCCGCGACCTTGATGGCTTCGTCGATCTTGCCATCGCGCAGCGCGCCGGCAACCGCGGGAGCAAACGCCCGCGACTGCTTTCTGGCGGCGCTAAACGCCATCCAGCGATCAATCATGACGCCGATCGACCAGCCGGACATGATGAAAAGAATGATGACCACGCCTCTCGCTGTCGGTCCCATCTGTTTCCACAGCGAAATCGGGTCCCAGCCCACCGGCTGCTCCTGGAAGAGCCAGAAAGCCAGAGTGGACGCCTGATGCAGAGCATGGGTTGCTATGTTGGCTACGAACATGAGTTGCTTGTTCCCTCCTCAGAACTTGTCAAATCGTGTAAATCGCTTGCTGCTTGCAAATCTCCCAGCTTCGGTGAACTATCCGCCAGCCAAAGTGAAGTTCACCGTGATCTGGGTCTCCACTTCCACCGGTTCCCCGTTTAAAATGTAAGGCTTATAGCGCCATTGCTTGACCGCTTCGATGGCCGCCGGGGCCAGCATCGGATGGCCACTGATCAACCGCAGGTTCTCGATCGTACCGTCCCTGCTGATCTCGGCCTGCAAGAGCACGCTACCTTGGATGCGCGCTTGCCGTGCTAAAGGTGGATAGTTCGGCTGAATCTTTCGGATCAAGAGACCCTGGGTCACGCCCTGGGAGACCCGGACGCGTTGCGGGGTGACGGCCTTTGGGACTGCCACGGGGGTCGAATTGATGATTCCGCCGATTACGCCCCCCATCTGGCCGCCCGGTACGCCACCCGGCACACCACCTACCACACCGCCAGACGCCATCACCGGCGGGGGCGCCTCATCTTCCTTGATCATCTGCACTTTCTGGGGAATCTTGGTGGGGGTACGCAGTTGGCCATTGATAATGTCGGTCTGGATGGTCTTAACCACCTTCACCGGGGCCGCGGCTGGAGGCGGTGGCGGCGGAGGTGGCGGAGGCGGCGCAACCAGGAAGGTCATCAACTGCGTTTTCGGAAGCGCTTCGGTGAACAGCAGCGGAACGAGAACGAGGATTCCAATCAGAACCACTTGGAAAATGAACGATACCGCAGTGGTCATTCCGCGCTTGGTTCTCAGCCTTCCGCCCGATTCGATTAGGCTGTCTTCAAACATGAGGCATCTCCTACACTGTCCCTACGAACGTTTAGACACCAACCTCCCTATTTTTGCTCCCAGAGCGCATTTTACAAACGCGCAGCTGAAGGCCGCAGAATACTAACTCAAACGCCGCTGAATCACAAATTTGTGCAGCGGCCGCTGATTCAGCCGCGGCTTATACCTTGGCCTTTGCCCGCTCCCGGCGGGCCGTCTCCTTCGCTGCGGGCAACACTACAACAGCCTTGCCACGGCCCGATTGCCAATCCTGATATGCCACCAAAATGGGCGCCGCAATTGCGATCGACGAGTATGTGCCAATTAAGATGCCAATGACCAGGGCGAAGGAAAACCCATGCAGCACTTCCCCGCCAAACAGGAACAAGGCCAGCACCGTCAAGAAGGTCAATCCCGCCGTCAGGATAGTTCGGCTCAGGGTCTGATTGATGGCGCGATTGACGATGTCGGCAAGATTGTCCCGCCGCATCAGCTTCAGGTTCTCACGGATGCGGTCAAAGACCACGATCGTGTCATTGTTCGAATAGCCGATCAGCGTCAGGATCGCTGCGATCACCGTCAGTGAGATTTCCTTGTTCATCAGCGAAAACGCGCCCACGGTAATGAGCGTGTCATGGAATACCGTGATCACCGCGGCCACGCCGTAGATCCATTCAAATCGCACCGCCAGGTAGATCAACATTCCAGCCAGCGAATAAGCGGTCGCCAGCAATGCTTGGCGGCGGAGCTGCGCTCCCACCTGCGGGCCTACGATTTCAACGTTGCGGACCCCAAAATTGGAGATGAAGAAACCATCCGGTAGCGTTGCTAGAACCGCCGGGTCCGCCGAACCTTTGAGCTCATCGAGCGAGTTAAGCACGCCGCCCTTTACCTTGTCGCGATAGTCCACAATTGCCTGTGCCTGCGCGCCGTATTTCTGCTCGGCATCGGTGCCCAGGTGCATCGGGTCGCGCTGCAGCAGATAATTTTTCAGGCTCAGGACGCTGGTGTTGTTAAGGTCTTGCTTACCCGCCGGGGCGTTGGTTTCAAGCGCGTCGATGATCGCCGTTTTGCTGCGGTCGAGGGCCTGCTCGTTCGTCTCCTGCTCCGAAACGTCGATCAGGACCTCATTACTGCCCGACTGCCCATAACGCTGGATACGCGCGTTATGCAAGCCGGCGCGATCCATCGCAGCGCGAATAGCGTTGTCATCCGGAGTCTGGGCGAACTTGACGTACACCAGAGTTCCACCGCGGAAATCGACGCCATACGGAATGTGATGCCAGAACAGCATCGACATCACGCCGGCAACGCTGAATACCAAAGAAAAGGCAAGGAAGTACCACTTTTTTCCGAGAAAATCAATGTTGGGATTACGAAAAAATTCCACCTGCCGAAACCTTTCCTAGCTACTAGCTTTTGGCCACTAGCTACTAACCGATGCTCAATGCCTCACCGCGCTGCTTGCGGCTCAGCACCCAATCAAAGATGACGCGCGATACAAACACCGCCGTGAATAAGTTCGCAAACAAACCGAAACTCAGCGTGACGGCGAATCCGCGTACCGGCCCCGTACCAAAGATGAACAGGATGACGGCCGAAACAATGGTGGTCACGTGGGTGTCAACGATCGTGATCCAGGCGTGACTGAAACCCTGTTCCACCGCCGAGGGCGGCGTCTTGCCATTTCTCAGTTCCTCGCGGATGCGCTCAAATATCAGCACATTCGAGTCGACGCCCATACCAACCGTGAGGATCACGCCGGCAATTCCAGGCAGGGTTAGTGTCGCCCCGCTGAATCCCAGGAATCCCAGCAGGATAATCAAATTCAGAATCAGCGCGACATCCGCATTGACACCCGCTGCATGGTAGTAAACCAGCATGAAGATCAGCACCGCTAACATGCCGATCACCGCGGCGGTTACTCCCGCGCGAATCGAGTCGCTGCCCAGCGAGGGGCCCACGGTTCGCTCTTCCAAGTACTTGATGCCCGCCGGCAGAGCGCCCGAGCGCAGGATCATGCCGAGGTCTTTGGCCTCCTGCTCAGTGAAGCGGCCGTTGATGACGCCGGTGTCGTGAATCTGCTCCTTGATCACCGCGACTTCCTGGACTTTGTTATCGAGCACGACCGCGAGATTGTCGCCCACGTGGCTTCCGGTGAATGCCGCGAAGCGCCGCCCGCCTTCATTGGTCAGTGTGAACGAAACCGATGGCTGCCCGTTCTCATCACGTGAGGGCTCGGCCGAGCGCAAATCCCGCCCCGTGACCGCCGACGCCCGCGAGATCAAATACCACGATGGGCCACCAGCCTCGCCTGGTACTGCTCCGACGCTCTTGCCCTGGATCAATGTAGTGTCGGGCGGCAGCACACCACCACTTTGCTGCAACGCAGCCTCTTCACTGGGGAACGGTCCACCCATCGACTGCCGGATTTCCAGCATGGCAGTCGACTGCATGATTTCCTTCACTCGGGCGGGATCGTCCACGCCAGGAAGCTGAACCAGAATCTGATATTGTCCAAGGCCGTGTTCTTCAATGATCGGCTCGCTCACGCCCAGCTGATCGATTCGGTTACGAATGGTTTCAATGGCCTGGGTCACGGCGCGATTTTTCAGCTCAGTCAGCGCCTGCGGCTTCATCGCCACCGTCCAGGTGTTCTCTGCGCCGGACGAAACGCTGTACTCCGGCAAACGGTCCTGCACAATGTTTCGCAGATCGCTGCTCGCGTCCGGTGGTACACCTTTCAGAACGATGCTCTCGGGGTGATTTACCGGGTCGGGCTTGCTGATGTCGGTGTAGATGATCTTGCGCGAGCGGAGGTCGGTCTTCAGGCGCTCGATGGCATTGTCCGAATCAACCTTCACCGCGTCATTGACCTGCACCTGCAGGATCAGGTGGGTTCCGCCCTTGAGGTCGAGGCCCAGGTGAATGCGGTTCTGCATCGCCGCTAGCAGACCCTTGCCAGACCAGTTATCGGGAAGGCCGAAGATTCCAAAGGTGAACACCAGCAGGGTGACGACGATTACGATGAGTTTCCAGCCCAGATTCTTATTCATGATTTACTTCAATCCAATAAGTTTGATGCGTTCTAGGTGCCTGTCTTTGCGACTTCCTCGGGCGTAGAGACTGATGCCACCGAGGCCCGGCTAACTTCAATTCGTAAATTGTCGGGCGGAACCCGCAAGTGGATATAGTCGTCCTTCAGGGCCACAATCGTTCCCCGAATGCCACCGCTGGTGACCACCTTGTCGCCCGTCTTGAGCTCCCCCAGCATCTGCTGCCATTTCTTCTGCCGCCGCTGCTGCGGCATGATTAAAAGAAAGTAGAAAATGGCAAAGATGAAGATAAGCGGGGCGAACCCCAGCCAGCCCATCGACCCACCGCTGGTTTGAACCGCCAGTAAATGCTGGATGCTCATGAGATCAGTATTTCGCCCGGAAAAAGTCCGAGGGCCCGCTCGCCGACCACCTTCTCTAAATTTTACCGCTGGAGTTCTCGCTTAACCTGGGCGGAGATTCCTTCAGCTTCGGACATGAAGGGGATTCCGAGCTATGGTTTCGGCTGAGACCAGACTACAGACGGATAACGGGCCCCTCTCCCAAGTTCAATAGAATGACGCACCGCTCGCATGGTGTCAAGATAGAAGCTCAGGTTGTGGACGGTGTTCAGGACCTGGGCCAAAACCTCATTTGACGCATATAAATGACGCAGATAGGCCCGGGAATACCGCTGGCAGACTTTACATTGACAATTTGCGTCAAGTGGGGCTTCGTCTCCCGCATACCGCGCCTGTTTGATCGAGATTTTGCCCTCGGAAGTGAACAGCAGCCCATGCCTCGCAGCCCGCGTGGGTAGGACGCAATCCATCATGTCGATGCCCAAGCCTGCGTACTCGACGATCTCTTCGGGAGTTCCCACCCCCATCAAGTAGCGCGGCTTGTCGGCGGGGAGATGCTGAATCGTCGATTGCACCACCTCGCGGGTCAAAGTCCGAGGCTCACCCACACTGAGGCCCCCGATCGCATAGCCAGGAAAGCCAATCTCGATCGTCCGCTCGGCCGATTCCTTGCGCAGAGCGAGGTCCATGCCACCTTGAACAATGCCGAAGAGTGCCTGGTTTTGTGGAGCAACAGGCGTCCTCATCTCCGCAGCGGCGCTCCGCTCCGCCGGCGCCTGCAGCCCCCAATTGTTGTCATCCCGAGCGAAGTCCGTCGGCACGCTTGCGGGCCGACGGCTGTAGTCGAGGGACCTGTTGTTCGCACTTCCCGTACCTTCGTTGACCCATGGCACCTCATTCCTATGTTCTTCGAAGTACTTCTTACTTCTCTCCGCCCAACGCAGCGTCATCTCCATCGAGGCCCGCATCCGCGCAGTATCCGCTGGATACTCGGTGCATTCGTCGAAGGCCATGATGATGTCAGCGCCCAGGCCGATCTGCGCTCCCGTTGCGGCTTCAGGGCTCAGAAAATGAGAGGAGCCGTCCAGATGCGAGCGGAACGTTACGCCCTCCTCAGTCACTTTCCGCAGCTCATTCAGGCTGAAAACCTGGAAACCCCCGGAGTCGGTGAGAATGGCTCGCGGCCATGACATGAAGCGATGCAATCCGCCCAGTTTCCTGACCTGCTCGATGCCGGGCCGCAGGTAGAGATGGTAGGTGTTGCCAAGAAGAATCTGGACGCCAAGCTCCTCAAGCACATCCTGCGAAACGCCCTTCACTGACGCGAGCGTTCCCACAGGCATAAACACAGGCGTCTCCACTTCGCCGTGTGGAGTGAGCATTCGACCGGCGCGGGCGTGGCCGACGGTATGCTCGATGTGGAAGGTGAGAGACACTGGGAGATTGTACTGGAGGAAGCAGTCAGCACTCAGCAGTCAGCATTCAGACCCGAGTCTTCTTGTTTGGCGCCTTGGTCGGCCCCTGATGGCCGAGTGCTGAATGCTGGGTGCTCATGCCAGCTCCACGATCTCTCCCCTCACAACTCCGCCCTCCACAATCAGCCTTCCCGCGCTGACCGGCAGCTTGAATCTCTTCGGACCTGCGCTGCCGGGATTGAAGTACAGCACGCCGTTTTTCGTTTGTTGTTTGGGCATGTGGCTATGCCCCGAGATGACTGCGGAGAATCCTGCCGCCTCAGGCTTCAGATCGAGCTGATGCAGATCATGTAGGACGTAAATCGAAACTCCTCCTGCCTCAAGCACGTTCGTTTCAGGAATTTTTCGCGCCCAGCTGTCTCGATCCACATTTCCCCGCACTGCGGTTACTGGCGCGAGCTCGCCTAGCTTGCCGAGAATTGCCGGATCGCCGATGTCTCCCGCGTGAATGATGAATTCGCACCCGCGCAAGATTTTCAGAGCTTCCGGGCGAAGCAGGCCGTGCGTATCCGAGATCACGCCAATTTTCATGGTAAAGACTTTAACCGCAGAGGACGCAGAGGATTTTCTGTGGTCCTCCGTGGTTAAGCTTTTTCGAGAAGCACTACCGCATGAGCAATCGCGGCGTTCTCTGTGCCCATGCCTTCGGGAGTCTTGGCCTTAAGGCCGATGCGATCAGAAGAAATTCCCAGCAGGACTGCCAGGTTGTCGCGGATGGCGGCCGTATGCGGCCCGATCTTGGGTTCAGCCAGAATCAAAGTTGAATCAACATTGGCGATGCGGAGGCCGGCATTCCGCATCCGTTTCAGGCCCTCGCGCAGGAAGACCGCCGAATCCGCGCCTTTCCACTGCGGATCCGAAGGAGGAAATAACGATCCGATATCTGGGGCCGCCAGCGCCCCGAGCAGTGCATCCGTCAGAGCATGAAGAAGTACATCACCATCGGAGTGCCCACCGAGGCCCTTATCATGCGGCAAACTCACACCGCCAATTCTTAGGGGAATTCCGGACTTGAACTCATGCGAATCCCAGCCATAGCCAATTCTCATGCCAAGACCTCTTCCGCCGCGGATTTACGCTGATTCACGCCGATCTTTCTTGTATTTTCAAAAACCAAACGGCGAAACTCGGGCTTGACTCCGAAGTTTAGCAGGAGGCCGACCTCAATGTCGGTGGCACGAAGATAATTTATGAGCTGTTTTTCGTGAGCCAGATCGATGCTGCGAGCGGCTTTGAGTTCAAGTAGGACTTTGCCCTCAACCAGCATGTCAGCCTTAAAGTCTCCCATGTTTCGTTGCCGGAACCAAACTGAAATCGGCACCTGCTCTTGTACGGAGATTCCGGCGTCAAGTAGCGCGAACCCTAAGGCTCGCTGATACACGCTTTCCAGAAAACCATGGCCCAATTCGTTGTAGACATCGAAGAAAACGCCGATGATTCGTTCCGTCAACTCGGCATGCTTGAGGTTGGCACTAAGCGGCACCACCAAGTTTAAATCAATTGATTGAAGTATCCGTGTTGATCCGCGCAAGTCCGCGGCGAAAATTGAGCTTACTTCCCTAAATAGAACTCCGCCAGTTCCAGATCTGCCGGCGTGGTGATCTTGATATTTCGCGGCGATCCCATGACCACCACCACTTCATGCCGCGAGCGCTCGACCAGTGATGCTTCATCCGTTCCCATGAAACCGTCCGCCGTTGCCTCGTCGAAAGCTTTCTTGAGCACTTCGTAGCGGAAGCCCTGCGGCGTCTGCGCCTGCACAACCTTTTCGCGGGGGACTGTAGCGGTGATCACCGCCCCTTCTGCCGTTCGCTGGACTTCCTTGATCGTGTCGACTGCTGGAATCCCCGCGATGGCCGCGCCATACTTCTGTGCGGCCTGAATCACGTCATGAATAATTTCTTCGGTGACAAAGGGTCGGACCGCATCGTGGACCAGCACGATGTCATCAGCTTGCGCTGTGATTGCCGTGATGGCGTTTGCCACCGACTGCTGACGGTGCTCCCCGCCCTCGACCAGCTGAATTTTCTTCTTGAACACATCTTTGGCGTCTTTATCCAGGCGCTTGCGGAAGGGTTCGATCTCGTTGGCGCGCAGCGCGAGACAAATTTCCGTCACCTCCGGGCTGGCGGCAAACTTGCGCAGGGTGTGAATGAGGATCGGTGTGCCTGCGAGTTCGGCAAATTGCTTGGTCGCCGCAGGTTTCTTGCCGCTTGGCGCAGACGCCATGCGCGTGCCCAGGCCCGCAGCCGGAATGATGACCACAACCTTCATGGCGGGCTGTCAGTATATGAGCAGACAGCCGTCGAATTCAAATGCTGCCGGTATCTTCCCTAGTCACTTCGCACTGCGGCCCTACCTCACTACAATCGCCGCAGAGGTACAACAATATGAGCACCTTCAATCCTGGCGGCAGAGTTATCACCGTCAATCCCAACCCATTCTTGCGGCTGATCGGCCTCGGCATCGCCGCGTTCGTGCTCGTCATCATTTTCTTTTCCGCAGTGACGCGGGTCGAATCCGGACACGTGGGCGTGCTCACGCTGTTTGGCCGCGTCACCGGCGAGGTGCTGCCCGAGGGCATGCACCTGATCAATCCCTTCAAGACCAACAACGAGATGTCGATCCGCACCCAGGAGATCAAAGAATCGGCCAGCGTGCCTTCCAGCGAAGGGTTGGTCATGAATCTTGACACCTCGCTGATCTATCACCTCAATCCTGAAAAGGCAGCCGACGTCTATCAGAAGATTGGGCCGAATTACGAAGAAGTCTTGATCGAGCCCAACCTGCGCGCAGCCATCCGTGAATCCACTGCCTCTCACACGGCCAATGCGCTTTACACCGGGGAACGCGAGATGGTCGCAAAGCAGATTCACGATCAACTGGATGGCTCGCTCGGCGGCCGCGGCATTACCGTGGAAAGCATTCTGCTGCGGGATATTCAGCTGCCGGCAACATTAAAGACGTCAATCGAGGCCAAGCAGCAGGCCGAACAAGAAGCGCTTGCCATGAACTTCCGCCTGCAGAAGGAAACTCAGGAGGCGCAGCGCAAGCGCATTGAGGCTGCCGGCATCCGCGACTTCCAGCAGATCGTGGCCCAGGGCATCAGCCCGCAGTTGTTGGAATGGAAAGGCATCGAGGCGACCGAGACCCTGGCCAAGAGTCCGAACAGCAAGGTGGTCGTGATTGGCAGCGGCAAGAACGGCCTGCCGATCATTATGGGACAGTAAACTTCAAGGGCTCTACCACAGAGGACACAGGGGCACACAGGGATTTTCCCTGCGATTTCTCTGCGCCCTCTGGGTTCTCTGCGGTTAAGGGTTTTAAGGAACTATTTCTTTGCCGACTTCCTTACCAGTCTCTTGCCCGGCGGAATCGGGTACTTCCCATCTTCGTCGTAGAACTTTCTCGGGCCATGGTCGGACTTGGCGTGGCGCACCGGCCGCTCACCCCTCGAGCTGAAGTACTGTGCGCCGGCCCGCGCTTGAAGAGCTTGGGGCGTGGTGTACATGGCTTCGTCGAACGTCGACCCAGACGGCACGTTCGCGACGGCAAATACTGCGAACGGCTTTCCATTTACGTACGAAGTCGAAATGTAATCCCCGACCATCAAGCCGGCGAATGTATTGGGCAGCGAAGCCGTGCTCATCCCGGTTACCAGCGCAGTTGGTGCGCTCCACGTACTGCCGCCGTCCTGTGAGCTGACGAATCCCAGATCCAGCTGACACGGAGCGGTGCAATTCGAAACCGGATAGGAATAATAAGTCAGCGTCAAGTGCGCCGAGCTTCCCGACGTCGCCGGGTCAACCGCCAAGCCAGGAATGAAGTGATCCACCGTGCTGGAAGTCGCGTCGATTGGAATGCGCGCCGGCGAAGTCCAGGTTGTGCCGTCCATCGAGGTGCTCAAGACCAGATCGTTCGAGCTGCAGTTCGCTCGAAATCTGCAGTCAGACCAAGCGACGTAAACCTTCCCTGAAGCGTCGATTTCGGCACCTGGAAGCGGGCTGCTGCGCAGGTTTCCGGCTTCGAGGTGATCGATGATGGTCGCGATGGTGGTAGAAGCATTCCAGGTCGCTCCGCCGTCGGTTGAAGTGAAGGCCAGCATCGAGTTGCTGACGCCCTCGATCGGGACGACGACGGTCCCGTTGGGCTGCACCAACGGTTGTCCACCGATGCCGGTGGCCTGGTCTGCTGTCGTGATTGGCAATCCCCACGTCAGGCCGCCATCGGTTGACGTGCTCATCTCGATGATGTCCTGCGCGCTGGGATCGTCCCATTCGACATAGCAATGACCATAGTAGGGACTGCTGGCGGTGTTGTCGCAGACGATCCAGTTCTTGTCCGGACTGCCGGTTGTGACAGTGATTGGCCCACCCCAATTGAGACCATCGGGAGATCGGCTGACGGCGACCGCCTCCGTGTTCGACAGGGGCAGGGAGCAGATAATCCAGACACCGTGAGCCGCGTCATACGCGACGGCTGGATCGCTGGCTGCGTCGTACGACCCGCCACCTTGAAACGTCGTAATCCCGGGAAGGAATCCGCTATGCCAGGTTTGGCCAGCGTCCGTCGATGTGGCAAAACCGATGTCAGCTCCGCCGCCGTCGAAGATTCGTCCGACCTGGAATGCGCTGACGATGGTGTTTCCGAAAGCAAAAGTGTCGGGCTCGACTTCAGTCGCATGCTGGCTACTGGCGTTGGTGAACGTGTCGGTGCTTAGCCTGACCAGCGGAACGGTCTGCGGTTCCGGTTGCGGAGGAGGAGAGTTCTGCTGCGTGCCGCTGCTCGATCCGCCGCCGCAAGAAGGCAGGCCAGACAGCAACAGGCAAGCCACAACGCCGCGTAGAAGAGGTTTTTCTACAAAACGGTTCATGCCCATGGCACATTCAGCCCCTACATCCTAGCAGGGCAGTGCAATACGGCTGCTAGTATGATTCCCGTGGACTCGCTGTTGGATGTGCGGCACCTCACGATTCAGTTTCCCGGCCGGACGAGCGAGCCGGGAACGTCGCCATCTCTCATCGCCGTCCGTGACCTGAGTTTCTCAATAGCTCCGCGCGAAGTGTTGGGACTGGTCGGCGAGTCTGGTTCGGGCAAATCGCTGACTTCCCTTGCGCTCATGCGCTTGCTGCCACCGCAAGCCAAAGCCTCCGGCCAGATTCTGCTCACCAGTGGAAGCGAAAGGGCCGGGGACCTGCAACAACTTTCAGACGATGAGATGCGTGGCCTGCGCGGCTCCCGCATGGCTATGATTTTCCAGGAGCCGATGACGGCACTGAATCCCGTCATGCGCGTCGGCGACCAGATCGCCGAAGCCGCGGCCGCACACAACCGCATCTCCAAACGCGAGGCCTGGGAAAAAGCGGTCAGCGCTTTGCAGGACGTTGCAATCCCCGATGCCGCGCGCCGCGCTCGCGACTATCCCCACCAGCTCTCCGGCGGCATGAGGCAGCGCGTCATGATTGCCATGGCAATTATCAACCGGCCGCAGCTTCTGATTGCCGACGAGCCCACCACCGCGCTCGACGTCACGATTCAAGCCCAGATTCTCGACCTCCTCGCCGAGCTGCGCGAAAAGTTTGGACTAGCGATGCTTCTCATCTCTCACGATCTCGCTGTGCTTTCACAAGTCGCGGACCGGGTGGCAGTCATGTATCTGGGAAATCTGGTTGAGCTGGGATCGAGGAAAGATGTTTTTCAAAATCCCGCTCATCCTTACACACGCGGCCTGCTCAACGCGGCGCCCACTCTTAGGACCGACCGCGCACAACCATTGCGAACCATCGAGGGAACGGTCCCCCCGTTGCATACGCTGCTGCCGGGCTGTCCTTTTGAGGCTCGCTGCGCTTTTCGAATTCCCGCCTGCGCCGAAAGCCTGCCGCCTTTGGTCGAGGTAACTCCGAAACACTGGGCGCGGTGCCCCGTTATCAACACGGTTGCTTGAGCTCGGTCTATAATCGCCCTTACCTGTGAGGGTACTGCTCTTAAGCGATATTCACAGCAACCTGGAGGCGTTGGAGGCCTGCCTTACCGCGGCTCCGGCGTACGACGTCGTCGTGAACCTCGGCGACATCGTGGGCTATTGCGCCAGTCCAAACGAGGTGATCGCGCGATCGCGCGAGTTGGGCCGCCATTTCATCCGCGGCAACCACGACCGGGCGGTCAGCGGCATGATGGAGTTGCACGACTTCAATCCCGTGGCCGCTCTGGCCGCGCAGTGGACGCGCTCTCAGCTCACTCCGGAGAATCTGCAGTGGCTTCGCGGGTTGCCGCAAGGCCCAATCCAGATGGATGATCTTCCCGGAGTTCAGTTCGTCCACGGCTCGCCCGTCGATGAAGACGATTACGTGGTGACAGTACAGGACGCCGTTGAGCCGATTCTGGCAACCGGCGCAACGGTCACATTCTTTGGGCATACACATTTGCAGGGCAGCTTCGTGGCCAACGACACTCGCCTCGACTCGTTTCGGCCATCCTACAAAACCGTGGGACAGTGCGAGATCAGCGAATTCCCGTTGAAAAAAGAACAGCGCTATCTGGTCAATCCCGGCTCCGTGGGACAGCCGCGTGACGGTGATTGGCGCGCGGGGTTTGCAGTCTTCGACTCAGAAAGCGGGATCATCACCTTTTGCCGGGTGCCCTACAACCTGAAGTCGACCCAGGACCGCATCTTTGCCGCCAATCTTCCGCAACGGTTAGCAACCCGGCTGGCGGCGGGACGATAGCTGGTTGAAGTTGTATCCGTGATGCAAGTGATCAAGAAATGAAACGAACATCAATGCAATCTCGAATCCTTTTGCAAGTTCTTGTTCTTGCGACTCTATGCCGCGCGGCCTTTGCGGCATCGGAGGTTCAGACTTTCCTCCAGACTGCAATCTCCCCGGATGGTGCTCGCGTGGCCTGGGTGCAGAACATCGAAGTTGAGGGCGGCGCTTCCGCTGGGTCAGTGATTTACGTACAGGAATTGAAGTCATCGGCCAAGCCGCAGCGCATTTCGGGCGCGAAGACCGGCAAGCAAGCCTACGAAGACACAATTGCGTGGTCGCCGGACAGCCACCATCTGGCCTTTCTTTCAGACGCTGAGACTCCCGGGCAGCCACAGCTTTTTGTCGCCAACGTAGTTGACGGCTCCGCGCGTAAAGTGACCAGCCTGACCGGTTCGCTGGCAAGCCCCTCATGGTCGCCCGATGCAAAGAGGGTGGCGTTTCTTTTTACTGAGAACGCGCCTCAAGCCAATCCGCTATTGCCAATGGCGCCCGAGACCGGCGTGATTTCTGACAACGTTTACGAGCAGCGTCTCACTTTGGTCGATCTCGCTTCGGGCAAAGTCGAACAAGTCTCGCCGGCGGACATGTACGTCTACGAGTATGACTGGTCGCCCGACGGCAAAAGTGTTGCCCTGACCGCAGCCCACGGCGCCGGCGATGCCAACTGGTACGTCGCCGCCGTTTACACGCTTCCCGCCGCAGGCGGAGCAATGAAGCAGATCTATAAACCAAAGCTCCAGATTGCGGTGCCGCGCTGGTCGCCGGATGGAAAATCGATCGCGTTTATAGAAGGGTTGATGAGCGATCAAGGGTTCACCGGCGGTGACATCTTTGTCGCGGCATCCGGCGGGGGCAGTGCTCGCGACGTGACCCCGAACATCGCTGCTTCTCCTTCGGACATCTACTGGCGGGATCCGCAGAAGATTCTGTTCGCTGAAAATGTCGAGGGCCAAGCCGGCGTCTCGACCCTGACCACGGTTGATGGCGGCATTTCGTCACTCTGGACCTCCGAAGGCACCGTGACGAATGCTTTTTGGGGCACAACCAGCCTGTCGGTTGCGGCAGATGGAAGAACCGTCGCCGCCATCCAGAGTTCCTGGGACCACCCTCCGGAGATATGGGCTGGCCCACTTGGTGCCTGGCAGCAAATTTCTCACGCTAACCAGTCTCTCCATCGCTCGTGGGGAGAACTGAAAGACATTCACTGGAGCAGCGACGGCATGAACATTCAGGGCTGGCTGCTCTATCCTCGTGACTACGATTCGAGCCGGCGCTATCCCATGGTGACGGTCGTGCACGGCGGTCCCGCCATATCCGAACATGTTGGCTGGCCAAAAGGATTTTTCAATACGGCCGAGCTCTCCGATCGCGGGTACTTTGTTTTCTATCCCAATCCGCGCGGCAGTCTTGGAGAGGGCGAAAGATTCACTGAAGGCAACGTCAAAGATTTTGGCGGCGGCGATTTTCGCGACATTATGGCCGGAGTGGATGAAATCGTGAAAACGTTGCCGGTGGACAACGATCGAGTCGGCATTACCGGCTGGAGCTATGGCGGCTACATGACCATGTGGGCGGTGACCCAGACCAATCGATTTCACGCTGCAGTGGCCGGAGCAGGCCTGGCGAACTGGCAGAGCTATTACGGCGAAAATGACATCGACGAATGGATGATTCCCTACTTTGGCGCATCGGTGTACGACGATCCTGCGGTCTACGCAAAGAGCGCGCCGATGAATTTCATCAAGAACGTCAAGACACCGACGCTGGTCGTGGTCGGTGAGCGGGATGGGGAGTGTCCCGCGCCGCAGTCTCGGGAGTTCTGGCACGCGCTGAAGACGCTGGGGGTGGAAACCGAACTCGTTATCTACGCCAACGAAGGACACGTCTTCAATCAGCCTGCGCATCAGCGCGACGTCATGCAACGAACCATCGCCTGGTTCGACCACCATCTGAAGCCTTCAGGCAAATAAGGGGTTCTTTCGCCAACCCGGGAACCAATTATCTCGGTGTACACTTCCTCAATGCCTGCCCAATCCCGCCTTTTTGAAGCACCGCGCAGCAGTCCACCAGAGCATCACCTCGTCGCCCACATCGACGGCGGAGCTCGCGGCAATCCTGGCCCTGCAGGCTACGGGGTTTTCATTCAGGATGAAACCAGAAAGAAAGTGGCCGGGTTGAGCCAATATCTTGGCCATCAGACCAACAATTTCGCTGAATATCAGGGCCTGATCGCAGCCCTGGAGTATGCGCTTCAGCACGGCCACAAGGCGCTGCAAGTGATTAGCGATTCCGAATTGATGGTCCGCCAGGTCAAAGGCATTTACAAGGTGAAGAACGCCACCCTGCAGGACTTGCACGCCCGGGCCAAAGATCTGATTGCCAAGCTTGAGTGGTTCTCGATCGGTCACGTGCTGCGGGAAAGCAATCGCGAAGCCGACCGCCTGGCGAACGAAGCCATGGACAAGGGTTCAGGACGGGCTCCTGCAAATTCAGACGCGAGCGCCCCAAGCCATGCCAGGCAAAGCCGGGAATTCAGCGGCATCGTTCGGAACGGAAAGATCGAATTGCTGGATGGCCAACTTCCCGAAGGCACCCGCGTTCAGGTGCGTGCAAAGAACTGACGGCGCTAGGGAACTCTCTCGGTTGTTTCTTCTGACTTTGCGCTCTCGTTCCCTCGCAGGTCTACCGCAGAGACCGAATACACGTATGTGTGTCCGGCAGCGACGCTCGAATCGCGGAATGCCGGAGATTTCACCAACTCCGAATTCACCTTTCCAAGGCTGCCGCCTTCTTCTCGCCGGTAAACGTTGTAGCCCGCCAGATCAGCGTCGGTATCGGGCGCCCAAATCAAATCGATGAACGGCTGCTGACCGGCTCCCGAGAAAACCGCCTGCAGGCTCGCGGGTACAGCAGGGGGAAAAACATCGTGTGCGAAAAGCTTCACCATGGGTGAGTCGTCGCCTTCAAATTCCGTCGATCGTCTTCCTTCGCCTAACACCGTGACCACGGTTACGCGATATAGGTAGGTCTTTTCCCATTCGAAGCTGTGATCGACGATGCCGGTCGCGTTGGCGTCCGCCTCGCCCGCCACAGTGTCCGCATCTTTGCCTTCCTCGCGCCGATAAACCCGGTAAATGTGCCGTGTGCTGCTCGTATCAAGAATGCTGGCTGCCGCCCAGTGCAGCGTAATCCCTTCGGCCGTGGCTTGCGCCTGGAAATCTGACGGTGGCAGAGGAGCCGGCAAAGCCGAAACCAGTACGCTGTTCGATACTCCAGCGTCGCGGCCGTTGGCATTCGACACCACAACTGCAAAAGCGATCGGCAGAGAGGAACTTGCGGAGATCAGTTGCCCGGGAAGTTTGTCGACGTAACTTGCCTGGGGATGAATCTGCTTGGGTTCCGGCTTAGCGGGAGGCACAACTCCGACGCTGGTCGCGCATTCTGTCACCGAGAAACCGAGATTGCGGCAAATCTTCGTGTCGCCCAGATGCCGCACCGGCAACTGATCGGTGGTTAAGGTCGGAACCGACCACGCCAGATAAACGCTGTTGCCCTTGCGGATGGCCCTAAGATCGTTTACCGAGGCCGGCAGGTTGAGCGAGGGCGGCCGGGGAACGCCCGCGTAACCGCAACTCACACAAACTGCAACCGCCAGCAGACAAGAAAAGCAGCCCAGGTGATCTCGAAGGCGCATGACAGGAAGAAGTCAGGGTAACATGTGACCGTGTGCGGGTGGCCTCGCCCGCTATGCTAGAAGCCACTGGGTTCCTCTGTGATCTCTGTGTCCTCTGTGGTGAGAGTTCTTAGAGAATGTATCTCGACAGGTCCTGGTCCTTCACAATATCGGCCAGCATCTGCCGCACGTAATCAGCATCGACTTTGATGTGTTCGCCCTTTTTGTCCGGGGCATCGAAGCTGATCTGATCGAGTACCCGCTCCATGATCGTGTGCAGGCGGCGAGCGCCAATATTTTCCGTGCCTTCATTCACTCGGAACGCAAACCGCGCAACCTCTTCCAACGACTCGCGAGTGAATTCCAGCTTCACGCCTTCGGTCTCAAGCAGCGCCGTATATTGCTTCACCAGCGAGGATTTCGGTTCCGTCAGAATGCGGATGAAGTCCTCCATGGTGAGCGATTGCAACTCGACGCGAATCGGGAATCGGCCCTGCAACTCCGGGATCAGGTCGCTCGGCTTGGAAACGTGAAAAGCCCCAGCCGCCACGAAGAGAATGTGGTCCGTGCGCACCATGCCGTAGCGCGTGTTAACCGTCGTTCCCTCGACGATCGGCAGGATGTCGCGCTGCACCCCCTCGCGAGAAACGTCGGGTCCATGGCCGCTCTCCCGACCGGCAATCTTGTCGATTTCATCCAGAAAGATAATGCCGGAATCTTCGACGCGATCAATTGCCACGCGAGTCACCTGGTCCATATCAATGAGCCGCTGCTCTTCTTCCTGGATCAGGTACTCAAACGCCTCGTTGACCTTCATCTTCCGCTTCTTGGTGCGTTGGCCGAAGATATTGGGCAGCATGTCCTTGATGTTGACGTCCATCTCCTCGACGCCCTGATTGGAGATGATTTCAAACGAGGGGAAATTGCGCTCGCGCACGTCGATTTCCACCATGCGCTCGTCCAGCTTGCCTTCCCGCAGTTGCTGGCGCAGCTTCTCGCGCGTACGCGATTGCGAATCACTCGAGCTGGTATTCCCTTCCAGCACAAATCCGGCTTGCGGCGATTCAGTTGTCCGCGATGGAGCTGGCGGGGGAAGCAGAATGTCAAGCAAACGCTCTTCGGCATTCAGTTCGGCTTTGTCCGCGACATCCTCAAGCTTCTCTTCGCGGACCATTTCGATGGCAATCTCAACCAGATCGCGGATCATCGACTCCACATCGCGGCCCACGTATCCAACTTCGGTGAACTTGGACGCTTCAACCTTGAGGAAAGGTGAGTTGGCCAGCTTGGCCAAGCGTCGTGCGATTTCTGTTTTTCCCACGCCCGTGGGCCCGATCATGATGATGTTTTTCGGGATGATTTCTTCGGCCAGCTCGGGCGCGAGCTTCTGCCGCCGCATGCGGTTTCGTAGTGCGATCGCCACGGCGCGCTTCGCGTCTTTTTGTCCAACCACGTGCTTGTCAAGCTCGGTGACAATCTCACGTGGCGTGAGTTCATCCAGCGCCAGCTGTTCTTCTTCCACGCTTCCAGGTAAATAAATAGCCATAGGTCGGTAGTCAAGACTCGGTAGTCAGGGGTCAGGAAGCACAACAAAGACTGACTCCCGACTCCTATAATTCCTCTATCGTCACTTTGTCATTTGTATAGATGCACATTTTGCCGGCAATCTTCATAGATTCTTCGGCAATCTGCCGGGCGGAAAGTTGCGTGTGTTCGGCGAGAGCCTGGGCCGCAGCCTGGGCATAGGGTCCGCCGCTGCCGATGGCCGCAATGCCGCCATCCGGTTCAATCACATCGCCTTGACCGCTCAGCAGATAAGTCTGTTCCCGGTCGGAAACCAGCAGCAGCGCCTCAAGATGACGCAAGAATTTGTCCGTGCGCCAATCTTTGGCCAGCTCGACCGCGGCCCGTCCCAGGTTGCCGTGATATTGCTCCAGCTTCGATTCAAAACGGCTGAACAGTGAAAATGCATCGGCCGTCGAACCAGCAAATCCTGCCAGAATCTTGTCTTGATACAGGCGCCGGATCTTCTTGGCAGAATGCTTGATCACGCCTTCTCCCAGCGTAACCTGCCCATCCCCTGCCATGACAACGTTTCCGTCGCGGCGCACGCACAATACCGTAGTCGAACGAACTAGACGCTTTTTTGCCATGAGGACAATTCTCAATTATACGACGAGAGTCTTCGGCTGCAGGCACAGTGAAGGGCTTTTACCACGGGACATAAGGGAACACAGCGTGAAACTAGGTCGCCCACTCCGTGTTCCTCTGTGATCTCTGCGGTTAGGTTTTCGCTTTTCTTAACTGGCCACGATGTCAGCGATCTTTACCGTGTCCGCGCAGGCACGCACATCGTGAGTTCGAATCACTTGCACGCCTTTCAGAATCAATGCCGTTTCCGTCGCTACCGTGCCTAGCAACCGTTCCTCCACCGGAAGGTCCTTGCCCTCACGCGCCAGCGCCCGTCCGATGAACGATTTCCGGGAGACTCCGGCCAGGAGCGGATAGCGCAGGTCGTGAAACACCTCAAAGCGCTTCAGCAGCGGATAATTTTCCTGAAAGCTCTTGCCGAATCCGAATCCCGGGTCCAGAACAATCTTTTCCCGCTTGATACCTTTCGTGACTGCCGCATCTACCCACTCCCGCAACTCACGCTTCACCAGCATCACCACGTCCGAGACCGCAGGCAGGTTCCTCCATTCATCCGGGCGGCCGCGCATGTGCATCAGCACCGCTCCGCACTTTAGCTCGGCGAGTGTTTTTATCATTTTCTCGTCCCAGCGAAAACCGCTGACGTCGTTTACGATCTCCGCCCCGGCTTCTACCGCAGCCCGCGCTACATTCGCCTTGTAAGTGTCCACCGAGATGATGGCGTCTTTGCGCTTGTCCTTCAACGCCGTGATCACCGGAATCACGCGCTGCAGTTCTTCTTTCTCGCTCACCACCGACGCGCGTCCCCGCCCGTCACCGCCAGAATCGCCGCCTGGGGAAACCTTCGCTCCCGGCCTAGTCGATTCCCCACCCACGTCGATGATGTCAGCCCCATCCGCGAGCAGTTGCAGGCCGTACTCGACTGCACTGTCCTGATCCAGGTACCTTCCACCGTCGGAGAATGAGTCCGGGGTCACGTTCAGCACGCCCATGATCAGCGTTCGCTTTCCCAGCAAAAGCGTGCGGGCGCCAATGTTCCATTCAAAGACAGGACGCATGGCGCTGATTGTAAATCGCCGGGATTTCCGCAGGAAAGCGGGCCCAAGAAGACTTATGGGCGCGGCATGCGCTTGGCTTGCGCCTGCTTGCCCGATTTTGATCTCGCCGGACCGGTTCCGGTGGGAGGCTTGCGCATCCCCTCGAGAAGGTCCTTTAGCACGACTGCGTTGTTCTGAGTCACATTCTTGGATCCGAACAACAACGTGATCTGTTGCCCACTATGCGACAACTGATGCAGTTCGTTCAGCGCCTGGGCTGCCTCGGTTTGCGAGAGTTCTTTCAGATACTTCTTCCGGAAGCTGTCCCAGGCGCGCGGTTTCGCGTGGAACCATCGGCGCAGTTCGTCAGACGGCGACAGATCGCGCAGCCATGCATCGATTGCTGCCCGCTCCTTGGTCAAGCCGCGTGGCCACAGACGGTCCACCAGCAATCGCTTTCCGTCAGATTTGGCCGCTTCCTCGTACACGCGTTTGATCGCAACCGGCATGAGCTTGCAATATGATTGTACTGCGGCGCCGATCTCAAGTCCGAGGAGCGCCGTCGAGCGCCTGAAATACTTAGATCGTCATGCGCAATCTTTTGTTTCCTATTCTCGCTGCCTTGTTGCTGCTGGCGTTTTCCGGCTGTGACGTCGAGCGGCGCAAGAGCGACGCCGAACTCGGGCTCAACCCGCAGCAGGCTGCCGGACGCCGCATTTACGACAACTATTGCGACCGTTGCCACGCGCCGTACTCGTCCCGCGGACGCCAGGGCCCAAGCATGAAAGGAATTTTCAAGCGTCAATACCTGCCGATGAGCGGGATGCCCGCCAACGATGACCGTGTGACCGATATTGTTCGCTTCGGTCGCGACAAGATGCCCGCCTACAGCCAGGTGCTCAATCAGCAACAGATCGAGGACCTCCTGGCTTATCTGCACACCCTGTGAGTAGCTCGCAATTTCCGCCAGCCCCGCCAATCTGCTACTCTGCCCTGCGATGGACTATCTCTGGACGCCCTGGCGCTACGCCTACGTAACCGGCGCGCAAAAAGTTGACGGATGTATTTTCTGCGAGCTTCCGAAACTGGGAAACGATGAAAAGGCGCGGATCGTTCACCGCGCTCAGCATTGTTATGTTGTGTTGAATACCTATCCCTACACTCCCGGCCACGTCATGATCGTTCCCTTCGCGCACCTTGACGAGCTGCAGAAATTGTCCACAGCGGCCGCCCACGAGATGATGGACTTGTCCCAGCAAATGGAGCGAGTGCTGCGCCAGCTTTATCGTCCCGACGGTGTGAATCTCGGTATGAACATCGGCAAGGCTGCAGGCGCAGGAGTCGCAGGCCACATCCACATGCACGCTCTGCCGCGATGGGTGGCGGACGCCAACTTCGTGTCGGTGATCGGCGAAACCAGAATGTTGCCGGAAACTTTGGAAATTACCTATTCGAGGATCACACAGGCCTTGAGAGAAGCGCCGCTATCATCCTGAGCGAGATTCGAAGGGCAGAGAAACTCGCCCAGGATGAACCCGCGACAAAAGGACGCACTATCGACTGACCAACGAAATGAGCCGATGCTCCCAATGCGCCCAATCCTGCCGCCAGCGAACCCTGAGCCTTCCCTGGCAGAACTCTGAGATTTCTGGGGAGCGGACCGGAACAACTTCTCCGTAAGCCTATCGACGAAGCACCTCGAGGTTTGTCAACGCTCTGTCAAAAGAATGTAAACTTTGGTGGTATTAAAATGGTGACTTAGATTCAGTTTGCGGCGGTTCATCCCTCGAGCAGGCTTTCCATCTGAGTTTCATCGATGACAGTCACTCCTAGCTCGCGGGCCTTATCCAGCTTCGAACCTGCATCGGTGCCGGCGATCACGTAGTCGGTCTTCTTGCTCACCGATCCGGACACGCGCCCACCGGCTTCTTCGACCATCTTCTTCGCCTGCTCTCGCGTGTAGCGAGACAAGGTCCCGGTGAGCACAAAGGTTTTTCCGGCAAGCTTTGTGCCCCGCGCTTTCTTCTGCCCTTCGAACTTGAGCCCGGCTTGCTCCAGCTGTTTGACCAGCTCACGATTTGCTCGGGCATCAAAGAATTCGCGGATGCTTTTCGCGATGCGGGGCCCCACTTCGCCCACTTCCTGCAGTTCCTCTTCGCTCGCATTCATCAGCGAAGCCATCGAGCCGAAGTGTTCCGCCAGGAATTGCGCGGTGCGCTCGCCGACGAAGCGGATGCCAAGTCCGTAAATCACTCGCTCCAGCGGCAGCTTCTTGGACGCCTCAATCTCGTCCAGTACATTCTGGGCAGATTTCTCGCCCATGCGCTCTAGTGAGAGCAAATCCCGCTTCGAAAGCTTGTAAATGTCGGCGACATTCTTCACCATTCCGCGCGCGGTAAGCTGATTGACCAGCGCGTCGCCCATGCCTTCAATGTTCATCACCCCGCGCGACCCGAAGTGCAGAATGGTTTCCCGCAGCTTGGCCGGGCAGTTGGCATTGACGCAGCGGTAATCCACTTCCCCTTCCGTGCGAACCACGTGAGTGCCGCATTCCGGGCATTTCTCCGGCATACGGAACGTTTTGTGCCCGCGCGGATGGTTCTTATCCTCGACGACCCGCGTGACCTTGGGGATCACGTCGCCGCCGCGCTCGACCCCGACCCAGTCACCGATCTTTACACCCAACCGTTCAATTTCGTCCATGTTGTGCAGCGTGGCACGGCTGACCGTCGTGCCACCGATCGGCACTGGCTTCAGCCACGCCACTGGCGTGAGCTTGCCAGTGCGGCCGACCTGCGGAACGATGTTCTCGATCTGCGTGGTACCGGAGCGGGCAGCGTACTTGTATGCGATCGCCCAGCGCGGAGCTTTTCCGGTGTAGCCGAGCTCGTCATGCATAGCGGTCCGATCAACCTTGATCACAATGCCGTCGATTTCATAGGGCAATTGGTCGCGCTTGCTTTCTTCTTGCTCGATAAATCGCCAGACTTCGTCAAAGTTCTTGGCGAGCCTTCGCGCCGGGTTGACTTTGAAACCCGCCGTTGACAAGGCATTCAACGTCTCCCAGTGCCGGTCAAAATAGGTTCGGCCATCGACCAGCAACATGTAAGCGAAATAATCGAGACGCCGCTGCGCCGTGATGCTGGGCTCAAGCTGCCGCACCGTGCCCGCCGTCGCATTTCGCGGATTGGCGAACAACGACAGCCCCTTGGCCTCGCGTTCTTCGTTCATCTTCTTGAACGATCCCAATGGCATCAGCATTTCGCCACGCACTTCAAAGTTAAGAGGCATGCCGGCTGCCTTCAGCTTTTCGTTCGAGATCGAAAGGGGGATCGAGCGCACCGTGCGCACGTTCAGCGTGACATCCTCGCCAACGCTTCCATCGCCACGGGTAATGCCGTGCACCAGCTTGCCATCTTCGTAGCGCAACGCCAGCGACATTCCATCCAGCTTCAGTTCGCAAACGTACTCAATGTCCTTGCGTCCGCTGAGCTCGTGGACGCGCCGCTCCCAGTTCCGCAGCTCATCTGTGTTGTAGGTGTTGTCGAGCGACAGCATCGGGGAAGAATGCGGGGCTTTCACAAAGCCTTCGCGCGGCTTGCCTCCCACCCGCTGCGTCGGTGAATCTGGCGTGACCAGCTTGGGATGGTCAGATTCCAGCTGCTTCAGCTCATTCATGAGCTGATCGAATTCAGCATCGCTGATTTCCGGGTCGTCGAGAACGTAGTACCGGTACTCGTGGTGACGAATCTTGTCCCGCAGGGCCTCAACCTTTTTTTCGACATCTTTCGCCATCGAAAAAGATTATAGGCGAGGCTCCCGGCTGTCATTCTGAGCGAAATCTGTCCTGCGCTTCGCGCAGGAGAGATGCAGTCGAAGAATCCCTACCGTGAGAAGGTCTACCTTTGAGATCGTGGAAGGAATTAGGGATGCTTCGACTGTGTGCCCCGGTCGCAAGCGACCAGGACAGTTGGCTCACCATGACAAAATGTTCTGTTGTTCTCTGTGTCCTCCGTGCCCTCTGTGGTTTAAGATTTCCCAGCTTGAGTGAAGGAAGAACCAATGCCCAAATCGATCCCACAACCCTTCTCGTTGCCAGACGCGCTCTTGACCGCTTTTGACACCAATGACCGCATCAACCAATACATGCTCGAGAACCTTCCCGCCGAGGCCTGGCGCGCCGAGCCGCCCGAAGGTAAGGGTCGCACCGTGGCCGCCATCGTGGCTCACATGCACAACGTGCGGGTCATGTGGTTGAAGGCTGCAGCCAAAGGCAGCAAGATTCCGGAGCAGCTGGATCGCAGCAAAGTCACACCGGCGCAAGCCATGAAGGGCCTCGAGGCCAGCCGTGCCGCGCTCGCTGCGGTACTGAAGTCAGCTGTGGAGAGTGACGGCCGCATCAAGGGATTCAAGCCCGATGTCGCCGGTTTTTTCGCTTACCTGATCGCTCACGATGCTCACCATCGCGGCCAGGCTTGCATGTTGGCCCGTCAGCTTGGTCATCCACTGCCGCAGAAAGCCATGTTCGGCATGTGGGAGTGGGGTAGCCGAGGTAAGACCTAGCCACGGCAATTCGCATTCGAAAGACACTTCGTTAGAATCGCTTTCATCCATGCGCAAAGCGTTGCTGCTCTACAACCCGCTCTCTGGACGACGGCAAGGACGTCGCATCGCGGAGGTGGAAGCAGCCCGATCAATTCTAAGCGGCGCAGGTGTTGAAGCCTCATCAGCTCCCACGCAAGTTGCTGGGGACGCAACCCAGCAGGTAAAGCACGCCATCGCCGACGGCTGCGATGCCATCTTCGCCTGCGGTGGCGATGGCACGATTCACGATGTGCTACAAGGACTGGTTGGAACGGACGTTGCTCTGGGCATCATTCCTCTCGGTACCGCCAATTCTCTGGCTCACGATCTTGGATTGCCGCTTTCCCCCGCCGGCGCTGCCCGGGCTTCTCTGAACTCAACCGGTCGCAGAATCGCGGTTGGCCGCGTCGTTTACCGGGACTTTCATGGCGTAACCTGCTCCCGATACTTCACTGTGACCGTCGGAATTGGCGCTGATGCGCATCTTTTCTACAAGCTGAATCCGTCCGCGAAACGCCGCTTGGGGATGGGCGCCTACTACGTCAAAGCGACTCATTTGTGGCTTACTCATCCGATGGAGCATTTCGCGGTTGAGATCGCAGAGAATGGCCAGAGTCGCCACGCCGAAGTTTCGCAACTCCTGGCAGTGCGCATTCAGGATTTTGGGGGCGTGCTGCGGGAATTGGCGCCGGGCGCGTCGCTGGATCGCGATGATCTTCGCCTGGTCCTGTTTCGCACTCGCAGCCGGGCAGCGTACTTGCGCTATATCATTCGAGGCTTGCTCGGCACTCGATGGCAAGTGCCGGGGGTTGAATTGCTCCATAGCAGCGGCGCAAGTTGTGGGCCGCTGGTCACCGGAGGCTCACGTATTCTCGTCGAGGCTGATGGCGAATTGCTGGGCACGCTGCCTGCGGAAATCAGTATCGTGGCGGATGCGCTGACGATTCTGATGCCGCAACGGCAAGGCAGCTCATTGCATCTCGCGCAAAAGGGATAACATCTAAGTTTCTTTTGCGTCCATAACTAGAGCGCATACTTAAACGCACAACTTTGGAACCAATCACTCATTTCCTGACCGGCGCCTGCATGGGGCGCGCGGGCCTAAACCGCAAGACGGCATTAGCAACGGCGACCACCACGCTCGCCGCCGAAGCTCCCGATCTCGATGTACTGGCCGGCTTCAAGAACCGGGTATTCGGCTTCGCCCATCACCGTGGATTCACCCACTCATTCCTTGGTGCGGCAATCGTTGCAGTCGTCGTGGTCACTCTCGTTTACCTCGTCTGGCGGTTACGCGGACGCAAACTCAACAATCCAAATCTTCCCCCGCGCTGGGGTCTGCTCCTCTTGTTCGCTTATCTCGCAGCCCTCAGTCACGTTCTGCTTGACTTCACCAATAACTACGGCGTTCGCCCCTTCTGGCCGTTCTCCGAACGCTGGTACTCCTGGGACATCGTTTTCATCTTCGACCCTATTCTTCTCGTTCTTCTCATCGCCGGACTGCTCTTGCCGCAACTTCTGGCGCTCATCGATCGCGACATGGGCGTTCGCCACAAAGGTCCGCGCGGACGGTGGGGAGCAACTTTGGCGCTGATCGGGGTCATCGCGCTTTGGGGGACGCGCGATTTTGAGCACCGCCGAGCCGTCGAAGCCCTCGACGCACGAACCTACGAAGGAGCTCATCCGGTTCGCGCCTCAGCGTTTCCAGCCTGGTGGAGTCCGTTTCGCTGGAACGGCGTCGTAGAAACCGCGAACTTTTACGCCACGATGCCGGTGGATTCCTCGACGCTTGAGGTCGATGCCGAAGGAGCCATGCAGATTTTCTACAAGCCCGCCGAAACTCCGGTGACCCTCGCTGCGAAGAACTCCTACCTGGGACGCGTCTATCTCAACTGGGCCGCGTACCCGATCACCGAGACCGAACCGCTGGAGAACGGCGACTACATCGTCCGCTTCAAAGACCTGCGCTTTTATCGTCCCGGAACGACCGGCCGCAGCCCGCTCTCCTCAAGCGTATTGCTCGATCACAACCTGAATGTCATCAGCGAAGGTGTCGGCATGCGAGGGGATAACTCGCAGCCGCCGGATTGATCGAATGCTGATCCAACCTCAACTTGACGCCACTCCTCCCCACAGTCCAAAATCAAACTCTACGAGGTGGAGCATGTTGGCTTATTTGTTCGTCATACTAGCCGTCGCGGTCCGGTTTATGCCGCATCCCTGGATGTTCACTCCGGTGACCGGTTCGCTGTTGTTTTTCGGCGCTCGCGGATCACGCCGCCAACTCTGGATTCCTTTTCTGCTCCTCGCCGCCTCGGACGTGGTCCTGACCAAGCTGGTTTATTCGTATCCCTTCACGGCGGACCACTTTGTGACGTTCGGCTGGTACGCCGCGATTCTATGGCTGGGAGCCAAGCTCGGACGTGAGCCAAAAATGCTCACGGTTGCCGGGGCTGCGCTCGCCAGTTCGGTTTCATTTTTCCTGATCACCAACCTGACTTCCTGGGCCTGGCTCGACATGTATCCGAAAAATCTGAGTGGCGTGTGGATGTCCTACGTTGCGGGGATTCCGTTCTTCCGCCACGCGCTCGAAGGGGACTTGCTGTTCACGCTGGCGATGTTTATGACACCGGTAGCGCTGCGCTCCATCAGTGAACTGTTCGCCGGACAGAAGAAACACGGTCTCGCGGCCTGACCAGGAGCCTGAATCAGATTTCTCGCTTGAACCCTACACTGCCTTCGTGTTGTTCCTTCGGCGCATGATCAGCCATATTGCCAGGACCGCAACCACGATTGCCGCCACCCAGTAGTAGTGCCGCGTGAAAATTTCCAGCGTTAAGCGCACGACATCCGGACCATAGGTCAGCGTCAGAACCGCTAACACCAGGAACCGCACCATCCGTCCGCAGAATATCGCCACCAGGAAGCGAACGAAGCTCATCTCCGAAACGGCAGCCGCCAGCGCGAATATTTTGAAGGGCGTCGGCGGTGGCAACATCGCCGGAAACATAAGGGCCCAAAACGGATGCTTTTCGAATGCAGCATGAAGTTTGGCGAAGCGTTGCGGCGAGATCCGCTTGCGCAGCAGCTCTTCGCCGCCCTCATATCCAATCAGGTAGATGACGATGCTTCCCACCGCCGATCCGGTCGCTGCCATCAGAACGTACAGAAAAAATCTTGCCCGGTCGTTATACACGTAGCTGGCAACAATCGGATCCAATGGCAGACCGATGAATCCTCCGTCCAGCGCTGCAATCGCAAACACACCCCACATACCGAGGGGCTTCAACAGGCCCCATAAAAATGCGGTGTAGCGGGCAAGAATGTGCTTGATGGTCTTCAAGAGAGGCCGAAACTAAGAGTGTACGCGAAGAAACCTGGCAGGAGAATTGTGGAGACGCATTCTGCGCGTCTCCACCAACTCAAAGTTTACTTTTTCGGAAAATTCGGGTCGGCCTTCACCTCCAGAATTTGCTTGGTGTGCCGTTCGCTATGGGCGGCAATGAACAAGACCCATTCATAAGCATCAAGCTTCTTCCCCAATGGACTGTCCGCCGCGTGGGCACGAAGATCGTCGTGGCTCTTCAGGAAATCTTCCGTCTGCTGCCGGCCCTCAGTGAACGCGGCGAGCGAGGCTTGCGGCGAACCAAAGCGGTTGGTCGGCTTCAGACCATCCGGCGCCTGCTTCTTGTGGCTCCGGTCCGGAATCATGGTGAGAACCATCTCGTCGATCGCCGCCACATCTTCGCCATCAGGCCGCCGCGGCGCCTTCATCACCTGCTCGACCACCATGCCACGCAAGAATCCTTCAGCGGCGGCGATATGCTCCGTGACCTCCGCTACCGACCAGCGGTCCGGCGCGGGTTTGAAATTCCACTGTGCCTCCGACAATCCTGCGGTCGCATCCAGCACGCCTTGCTTTGTGCTCTCCAGATACTTCATGGCCTTATCGCGGTCCGCCTGACTCAAAGTTTGTGCCGACGCGGCGAATGCGATGCATAAGAGAACCGACACCACCCCAACCAGCTTTTTCATAGCTTCCTCTCTCCAGTTCTTATTGGAATAGGTTTATCTGAGCCGCTGCTCTGAACACAGATTTCCGCCACAGCTTGCGGGCTGCAAAAAGTTTTGTGTCCTAGTCGTGTGCGGTATGCCCTGCCAGCAATTTCAGCGCGTGCGGAATGACTTCGATCACCGCTTGCAGGGATTCCACCGCTCCGTTTGGACTGCCGGGCAGATTGAGGACGACCGACTGCCTGCGAATCCCACAAATAGCGCGGCTGAGAGCGGCCAGCGGCGTTTTCTTGGATCCTTCGCTGCGCATGCGCTCCGCAACTCCCTCGAGGATTCGCTCACAAACCGATCTCGTAGCTTCCGGCGTGACGTCGCGCTCGGCAATGCCCGTTCCGCCAGTCGTCACTACAAAGCGCGCTTCCTGCACCCAATACAAAATCGCTTTCTCGATGGTAGTCCGTTCGTCCGGAACAATTTCCGATCCGACCACCGCGAAATTGTTACGCCGCAGCAGATCGGCCACCAGCGGGCCGGAAACGTCGGTCCGTGTGCCTTGTGAGCAGGAGTCGCTAACCGTGATAACGGCTGCGGTGAACGCCTCAGGAGTCGAGGAGGACATCTTCTTCTTCCTCGCCCGGTTTGCCAGCGTCGCGTTGCGCTTCATCAAGCAACCGCAGTCCCTCCATGAGCAGGCCTTGAGTGTTTAAAGTCGTGCTCTGCTGCTTGGTCTTGCCCTCGAAGTTGACCTGGAAGTTTCCATCGGTCCAACGCAGAACCTTAAACACTGCCTGATCGCCCTTCAGCGAACCGTATTCCGCGTGAGTGACCTGGCCTTCCCTGAAGTACATTTCGCACTTTTCGTCTTCGCGGGTCAGGGTCAAGGCGCAACTCTTGCGCCCCATTTCCAGCGACTGCACCAGATCGATCACGTTCATCTGCAGCAAGCTGCCGCGCAGTACGCCGTCCGAAGGCGCAGTCTTGGCCATTTTTTCCAAAGAGATCTTGTCGATCATGCGCTTGATGCGCTGCGTGGCCTCCCGCAGGAAGAATGGCTTCTCGACGAAGTCGTCGATCGGCTGCTCTGCACCGCTGAGTTTCTCTGTGATGTCCGCTTTCGTGGCCAGCAGGATCACGGCGGAGGTCGCCGTTCGCGGGCGGCTGCGCAGTTTTTCCACCAGTTGGCGGCCATCCATGCCCGCCATGCGGTAGTCGCACACCAGCAAATCCGGAGGATCCTCGACTGCCTTCAACAACGCATCCGCCCCATCGCTCGCCGTGACCACCGTAGCCAGCGGCGCCAACGCCCCCCGCAGCATGTTCAGGATCATCGGGTTGTCATCGACCAGCAGGAGTTTGACGTTGTTCGCCATGGATTGCGCTATTTCTTCTTGCCCGTGCGGATGTAGTCGCCACTCTTGCCGCCCGTCTTGCGCTGCAAAACGATCTCGCGAATTTCGATGCCTTTGTCCAAGGCTTTGCACATATCGTAAACCGTGAGCGCCGCCACGCTGGCCGCAGTCAACGCTTCCATCTCGACGCCCGTGGCGGCTGTAGTCGTTACTTTGGAGGTGATGGCGACGCCATTCTCGCATAGCCGAATTTCGACATCAACGTGCGCGAGCGGCAACGGGTGGCACATCGGAATCAGCTCGGAAGTGCGCTTGGCCGCCATGATTCCCGCCAGGCGGGCAACCTCCAGCGGATCACCCTTGGGATTCTTCGGCAGCGCCCTAAGAACGGCTGCTTTCAACACCACGAACGCGCTCGCCTCCGCCTCTCGCCGCGACGGAGCTTTGGGCGAGACATCCACCATCTTGGCGCGTCCGACACCGTCGTAGTGGGAGAGAGCTCGCGGCATAGGGAAGCTTTTATCTTACACGCTGGGGTACCGAGCACCGGTTAGGGCGATTTACTTCAACAGCACCGGAACCCACTCGCCCGCCGGGATGTTTTCGCGATCTGGTGGAATTACCAAGTAGCAGTTGGCTCGAGCAGTCGCGGCGATGTCTCCCGAGCCTTGCCATGCCACCAGTTCGACTTCCGCCTGCTCAAATTCGCCCGACAGGACTGCCGGCAGAAAACGCTGCAGCCCGGTCTTGATTCTGACCTCAGATTTGAGCCGGGCTCGCGAAAAAATCAGCTTCTGCGGTGCCGTTCCCGCCAACGCCTCGATCATCGGTCTCGCAAACAGTTCAAAGGTCACCATGGTGGAAACGGGATTCCCCGGCAGCCCGAAGAAATACTTGTGGCCCGAGTTCTCACTCCACGGGACCCGGCCAAAAACTACCGGCCTTCCAGGTTGGATCTGGACTCCCGTAAAGAAGAATTCTGCCTGCAGTTCGGCCAATACCTGTTCCACCAGATCGTACTTGCCCATCGATACGCCGCCGGTCAGCAGCAGCAGATCAGCTTCAAAGCCGTCAGCTATCAGTTCGCGCAAGCGTGTCGGTTCGTCGGGAGCGATGGGCAGTAAAATTGGCTCGCCTCCCGCAGCCTGAATCTGCGTCGCCAGGGAATAGCTGTTGGAGTTGCGAATCTGCTTGGCCGAGGGCTGGGCATCAATGTCCACAATCTCGTCGCCCGTTGAGAGCACTGCGATTTTCGGCTTCGAATAAACCAGCAAGCGCGCTCTTCCCACGGATGCCGCCACCGCGATGGCCTTGTGGTCCATTCTCATACCCGGAGAAAGCAGGCGCTCTCCGCGCTTGGCCTCCGAACCTGCCGGCACAATGTTGTCGCCCGGCTTCACCGCTCTCGAAATTTCGACTTGCTTGCCGTGCAGAGACGAATATTCGACCATTACAACCGCGTCCGCCCCAGCCGGAGCTGCCGCACCGGTCATGATGGACACCGCCTGGGCGGGTCCGACTTGCAAGGAAACATCGGCCCCTGCCTTGATCTCCCCGACGATCTCCAGCGTCGCAGGAAGTCGCGCCAAATCTGCGGAACGTACTGCATAACCGTCTCGCGTCGCCCTCGCGAACGGTGGAAAATTGCGGTCCGCCGCGACCGGCTCAGCCAGGATTTGCCCGGCGCCCTCAAGCAGCTCCACCAACTCTTTTCCATGCGGACGGAGCCCGGCAGCATGCTGCTCCACTAAATGCCGCGCTTGCTCAAAGCTCAGGACAGCAGAGGCTGCTGGTGCGGATGGCATGGTGCAGATGATACGAGGGCTCAGCGCGAAAATCTAATGATAGAAGGGGGAAATACTCAGAGAAGGGCTAGATAACGTCGGCAATTGCCTGCCGCAGCTTGTCGGAATCGATGGCGTGAGTCAGAGCAGTCTCGGGGTCAATCAGTTTCGCCCGGACCAGCTTTTCGATCTCGGCATCCAGTCCGCTGTTCTGAATACTTTGCGGCGAGCCACTGTTTTTCCATTCTTCGAGGTTGGAGGCATCAACCTTAAGTACTTCCACAGCCGGAACCCTGCCCTGAGCGTCGCGCCCGGGAAGCAGCCTCTGTGAAATGATGCAGCGCAGGTTGCGCGCCAGCCGGCTGCGGATCATGCTTTGCTCGCCCGCGGAGAACATGGCAGTGATTCTCTCCAGCGTCTTGCCGGCGTCCACCGTATTCAGACTCGATAGCACCAGATGGCCGCTCTCCGCCGCTTCCAACATGGTTTCCAGCGTCTCCCGCTCTCCGGCGTCGCTGACCAGAATGACGTTGGGCGCCTGCCTCAGCGCCGCACGCAACGCTAGGGGAATGCTTGGTGTGTCGCTATGCAGCTCGCGTTGGTGTACCGTGGCGCGCTTATGGTTGTGCAGGAACTCGATCGGGTTTTCGATCGTAATGATGTGGCAGACCTGCTGCTGATTAATGAGGTCCAAAATCGCAGCCAAAGTCGACGATTTGCCGCAGCCACGCGGTCCGGTAACCAGCACAACTCCCTCGCGGAGATTCGCTATATCCGCCAGACTTGCCGGCAAGCCGAGTGACGAAAGATCCGGAATCGTGGTGGGAATCACGCGCATGATGACGGCGCAGCTTCCTCGTTGAATGAAAACGTTCACCCGAAAACGCGCTAGTCCTGGCAGTCCATAGGAAATGTCGCAGGACCCCTGCTCGCGCAACATGTGGATGGCTTGCTTGTTATTGCCAATCAGATCGGACGCAATCCTGCGTGTATCGTCGGCGATGAGCGGACGCACACCCGGCCCCTCGACCGAAATCAGTTGCCCGTGCACCTCAATTTGCGGCAATCGGCCGGGGGAAAAAATCAGGTCGCTGACCTGTGTGTTAGCGCGCAGCATGGCCGCGAGCAGAGCATTGGTTCCATGAGGAGTCGAGCCCTTGGAGGGCTCAAGAAAATCGGAGATCAGCGCATTTCCCGGTGCCGCCATTTTTCGCGGAGCTGATAGCGAAGCAGGATCTGATCGGCTCACAAATAATGTAGTCAAAAGATGCGCGGGTTTTCTATGAAGAACGTCACGTTCATAGACCTTCGTAACTGCAATGAAAAGGCGGCCACTGGCCGCCTTCTCAACGATCTCTAAGTGATTTTATTTCTTTGGCTTCTTTTTGGTAGTGCCGAAGCTGGTCTCCACCGATGCTCCCAGGCTGGCAAGCATCGCTTTGGCCTCTTCCGCATGTGGCCCGGTCGGTTGTAGCTCCAAATATTTCTGGAACGATTCCGCCGTCCCATCGGGAGCCACCATCTTGTCGCCTTGCAGCGTGGCCAGCCCAATCAGGTTCGACCCCTTCCAGTAATACGCGTCCGCGCGGTTGGGATCCGCTGCAATCGCCTTGTTGAAAGCGTCCACTGCGGCGTTGCGCATGGCCGGATCATTCTTGTTGTTCATGTTCGTCAGGGTTCCGCCCAGGTTGTAGTAGTACATTCCCGCATTGGCCGGGTCCAGTTGCGCAGCCTCGGTGTACGCCTTGGTCATGTCGTCGGCCTTGCCAGCCATTGCCGCGGCTTTCCCCATATTGTTGTAGAACTGGGCCAGCAGCTTGGTCGCATCCGGAGTCTTTTTCGCGGGTTCTGCCTCGAAGGTCTTCTGTCGCAGATCGATGGCCTTCTGATAATCAGTGACCGCATCGCTGTAATCCTTCTCCTTCACCGCGGGATCGGCCTGCTTGCCGGCTGAGCTCAAGGTGTAATCGCCAAGCTTCGCCCAAAGCAGGTCGCGATTGGGATCGACCTCAATGCCATCATTGATCGTCTTCATCGCCGAGTCAAAGTCGCCGGCATCGGCGGATTGCTTGGCCGCCGCCAGCTTTTCGTTCAGCGTCTTAATCGTCATGTTCTCTTTGATCGCCTTGGCCTGTTGTTCCTGCGCCGCTTTTATCTGCTCCGGCGTCATGCCCGAAGCCTGGGCTGAGTTCGCCAATTCTTTCTTTAAGTCGAAGTCCTGCGTGACTTCGTCCAGGGCAACGTGGACCCCGGTGAAGTGAAACAGTTCTTTACCGTTCTGCTTCAAACTGACGTTGTAGTTGCCCGGCGCAATGCCCAGAGAAAAGTATTCGCCGCTCTTGCCGGTCTTGAACTCGTAATTCCGCCCATTATCGGTGTTCGTCCACGTCACCGTGGCGCCGGCGATGGGATTGCCGTTCGTATCTTTGCACGTGCCTCTTACTGAGCCGGTGGTTTGTGCAGACGCCACCAGCGCACACATGAGAGTTAGGAAAGCTATGAGGACTGGCACCGCAAGAAGTTTCTTCATCTTCTCCTCCGGATCGCAAATTCCCGAAATCATTCCCTATACCTTTACCCCAACATCCGCGTACGGGATCGGGTCAGCCACGCCGGCATCAGCGAATGCCCGCAGGCGCAGCACACAACTGTCACAAACTCCGCAGGCCCGATCTTCCCGGCTGTAGCAAGACCACGTTAAATCCAAGGGCGCGCCTAATTCAAGGCCAAGCGTCACAATCTCTGACTTGCGCATTCTGATGAGCGGCGTCACCACTTCAATGCGGCCGTCCTTCGTTCCCGCTTTGATCACCTCATTAAATGCGCGGTAGTATGCCGGCCGGCAATCGGGATAGCCCGAGCTGTCCTGCTCGACCGCCCCAATATAAACCTTCTCGGCTCCCAGCACTTCCGCCCAGCTCACGGCCACAGACAGTAAATGCGCGTTACGAAATGGCACATACGTGACCGGAACACCTTTTCCGAGGGCATGTGATTCGGGGACCGCAATGTTCTTATCGGTGAGGGCCGACCCGCCGATCGCCCGCAGCGCCTCGTTGCGCACGATCAACCTGTCCCGAATCTTCAGGCGATCGCAGATTCCCGAGAAAGACTGCCGCTCACGGGCCTCGGTGCGTTGGCCATAGCTGATGTGGACCGCAGCGGCTTCGAAATCGCGCGCCGCCAGCGCAGCACACACACACGAATCCATCCCTCCACTGAGCAGAACCACGGCGCGGGATTGAAGCGGCGGCATCACGGGGAAGTCAGAAGTAAGAAGTCAGAATGCAGAAGTACTTTCGGTTTCCTACTTCTGCCTTCTTACTTCTGACTTCTTACTTTCCTCAAACTCCCTTCATCGCGGGATCCCAGATAAACTTGTGAATCTGCAGCCCGAGCCGCGCCGGTAGATTGTCGGCCAGCATCCACTCGGCGAGTTCCCGCGGATCCAGGAAACAGTGGGATGTGTCCCGGGCCCCTCTGCCGTCTTTGCTGAAGGCAGGCGAGAACAACACAGCATTAACCCGCCCAGCCAGGTTGTGGCGAAACATGAAGTCACGGGCAAATTCGTAGTCCGTCCGGTCGCTGAGCACGAACTTCACTTCATCGCTGGACCCAAGCGCGTCGAGATTGTCCATGTTGAACGTGTCGGGTTCGCCGGAATTCGGACACTTCACATCCACGATCTTGATGACTCCCGTGGGCACGTGCTCCAGAGGGCGCTCACCGCTGGTTTCAAGCAGAACCGTGTAGCCGTCGTTGAGCAGATGCTGCATGAGAGGAACGACTTCCTTCTCCTGCAGAAGCGGCTCGCCCCCGGTAACTTCCACCAGCCCCGACGGGCTGAACTGTTCCACCTCTTCGATCACCTCTTCCAGCGTCATGCGATGACCGCCGGTGAAGGTGTATTCGCTGTCGCACCACGAGCATCGCAGATTGCAGCCCGTCAGCCGCACGAACACGCACGGCAAGCCTGCGTACGTGGACTCGCCCTGGATCGACTTGTAAATTTCTGTGATCTGCATGTCAGCGCCGGCGCTCCGCCGTCATGATTCTTACGGCTCTGAATAAGTCGCGGTGGTCGTGTCGGTTTCAAACACCGTCACGTTCTTCACCCGCACCCGCCCGTTCGTCACCCGATCGAGCTTGACGTTGCTCTCGTCATAAAAATATTTGGCCAGGTTTTCAGCCGAAGGATTGATAGTGGTGAACGGCTCAAGATCGTTAATCATCTGGTGATCGAGCCGCTCAATCACGTGCTTCATCACCTCGCGCAGATCCTTGAAGTCGAGCAGCAGGCCCGCTTTGTCGAGCTCCTTGCCTGCAAGCGTGACCCGCACCTTGTAATTATGCCCATGCGGATTTTCGCACTTACCCTTGTAGTTCCTGAGGTAGTGCCCCGCGGCGAATGTGTCTTCTACGGTAACTTCGAACATAGCGACCAGTCGAATCGGAAACTGCGACAGCCCTTAATGCGCTCTCAAGTGACTTATCTTCGTTCATTGTACCGTGATGCGTCCTTAGCTCTCAGAGACCGTCACATAAATCTGTTTTGAAAGGATACGGCTTCAGCCGCACCGCGAAGTGCCCAACACCGACAAGGGGCTTTTGCCCTGAGGTGGAACACCGGGCTGCGGGGTTCCTGGAGCCCGGCCATTGCCTTACTATTAAGTAAGGAATATAATGTTTGGGAAGGAGGCTACATTGGCGGCGGCAACGCTTACCTCAAAGGGCCAGGTCACCATTCCACGATCTGTGCGTCACGCCTTGGGACTGGATTCGGGTGACCGCATCGAATTCGTGGAAACAGCAAAAGGACAGTTTGCGATCGTTCCCGCCACCCATTCGGTGCGCGAACTGAAAGGGCTTTTCCGGGGCAAGCGGCGCAAGCCGGTCACCATTGAAGAGATGAACGCCGCAATCGCCAAGCGCGCGTCGGGAACGCGGTGACCGGCCTCGACACCAACGTCGTCGTCCGCTATCTCACCCATGATGATCCCGCGCAAACAGCCGCGGCGGTACAGTTGATCGACTCGTTCACCCCGGATTCCCCAGGCTTTCTCCCGCTAATCGTCATTACGGAACTGGTTTGGGTACTCGAGATGTCCTACCGTTTCAAGAAGGATGAGATTGTGTTGGTGTTGGACACACTGCTCCGAAGTAAGGAATTGGTCATCGAACGGGCAGAAATCGTCGCCCAGGCATTGCGAAAATTCAGCGGCAGTCGCGCCGATTTTGCCGATTGCCTGATCGAACGCTCGGCTCACGCCGCTGAGTGCTCACGCATTTTCACCTTCGACCGCAAAGCCGCTGCCGATGCTGGCATGCAGTTGTTGGAAGGCTGAGGTCCACAGCACCTCTGCTCCGCATCTTTCGGTTCTTCGCACAATCTCCGCGGTTCATCCGCGCAATCCGTGGCCAGATTTTGATCTGCGTCGGTCCGCGTAAATCCGAGGCGAAGGTTCTTACCGCCTTCTGAACACTTCAAACACCAGATTGAACAATTGCACCAGCGTGATTCCGATCGCTACGTACACCGCGATCTCCAGCCGCCGCGCCGAATCTTTGGTGGTCTTCAATTCCGCGGAGATTTCCGTTGTGGTGTGATACAGCGTGTCGGCCAGTTGCTCAAAATGCTCGGTCGACGCCCGCAGCCGCTCCAGCACCCGCGACATCGCCGAAAGCGCGGTCGCCATCTGCTCGCCATTGCGCACGTCGAGCTCGGTTTTGCACGCCGTCCACCAGGGGCTGCCGGGAGGGTTGTCGTACATGCGCTGCCGGATCTCTTCGTACGAGCGCGTGCGCAGCAGCTGGATCAGGGCTTGCACCGTCTGCGCTTCCTTCGGCTGTACCGTCGGTTCCACCGTGGGGATCGGCATGACAGGAGTCTATCAACCAGATTCCAAACGGCTTATATGCCGAAAGGACAATGCCAAAGCTGTCTGGTAAGACAACCTTCCGTCCAGCTTTAGTCGCTCTGCCGCTCGAAAGCGCCCATGTCGCACCGGTGCAGGTTGTTATGCCCATACTCGATTAACATAAATTCGTTTTCGATGGCCCCGATTGGGCGGTTGGAACTAATCGCCACTCTTGATGTGCTAACGACACTGACGGTACTTCCCTCTTGAACTTCTCTCCAGCCAAGAGCAGAACGTCTTGCGCTCCGCAGGCGATTCGTAAGGTTCTTTAGTGGAGGGTTAGATGTCTAAACTGAACCACCGAAAGAGGGGTTGCCTTGCTCTTATGGTTTATGTCTTGATGACAATCGCTGCATCGGCACAAACGTTTAGGACGATCCTTGATTTCGGCGGAGCCAACGGCGCGAGCCCGTCCTTCATGTCTCCAGTCCAGGGTACTGACGGACACCTATATGGCACAACAGCACTGGGTGGGATCGCCAACCAGGGCGCAGTCTTCGAGATCAGTCCAAACGGCACGTCTCGGACCTTGTATAGCTTTTGCCAGCAAGCTGATTGTAACGATGGCAGCCAGCCGTACTCGGGTCTGGTTCTCGCAAGCGATGGAAACTTTTATGGGACCACCGCAATGGGCGGGAACATACTCTGTGGAAACCCAAACGGATGCGGAACAGTCTTCAAGCTGACTCGTAACGGGCAATTGACTACTCTGCACGCCTTCGCAGGCGCACCGAGCGAAGGTGCATTTCCAATCGGTAAGCTCATTCAAGGCATAGACGGAAACCTGTACGGAACCACTTTCCACGGTGGTGCGAACGACCAAGGTACGATTTTCCGGATCAGCATTACGGGAACCCTGACCACACTATATAGCTTCGACGGCAGTGACGGCCTCCAACCATACGCTGGGTTGGTCCAGAACACAGATGGCGATTTCTATGGGACAACTGAATTGGGCGGAGTTACGCCGGACTGCCTCAATTCGTGTGGCACGATCTTCAGAATCACACCGAAAGGTAAGCTGCGAACACTTTATACTTTTTGTGCACAAGGCGGCTGTGCTGACGGCTCGGTGCCTCTCGGCGGACTAGTCTTTGACAGCGAAGGCAACATCTACGGTACGACAAGTTCCGGCGGAGCCGGCGTTCAATTCTGCCCATTTGAGGGCGGGTGCGGCACGCTTTTCAGATTCTCATCGCAGGGCATACTGACAACGCTTTACAGCTTTTGTTCTCAAGACAACTGTGTTGATGGTTCGAATCCTGTTGCCGGCCCCATCTACTCCACAGATGGAAACCTTTACGGCACCACCCAGCTAGGCGGCAACTCCGCTTGCGAATCGGGCTGCGGTACAACCTTCTTTATTAGCACGGCGGTTCTCGTGACCTTGCATAGGTTCATCAACAGCGACGGCGCGGATCCTATGGGCGCACTGGTCCAGGCAACTAACGGCACATTCTACGGAGTGACGGAACAAGGTGGGACAAACGGTTTAGGCACTGTCTTCAGCCTCTCGACTGGTGAGCCTCCCTTCGTATCGTTCGTCCGTCCCGCAGGCAGAGTCGGCCAAACCGGTGGCGTTCTCGGACAGGGATTCACTGGCACCACCAGCGTCATGCTCAATGGCACGCCCGCCAGCTTCACAGTAGTATCGGACACATACTTGAAAGCCACCGTCCCTCCGGGCGCCACCACCGGCTACGTCACCGTAACAACTCCATCCGGTACGCTCACCAGCAACGTGCCATTTCACGTAATTCCATAAACCGCTGCCGCAACAAGCCTAAGACGTTGTCATTCTAAGCGTAGTATCGCGGCGCGCAGCGCCGGGATACGCAGTCGAAGAATCCCTACCCGATATGGTCCGACAACGTAGAAGCTACTGCATGTACATCATGGGAAGCCTTTCCGGCACACTGTACATTGGCGTCACTGGCAATCTCCACAAACGCGCTTTCGAACACAAATTTCATCGTCTCGACGGGTTCACCAACCGCTACGCTGTCGAACGCCTCTTATATTGGGAATCCTTCGATGACGTGCACAAAGCAATCGGTCGTGAAAAGCAACTCAAGGGCTGGCGGAGAGAGAAAAAAGTCAAGCTTATCGAATCCGTGAACCCGCACTGGCTCGATCTGAGCAAAGATTGGTATCCCTGGATGAAAAAAACCTCAGACCAGTAGGGATGCTTCGACTGCGCCGGTTTCTTGCAAGCAAGAAACTGACTTCGCTCAGCATGACCAAGTCAAAATTTTTCCGTCCAACTCTTGAGTCGGCCTAACCAGCAGCCGTACTTGCCACGTTCGCCGCCGCAGGTTTACGCTGCTCCATACGCCAACTTCGCAGGAGCTTCTATGGCTTCTTTCCGTCTACTGATCAACAGCACTCGGCACGATGTTGAAATCTCTCCCGACACGCCCCTGCTGTGGGTCTTGCGGGACAAGCTCAACCTGACCGGCACCAAGTACGGATGCGGCCTGGGACTGTGCGGCGCCTGCACCGTCCACCTCGATGGCGAAGCGGTGCGCTCCTGCCAGCTTGCTGTCTCCGCCGTCGGCGACAAGAAGATCACGACCATCGAGGGCTTATCCGCAGCCAACGATCACCCGGTGCAGCTCGCCTGGATCGCCGAGCAAGTGCCGCAATGCGGATATTGCCAGTCCGGTCAGATCATGAGTGCGGCGGCCTTGCTCGCCCACACTCCTCATCCCACCGACGACCAGATTGACTCCGCCATGACCGGCAACCTCTGCCGCTGCGGCGTCTATCAGCGAATCCGGCGCGCCATTCACCGCGCCGCACAGGGAGCCTGATCATGCCCATCACACGCCGCATGTTTGTCGCTGCTGGAACGGTCGCTGGAGCGGGCCTGCTCATCGGCATCCGCCTGCCGGAAGAATTGCTGTTCGCTCAGGACGAAAAGAAAACTCCGCCACCGAATCCCTTCATCGCCTACGTTCACGTGAAGCCGAGTGGCCAGATTTCGCTGATCGTGGCTAAGTCGGAGATGGGCCAGGGCATTCGCACCGGCCTCGCAATGTGCCTTGCCGAGGAAGCCGAAGTCGACCTGAATACCGTCATCGTCGAGCAGGGGGAAACCCGCACCGATCTCTACGCTCACCTCGGCACCGGCGGCAGCAGCAGCACCATGGAAAATTTCATGCCACTGCGCCGCGCCGGCGCGACAGTTCGCGAGCTCATGATCACTGCCGCCGCGGCAAAATGGAGTGTTCCCCGCCGCCAATGTTCCGCCAGCAAAGGTGTGGTCTCGCATCGCGCTTCGTCGCGCCACGCAAGCTACGGAGAGCTGGTGGATGCCGCCTCTAAGCTGCCGATCCCGCCCGCCGATAAAGTCCCGCTCAAAGATCCTGCCAATTTCAAGCTTATCGGCCATCCGTTTCCGCGCGTCGACATTCCAGCAAAATCAAACGGCACCGCGCAGTTCGGAATCGACGTCCGCGTGCCCGACATGCTTTTCGCAGTGATCGCCCGCTGCCCCACTTTTGGCGGCAAGGCCGCCAACTTCGACGCGACTAAGGCGAAAGCCATGCCCGGCGTGCACGACGCCTTCGAAATTCCCGCCCTCGGGGCCGACATGTTTACGGCCGGAGGCGTCGCCGTTGTCGCAGATTCGACCTGGACGGCAATGCAGGCCCGCGACGCCCTGCAAATCACCTGGGACCGCGGAGCTGCAGCTTCGGAAACCAGCGACACCATCCGCGAAGCCCTGCGCTCCGCCGCGCATCAGCCCGGCAAGCGCTTCCGCAACGATGGCGATGTCGACGCCGCATTATCGAAAGCCGCAAAGCGGGTCGAAGCCGTATACGAATTTCCCTTCCTCGCCCACGCAACTATGGAGCCGATGAATATCACGGTTCATGCGCAAGGAAAAAACTGCGAGGTCTGGGCGCCATCGCAATCCCCGGACTGGGTGCAGAAAACCGTCGCCAAAGTTCTCGATACGACTCCGGAAAAAGTCATTGTTCATACGACCCTGATGGGTGGTGGCTTCGGCCGTCGCTACATGGCTGACTTCCCCGCCGAAGGCGCACAGATCGCGAAGGTGGTTGGCAAGCCCGTGCAACTCGTCTGGACGCGCGAAGACGATATGACCCACGACTTTTACCGGCCCGCCGCCTGTCATCGCATGCAGGGCGCGGTTGATGTCAATGGGCATCCGACCGCCTGGTTTCACACCATGGCCACAACTTCGATTCAAGGCTTCTGGGATCCCAAGGCCGATCCAGGGGCAGGGGAAGTTGGCGGCGCAAAAGATATGCCGTATGCGATTCCTAACTTCCGCCTCGAGTACAACCAGGCGGCAACTGCCGTTCCTCGGGCCTGGTGGCGTTCCGTTGAGAATTCGTTCAATGGCTTCGCGGTCGAGTGTTTCATCGATGAACTGGCCGCAGCCGCCGGCAAAGACCCAGTGGAGTTCCGTAAATCGCTTTTGCGAAAGCCGCCCAACTGGAAGCCGCGCGACGACGACGATCCCGATCCCGCGCGACTGCTTGGCGTTTTAGAGCTGGCAGCACAAAAGTCCGGTTGGGGAACGCCGCTGCCGAAAGGCAAAGGTCGCGGCATCGCTTCGTACTCTTCTTTTGGCAGTTACTTCGCCCAAGTGGCCGAAGTTACCATGACCGGTGAGAAAACCTTCAAGATCGATCGCGTTGTCGCGGCGGTTGACTGCGGCCAGGTTGTCAATCCGGAATCGGTTCGCTCGCAGACCGAAGGTGCGATCGTCTTCGCGCTAAGCGCTGCGCTGAAGAACGAAATCACCATTCGCAATGGTGCGGTCGAGCAGACGAACTTCGATGGCTACGATCCCATTCGCATCAACGAGGCGCCGCCCATCGAGGTGCATCTGGTGCACAACGACGAAGACTGCGGCGGCATGGGTGAACCGGGCGTGCCTCCGCTCGCGCCTGCTGTAGCTAACGCAATTTTCGCAGCCTCCGGCAAGCGTCTGCGGCGACTGCCATTGCAATTCACCTAGCTCTTTTACAATAAGCTCGGCGGCTCACGATGGATCCCAAGCGCATCGCCGAGTTGTTGTCACCATTCGTTACAAAAGAAGTCTCTCCGGAGCCCAAAGACTTGTCATTCCGAACGGGCTCTAGCCCTGAGGAATCTGCTGTTCTCTCCCCGCGGCAACTCGACTTTATCGCGACATACATCGACATCCTTCTCCGCTGGAACGCCCGCATTAATCTGACTGCGGTCCGCCAATCCGAAGAGATCGTGACTCGCCACTTCGGCGAATCAATTTTTGCCGCCCGCTGCCTCTTCCCGCATCCGCCAACGGCAGCCCAGCACCTCATCGATCTCGGTTCCGGCGCCGGCTTCCCCGGCCTTCCGATCAAAATTCTCCTTCCTGAGCTAACGCTGACTTTGATTGAAGCCAATCAGAAAAAGGCCACGTTTCTCCGCGAGGTCGTCCGCGCAACCGCCTTGGAGAACGTAACGGTATTTTCCGGCAGGGGCGAAAGCTACACAGGAGAGCGCGGCGACATCGTGACCTTGCGGGCGGTCGAACAGTTTGAAAAAGCGTTGCCAATCGCAACCGGTCTCGTTGCCCCGCATGGGCGCTTGGCCTTGCTGATCGGGAATGCACAAGCTTCGAAGCCGAAACTGCTGTGCCCGGACTTTTCCTGGAGCGATGGAATTCCAGTTCCGCGTTCCAACCATCGCATCGTCCTCATCGGATCGCGGACATAGAATCCCGAACCAAAATTGCAACGTACCTTTCTGGTTAACGCGTGGAACAAAAGGCGCTTCCGCAGATCGAAAGTGGGAGCGAACGCCGCACCGCCCGCCTTCGTTCGTACCGCGCCGCAATTGCAACCCGCAACGTTCCACGTGGAACATCGAGTTGCTCCGAATTCAGAAATGTTCCACGTGGAACATTTTTGTGGAAATTCTGTCCGGCGACCGCTTTGAGCACCGCGCCAAACTTCTTTCCTCAATCACTAGGGCATTTGCACCGAAATCTGGCGTTGCGTTACAGGCAAGTTCGCACTATGCTGCTTTCGTCTCTGGTTTCTCCGAAAAATTAGAAGATGGCTCGCGTTATAGCTGTAGCCAACCAGAAGGGTGGCGTCGGAAAGACCACCACTGCCATCAACCTGGCCTCGTCCATCGCGGCCGCTGAAGTCGATACGCTTCTCTTAGATTGCGATCCGCAGGCCAACGCCACCAGCGGTCTGGGCTTCACGAAAGATCCTGAGCGCCTGAACACGTATGACCTGCTAACGGGCGAAGCGTCCGCCGAGCAAGTCCTGCAGAAGACCGAACTCGAACAGCTCTGGCTCATTCCCTCGCATAAGAACCTGATCGGGGCGAATGTCGAACTGGTGAGCGCCGACCGACGAGAGTTCCGCCTGCGCGACGCGCTCGTGCCTCTGCGTACCCGTTTTCAGTACATCATTCTCGATTGCCCGCCGGCGCTCGATCTTTTGACACTGAATTCCCTGGTCGCCGCAGACGCAGTTCTCATTCCGATGCAAGCCGAATATTTTGCCCTGGAAGGAATTTCGGAGCTGCTCGATACCATCGAACGCATTCGTGCCAGCCTAAATCCTGAGCTGGCCATTGAAGGCGTCGTTCTGACGATGTTCGACGATCGGACAAACCTTGCCCAGCAGGTGACGGCAGAAGTCGGACGGTTCTTTGGCGACAAGCTCTGCAAAACCACAATCCCGCGAAACGTACGCCTGGCGGAGGCCCCGAGCCACGGCAAGCCAGTGCTCATTTACGACGTCAAGTCGCGAGGAGCGGAAAGCTACATCGATCTGGCGAAGGAAATCCTTGGGCACAACGGCACGGTTCACGAAATGCCCTCGCAGGAGGCTGAAGGCGAGGAAAAGCAAGTCGTGAATGCGCCGCGCTGGAAGCGCTGGATGCGGGAGCGCAATAAATTGACCACCATCAATTTGCAGGACCGATAGGCAGGTTGTTGAAAAACAGATTCCTCGGGCCTGAAGGCCTCTCGGAATGACAATTTAGCCGGGGTTGGGGAGTAACGATGAGCGAAAACGTGATTGGAACTTCAGCGGTGGCAGAGAAGACAGGTTCATCAGGGCTGGCGGCAGCAAGCCCGCACGGTGGGGAGAAGCGGCGCGCGCTGGGACGTGGTCTGGATTCGTTGTTGCCTTCCGGCCCCCGCGTTGTGACCGGCGGCGTTGCCGCGGCGGCACCGGCCGCTGTTCCGATTTCTCAGGAGTCACGACGTGAGCCAGGCGATATCGTAAGCCAAATCCCGCTTGACCAGATTGATCAGAACCCGTATCAGACGCGGCGGACCTTCGACCAGACCGCTCTGCAGGAACTTGCCGAATCGATTCGAGCAAATGGCGTGATGCAACCGGTGGTGGTAAGGCAATCGTCGGCGGAACGTTTCCTCCTGATCTTGGGCGAGCGGCGCTGCCGCGCCGCCAAGCTGGCAGGCCTGCCGACAGTTCCGGCAATCGTCCGCCGCGTTTCCGATGAGCAGGCCGCCGAAATGACCATCGTCGAGAACCTACAGCGCCAGGATCTGAACTGCCTGGAACAGGCGAACGCCTTCGCCCGGCTGAGCCGGGAGTTCGGCCTGACCCAGGAGCAAATCGGACAGCGCACCGGATGTTCGCGCGAATCGGTAGCGAATTACCTGCGGTTGCTGAAGCTTCCGCCCGAGGTACAGGAATATCTGGCGGAAGGGAAGTTGGGCTTCAGTGAAGCACGGGTGTTGTTACAGCTGAGCGATCCGGCGCTCATCCCTGGCGTTGCCAAGCAGGCGATTGACGCGGAATTCTCCGTGGCGCAGCTTACGCGGGTCGTGGAGCACCACAATTTCCCGCACATCGATGACAAACCGAAGCCACTCGTTCCGATGGATCCGAATGTCCGCGCGGCGCAAAGCGAGTTGGAGCGCACCTTAGGATGCAAAGTGCTCATCAGCGACCGCAAGGGCAAGGGGCGGATCGTGATCGAATATGCAAGTCTGGAAGACTTCGATCGGGTCGTAGAGATGCTGGGGAGAAGCAGTTAGCATGATATCCAGTAAGATACGTATCTATATAGTTAATACGTGGGATGCTGGATTCGATTTCAGATCGCTTTCCTCGCAATGCATGGGAAGGACATAGGTCCAACTCCCAAGAAAGTGGGAAGTCGGTAGCCGCGACCCTTTGCACCCCGCGCCGGAGAACCCTGCCGGATGACGAATAAGAAAAGTAATAGGTGGAACAAGACCGACATTCATGTCCTGCAAGCCAATGAAGGTGGAGCGTCTCAAAGAAGGCGAGATGTGCTGCGACAAAGATTTCGTCGACAAGTGGGAATGTTGTCAAGTTTGATTACTGCTGGGGCGTTGCAGGGAAGGTGTTTCGCAGACGTTGACGGGCGAGGACGCCCGTCCTCCATTCTCTTCTTTTCATTTCTTCTTCAGCAATGCCGCCTGACAGCGGCGAATGCTGGGGCGGGAAGTCACATCAAAACCCGCGGCCGACGCGGCTTCGAGTTCAGCGTCGAACTCGTGTGCTTTCACGTGACCGCTCGGTTCGGCAAACAGCACGGTAGCGCCGGGCTTTGAGGCAGCCGCGACTTCGGCGAAGAAACGAGCAGCGTCAGGGAACTCGTGCACGACAGCGAAAGCCAATGTGAAATCGATTGAGCCGGCGAGATCGGCGATGCCCAGGGACTCTGCCGCGGCCAAGCGCGTCTGAAGGCGTTCCGACAATCCGGCCTTCGCAGCGCGCTGCTTCAGTTTCTTGAGCATCTTCTCCTGAATATCAACGGCGATGACTTTGCCGCTCGGCCCCACTCGTCTTGCGAGCTCCAGCGTAAAGAAGCCCATCCCTGGTCCGGGTTCGAGGACGGTCATGGCTTCGCGCACATAAGGCGACAGAATCTTTTCCGGATTCTGGCCGCGGCGGCGAAAGGGGCTCAGCAGGAAGTATCCGAGCCACCAAGGGCAGACGCGGTGAGCCATGCTTCGATCATAGTCCAAGACGGACTCTGAAGAGCTGGCTTGGGGGAATCAGGATCGGTAAGAAACAAAACGGTTAATGCGTGGAGCGGCAGAACTGGCGAGGGATGAGACGGAGCGAGAATTGTGGGAACCGGAGCGTGGTAGCAGGTGAAGAGTGGGAAGCGGGCGGAATTTCAACCGCACAAACCAGCTTTGACCCGGCGAGGACGCCCGTCGTTCACCGACCAAGAAGCATTCGCACGAGCGGGAATGCTCGCGACCACACAAAAAACGGGACCTGAGGGCCGGGGAGAGAGATGGCCACAGGTCCCAGGCGACAAAACTAAAAATTGCCTTGCGGTTGGTCGGCCTTATTTGAAGAGGGCGAACTTGGGCTCTGGCTTTGGCGCGTCGCAGTCCAAGTTCGATTCTCATTGCTACCCTCACGATGGCGTCCGCCTCTCATCCCTCCACCAGCCTCGCCTTGTTGTCCTCCCGGTTCAGCGCCCGGTTGGCCCTCACCAGCTTGCCCGCCTTGGGGAGCCTGCATATGAAACGTGCCGGACATTGTGTCTCCGCTGAGCGCGCCGGTGTACGCGATCGTGAAGCTGCGGCGTCCTTGAATCTGAACATTGAAAGATACCTTGCTGCCATCGACTGTGCCCGTAATCGGAGACTGACCGCGCGGACCGTCGAGGGTTCCTGTGAGGTTGTTTCCGTCCTGCTTGAGCTCAAGTGTCCCCTTCTGCTCGTTGCCGCGAAATCCCTGCCAGGTGATTTGCCATTTACCCGCGACGTTAGCCGCCGAGGCGCTGCTTTGTGCGGCATCTTGCGCCAGCACACAGGCCGCCAGCCCAAGCACAATGCTCGCAGTCACAAAGAAATGCTTTCGCACGCCATCCTCCTCAACCGATGAAGTTTGCTTTCTTTGATGTAAACACAGGAAGCCCTCATGCAAAGTAAAAAGTCGGTAAAAGAAAGTAAAGTGTTGTCAACATCGAGTTGGTCAAACCGGGGTGCATGATCGGGAATGCTGTTGATTTCAGTAGTGGAAGCGATAACGTACCTCGGCATAAATCTCGCCCGGATTGTTCCAGTGAAAGCCACCGAAGGTCAGACTATTGTCGAGTTCGACCCGACGATTGGCGACGTTGAGAAAATTCAGCGAAGCGGAGAACCGCTCGCCGAAGTCTTTTCCCAGACCGAGGTCGAAGGTAGTGTGCGCGGGCAGGTAATCGCCCGGATAAGGCTGGCCGGGAAATCCATTGGCAAAGCCTGAGCCATAGCTGACATTGGTGGAAGCGTAGGAGCGCCAGGGAAGAGTGACATCCCCGCCGACGCTCAGGGTGTTGCGCTGATCGTGGTCGAGCGGGCTGAGACTGGGATCGAAGGAAAAGTCAGTGAGGCCGCCCGTGATGGTGCCGCTACCTTCGGCGATTTGATTCGAATACGCAAGATGAATCTGTGCGCGGTGGGCAATGCGAGGCGAGCGCAAGGTGAGTTCCCAGCCGCGGATCAAAGCGTGAGAGACGGTGATCGGAAAAAAGATGTTCGATGCCCCGATATTTCCGTGATCAAAGAAATTGTGGACGTTGGTGCGGAAGGTGTCGGCGTCAAGAACCCAACCGCGATAGGGAATGGTCACGCCGAACTGGTGTTCTTCGTCAAATTCGCCGTGAAGGGGAACGAATCCCAGACCTTCCCCCTGCGCGAAGTTGATGAGAGCAGGCCCGCTGACTGTCAGAAGCGGAGGCGGCTGGTAGTAGTGGCCATAAAAACCGCGGAACGTCCAACGCAGATGTGGAATCGTTATGGTCGCTCCAAAGCGCGGGCTGACGGCCGTCTCTGTGATTCCTCCGGAGAAGCGCGTCGGTCGCATTCCGGCAATCAGGGTGAGCCAGGGAACGGGGGTGAACTTGTCGTCAATGAAAAAGGTGTGTTGGTTCCCGGTGGGGTATTGATTGCCCGCGATGGGTGCGTTGCCGCTGCCATCATTGAACAGGGCACCGAAGAACTGGCTGTCGCGCTGAAAGAAGCCGAAATATCCGGTCTGGAGATTGTTTTTCGCGAAGCTGGCCGAAATGCTTGCCTGACCCCCAGCATAAGTGGAGCCGCGCTTTTCGGTTGTCGCAATGGGAAAGTCTGTGGCCAGGCTGTCGTAGTCTCCGCGGTTGTAGTGGAAGAGCGGAGACAGGGTCATCGAAAGCTTCGAATTGAAGCTGTGCACCCAGGAAAAATTCACGATGGCATCGGATTCGTGCTGGCCGTCGCGCAGGCCGATGCTGGGATACTGCGGAGTGAAGTCGTTTTCGGGGATGGATCCGTTTTCAATGTCGTTGGGAAACGGATCGTAGGGGACCTGGTAGTAGTCGCGGCGAAGGGAGCTGACGAGTCGGAGCTGGTTAGAGGGATCAACGTTGAAGATCAGTGTCCCGAAGCCGCCGTAGCCATTAGCGGCATCGTGTACGACGTCGGGCACGGGAGGCTGTAATCCGAGATTGCTGCGGTTCCCGTTGAGGCTGGCGTAATAGGCGAAACGCTCGGTGTGACTGCCAAAACTGAGCGAATCGTTGGTCTGATAAAAATTGCCCAAACTCAAAACCAGTTCACCTTCATTGTTACGCTCGAAGCCGGTGCGGGGAACGACGTTGAAGGCCGCGTAAGTTCGGTCGCCGAACTCGGCGCCATAACTTCCACGATTGACTTCGAGATAGTCGATGTCCTTGGGGTCGAACTGCGGGCCGATGTTGGAAGCGATGTTGGTGTTAAGCACCGGAACGCCGTCTACCAGCCAGCTCGTCTGATGGCCACCGCGAACGTGAAGCTGGTCGTGCGTGACCCAGGAGCCGGGGACGAAGTTGGTAATCATGGCCATGCTGTTGGTGCGGTCGGCGCCGGGAGAGCGCTCGATTTGCTCCCGATTCACCAGGGTGATGGGGGTCGCGGTGTCGGTGGGAGCAACCTCGGGAGCGGCAGAGACGGTAACGCTCTCCTGTTTCGTAGCCACTCTCAGTTGAAAGTGAACCACTGGCTCAGTGCCGGAGACGACAAGCGTACTCTGTTGCGCCTGGACAAAGCCTGGGTTCGCGACCGAAACCACATATTCCCCCAGTGGGACGTTACGGAATTCGAATTCGCCATTTGCGTCCGAGCTTGTGCTCTTGGCCCAATCGGAAGCCTTGGCCTTGAGCATGACCATCGCGCCCTGTACCGGACGATGCTGAGGGTCGTGAACGATGCCGCGAACCGACCCGAAGATAGTGGCGTACGCAGTGCACGCTACGAAGAGCAAGAAAAGCAAAATCCAGATATGAACACGCATTTGTCCTCGCGATTTGCCGAGGGGGACACTCGACCCGGACCTCAGCGTCTGGCCTTTTATGCAGCGCGCGGCGCTGCGTTGGAGAGGCGCTCTATGCAGCACGGTTTTGCATGACGAGTACTCAGCATTGAGCCTTGCCGGCTGCTTTCAAGGAGCGGTTTGTGACTTCAGGCGATGGACAATTGCGGGGGTGCGCGGCCGGAGTGGGCGGAATCGTTCTGGGCCAGCAGAGGAATCGACTGGGCAGATATTTGCCGCCGCGTGGTAAGGCTCGGAGCAAAGTTAGCGCTGGTGGAGCTAAGTTCGGCCCATTGGGAGACTGTGACCGTGCGGCAACAGTCGTGATTGCAGCACGTGGCTGGCGCCTGGATATGGCGATGATTATTGTCGGCGTCATGCATCTGGCGCATGCAGCAGGCGTGCATGGGAGACGCGGAGATCGCCAGTGCCACGGGAGCGAAGACACCCACGAGCGACAACGTCAGCAGAATTCTGGCGGTCAGCTTATGCATGAATGCGGACGTCCCCACGTCGGCCAGGACAATTGCAGACAGAATATGCTCAGAAGCTCGGATGCGCAAGCGGCACTTACTTGATCAGCGTCCAACGACCGCCGTCAGTGAACAGGATGACCAGGTTCATCGAGACAAAGATCAGCTCGTAGTGCCAGCCGTAGGTCTTCTCGCCCCAGAACCGGATGTGCCAGACAAAGATTTTCTTTTGAATCGCGCCGAGCATGACGAGGATGAGTCCGATGGCCGCTACTTGAGTGAGCACGCCGCAGGCGACACCCAGCCCGCCAGCGACTTCGGCAATACCAAGAACGATCGTGAAACCCTGGCTCATGCCGATGCTTTTGGCGCGCTCGGCGGATTTGGTGGCGTGGCTCCAGCCGCTGGTGATGAAGACCGCGGCGACCATCAGGCGAAGGAGAAGGATGCCGAGGTCGGTGAACTGGGCGAGTTGGGGGAACATAAGTGCTCCTTGACTGCACAGGGACGGTGAGACTAAGAGATCATAAACGGGAGAGAGGTTGTTTAGGTCGTGATGAGGCATGCCGCCCAGTTGTTCCTGTAAATTGGCCTGTGTTAGCATCCTAGGTTTTGGCAGACTGCTTGACGCCGGCCTGTAGATGTCTTCTTGCTTCGTCTTTATAGGCCCGCCGCAGTAATCCGTCGAAAATGAAAGCTGCCGAGCTCCGCTCGGCCTGGACAGGTCGGAGACCTGTCCCTACACAGTCTCGTAATAAAGGAGTCATCCCGTGAAGGTTTACGAAGGCGCAAACATCAGGAATGTAGCGATCGTGGGACACGGCAAGGCGGGCAAGACGTCGCTGGTTTCGGCCATGCTGCAGACGGCGGGAGCCACGCAGCGCATGGGACGTGTGGACGAGGGCTCGGCGACAACCGACTATGACGAAGAAGAAATCTCGCGCAAGATGTCGATTTCGACGGGGCTGGCCTGTGTCGAGTGGGATAAGACGAAGATCAACATCCTGGATACGCCTGGCTTCAACATGTTTGTCCACGAGGCGAAGATGGCGCTGCCGGTCGTGGATGCGGCGATCGTGGTGGTAGACGGCGTGGCTGGCGTGGAAGTTGTGACGCAGCGGGTGTGGAACTACTGTGAAGAGTTCAAGACGCCGCGGCTGATTGTCGCAAGCCGCATGGATCGGGAACGAGCCGACGCAAACCGCGTGCTGGCTTCGTTGACAACTGCGTTCGGGCGTTCGGTGATCCCATTAGAGCTGCCGATCGGGAGCGAGAAAAACTTCAGCGGCGTCGTCGATCTCGTGAATATGAAGGCCTACACCTACGAACTAGGTGGCAGTGGCAAAGGCAAGGAAGGCGAGATTCCTGCCAACATGAAAGAAGTGGCCCAGGCAGCGCACGAAAAGCTGGTCGAGATGGTCGCCGAAGGGAACGATGCGCTGATGGAGGAGTTCTTCGAGAAGGGAACGATTCCTGAGGAGCACTTGATTCCTGCTTTGCACGAGGCGATCCGCGAGGACAAGATTTTCCCGGTGATCTTCGGATCGGGTCTGGGGAATATTGGCGCTGATCGAATCATGGATTTCATTGTCGCGTACACCCCGGCGCCATCGGAGCATGAGTGGGTACAGGGTGAGGCGGCAGCATCCGGCAATGGGGACGCGCCGAAGCGCCACGAGACCGATGCCGAGCCCGTATCCTTATATGTATTCAAGACCGTTTCTGACGCGTTCGCGGGAAGGATTTCCTATTTCAAAGTCTTCTCCGGCGTCGTCAAGAACGACGCCTCCGTGCAGAATTTCTCGAAAAACATATCGGAGAAGCTGGCCCACATCTCAATCATGCAGGGCAAGACGGCGGTGCCGGTGAATGAGCTTCATGCCGGTGACATCGGCGCGGTAGCAAAGCTGAAAGATACGCTGACGGGGGACACGCTCGGAGATAAGAATGCGCCGATCCAATACCCCAAAGTCCATTTGCCGGAGCCGGCGATTACTTTTGCGATCGAGCCGAAGACCCGCGCCGACGAAGACAAGCTGGGTCCGAGCATTCATAAGCTGATGGAAGAAGATGCCATGCTGCGCTTTTTCCGCGATCCGCAGACGAAGGAATTCCTGATTGCTGGCACCGGCCAGCAACACATCGAAGTCGTAGTCTCGAAGATGAAGAAGCGCTACCACGCGGAAGTCAATCTGAAGGCGCCGAAAGTTCCGTATCGCGAGACGATTCGCGGCAAAGCCGACGTGCAGGGGCGCCATAAAAAGCAGACCGGTGGGCACGGGCAATATGGCGATTGCAAGATCAAAATGGAACCTTTGCCTCGTGGCGGAGAGTTCGAGTTCGTCAACGATATTTTCGGCGGCGCGATCCCGAAGAACTTCATCCCTGCGGTAGAAAAGGGAATTCGGACGGCAGCAGAGCGCGGGTATCTTGCGGGGTATCCGGTGGTGGACTTCAAGGTCATTCTCTATGACGGTTCATATCACGATGTCGATTCGAATGACTTGTCATTCCAGATGGCCGGCCGCATTGCCTTCAAGAAGGCAATGGAAGTAGCGAAGCCGACACTGCTGGAGCCGGTGATGAATGTTGAAATCACCGTGCCCGACGAGTTTGCCGGATCGATCATGGGAGACTTGAATAGCCGACGGGGCCGGATCGGAGGCATGGACAATAAGGGCGGGAACACCATCGTGAAAGCTGAAGTGCCAATGGCCGAGATGTTGACTTACGGCGTAGATCTGACGTCAATGACACAGGGCCGCGGCAGCTTCAATATGGAAATGCATCATTACGACGTCGTGCCAGGGCAATTGCAGGAGAAGATCATCGAGAAGGCTAAGGCGGCGAGAGGGGAACAGCCGGAAGAAGAGGAGTAGAGGTCCGGCCTTTTCTTTTGCAGAGGTCAAAATTTCGCAGCAGGTTCTTTTCACTCAAGAGGTCTTCAGCCCTTCCGCCTTCGCCAGTTTGCTCTGCCGCTCGTCGAAGGTCCAGAACTGATCCGCTTTGAGTTCCAAGGCACAGGCCACGTGAAGGCTGTCCAATGTTCGGATACCAATTTTCGAACCCCAGCGCCGTCCGAGTTCAGAGCATAGCTCAAGAGCTTGATCGGGCATTGCTGTTTCCAACCATAGTCCTGCCGTTCGATCGGCCGTGAAGTTCTGGTGCACAGTATCGGATTGGAGTGGAGAGATCTTATTCAAGAAAATTTGCCGGCCGACGGCATGTGAAAACTCTGCGACATTAAGGGGAGTGAGCCAAACCATTGGCCGCGATTTCATGCGCTGAAGTGCTTCTGGAGAATGCAAATCCTTAACATACAGCGGGACTAGAAAGCTAGTGTCGAGGTAAACCTTCAATACCGTCCACGGTCCTTTATGAGATCATCCGCCGCAGAGAGTACTCGATCACCGAAAATCTCTCGGGCACGCGCTTCGAAGTCCGGCCACTTCACCGGTTTCTGCTCCGGTTTTTCCGGCACGATCTGCGCGATCACTTTGTCCCGTTCCCGCAATTCGACGGTTTTTCCGGCGCGTAGCCATGCTTTCAGGCGGCGGGTGTCTCGTAGCTCGCGCATATTCACAGAAGGCATGAACATAATGTGACACAATATGTGTCACATCGTCAAGAATTCCGCTAGGCTGCTGTATATATTGTCATATAGTATGCTATACTAACACCGTGGCATTGAGCATTCGAAACGATTCCGCTGAGCGCCTCGCCCGCCAAGTCGCTGAAGAAACGGGGGAATCCATCACTGAAGCAATTCGTAAGGCACTGGAGGAACGATGGAGCCGGCTCAGTAGGAAACGACGCGAAAAGATCCTGGCTGGACAGATTGAGGATTTGTTACGACGAGTAGATCAGCTTCCAATTTTGGACTCCCGGCCCGAAGATGAGATTTTGGGCTACGACGAACACGGAATCCCCCGATAAATGGTCATCGACTCTTCGGCGCTGGTGGCGATCTTTATGACCGAACCTGAGCGCGGTTCGCTTTTGGCGAAGATCATGGAGGCCGATACACGACGTCTCTCCGCCACCAATTTGTTTGAAACTGGCATAGTCCTTGAAGCTCGTCGTGGCGAGGCTGCGGGACGAGAGTTTGATCTTTTCGTATTGCGAATGGGCCTACAAATTGTCTCCGTCGATGCTGAGCAAGTGGAACTGGCTCGGCAGGCATGGAGAAAGTATGGCAAAGGCCGCCATCCTGCCGCTTTAAATTTTGGCGATTGCTTTGCGTACGCCTTGGCCAAGCTCTATGATGAGCCGCTTCTCGCCAGGGGATCTGACTTCAAACAGACAGACCTTGAGCTATGTGGTTGAGCACCCGACTACATCTTCCACACGCAACCGTGTCTAGCTACGCCAAGAGTATTCCATGCTAAACTCGCGCCAATGGCCACGTTGAAGAACACTCCCAAGCTGCCGCAGGATCGTGAGCGGATCGTTTCGGCGGCGCCGGTCGAAGATGATTCGTCATTTGAGCTGAAGCTGCGGCCGCAACGGCTCGCCGAGTTTATCGGGCAAGCGAAAGTCAAAGAAAATTTGGCAGTCGCGATTGAGGCGGCGCGCTCGCGCGGAGACGCGCTGGACCATGTGCTGCTCTACGGCCCGCCGGGCTTGGGCAAAACAACCCTCGCTAACATCATTGCGAACGAACTCGGAGTTTATTTCCAGCCGACCGCTGCGCCGCTTCTGCAAATAAAAGGCGACCTCACTGCGATTCTCACCAACATCCGTGACCGGCAAGTTCTGTTCATTGACGAAGTTCACCGCATGCAGCCGGCGCTGGAGGAGATTCTTTATCCCGCGCTCGAAGACTACAAACTGGACATTATTATCGGGCAGGGTCCGGCGGCGCGAACTCATACACTCGACATCAAACCTTTTACTTTTATCGGTGCCACGACCCGGGCTGGCTTGATCTCTTCGCCCCTGCGCTCACGCTTCGGCATCGTTTTGCGCCTCGAGTTCTACACACACGAAGATCTGCGGGTGATTGTGGAGCGATCGGCCGAGATTCTGGGAGTCGCGATCGACCGACCTGGCGCGCTCGAGATTGCCAGCCGCTCCCGAGGTACGCCGCGAATTGCCAATCGCCTGCTGCGTCGCGTTCGAGACTATGCGCAAGTGCGCGCGGGAGGCAAAATCGATTTGCCGACAGCCCAGGCGGCCTTACAGATGCTGGAAGTGGATCAGTATGGCTTCGACGAAATCGATCGCAAGCTCCTGCTGACCATTATCGAGAAATATCAGGGTGGACCGGTGGGAGTGAATACGCTGGCCGCAGTGCTGGCGGAAGAACCGGACGCGATCGAGGAAATCTACGAACCATTTCTCATGCAGATCGGTTTCCTGAATCGCACGCCGCGAGGGCGGGTTGCGACGCAGCTGGCGTATGAGCATTTTGGAATCGCGCCGAATCGCCGGCAGAGTTCATTGTTCTAGAATATTCAAACAGTTATGAAGACAATCCAACAGTTCACCGCAATTATTGAGCGCGAGGGCGACGGCTACGTGGGGTTGTGCCCCGAGTTTGACATCGCGAGTCAGGGCGACACAATCGAGTCGACGCGAAAGAACCTCCAGGAGGCTGTCGAACTTTTCCTGGAGACCGCCGAGGATTCCGAGATCCAACGCCGCCGGCACGGGGAGGTCTTCGTGACTCGCCTCGAGGTTGAGGTTGGGTAAGCTGCGCATCCTTTCCGGGCGAGAGGTTTGCAGCATTCTGTCGCGTCATGGCTTTTCGTTAGTACGGCAAAAGGGCAGTCACATCATCATGCAGAAAAGGACTGAGGACAGCACTGTGACCGTACCTGTGCCCGACCACTCTGAGCTGCGACTTGGAACTCTCATGTCAATCATTCGGCAGTCGGAGTTGGCTCGATCATTATTCGAGCAGTAGGACTCGCCACCCATCTGACCGCAGCGATGTGCTTCTGTCGTTTTAATCGCTACAATGTTTTTATTGTGATTGCTCATCTGCGCGGAGTTCTTCTCGACAAGCATCCCAACCAAGCGGTGATTGAGACCGGCGGAGTCGGCTACGACGTGACCATCAGCGTGCCGACATTCGCCGAGCTTTCGCAGGTGGGCACGGAAGTTTCGCTTCATGTCTATACTCATGTTCGCGAAGACGCGCTTGCGTTGTACGGATTTGGCCGCCCGGAGGAGAAACAGCTCTTCGAAAAGCTGCTGACCGTCAGCGGAATCGGCCCGAAACTGGCGATCACGATTCTGAGCGGCATGGCGGCAGACGAAATGGTCAGATCGATCCGGGGGAACGATGTTGCTCGCCTGACCCGCATTCCCGGCATCGGCAAGAAGACAGCGGAGCGTATGGTGCTGGAGCTGCGCGATAAACTGCCGCCGGATGGCGCCGAAGCGGTTACCCATATTCCCTCGCTTACCGCAGCGCAGGAAGATGTGCTCTCGGCATTAGTCAATCTGGGATACCAGCGACCAATGGCTGAGAATGCGGTCTCCGCCGTTTCGAAAAACGGCAAAAGCGTCGCATTCGAAGCCATGTTTCGAGAAGCGCTGGCGGTGCTGGCCAAGTAAAGCTGCCTCTACACTCTGAGAATCATCACCTCAGTCGCTTTGATCAGCGCCGCGGCTGCCTGGCCCGGCTTCAGTTGCATCTCACGCGCAGAGCGAGCAGTGATAATCGAAGTGATCTCCTGATTTCCGATAGAAATTCGGACCTCGGCCATCAGCCCACTGATCCGTACTTCTTCAATGCGCCCCACCAGTTGGTTGCGTCCGCTGACCCGGCGGCAGACATCCTCGCGCTCCATCTGGTTCCGGCCGCGAGTTCGAAACAGCAGGCGGTCGACCTCTCGCTGCGGAATGCGGTGGTGGCCTCCCGGAGTTTTCACGCTGCGGATCTTCTTGGCATAGATCCATTGCTTAATCGTGGGGAAACTGATCCTGAGTTGCAGGGCCGCTTCGCGTGGGCTGAGCACCTTATCGCCTGGATTGATTCGTTCTTCCGGTTTGCGCTTCATGGTGTTCGCCAAATGGTAGCTTATTCTTCGCCGCGCGAAAACCGGACTGCGTTTATGTTACCGTATATAACCGTATCGTTATGTTGATTAGAACTGTATTTATACAATACTCCAATTAATATTCCTTTCTTTGGGGGCCTCGTGTTCAAAATAAGTGCGGGCTGGCTGTTTGTAGTGCTTTGCTTTTCTCCTTGTTTAAGCTTCGCGCAAGACAGATACCTTTCCGACTGGTTTGCTCGTGTCGACAAGACGAAAGACGAGCAGCCACATTGGGTCACGCCGGTGGCGACAACCACGCCTCGCCTGGAAGAGGAATATCGCTACGATCAGTTGTGGCAAGTAAACCGCACCGGAGTAACCACGGACAACTTTGACGGAGGTAAGGGGCTGGAGCTGATTCCCTTCCAAAAGATGGAAGTGATCTTCAATGCCCCTCCGTATCTCGAACACAATGATCCCAACCTGCGCGATGGCTGGGGAGACGTTGCCTTTCTGGTGAAATATCGTCTGCTCTCGGCGAATGAGCAGCGCGGCAACTACATTCTCACGGCTTTTCTTGGTTGGAGCCTACCGACGGGCGATCACAAGAACGGCGCTCTGCATCCCGTAATTACTCCTACGATTGCCTACGGTAAGGGCTTCGGATCGTTCGATGTGCAGGGCACTTTCGGTGTTGGCTTTCCGACGGCCGATACGAACCTTCTGGGCAGAACCTATGCATGGAACAACACTTTCCAGTACCGGGTTTTCAAAAAGGTCTGGCCTGAGGTGGAGATGAATACCACATTCTTTCAAGACGGCAAAAACGATGGCAAGAAGCAGAACTTTGCCACCCCGGGTCTGGTAATTGGGCGCCTGCATTTGTGGAAGAGGGTGGGATTTACCTTTGGCGCCGGCTACCAGATCGCCACAACTCGCTTCCACGCAACCAACCACAATGCTATTCTGTCAATAAGGTTTCCCTTCTGAAGAGGGTCGCAACCACTTACTAAAGTTAGTCATCTGACTTAGGAGACAGCTTGTTATAATGCGCAGAGTGGTTCAGATCTGGCCATCCACCGAAACTGGAGAACCTCGCCGGCGTCCGCGCTGGAGCGCGGTGATCATACTGCTTGCCATTTGCAGCCTGACGGCAAGCCTGGCCACGCGTAGTTTCCATCACACCTTCCGTCACCGCACGAACGTGGTTTCGGCGTCTTCTCAGGGAATGCGGCAGCATCTTGACCGGGACGCAGTCAAGTGGACCCGGCCGGCCCCCGTCCTCGCTGTGTTTGATGCTCCGGCGTTTTATCCGCGGGTCGCTCCCGCTGGACCGCCGTTGCCTAGCCTGCTTTTTGAGCAAAGCCTCTACAATCGCCCGCCTCCTACCTGCTAGCTAGTCTCCCGTTTTTCACCGTTGGATTTCGTAGCTCGGACTCCGCTTGCCACGGGAGCTGTTGGCAGCTACCCGTTCAGTCAGGGGCGCCGAGTTTCAACCCGCTGCTCGGATTGCTGCGAAGCGATACCGAAGGCTGCGGCTGCCTGGAGGAGGCCATGAAGAAACACACTATCTTGTTATCGATTATTGCTCTTACATTCTCGCTTTGTCTGTGGGCTCAGACAAATTCAGACAAAAAGCCGGCATATCAAAACGCCACCGTGGTGAGCGTCAACAAGCACACGCCCGCTGCTTCGAACTACTTCGGGGGAGATGCCGTCGATGCTCCGCTGCGCGTTTCCGACAACAGCTATGACATCGGGATCCGCCTGAACTGCGACGTCTACGTCGGTCGCTATCGTTCCTCGATTAACTTCCTGCCTTCCACGGTTGCTCCCAATCAGACGGTGCAGGTGCTCATGCAGGGACGCGTCATGTATATCAGCTACGCGAATCAGACGAGGCAGATGAAGATGGGAATCGTCAGTCATAAGCATTTGCAAGACGCGGCGTGCGCAAGCCACAGCTAAGAGAGAATGATGAACCGTAAACACAAGTATTTTTCCTGTTCGGTTGCCGCCGGATTGTTGTTCGTGTTTGCAGCGTGGCGGCTTGCCGCAAAACCTGCCAAGGCCGATCTCGCAGAAGAGCAACCCAAGACCGTCGGGGTAGCACTTGTAAGGCGCGGCCCAATTGTGAACAGCCTGACCTTGTCGGGAGCGTTCACGCCCTATCAGCAGGTCGATGTTCACGCGAAAGTGGCGGGCTACATTCAGAAAATCTTCGTGGACGTCGGCGACCAGGTGAAGGCAGGACAGGTCCTTGCGATCCTCGAGGTGCCAGAGCTAAGCGCACAGGTGGCTGGGGCGAAAGCCGATATCCACCGATACGAAGACGCGATCCAGCGTTCGCAAAGCGAAATCAAGCGCGCGCAGTCGAACCACATGGCGTATCACGCTGCATATTCGCGGCTGAAGCAGGCTTCAGAAGCCCGCCCCGGCTTGATCGCCGAGCAGGAGCTCGACGACTCGCAGGCAAAGGACCAGGAATCAGAAGCACAGATTGAGAGCGCGCAGGCAGCCCTGGCTGAATCGCAAAGCCAGCTGCTGTCAGCCCAAGCCGATCTGGACCGGCTGTCCGCCCTCGAAGCGTACTCCCATATTACGGCCCCGTTTACAGGAGTAGTCACCAAGCGTTACGCAGATACCGGCGCCCTAATCCAAGCTGGGACTGCGTCCGATACGCAATCCATGCCGGTGGTGCAACTGGTCGAATGGTCCCGTTTGCGGCTGGTGGTTCCGGTACCTGAATCCGCGGTGCCGCAACTGCGGCTCGGCAGCGTCGTGCAAGTGCACGTTCCCGCGATGAATCGCGAGTTCGCAGGCAAAGTCGCGCGCTTCGCTGACGCGCTCAACGAGGAAACGCGGACCATGCACACCGAAATTGACGTCGAGAATCCTGACGGCACTCTCAAGGATGGGATGTACGCCGAAATAAAGCTGGTGTTGAATCGAGCGACCGACGTACTCACTGTCCCGATTCAAGCTCTCGAGCGCAACCGTACCGGAGGCACGGTGCTGGCTGTCGACGCAGAAGGCCGTTTACAGGAGCGGCAAGTGACCCTGGGCGCCGAGGGAACAAATCTGGTGCAAGTGCTTTCAGGTCTTTCCGAGAACGACAAGGTTGTAATCGGCAACCGCAGCGAGTTTCGGGCCGGAGAGAAAGTAAAACCCAAGCTCGTGGATGAAAGCCTTGCTGCATCGGAGGCCAATCTCTGATGTCCGGCTTTGCCATCCGCTATCCATTTTTCATTATTGTGATTTGCCTGATGATCGCGATTGTGGGCGCGGTCACGCTGGTCCGCATGCCGGTCGACTTGTTTCCGCCAATCAACATTCCAGTCGTCGTCGTAGCGACGTTCTATTCCGGCATGCCGCCGCAGCAGATTGAAACCAGCATCACCGACCCGTTCGAGAGATTCTTTACCCTGGGCAGCGGTGTCGATCATATTGAGTCGCGGTCGCTGACGGGCGTCAGCCTGATCAAGGTGTATTTTCAGCCGGGTACCAATGCCGATTCCGACCTTAGTGCGATTTCCAACCTGGCCATGGCCGATCTGCGACGCCTACCTCCTGGCACCCTGCCTCCAGTGGTGCTGAAGTTTGACGCCTCCAGCCTGCCGGTTTGCCTGATCACTTTGAAGGGTCAGGGATTGAATGAGACTCAATTGCGCGACTTGGGCCAATACACGGTGCGCAACCAGATTGCTGGCGTGCCCGGTGCGTCGGTACCCCAACCGTTCGGCGGCCGATACCGGCAGATCATGGTCTATGTCGATCCGCTGAAGCTGGATGCTCACGAACTTTCCGTCATGGATGTGGTGCGCACGGTCAATGAAAGTAACCTGATCCTGCCCGCCGGCGACGTGAAGATCGGACCCATCGATTACAACCTGTACACCAACAGCCAGGTGCCTACCGCGCAAGAGATCAACGACATGCCGATCAAGACGGTCGGGCAGGCGTCGGTGCTGGTAGGAGATATCGGGCGAGCGAAGGACGCGCAGGAAATCCAGACCAATATTGTGCGGGTTGACGGCCAACGGTCGGTTTATCTGCCTATTCTCAAGCAGGGCGGGGACACCAACACGATCGCGGTCGTGAACGGCATTCGCAGTGCGCTTTCGCGTTTGGTGGACGTTCCCAAGCAGCTCATCACCAGGGTCGTTTTCGATCAATCCAACTTCGTCAAGATGGCCATCGAGAACCTGTTGCATGAAGGAACGATTGGCCTAATACTGACCGGCTTGATGGTACTGCTGTTCCTGGGGAGCTTGCGCGCCACTGCCGCAGTCTTTCTTTCCATTCCGCTGTCGGCCCTGGCGGCGTTCATGGCAATCAGCGCCGGGGGCGGGAGTGTCAATACGATGGTCTTGGGTGGCCTGGCGCTGGCGTTTTCCCGCTTGATCGATAACTCAGTGGTAGTTCTGGAGAACATCTTCCGGCATTTAGAGATGGGCGAATCACCGGAAGTCGCCGCGGAGAAGGGCGGGAATGAAGTTTCGCTGGCTGTGCTAGCCGCGACGTTGACCACAGCGATCGTCTTCTTTCCGGTCATTTTCCTGAATGGTGTCAGCCGTTTTCTGTTCGTGGCGTTGGCTACAGCCGTGGTTCTTTCACTGTTGGCGTCTTATCTAGTCGCGATGACGGTGGTGCCACTGTTCTGCGCGAAGCTGATCAGCAGCCATCAGTCGCACGAAGAAGTGGGACAAGGCTCCATCGGAGCGCGATTCGGTGAAATCGCCAAGAAATTCAACTACTACTTCGAAAAGATGCTGGGCAAGTACGACCGCTCGCTGGCGATTTCGCTGATGAAACCGGTGGCAACTACCCTGGGCTTGGCCGGCATTTCAATTCTCTCGCTTTCGCTCTACCCGCTGTTGGGCGTCGCGTTTTTCCCGCGCACTGACCCTGGGCAATTCGTCATCAACTACAAAGCTCCATCCGGCACGCGGATCGAACTCTCGGAACAATATGCCAAACAAGTGGAAGACATTGTTCGCGAGGTAGTATCCCAGAACGAACTGGGAATGATCGTGTCTAACCTCGGGATCACCCCGGATTTCTCTGCGATCTACACCCCGAATTCCGCGCCGCATACCGGCTTCGTACAAGTAAGTCTGAAGAAGGAACACAAAATCGGCAGCTATGAATACATGGAACGCGTGCGCGAGCGGCTGCGTGAGGAATTGCCACAGGTGAGCGCTTATTTTCAGTCAGGCGGCCTGGTGGATGCCGTCCTGAACATGGGTATGCCTGCCCCGATCGATGTGCAACTGAGCGGCGGCAGCCTGAGAAAAACCTATGCCGCCGCCGCGCAGATCGCAGCGCAAGTCCGCGGGCTGCCCGGAGTGAGCGACGTTCTTATTCCACAGGACATCGATTATCCCGGCCTTGAACTCGATATCAACCGGGAAAAAGCCAGCCTTGTGGGGCTTTCGCAGAAAGAGATCATCGATAACGTGATTACCGCGTTGACCTCCAACGGCATGATCGCGCCGAATTACTGGATTGATCCCAAGAGCGGGAACCCTTACCTGCTCACGGTTCAATATCCGGAAGACGCGGTAAAAACCATGGAAGACCTCAAGCAAATTCCTCTGCGCGGCACAAACAGCAAGGACCCCACATTGCTGGATACGGTGGTCAGCGTCAAAACGATCCCCACACCCACGGAGGTAGATCACTATCAGTTGTTTCGCGTAATCGACATGTACGTGGCGCCTAAGCAGGAAGACCTCGGACGGATCACCAGTCAAATCGATCAAATTATCGCGAACACCAAGCTCCCGGAGGGGGTGCGGGTGAATCTCCGCGGATCGGTACAGAACATGCGGGCATCGTTCTCCAGCTTCGGGGTAGGTCTGATCTTGGCCGTGGTTCTCGTTTATCTGATTCTGGTGGCGCAGTTCGCGTCGTTTCTCGATCCCTTCATTATTTTGCTGGCGGTTCCCCCGGGTCTTTCCGGCGTGCTGCTTTTTCTCCTGGTCACAGGCACGACGCTAAACATTATGTCGCTGATGGGCGTGGTGATGATGGTAGGAATCGTGGTTTCGAACAGCATTCTGATTGTGGAATTCGCCCGGCAAATGCGTCACCAGGGAATTGGGCTGCAGGAAGCGGTGGCGACTGCGTCCCGACAGCGCTTGCGGCCAGTGCTGATGACGTCGCTGGCAACGTTGCTCGGCCTCATTCCGATGGCACTGAAGCTGGGGACCGGCAGCGAGGCCTATGCCCCGCTGGCGCGATCGATCATTGGAGGATTGCTGGTGTCGGTGGTTGTGACGGTTTATCTGGTGCCTGCGGCTTATCTGTGGTTCCACCGTAACGAAGAGCAGCCCAGCGCGGAGGTGCAGGGGTGAAAAGGTGCGTGATGCTACCCGCATCGTTGGTCGCCGTTGGCCTGACTTGCTTTGGGCAAGCGACGCCGCCAATCCAGAATTCGACAGACGCGCCGCTAAGTCCGCCGCCAGCTATGCAACCGGCGCCAAGCCAGGCCGGTCAGCAGCCGGCCGTAGGCGTGATTCGCCTGAGCGTGAAAGATGCGGAAGCCATCGCCTTGAAGCACAACCCGGCGATCTCGGTGGCGCGTCTGAATGCGCTGGCGTCGCAGCAGGTGGCGCGTGAAGTTCGTTCTAATCTGTGGCCTTCGGCTTCTGCCAGCCTGACTGCGGTGGATGCCCGCACTAACAGCCGAATCACCGCAGGCGCCCTGAACAATCCGATTATTTACACAAGGGCGGCAGGCGGCGGGACCATCAGTCAGCTCATTACCGATTTCGGTCGGACTACGAACCTGGTGTCCAGCGCCAGGCTGCAGGCGCAGGCGGATGAGCAGAGCGCGCTGGCAACGAAGGAAGACGTGCTTCTGGCCACCGACCAGGCGTTCTATGGCTCGTTGCAGACTCACGCGGTTCTGCAAGTGGCGGAACAGACGGTTGCCTCCCGCCAATTGCTCGCGGACCAGGTTTCGGCGCTCACCAAGAGCAAACTGAAGTCGGATCTCGACCTGAGCTTCGCCAATGTGAATCTCGCGCAAGCGAAGCTTTTGTACCTGGACGCGCTTGACAATGACAAGGCGGCGATGGCCAGCTTGTCGGCGATTCTGGGATATCCGACCTTGCAAAACTTCGAGCCGGTGCCTGAAAGCGAAGCGCCTGCTCCGCCGCCAGCAGACATCGATCAGCTGATCGCAACGGCATTCGCCCAGCGCCCGGAGATTCTGGCGCTTGAGTTTCAAACCGAATCCGTACAAAAGCAACAACAGGCGGCGCACGACGAATACTATCCGACGATCAGCGCGCTGGCAGCCTTCGGAGATGCTCCGGTGCGAGCGGACCAGGTTTACGGTCCTTACGGCGCGGTCGGGGTCAACCTGCAGATTCCAGTGTTTAATGGATTTCTTTTTTCGGCGAGATCGCACGAAGCAGCGCTGCGCGCCCAAGCTACCCAGCAGCGGCTGGCAGATTTGCGCAACCGGATCTCACGTGATGTGCGCACCAGCTGGCTGGCCGCTACCACCGCGTTCGACCGGGTAACTGTCAGCGAGCAACTGCTGGCCCACGCCAACCAGGCCCTTGATCTGGCACAGACCCGGTACAAGCTGGGGCTCAGTTCGATTGTGGAACTGAGCCAGGCCCAGTTGCAGCAGACGCAGGCACAGATCGAGAGTGCGCAGGCGGGATACGGGTACCAGCTGGCGTTATCTAATTTGCGCTATCAAACGACAGGGCTGTAGCCAGTCACTTTCCAATGCAAAACGTGCTGAAGATGAGATTCAGGATGTCGTCGGTGGTGGTGGCGCCGGTGATCTCATCGAGAGGACGGAGCGAGGCGTAAAGGTCGAGTAGCAGCATCTCGTGGGGAACGCGATTGTCGATGGCGGTTTTTGCGGCGTCGAGGGCGCTTAGCGATTCGCAAATCAGTTTTTCGTGCCGAAGATTGGTCAGGAAACCGGTCTCAGGTTGCGAACCCGCTTCGCCGCCCAGGTGACGGAGGATTTCTTCACGAAGTTGCGGAATTCCCAGGCCCGACAGCGCCGATGTTGCGACATGCCGTTGTGCCGAGGCGCGCTCGGACGGGCAGGGGTGGACACCTGCCGCTACTTGTTCGGGGACGAGATCAATTTTGTTTTCGACGACAATCACCCGACGTCCAGCGACTTGTTTCAACAATTCCTCGTCGTCGCTGGAATGGGGTTGAGAAGCGTCAAGCACGACCAGCACCAGGTCGGCGTCCGCCAGCGCTTCCAGGGATTTGCGAATCCCGATGCTCTCTGCCTCATCGAGCGCGCGGCGGAGGCCGGCCGTGTCCACAAGGTTCACAGGAATTCCACCGATCGCAACCGTTTCAGTGACCAGATCACGAGTTGTACCGGGGGTCGCGGTGACGATGGCACGCTCGCGCTCGACCAGCTGATTGAACAGGCTCGACTTGCCTACATTGGGACGGCCCACGATCGCGAGCGTCAGGCCTTCGTGGACGATCTTTCCGAAGGCGAACGAGGAAGCCAGTTGTTCGAGCGGGGTGCGGACTGCGGAAATACGGTCGAGAATATCAGCATTGGGAAGTACCGAGACATCGTCTTCGGCAAAATCAATCCCCGCTTCGAGGACCGCAATGAGCTCCACCAACTTTTGCTTGATCGGCTGGAGACGTTTTGACAGAGCGCCTTCGAGTTGTTGGGCGGCGACCTTCGCCTGGTAAAGAGTCTGCGAGTTGATAAGATCGTTGACCGCTTCTGCCTGCGTTAGATCGATACGGCCGTTGAGAAACGCCCGCATGGTAAATTCACCGGGCTCGGCCAGGCGGGCGCCGGCATCCAGCGCGAGTTCGACGATGTGACGCAGGACAACCGGCGAACCATGGGCGGAAATTTCGACGATGTCGTCGGTGGTATAGGAGTACGGTTTGGCGAAGTAGGTGACGACGACCTCGTCAATACGAGTTCCGGCCGAACGTTGCTCCGCCTGGACGGGCGAGGCGCCTGTCCCGACATGATCCTCGCCGGGTTCAATCAGTTCGCCGAAAACTGCGCGGCCGGGCTCGAGGTCGTGCTTCAGCCTTAGCATCGGTCCAGCTATCGTCTTTGCCTCAGGCCCAGCCAGACGCACCACACCGATTCCGCCGTGGCCGGGGGGTGTAGCGATGGCGATGATGGTGTCGTCAAGATTCACGAAACCAGTTTCGAGTTTCTGGTTTCAAGTTGCAAGGGAAAGAGCTTAACCACGGAGTACACACTGGAACACAGAGTAGATCAGGGGATCGTCTTGCGCGCAGGCTTGGCCGCCGGTTTGTAATTTTTTGGGTAGACGATGAGATGGCGCCGTGGACCTTCGCCCTCGCTTTCGGTGTGAAGGTCGGCGTAGTCGCGCAAAGCCAGGTGCACCATGCGGCGCTCGCGCGACGACATAGGCGCGAATTCGTAAGGCATTCCCGTTTTGCGGACGCGCTCTGCCGCGACATTTGCCGCCATCTGCAGCTCTTGCAGACGAAGCGCACGCTGATTCATGCAATCGAAGCAGATCTTTTCATGCTCGTTGCCCGGGAGGCGCAGCATCTCGATCGCCAGCAGTTCAATGGAACGCAGGAGTTCGCCGCCACGCTCGAGCATCAACGTCGAATCGGGACCGGAGAATTCGACCAGAATTTCCGGACGCTCCCAGTCGCGCTCCTCGGGAAGCGGCGGATCCACCGTAATCCGGTATTTCAGCCGCAGTCCGCCATTGCTGACAACACTGCTGAGAAATTGGTTGATCTTATTGGCGGCGGCGACTTTGTCGGGAATTGGCATAGACCAGCTTTCAGCTTTCAGCCGTCAGCTTTCAGCGCCCAAAGCGATTAATAAGCTGAGGGCTGATGGCTGAGAGCTAAAAGCTACTTCTTCTCTTTCTTCCTTGCCCGCTTCAGCGCGATCTCGCGCATCTCGCGGCCCAGGCTGCTGCGGTTCATGACCATCTGCTGCACGATCGCGATCAAGCTGCCTTCGCACCAGTACAGGCACAATCCCGCCGCCAGGCGGTAGCTGATGAATCCGAACATGACCGGCATCATCACGTTCATCAACTTTTGCTGCGAGGGATCGATACCTGCCTGCGGCGTCATGCGCTGGGTGATAAGTCCGGTGATAATAATCAAGATGGGCAGTATAAGGTACGGATCGGCCGCAGATAAATCCTTGATCCAAAGCCAGGGCGCTTGCCGCAAGTCCAGCGCCGAGCCCAGCATGGCGTAATAGGCGAACAGGAAGGGCATCTGGATCAGCATGGGCAGGCAGCCGCCAACCGGGCTGACGCCTTCGCGCTTCATCAGTTCGCCAATCTCGGTATTCATCTCCTGGCGGCGCGGGTCGCGCATGCCGTACTTCTTGTACTTTTCTTTGATCGCGTTCATCTGCGGCTGAATGCGCTGCATCTTCAGCGCCGATTTCATGCTGGAAATACGCAGCGGAAGCAAGGCGATGTTGATGATCAGTGTCTGAATGACAATCGCCCATCCCCAGTTGTGGACAAATTCGTAAGTCCAGCGCAGCCAGATAAACAGCGGCCGCGCAATGACGCCGAAGAAACCAAAATTAACCAGGCCGCGGAGATCAGGGTCAGCTCCGGTGATGCTGGGGACCGAAACAGCTTCCAAAGTCCGCAATTCTTTCGGACCGACATAAATCCTTTCAACGGTTGGACCACTCGGATTTCCCACGGCCGCGCCCAGCACGTCGAGCCGGGTTGTATCTTGCGGATTCTTGGGGTCCTTGGGAACATCGAGCGGCCCGCGCAGGGTAACTGCCACCGAGCTTTGCGGATCTTTGGGAAGGAATACCGCGGCAAAATATTGATCTGTCACCCCGGCCCAGTCGAAGGGGCCGTGCTGCGTGTTGCCGCCGCTGATCTTCTTAAATGTGAGGCGCTCAATCGTGCTGTTGTTTTGATACTCGAACTTGCCGGCAGCGTACCCGACGGCCGAGACCTGATCTCCCAGGGCTGCGGGCCAGGTGGGATAGGCAGCGAGCGCGTTTCCATTGGCGGTGACGCTCGACTCGATCTGGACCACATATGACTTGTCGAAATGAAAGGTTTTGTGAACCGTAAGGTCTTGGTCGGAGTACTCGTAACTAAGGTCGCCGGGAGCGGTTATCCATTCCTCGCCAAGTCTCCTCACCGTGGCCGGGCCACCAGACGACACATAGAGGGCAGAGTTCAGCTTGTGGCGCTGGCCTTCGTCATAGGTCCAAAGCGACAGCGGGTACCCATACTTCTGAGCAGCGGCATTGTTGACCAACTCCAGCGGCTGGCCACGATCGTCCTTAAACTTTTTCAGAATCCAGGACTTCACCTGCGCGCCGCGGTTGGTAAAGGTAACACGGTAAAGGTCGTTGTCGACCACCGTCTCGGTCTCCGCAGATGCCTCCCGGGTGCTCACAGGAGTAGTGGCCCGAGCTTTGGCATTCTTCACCTCGGGCGGCGCAGCAGGCGGTTGAGGTGAAGGCTGCGGTGAGGGTTGGGTTTGGGCTTGCGACGGCGGCGTGACCGGCTGCGGCAGATACTTCTTCAGCAGCGGCTGGAAAAGAATGATGACCAGGAAAGTCAACGCGAAAACGAGAAGCAGCCGCTTCTCCATGCCGGGTTCCTGCTGAGGATTGTGAAATTCTGCCAAGTTGTTTTCTCAACTCTGATACAGTGCGTTCGGCTAAGGATGCGAGCCAAACACGCAATTAGTGTGTCGCCACAAACGCGACACTTTGCGCGGCTCGCCTGGATCCCTCGCTGCGCCAACAACGCTTGCTCCAGGATGACAAATATCTTTCACCACCAGGTCCACTCCGCCCTTCGTAAATGGATGGCAGCGCAGCAATCGCCAAAGTGCTTTACCACCGCCGCGCAGGACGCCATACCTATCCACAGCTTCCATCGCGTACTCGGAGCAGGTGGGAACGTAGCGGCACGCGGGAAGAAGCATAGGGGAGATCGCCCATTGGTATCCGCGAAGCAAGAGGACCACCAATTTCCTGACCGGATTCATACGCCCTCAGACCCCACGCCTCTCCAACGACTTTTGCACGACCGCGAAGGCACGGCTAAGCTCACTTGCCAAATCTGCGAAGTCGGCAGTCAGCACCGACTTCTTTGGGTTCACCACAATATCGACTGCAGCCTGTAGTTCCGCCAAGTGCAACCGCACTGCCTCTCGCAGCCGGCGCTTCATGCGGTTGCGTTGCACCGCCCCGCCCAGCGCCTTACCAACCGTAAAGCCGATCCGCGCGCTGCCCGCATCCGGACGCGCCAGATAGGAAACGGTCAGCCGGCTGGCGAAATGACGCCGGCCATGCTTGTACACGCGTTCGAAATCGCTGTGCCGCAGCAGCCGCGCACTTCGAGAAAACTTGTGGCGAGCCGCAAGGGGCGGACTGCTTCCTTTTTCCGGGACGGCACGGCTCAATTCCTTCGCCATTCCTGTTTGCGGGACTCCCGTTAACTCCAGAAAGAAAAGGGAACGCTACTCGCGGAAGCCGGGCTTCACCGAAACCCGTTTGCGCCCCTTGGCGCGGCGGCGCGAGAGTACGGCCCGCCCGCTCTTGGTCTTCATCCGCGTACGAAAGCCGTGCGCCTTCGAGCGATGACGACGGTTAGGTTGGAACGTGCGTTTGGGCATGAAACTTAGTGGCTCCTCATTCGATTATGGACAGCAATCACACCGCTGAGCGGAAACAAAAGTATAAATGAGGTTAGCGGAGGGCGGCAAACCCGCGGCGGCAAACCTGCATCCAGAATTGCGGCTCGAGAGAAGGAAGCACGCAAGTCAGTGAGTTCCATCACAGCACGAGCTTTCCGATTGATGAAACACTGCACACGACCCGGAACATTGCAACGGATGACCGAAGCACACATTCGATGTCGTTCTCTGCACTACTCGCGCGGCAGTTATAAAGTCGCTACTTGACAGAACAATTTTTTAGCGTGATGAATCATAAGTTCCAGAAAGAATCTTGTAGAAGTTTTCCGCAAAGCGAATTTTTTTGTGCTAGTATGCCGGACTGTCCCTACTCATCGAGTTTGAGTTTTCGCCCGAGCCAAACCGCAAGCCGTGCGGCTTTGGCCGGGTAGGACTGGCTTTCCGGCAGTTGCGTGATATGGCGCTGAACGCGGCATCAGCTCCGTGAAAAGTTCATATGGCGGCCCCTAGTTCTACGATCATTCCGAATCCGTGGGTACGCGTCCTCGACGCGCTAGAGAAAAAAATCAACCGGCACTCATACGACACCTGGCTCAAGCCGACACGCTACAGCCACGCCAGCGGCGCCACACTTTTTGTGCGAGTACCTACAGCGGAGTTCCGCCACGTCGGCGACAAGTACGCAGACCTGATCCAGGAAGCGCTCGACAATCTCGGGCTGGAATATCAAGAGGTGCAGTTCGTCACTCCGGACGACGATCCGGCGGCGACCCCGTTGCGTCACGATGGCGGATTGTCGGCGCATGCTCCTGCGGTGCCGATGGCGATCAATCCGTCCCAGGCCCGGTTCGATTGGGATGGCGCGGCCCAATTGAATCCCCGCTATACCTTTGACGCCTTCGTGATCGGCAGCGGCAACCAGTTCGCCCATGCCGCCTGCCAGGCGGTTGCCGAGCGGCCTTCAAAGGCTTATAACCCGCTATTCCTCTATGGCGGCGTGGGAATGGGCAAGACCCACCTGATGCAAGCTATCGGCCACGAGATCGCCAAGCGGCAGCCGCAGTCGGCCATCTGCTACGTCTCCAGCGAGAAGTTCACCAATGAGATGATTAACTCGCTGCGCTACGACAAGATGACCAGCTTCCGCGATAAGTTCCGGAATGTCGATGTGCTGCTGGTCGACGATATCCAGTTCCTGGCGCAAAAGGAACGGACGCAGGAAGAGTTCTTCCACACCTTTAACGCCCTGCACGAGTCGATGAAGCAGATCGTGATCGCCAGCGACCGTCCGCCGAAGGAGTTGGCAGAGATTGAGGACCGGTTGCGCAGCCGCTTTGAATGGGGCCTAATCGCCGACATTCAACCGCCCGATCTGGAGACCAAGGTGGCCATCCTGCAGAAGAAAGCCGAGCAGGAAAAAGTCACTTTGCCTACGGATGTTGCGCTATACATTGCCTCCAACATCCGCTCGAATGTGCGGGAACTGGAAGGCGCCCTGATACGGCTAGTGGCGCACTCGTCCTTAATTGGCGCGGAAATCACTCTTCCCTACACCCAGCAGGTGTTGAAGAACTTCATCGATTCGCAGGCACGCAAGGTCACGATTGAGTCGATCCAAAAAGCGGTCGCCGAGCAGTTTGGGCTTCGCCTGGTGGAGATCAAGGCCAAAAACAACTCGCGCGCGATTGTGTACCCACGGCAGATCGCCATGTATCTCGCCAAGCATCTGACGGAAGCTTCGCTGCCCGAGATTGGCCGGCAATTTGGCGGCAAGCACCACACCACCGTGCTGCACTCAGTGGAGAAGATTGACGAAGTCCGTAAGACCGACAAGGATTTGAACAGGCTGCTGAACAAACTGACCGAGCAATTAGGCGGTTAAAACGCAGTTTCAGCGCGGATTTCCACTCATCAGGACAGACTTCCTTGACCGCAGCTGTGAACTTGATGTGGAAGCTGTGCAGCAACCGGAAACAGTCCAGCCAAGCAGCAAATTCATCTCGTGTCCGCAACCCATCCAGCCCTGATTTTGGACACGAAGGGAAGCGACGGAATCCCATAACGGCAGGGCATTTGGACAATTTTTCCACTTTTCCCTTGTCCCTGCTGTTACTGCTGGTTTTATAGGTTTTTATTTTGATATAAGGGATGTATTCAAAGTAGCGCCACTTGGCGGAGGGCTTGAGTCATGCCGGTAGAAGCCATCGCAGCGGTTGCGGGGACGACCACCATGGAAATCACTGTCAGCAAGTTTGAACTTTTGCGCGAGCTCACAGCAACCCAGGGAGTGGTCGAGCGCAAGACCACAATTCCCATTCTCTCGAACTATCTGTTCGAGGCTGTCGGTGACAAATTATCGCTGACGGCGACCGATCTGGACTTGAGCCTGCGGACTTCGTGTACTGCCAAAGTGAAGAAGGAAGGCTCCTGCACGATCCCCGCTCGCAAACTGCACGATTACGTGAAACTCCTACCCGATGCCGACATCACCATCAAGCTGCTGGAAAATCACTGGGTGAGTATCCGCTGCGGGCGGTCGAATACGAAGATGGTCGGCATGGCGCGGTCGAATTTTCCCACTCTGCCGGCTTTTCCAACCTCTGGCGCAGTAGAGATTCCGGCGCAGGTCTTGCGGGGGATGATTGCCAAGACTGGATTTGCCATCGCCAGCGAAGAATCGCGCTACACACTGAATGGCGCGCTAATGGTCCTGAAGCCTGAGTCGATCACCATGGTGGCGACGGATGGACATCGGCTGTCGCATATCGAGCGCAGCGGTACGAAGTTTGACGGCGTGTCGGGCGAGATGAAGACGCTAGTGCCCAAGAAGGCAATGGACGAACTGAAATCGCTGCTCGATTCCACCGACGCTGAGAACATTGAGTTCGCCAAAGACGAATCGACTCTATATTTCCGGATTGGATCGCGGCTGCTGACCTCGCGGCAGTTGACCGGGCAATTTCCCAACTTCGAGGCTGTGCTTCCCAAGGATAACAATAAGTCGATCACCGTTCACGGGGATGACCTTGCCGGGGCCATCCAGCGCGTGGCGCAATTCGCTGACGAACGCTCGCGCGCGGTACGGATGAAGCTGGAAAAGGGCGAGTTGAAGTTGTCGGCGTCGTCCACAGAGACGGGGGAGTCGGAAGATTCGATTGAAATCGACTATAACGGCGAGACGCTGGCCATCGGCTTCAACGCACAGTATCTGCTGGATTTCCTCAAAGCGACCGGCAGCGGCGAGGTGAAGCTGGAGTTCAAGGACGCCCAGTCCGCTGGCCAGATGCGGCCCGCCGAAGGCGAGGAGTACAAGTACCGGTATATCGTGATGCCGATGAGGATATGAGATGCCCGCGGCAAGGAAGAAGACGAAACTAGGAGCTGCATGGGCGGAGTGCGTTTGCACGCCGGCCAATTTGTCGTGATCGGCGGCACAACCATAGCGGGATTCTATTCAGATTATCGGTCTGCTTTTATCGCCGGAGTGGAGAAGTTTGGTCGGCGAGACTTCTTGGTGAAGCAGGTTAGCGGCGAAGAACCTGTGTACTTTATATTCTGAAAACGGTCGAAGCCGGGACTCCAAGAGGATCTGTCGGAGAAACGCGTTTCTCGAACAAGAATGTAGGGCGCTTTAGGCCGTTGCTTTAAGCCCGTCACTCCTCAATGGTCACTCGCTTTGAGCGTCCACTGAATGTAATGACCCAATTTCGGAGAACGTCCCGCCCGATGAGAATTGCGTAGAACGGTTCTTTAATGAAATCTGCCGAAATAATCGGAATGGATTGCAACGATCGCAAATTAGTCCCTGGAAAGCTGATCGAACCCGCATGTTCCCCGCACTTGTGTGTGGCGCCAATCGCCCTTATCTGGCTTCCTGCGCTGGTCTGAAACAACTTAAGACTATTGGCGAAAACCTTGTTAATCACGGTTACAGAGGCACCCGTATCCAGAAGTGCTCTCATTGGTCTAGGTTCGGGGTATTCGAGGCCAATAGCTCGACCAGCATCAATGACATCAGGCGAATTCGCTACAACGACGTCTATGCAAGGTCCCGGGTCATCGGGGTCGAAAGGGTTCCAAGGCAGGTCGACACGTGCCATACTCAAGACACAAGATACACCGGCTCGGTCATCCAAATCTGCTTCACGAGGAAGCCTCGCTTTACGCCAAATCTTTGAAGACCGGCCTTGAGAGCATCCGCATAGCTGCCGAAGAACCCGTCTACAACAGTCTCGTCTTGGATCACGACGTATGCTCCGGGGTGCCGACGCGACCACTCTTCGCGGTGCGTCTCAAACACCTTAAGTTCGGTGGAGAAAACATCTAAAGAGGACATACAACCCTCCTAAATTCTAGTACCGAGTACAGCCCACGGGTCAGAAGCGCAATAGTATTATGCACTATAACGCAATAATGTAACAACATTATAATGTAGGTCAATAACTTTCTTAAGAGTGCCAAGAGAAAAGCACATCCCGAATGACGCCCAACGAACGTCTATTTGTTTGACTGCTGAAGACAGGGCAGCAATTCATTGGATCAAAGAGGTACGCAGATCGGAGAAGACCAGGAGAACTACAACCAACGACATAGTTGTAGATGCACTGTGGAACTATTTAGAAAAAAGCTACGGGAAATCGCGGGAGCAAATCCGCGCGTTCTTGCCACCCGAGCCGGCTACCGAACCGCACTCAAGAGACAACGTTACACAGATGCCCAAAGGGAAAAAGAAACACTGACACAGAAAATCCCACATGAGCTCGTTTTGGCACTAGGCATGCATCTCAATGCGACGAATAGGGTGTCGAACACCGAATCATTATGAAAATCTCAGAAACATTTCTCGAACTAATAAGAAATCTCACTAGTTTCCTTTCGCGAAAGCCGAAACGGCTACGGTTGTGCGAAAACCTTTCGTTGGGAGAAAGAAGCTCGATAAATGTGGTGCAATTTGAAGGGCAGAGACTTCTAGTGGGAGTTACCGCCGCTTCAATTGCCGTCTTGGCGACAGAGCTTGGAATTCCCAGCGTCCCACACCAGCGAAATCAAGAGGGTTTTAATAAGAACGCTCTCAACGAGTACACCCCAACTTGGGTATGGCGAAACGGAGATTTTGAGCGCGAGCCCGTCGTGACGCGGATGAACTGAGTTCTTGGCCGACGGTGCTGCCGCGAGCAAGCGGTTTAGGTGAGTGACCCCACCAACCTTGACCCCTCCGGCCTCTGGCGCGTACATTGGCCCCAAGTTCAGGAGGGGCATATGCTCAGCGGCTTCAAGCAGTTCATTCTGCGCGGCAATGTTGTGGACATGGCGGTGGGCGTGGTGATCGGCGCAGCTTTTGCAACCGTGGTCTCCGCTTTCACCAAAGATCTGCTTACACCGCTGATTGCGGCCATCGCGGGCAAGCCCGATTTCTCTGCTATCCAGTTCACCGTTAACGGCAGCATGTTTGCTCTGGGCGATTTCATCAACGCAGCCATTTCGTTTCTTCTCATAGCGGCGGCCGTGTATTTCTTTGTTGTCACGCCGGTGAACATGCTGGTGGCGCGCATGCGCAAAGCGCCGGCGCCGGCAGACCCCACGGCGAAGAAGTGCCCGGAGTGCCTGAGCGAGATCCCACTCGACGCCAAGCGCTGTGCCCACTGCTCGCAGCCGGTAAGCGTGGGAATGGCGGCCGATTAGAGAAGATTTCTTAACAGCAGGTTCCTCGACTGCGAATCAGTTTTGCCGGGCAAGAACCGATTTTTCGCTCGGGATGACAAAGTTAGGCTGAAGCATGATTCGTCAACTGTCTCTCACGTGGTTTCTTTCTGCATTTCTTCTGGTTCACGCCCTGCCCGCGCAGCAAGCGGTTCACGCTACAGGCCAAAAGGCGTCGACCGCGAAGCTCTCCACCAGTGACCGGGGAGACATCAGGAGCGGCATCTATCGCAGCCCTTTCTTCGGCTTCAGCTACAAGCTGCCGTACGGCTGGGTTGATCGGACGCAAGAAATGCGGGAGGACGAATCCGGCAAGGTGGAAGACCCAAGCAAAGGAATGGTATTGCTGGCGGTCTTCGAGCGGCCCCCGCAGGCGCGTGGCGAGACGGTCAACTCCTCGGTTGTGGTCGTCGCGGAGCCCGCTTCAAGCTATCCGGGATTGAAATCCGCTGCCCAATATTTCGGACCGCTCAACGAGGTGATCACCAAGCAAGGCCTCAAGCCTCTGAATGAGCCTTACGACTTCCCGGTCGACGCGCGGCCGATCGTGCGCTGCGATTACACCGGGCCGCTGGGTAGCGCCACCATGCACCAGAGCACCCTGGCGATGCTGGCCAGGGGATACGTAATCTCGTTCACGTTCATCGGTGGAAGCGATGACGAAGTGACGGAACTGCTCGAAAGTCTCTCCTTCGGGAAAGTGAAAAGCGCCGCTCCGGGCAATCGATAACTCAATCTGCGGAAGTCGAACTAGGAACCAGGCAAGGATTCTTCCAGCGCGAGAGATCACGTTTCAGGATGGCTTCGAGTTCCTCGATCTCGGGACGAAGACTTTCATAGAGCATCTTGGAGACTTGCTCCGGCAGTTCCCCGAAAGGCTTGCCCCCTCCCAGCAAGAACTTCATCAGCGGGGAACGTCGCACCGCGGCCACCACGCCACCCAACCGCTGCACTTTGAACCAATTGGCAATCTTCGTGGCACGGCGGGTGCGCGAGTAATTTCTGGGATGCGTCATGCTTTCTGAGGCGAAGACGCGCCCCATTTGTGCAGGGGTAAGTTTGAAACGCGGTGTACCAATGAAATCAGCAATGCTGTCAACAAAGGATTGTGGCTCGTCACGCAGGTCGTCATAAATGACGGGCAGTACTTGGGAGGTTCCGAGCGTTTGCTGCCAGGCGCGCAAATGCTCCGCGTACTTGCTGGTATCCATAAACTCGGGATCCTTCGCCAAGGCCTGCTCAAAATTCCAGGGAATAATGCCGTAGGCCCGCTTCATTCGATACAGGGAGAAAAGACGCTCCACCGGATCACGAAAAATGCACACGACCCGGGCATGGGGAATGATTTCCGCGATGCGTTGACGGGCTTGGGCGGACACGAAATATGTGGGCGCAATCTCACCGATCGGGCGGGTTTGAACGTATCGCGGGTAATGAGTCTGATACCATCTCAGTCCTCGGTGGAACTGAAGATCGAAGAAACGGGTCTCTTTAAGCGTGCGAGGAAGAAGAGTGTGTTTCTGCAGTACTTCGTGCAGCCAACTGGACCCGGTACGAGGCGGTCCGATCACGAAAAACGACGGCAGCAAACGGGACACCGGCGTCAGAATGCTACCGGCGCAAATACGTTGCCTCCACCACGAGTTGGGAATCAATTCTCCAGGGTAGCCGGCGGGCACGTCTCACCCTTTTTCCGCGAGGTCAATTGCTGCTGAGCACTGTCAATTCGACGACTGGCGAAACTTGGATGGAACTTTGCCTCTCCGGGTTGTTTGTGTCAGACGAGTGGCGGGATGCCTGGAAACACAAACTTTTTGGGCTGAAACGTAGCCGAAACCGGAGTTGTGTTCGAGCGGCCGCAAGTGTTTTTCTTCACCTCGCTAACTTATGGTACTGGCAGGGTTTACCGGCTCGATTCCAGCGGTAAAAGGGCCTCCAAGTGTGGTAGAATGAAGATCAGCTTCCAGTGTGTAAGTATTAATAAATTCAGTAAGTTGAGTCTTTCTGGGACACTGGAGGAATACCAGCCAGGGTTCCAAATCCTGCAACCAGTTTCGTTGGAGTTGAATGGCAACAAAAGGGATTAGCGCAGCCATCGTCGACAAAGAAAAAAATAATAAGCCAGCCGCCTCTAACGGCAACGGAGACTACACCGCCGAATCGATCAAGGTGCTCGGCGGGATGGAAGCAGTCCGCAAACGTCCCGCGATGTACATCGGGTCGACGGGTGAAATGGGATTGCACCACCTGGTGTACGAGGTGGTGGACAATTCCGTCGACGAAGCGCTTGCGGGCTACGCTGACAAGATCGACGTCACCATTCATATCGACAATTCCATCACGGTCGTGGACAACGGCCGCGGCATCCCCGTGGATGCGATGGATATCGACGGCGAGAAAGTTCCGGCGGCACAAGTCGTGATGACCAAGCTGCACGCCGGCGGAAAGTTCGACAGCTCCTCCTACAAAGTTTCGGGCGGCCTGCATGGCGTGGGTGTTTCCTGCGTCAACGCGTTGAGCCATGAGCTCGATTTGGAGATCTGGCGCGACGGCTTCACCTGGGAGCAGACCTACTCCAAGGGCGAGCCCACCAGCAAGCTGCGAAAAACCGGCGCAGCGAAGATCAAGACCGGAACCAAAGTTCACTTCGTCCCCGACAAAGAGATTTTCACCGCCACAGAATACAACTACGACACCTTGGCGCAGCGTTTGCGCGAGCTGGCGTTTCTGAACAAGGGCCTGCTGATCACACTCACCGATGAGCGTACGACGGATCCCAAGACAGGCGAGCCCAAAAGCACCGAATTCAAATACAACGGCGGAATTGCAGAGTTCATCAAGCACCTGAACCGCGGCAAATCGGTGCTGCACGACCGTCCGATTTACATGGAAGCGGAGCGCGACGGCGTGACCATGGAAATCGGCCTGCAATATAACGACGGCTATTCGGAGACGGTTTTCAGCTTTGCCAACAACATCAACACCGTCGATGGCGGCACGCACCTTTCCGGATTCCGCACCGCGCTTACCCGCACCATCAACTACGCCGGTCAGCAGATGGGTTTGTTCAAGGATGTGAAGGAAAACCTGACCGGAGACGACGTGCGCGAAGGGCTAGTGGCGGTCATCAGCGTAAAGCTGTCGCAGCCGCAATTCGAAGGTCAGACCAAGGGCAAGTTGAATTCCGATATCGCGGGGATCGTGCAGGCGTTCGTGAACGAGCGTCTGGGAGCGTTCCTGGAGCAGAACCCCTCCGTCGGGCGAAAGGTTATCAACAAGGCCATTGAGGCATCGCGGGCGCGCGAGGCAGCGCGCAAGGCGCGCGACCTGACACGGCGAAAAGGCGCGCTCGACGGCGGCGGGCTGCCCGGCAAGCTGGCGGATTGTTCCGAGCGCCAGCCAGAACGCTGCGAGTTGTTCCTGGTCGAGGGCGAGTCTGCAGGAGGGACCGCCAAGCAGGGACGCGACCGGCGCTTTCAGGCGATTCTGCCACTCAAAGGAAAAATTCTGAACGTGGAAAAGGCCCGCTACGACAAGATGCTGGGCCACGAAGAAATTCGCGCCATGATTACGGCGCTGGGCACGGGAATCTCCAAGGAAGACTTCGACGCGGCCAAGCTGCGCTACGGCAAGATCATTCTGATGACCGACGCCGACGTTGACGGCAGCCACATCCGCACACTTCTGCTGACGTTCTTCTTCCGACACATGCAGGAACTGATCAAGCGGGGCAACGTTTTCATCGCGCAACCGCCGCTGTTTTCGATCAAGAAGGGTAAGTCGCAGCAATACATCAAAGACGAAAAAGAGTACGTGAAAGTGATGGTAAAGCGCGCAGCCGAAGGGTTGTCGGTGCGCTACGGCGAGGGCGCCGCCAAGCTGGAGGGATCGGCATTGGCGAAGTTCATCACGGTGCTGAACGAATATCTGACACTCTTCGATAAAGTCGACAAGCGGCTGCGCGACGAGGTTGTGACTGAGCTGTTGCCGAAGCTGGATCTTTCCAAGCGCGCGGATTTTGAAGGCGAAAAGAAAGCGGCACCGAAGAAGATCGAGAAGTTGGAAAAAGACTTGAAGAAGCTGCAAAAAGAACGCAGCTTCAAGGAAGTTGAGAGCCGCTTCGACGAAGAACACAATCTGTGGGAAGTCCGTTACGTGAACTCCCAGGGCGCCGAGCACCGCATCAATTGGGAGCTGGCTTCGACCCCGGAGTACCGGCAGCTGCTCTCGAAGTTCAAACAGATTGAGAACTACCTTGAGCCTCCGTTTGTAGTGGAAACTTTGGCGAAAGCAGCACCTGCCAACGGCAACTCGAGCGAAGAGCCGAGTGGGACTGAAGAAGACTTGGAAAGGGCGCAGAAAAAACTCGCCAAGGAATTGCCGGGCAAGACTGCGGCCAAGAAGAAAGTGGAATTTCAATCCGTCGAGAAGACGACGGCGCGGGACCTGTTCGATTTCGTCCTGGCGGAAGGCCGCAAGGACTACGTTGTCCAACGATACAAAGGTTTGGGCGAGATGACCTCGACGCAGCTCTGGGAGACGACCATGGATCCCGAGCGGCGCACGCTGTTATCGGTGAAGCTCGAAGACATCGCGGAGTGCGAAACCATCTTCAGCACCCTCATGGGCGAGGACGTGGAAGCGCGGCGCAAGTTCATCGAAGACAATGCGCTGGATGTGAAGAACCTGGATATTTAGAACCGCGCCGCGGATTTGCGCGGATCACGCTGATTTTCAAAAGAACCATGGGGCAGCTCTCGCTGCCCTTTTCTTGCATAACCACAGAGCAGAGTTCATGAGAACCATTCTTTGTGCCACCTGCGAATCCATCCCCAATCTTACCGACGACGATCAGGCGCTAATTGCGCCATTGGCGGAACGCGGCATTCAGGCCAAGCCTGCTGTATGGAGCGACCCTAGGGTTGACTGGGCGGCGGCCGATGCGGTCATCATTCGCTCTTGCTGGGATTACCATTTGCGGCTTCAGCGATTCCTGACCTGGATCTCGGAGCTTGAGCGCAGTGCCGTCCCCGTGTGGAATGTGCCAGCGACGCTGCGATGGAATGCCCGCAAGAGCTATCTGCGCGATCTTGAAAGGAAAGGCGTGGCAATTGTTCCGACGGTGTGGCCGGAGGATGGCTTCGAGCTTGCCGAGAAGATGCGCGAACTGGGATGGAACAAAGCGGTGGTCAAGCCTCGGGTTTCTGCGACCGCATATCGCACGCAGCTAGTGAGCACAGATAACACGCAATCCGGCCAGGACTTGCTCGACGACCTACAGCATGGGTCGGGAGCGATGGTCCAGAAATTCATGGAAACAGTCTCGACGCATGGCGAGTGGTCGCTGATCTTCTTCCAGGGCCAGTTCAGCCATGCGGTGATCAAGCGACCGAAGGCGGGAGACTTCCGCGTGCAGCACGATTTCGGAGGTAGCGAACGAACGGCCCAGCCACCAGATTTCGCGCTTCAAGCTGCGTCCCGTGCCATCGCCGCGGTAGAGCCGGTGCCGCTCTATGCCCGAATCGACGGCGTAGAAAGCGATGGCCAATTCCTGTTGATGGAATTGGAGCTTCTGGAGCCTGCCTTGTTCCTGAAGTTGGCGGAAGGAGGGGCAGAAAGGTTCGCGGCAGCGATCGCTCTCTCAGCATCGGCCTAAAAGGGGCATTGGGCGGCTTGGGCCATTCCGAGTTTGGGAACAGGTTTTTGCCAATTCGCAAATCGGCACTTGGCGTTTCTCAGTTTATACCCGATAATAATCGGGTAATATCATGCCGCGACCTCCGAACTCATCTCAGGGCGATCGTTTCGAGGTTACGCTCTCCGTGCAATCGATTAACATCTTGAAAGAGCTTGCCACTCGAGGAATCTATGGTCGTACCCCGGCGGAAGTTGGTGGTAGATTCATTGAGCAGGCGCTGCAGAATTTTGTCGAGCCGCCGAAGTTCCCTGTAGGTTCCTCTCGGCGGAGAAAGCAGCGTATTGTAAATGGCTAGGCCTCGATCACACCTAACTCGGGCACCTATTGTCGAAGCAGTCATCGATTTTCGTGTGTCGCGTAGCGAGGGCATTGTATCGGATGACTTTTCCGGTCTGACTTCAAGCATCGGTCAACAATATGGCCCGCCTTCGCTGTTGCGGTCTTTGGAGGCACGGTTTGGCGTAGAACGGGGGCAGGCGGTTGCGCCCATCCAGGTTGAGGCTCCCGTCGGATGGTTATATCAGGCGCATGCGGAGAAGATGATTGCGCAATTTAGGGTTGATGGATTCACCTTCAGCAAACTCGAACCTTACACGACTTGGCCGGAAGTCTTCGGAGAGGCTCGCAGGCTTTGGAGTGTCTATACTCAGGTGGCGCAGCCGATACAGGTATCTAGAGTGGCGGTGAGGTATGTAAATCGATTGCGTTTGCCTACTCCATCAGACTTGGCTGAGTATTTGTCAGCGCCGCCAATACTCCCCCCTCCGATCCCTCAAAGAATGCGTGAATTCTTGACTCGCGTCGTCGTAGAAGTCCCCGAGAGGAGCCTTTCCGCAATCCTGATACTGGCGTCAGAAACTCTGATGGGCGATCCCTCTACAATACAAGTTCTTCTGGACATCGATGCCTTTCGGGAAAAATTGGTCTTACCCGCGCTGGATCCGTCCCTGTCAGACATTTTTGAACAGCTGAGAGGCCTAAAGAACCAAATTTTTTACGCCAGTCTAACTGAGCGAACAGTGGAGATGTACGAATGACAACAGCGTTCGCATTAGAAAGTCCCAACGGGCTAATCACACCAACCCGATCAACCGCGCGAAGTGAGCCTGCCAACCAGCTTGCAGCAATCGTGGAGCAGATACGAATGCATTTGCTGACCAGCTACGCGGTCCGTTGTAGGGTCGAACGCGCACTGGATGAATTAGAGACAATGCGAGATGAGGCGTCCATTCAAGGATGGGATGGTTACGGGGCAAAGCCAATGAATCCCCAGGCCTACATCCAGGCCAAGCGCTTCCTAGAGTCCTTACCCACCACCGCACCGCAGCCTGAAATTGGTGCTGATCCGGATGGAGATGTTGCGCTGGATTGGTCGTTCGGCCCGCGTAGAGCGCTAACCGTCAGCATCAATGAGACAGGCCGATGCACCTTCGCTTGGATGCGTGGGAATAGCACATTACGCGGCACGGACTGGTTTGACGATGGGATTCCTGGATCAATTGCGTATGCGTTGTCCCAATTGGCTCGTGACACTATTCAGAAGAGTTAAACACACTGAGAGCGTATCAGACGTTCCTCGGGAACTCGGCCCCTCTGAGATAGTGGCGCGAATTCTCCATTCGAAGAGTCAATTCAGTAGTCAGAGGATGCGTCCGAAGACGAACGCCTTTATGCCTCCCCACAACATGAAATTGTCTGGAATCCACGTTACAGGCCTACCCGATGTGGCGATTTGGGAAGTTGCGCAGAATACAATGCGAGACGAGCCGGGCCGTCACACAATTTATGCCCGCGCCGATGTCCCCGTCGAGCAATTCCACAAGCAGGAGCTCAAAGCTATCCGGGACGACCAGCCTTTCGCCAGACACACTTCCGTGGTCGGATGGCCCGCTATGGCAGATGTAAATGAGTGCAAGGAACGTTGGAAAGAGATATGTCTGGCGTTGAGTGAGTCTCCGGCAGTTACACTTTCAATTCCGTCAGTACCGATTCGTTTGGAGCCCAATAAACCGTAACGAATGATGGGCTGGTTACTCCTGATTACCTCTGTGCCACATCGGCCCTGTGGTTAGCGCATTTCTGCAAGTTCTCACGAGCGCCACGTTCTCCCAGCAAGGCCGGAAACTCCTCCTTCCGTCCGAGTGACCAAGGAGGGTTCAGTGAAAAAGCTACTGTTGTTTCTTTGTTGTTTGTGCACGCTGGCAATAGCGCAGGACAAGGCCGACGACAACGCTCCGGCGCTCACCATCTATAACCAGAATTTTTTCGTCGCGCGCGAGCGCTTTCCCATGGATTTGAGGTCCGGAGTGAATCAGGTTCAATTCGCGGGAATTGCTTCTCACCTGGAGCCGGACTCGGTGATCTTGCGCGATCCCAGCGGACGGGCTCTGCAAGTGCTGGAGCAGAATTACCGCAACGACCCGGTTTCGCAGGAATTACTGCTGTCGTTTTACGAGGGTAAGACGATTGATTTTCTGGTGCAGCGCGGCGAGCGGCAGGAAACCATCAAGGGCAAAATCATCCGCAGCGGCTACATTCCCAGCTTAAGTTACGTGAATGGATACCAGCAACAGAGCTATACACAACCGCTGATCGAAGTAGATGGCGTGCTGCGCTTTGGCCTGCCAGGACAGCCTTTGTTTCCGGCATTGACAGGAGACACGATTCTGAAGCCCACGCTGAGCTGGCTGCTCGAGACCAATGATCCCGGCAAGTTCGACGCGGAACTCTCCTATGTCAGCGGCGGCATGAGCTGGCAAGCGGACTACAACCTGGTGGTCGCCGATAAATCGAACGCGAAGTTCGATCTACTCGACATGATTGGCTGGGTCACCATGCAAAACCACAGCGGAAAGACATTTGAGAATGCGCGCATCAAGCTGCTCGCCGGCGACGTAAACAAGCTTCAGCCAGGTACTGGTGGGGCGCTGTACGCAGCTGAGAACAAAGCGATGCGGGCAGCGGACGCCGTGGCCCCGGTAGTGCAGGAGAAATCTTTTGATGAATTTCATCTTTACACCCTGCAGCGTCCGGCCACTTTGCATGACGAGGAAACCAAGCAGGTGGAGTTCGTGCGCGCGACTGGTATTCATGCGCAGCGCATCTACATTTACGACGGCGCGAAAACCGATCAGTACAGCTATTACAGCACAGAGCAGATTCGCAATGACCCTGGCTACGGCACGGCGTCGAATCCCAAGGTGTGGGTCATGGAAGAGTTCAAGAACGCTGAGATCAATCACTTGGGTATTGCACTGCCCAAGGGCAAACTGCGTTTCTATCGCCGCGACACGGATGACCACCTGGAATTCGTGGGTGAGAACACGATTGACCACACGCCCAAGGACGAAACCATCCGGGTCTACACGGGAAATGCTTTTGATGTAGTCGGGGAGCGCAAGCGGACCAACTTTCATATTGAAACGGCTCAGAGATGGATGGAGGAATCGTTCGAAATCAGAGTGCGCAATCACAAGAAAGAACCGGTGGACGTGCGAGTGGTTGAGCATCTGTATCGTTGCATCAACTGGAGCTTGCTTGAGCAGTCACAGAAGTCGCGCAAAACGGATGCGCAAACGGCGGAGTTTCCCATCACCGTCGCACCGGATGGCGAGGGCGTGATCACCTACACCGTGCACTATTCGTGGTAGGGATGTCTGGGGTGAACTCCCCCAATGGTGAGAATCAGTTGGGTTCGTGTTGCGACTTAGGATAAAAAAGGTTAAACACCAACCAGACGAGTCCGACGATCACGAACACTAGGATGCTGCCTTCAGGCCCGACGCTGCCGCCGGTGAGCCAGCGCGGCCCGTGCACGAAAGTGTTCACCAGGTGGCCGGTGGCAACGCCTCCGCTGTCCGGGACGGAAAATAAGTAGCTCTCGCCCCAGTCCCAGGCAGCGTGCATGCCGACGGCGAACCAGAGGTTCCCAGTGCGGCGGACGGTGAAGCAGAAGAACAGCCCGATCACGGCTGCGGCCAGCGCGCCGACCCAGGCTTCTCCGGGATTGACCAGGTGGAGCGCGCCAAAAACGGCAGAGAGCGCGAGCGCCGCCGGCCAGAACCCGATCGCGCGAGTCATGTGGTGGAGAGCGTAGCCGCGGAAGGTGAATTCCTCGAACACGCCTACGAGCAGAAAGAACAGCCCCCAGAAGCTGGCAAACTTGTAAATGCGAATGCCATGCAGAGCTAAGCGGCCAAAGCTGAGAACGCCAACCGCGTGCATGGCGAGCATCAAGGCTGAAAGAGCGACGAGTCCCCAGTACACTCCGACCCAGAAATTCTTCCCCAGCACTCTTCCTAGTGGCAGACCGTAAGAGGCGAAGGGTCGCTTCTCGATTCTGCTCATGAGCACGGCGGAGCCAAGCGAAGCGGTCACCAGGACGAGATGAGTAACAAGCTGTATCCACAGCGCGCTGGCGCCCCTGTCCGGAACCAGGCGGTCTAGCCAGATCAGGGCATAGAAAATTGCTGTTCCGATACCGAGGTACAAGCCCAGTCCCATCGGTGGACGCGGGCCGTCATGCCTCACGGTCATGGGGCTGAGCGGTTGAGAGGGTGACGGCTCGGTGGTCAGGATTGGTTCAGGCTGCTCCATTGCAGAAAAGTTTGCAAGTCGGCGGAAAAGTGGTACAACTCCGCTTGCCTTCCATGAGCAAGTTTTTCACGCGCGAACGCTTTGGGCAACCTCAAGTGATTGCGGGTCTGCTCCTGCTGATGTTCCTGGGACAATGCGCCTGGCTGATGGCGCGAGGCAAAGAGCCGCTGCAGGTCGACTCGCAGGATTTCTTCCGGGTGCAGGAAGGGTTGCAGCAGTGGCGTGGGCAATCCATCGCCGGCACGCCGAGTGATGCACGGCTGGAAGCGGGGACGCTGCCGCCGATCGAGGTCCAGGAGAACAACGGATACGATCCCAATCACTCGCCGCTTTGGTATCTGGTGGCGTCTGTGGGGCTCGCCAACTGGCAAAGCCACGGGAAGGATTCGGCATTGTATTGGGCTTGGCTGGCGCGCATACCCTATGTCATCTTTGGCGCGCTGCTGGGGGCGTCGCTGTGGTACGTGGCCCGGCGATTGTATGGAAACGCGGGCGGCTACATCGCGTTGACGCTCTACTGCTTCTCTCCGACGATCCTCCGCAGCAGCACGCTATGGCTGGCGCAACCTGAGATGGGGGCAGCCTGGGGAACTTTCGGCGGAATCTTCACTGCGATTGCGGTCGCCCACACTCTGTATGCGCCGCGAGAAGTCATTCTATGGAACTGGCGCAGGATTCTGCTGCTGGGGCTGTCGCTGGTCTTGGCGATTGGCTGTCAATTTTCGCTGATTATTCTTCTGCCCATCACGCTTGTGCTGATGCTGTACGTCGCGCCCACGCGGCGGACGGCGGCGCTGGCAATATGGGTAGCCGCATCTGCTGTCGGCTTTGTGCTGCTGCTTGCGGCGTACGGGTTTCATTTCAATGTTCTGTGGCCAGGAGTGAGCCATGCGACTTTCCTGGGTCTGACGGGGAAGGCCTTTGGCGTGCAGCAGGTTTATGGCAGAGTATTAAGCCACTTGGCCGAGGCCGGCCCGGCGCTGCTTGTAGGTTTGCTGCCTGCAATCGTCGTTTACTGCGTGTGGCCCAGGACACGGTACTTTGGCAATACCGCCCCTCTTTTGGTAGCGGTGATCTTTCTGATCTTCGGGTTGGGAAGCCCTCACTATCCGGGAGACGGCTTTATCCTGATGGCTATACCTTTTCTCTTTGTATTCGTGTCTGGAATCGCAGCTGATCTGCTGGAGACGCCTTATCGGACCGTAGTGGCGGCGTGCGTGTGGGGTTTGCTAACGGCGAACGCGCTGTGGAACCTGACCGGGCTCGCCAAAGTCGGTTAGAAGTAGCGATCTCCTTGTGTCGGAAAGAGTTCTCGCACTGCCGATCGTAGATCCGGTTGACCATTTTCATTGCAACTGCAGGCATGGTGGAGGGTTCTAATGTAGTAGGCGGGGGAGTGTGCGCGATGGGCGAAAAACAGGTGTATGATCGGATTGTGAAACGGCTGAATCGGGCTTTGGTCGTGGCTTTCGGGGTGGCGCTGTTCGTCGCTCTGATAGGTCTTAATGCCCAGGCGCAGATTCACGCCGCGCCGCCATCGGTGACTTCCATGGGCTTTGGCGGACACGCCATCAGCGGCATTTCCCCGAGCGTCACATCGCTTGGACCGCGGGGCTACACTCCCGGGTTCAACCAAGCGTTCCCAAACAGCCACCCTTGGTTCGGAGTGCCGAATAGCGGCATCCATTCCCACCCAGGAACGCATAACGGGCCGCATCATCGCTGGGGCAATGGCTATTGGGGTGGGGCCTACGCCGTGCCTTACTACTATCCGTACTACGGCGACTACTCTCAGGATTACGAGAATGAACCGGCTGACGAGCAGTATGGCGCCGGTCCGACTATTTTCGATCGTCATGGAACCGGGATTGTTCCGCAAGCAGCCCCTGAGCAGCGCGCGGAGGCAGAGCCGGCACCCGCAGCTTCAACAGAAGCCCCTGTGGAGGCATCTTCTCAACCGCAAACCGTATTGGTGTTCAAGGATGGCCACCAGCTTGAAATTCAGAACTACGCGATCGTCGGAAGCACTCTTTACGACCTGACGGATGGCCACCGCCGCAAGGTTGCGCTGAGCGAGCTTGATCTGACCGCAACTGAGAACCAGAACGACGATCGCGGGGTGGATTTCCAGGTTCCGGCAAGTTCGCTGGCAAACTGAGTTCATGCATAAATGGCTGACAGTCGCGGTCATCTGCATTGTTTTCAGCGAATTCGCGCCAGCCCAGATGTCGCCAGGCACCATGTTGTCGTGGAGCCGGGGCCCCTTAAGCGGCCCAGGATTTGGCTTTCGCAGTCCTGCAGTATCTCGGGCACAGGCTCGCAGCCGCGGCGCTTTCTTCTGGGGAGATCCGTTCTTCTATTCCGATGAAGCTCCTATCTCGCTGGCAAGCGAGGCCCCATCCTTCGTTCCCGTCATGGTCAATGCACCTGCACCTGAACCAACAGCCGAACCGCTTCTGATTGAATGGAAGGGCGACAGGTTCGTGCGTTCAGGCGGCGGAGCAAACGAGCGTGAGGTCGACTACGTGGCAGGTGATGGCCATACTCTGTCCTCCTCGTCCGTGCTAGCGCCCGCTACCCTGGTTTTTCGCGACGGGCATCAGCAGAAAGTCTCGGATTATGTGATTGCCCAAGGCGCACTCTATGCCCGCAGCGACTATCCCAACACCGGCGTTTGGACCGAGACCATTCAACTTTCTGCTCTTGATCTGCCCGCCACCGTCCGGCTGAACCAGCAGAACGGGGTGAAATTTGTCTTGCCTGGCGGACCGAACGAGGTCGTGACCAGACCGTAATCCGGATGGTGCGGCAATCTCTTTGGAAGCGTCTTTCATGGTATAATTCAGTATTCACATATCACAGTTAACAGCCTGTAAATGCAATCATTTAGGTGCTGTGAGGGGCGCTTCGATTTGCCTGCGAAAAGGCAGGCTCCTCGACACATGCTGGTCGTGCAGGCGCGACTGCGGTTGGCTCGGAATGACAAATCCTGAATGCTGACAGCTGAAGGCTGAGAGCTATTTATGGCAGACGATCAAAATCCTGAACTTCCGTTAACTCCTCCACCTGGCGGTGATGGTGGCGGCGGGCCCGGCGCACTCAACATTCAGCCGGTCAACATTGAAGAGGAGATGCGACGGTCGTATCTCGACTATTCGATGTCGGTGATCATCGGCCGCGCTCTACCCGACGTGCGCGACGGACTGAAGCCGGTACATCGGCGGATTTTGTACGCGATGTACGACATGGGAATGCTGCACAACCGCTCTTTCAGCAAATGCGCCGGCGTCGTGGGCGAACTGCTGAAGAAATACCACCCCCATGGCGATAGCGCGGTCTATGACGCGCTGGTGCGCTTGGCGCAGCCATTTTCCATGCGATATCCGTTGGTCGACGGACAAGGGAACTTCGGATCGGTGGACGGCGATCCGCCGGCTGCTTATCGATACACCGAGTGCCGCCTCACCCGAATTGCGGAAGAGATGCTGGCAGACATCGACAAGGATGCGGTCGATTTTCAGGACAACTTTGACGAGAAGTTTGAAGAGCCAGTAGTCCTTCCTACTCGCATCCCGAATCTGCTGATTAACGGTTCGGACGGCATTGCGGTAGGAATGGCCACCAAGATTCCGCCGCATAACCTCACGGAGATCGTGGATGCCACGATCACCCTGATCAATAATCCGCATACGTCATTGCCAGAAATTCTCAAGTTCGTTCAGGGCCCGGATTTTCCGACTGCCGGCATCATTCACGGCAAGGCGGGCATTCTCGAGGCGTACAAGACTGGCCGCGGCCGCTTCATGATGCGAGCGAAGGCCGCAATCGAGAACATCACCAAAGAGCGCCAGGCAATCATCGTCACCGAGATTCCCTATCAGGTAAACAAGGCGCGACTGATCGAACGCATCGCGCAGCTGGTGAACGACAAGACGGTCGATGACGTGGCCGACATTCGCGACGAAAGCGACCGCGACGGGATGAGAATCGTGGTCGAGCTGAAGCGCGGCGGCGAGCCGCAGCTGGTGCTCAACCAACTGTTCAAGCACACCTCCATGCAGGAAGGCTTCAGCATGATTTTCCTGGCGGTGGTGAACGGCCAGCCCAAGGAAATGGGGCTGATTCGGGCGATTCAACTGTTCATCGACCACCGTATCGACGTGGTGCGGCGGCGGACGGCCTTCTTGCTGCAGAAGGCAAAGGACCGCGAGCACGTCCTCGAAGGGTATCTCAAGGCGCTGGACCACCTGGACAATGTGATCACCATCATCCGCGCGAGCGCCAATCGCGCCGACGCCCGCGACAATTTAGTTGCGTACTTCAGCGGCAAGAAAATCGACATTAACATCACCGGTCGCGCGCCGAAGGCGGACATCGAGAAGCCGTTCACCACTATTCAGGCGGATGCGATCCTCGAACTGCAGTTGCACCGCTTGACCAGGCTCTCGATTGACGAAATCACGAAGGAGTTGACGCAAACCCGCGAGAACATCACTGAACTCGAGTCGATCCTGAGCTCAGAGAAAAAGCTGCGCGGCGTCATCATCAAAGAGCTGGAAGAGATCAAGAAACAGTACGGCGACGAACGCCGCACCCAGATCGAAGATGAAGCGGCGGAAATTCAGCTCGAAGATCTAATCGCCGATGAGCAAGTGGCGGTCACGGTTAGCCACGGCGGCTACCTGAAACGCACGCCCATATCAACTTACCGCATGCAGCGGCGCGGCGGCACGGGCCGCACCGGAATGAAGACGCGCGACGAAGACTTCGTCGAGCATCTGTTCATCGCTTCGACCCACGCCTACATTCTGATTTTCACCAACACCGGGCGGGTGTACTGGCTGAAGGTGTATGAGATTCCGGATGTCAGCGCGGCAGGAAAGGGCAAGCACGTTGGAAACCTGGTTTCCTTGCAGCCGGGCGAGACCGTTCGCACCATGCTGGCAGTACGCGACCTGGAAGAAGAAGGCAAATTCATCTTTTTCGCAACCCGCAACGGCACTGTGAAGAAGACTGAACTGAAAGACTTTTCGCACGTGATGTCGCGAGGCATCATCGCCATCGGGATTGAGAAGGGCGATGAGCTGGTCGGCGTCACGCTGACTGACGGAAATCAGATCGTGTTCCTGGCCTCACATGACGGGCAGGCGATTCGCTTTGAGGAAGACGATGTCCGGCCCATGGGACGTCCGGCGTTCGGCGTGCGTGGCATGAAACTGGACGACAAAGATTACATCGTGGGCATGGCGACGACTCCGAAGGACATTAAGAAGGCCGAAGCTGAAGCGGAAAAAGCCAAGGCCAAGGCCGGTGTGGCGGAAGCGACCGCTACCGACGAAACCATTCCCATCAAGGGCTCGCTGATACTTTCCGTGACCGAGGGCGGCTACGGCAAGCGCACGCCGGCGGATGAATACCGCCTGCAGGGACGCGGCGGCTCGGGCGTGATCAACCTCAAGACCACCGAGCGCAACGGCAAAGTCGTGGGGATTGCCCAGGTGACGGAAGACTCAGAAGTAATGCTGATCAGCCAGTACGGCAAGATCATCCGCATGGATTCGAGCACGATTCGCGAATCCGGCCGCGCCGCGCAAGGCGTACGCCTGCTGCAACTGGAGCCGGGCGACCGCGTGGCAGCCGCTGTGGTGATCCCGGCGGAAGAAGAGACGAATGGCGGGTCGCTGATACAGTAAATTGTCATCCGAGCGAAGCTAGGAACTTCGCTTGCAAAGTGCCCCATCGGAACACTCTGGTAGGTAGGGATCCTTCGACTGCGCCCGTCTCGCATGCGAGACAGGCTTCGCTCAGGAAGACAAATTTTCCATTCCATTCGCCGAATGTTGTTCGTCGCGGGACACCTTGCCGTGCCGCAACACTGATAAATTAGTAGTATGACTTCCCTGAGTTCGGTCAGAAGCAGCGTAGCGACCGCTCATCCAGCGATGCCGCGCTGGTACTTTATCCCGCTGCGGGTATTGCTGGTGACGTTCCTGCTGACGCTGCTGGCGTTTGCGATCAGCCTGCTCATCGGAATTATCGGGACGGTGATTCTTGCGCTGTTTCGAGGCACAGCCATCAGCATGAGCAACGCTTACCGGCACGTGGCGTTTCCGGTGGCGCTGATCGCGGGTGCCGTTGGGCTGGTGACGATGACCTTCATCGAAATTCGCAACTATCGCCAAAGCAAAGCTTTGTCGCAGATTGCGCGCTCCAGCTGATCCCTCCTAGTCCAGGAGAGTTCGCTACAATTCTGTCATGCGTCCCCGCATCGCGATCCCCGTTACCCATTCCGGCGACCAGGCATACGCTCAGCGCTCGTTGCCGCAGTATGAGCACGCGGTAGTGATGGCTGGCGGCGAGCCGGTGCGGATTCCTCTCGACAAGACTCCAGAAGAGGTTATGAAGCTGATCGACGGCTGCGATGCGGTGCTATTGCCGGGCAGCCGGGCGGACGTTGATCCGGCTAAGTATGGGGCGGAGCGTGACCTGCGCACGAACGCCGCCGATCCGCCACGCGACACAGTGGACGAGCTGCTGCTGCAAGATGCGTACAACATGAAAAAGCCGTTGCTGGGAATTTGTTACGGTATGCAGGCGCTGAACGTATACCGCACCGGCACGCTCGTTCAGCACATTGAGTCGGCGATCAATCATCAGGCAGGAAGAACAGTCGCGGTAGCTCATGAAGTGGAGGTCGAGCCGGATTCAACCCTCGGTCAGATATTGCACGGGAGCCGAAATGTCCCGGTGAATTCGAGCCATCACCAATCGGCCGATGTTGTAGGCGACGGCCTGCGAGTGGTGGCGCGCTCACCGCAGGATGGAATCATCGAGGCGGTCGAGGGAACGTCCCCGGACCATTTTGTGCTGGCGGTGCAGTGGCATCCGGAGCGCTCAGTAGATGGCGACGAGGCTTCGCGAGCGATATTCCGGGCGCTGGTCGAGGCGGCGAGGGCTAAACAGCACGGGTAACGACCGCCTCTACAGGTGCGGGCTCTTCGACGAAATCAAGCCCCTAATCTTCTCCTCGAATTCCACGGCTGGCATGTCATCCGTCTTCTCTTTGCCGCGGGTGCGGACATTCACTTTGCCGGCTTCAGACTCTTTATCGCCAACCACCAACAGGAACGGTACTTTTTGTAGAGCATGTTCGCGGATTTTCGCATTCATCTTCTCGTTGCGCGCATCCACGTGCACACGCACCCCAGCCGCTTTCAGCTGATCGCCGACTTTGTTGGCGTAATCGACATGGCGTTCCGCGATCGGAATGATCACCGCTTGAACCGGAGATAGCCAGACCGGAAAAGCACCGGCGTAATGCTCGATAAGCACACCAAAGAATCGCTCCACCGATCCAAACAGGGCGCGGTGCACCATGACCGGCTGCTTGCGAGTTCCGTCTTCGGCGACATATTCGAGTCCGAAGCGCGCAGGGAGATTGAAATCGAACTGGATGGTCGAGAGCTGCCACAAACGGCCGATGGCGTCCACGAGTTTAATATCAATTTTGGGACCGTAGAAAGCGCCTTCGCCCAGGACAGTTTTATATTCGATGTTGCGCCGCTTGAGCACTTTCTCGAGAGAGGAAGTCGCGTGTTTCCAGTCCTCTTCCTTGCCCACAAAACTTTCTTGCTGCTTCGGGTCCCAGACAGAAAGCTCGGTCTGAAATTGGTCGAAGCCGAAATCTTTGAGAACGTCGATCGCGAAGTCGAGGCAGGCTTCTATTTCGCTTTCAACCTGCTCCGGCGTGCAGAAAATGTGGGCATCGTCTTGCGTAAAGCCGCGCACGCGCATCAAGCCGTGCATCACGCCCGAGCGTTCGTAGCGGTAAACGGTTCCGAGTTCGCCCAGGCGCATGGGCAGATCGCGATAAGACCTCAACGAGTCCGCATAAATCAAAATGTGGCCGGGGCAATTCATCGGCTTGAGGCGATATTCGGCGTCGTCAAGTTCCATGACATCGAACATGTTCGATGCGTAATAGCCTTCATGACCGGAGGTCTGCCAAAGCTGGC
>Ga0335081_10000209_pt1 | contig 111739 bp, 65 predicted proteins | sample Lox_Sample_35_FD_206713 | JGI IMG/M metagenome (GOLD analysis project Ga0335081, IMG submission 206713) | Soil microbial communities from Loxahatchee National Wildlife Refuge, Florida, United States - Lox_Sample_3.5 | ecosystem: Environmental > Terrestrial > Soil > Wetlands | place: USA...
GGATGTCGGCGAGAGGGGCGATCACCGAGAAATTTGGCACCTGGGCTCCTCCGGAAATCGCCACTCCGGTGCCAAAACTCGGCTGATTGAACACATTCGAGCTCTTCAGAAGGGTATCTCTCGCGCTGAAGCTGACGTGAGGACTGAGCCGATACTTCAGGTCAAATATGGCGTTCTGATCAGACTTGTTCAACCCACTCGTGCGCTGGTAAAGAGTGAACCCGGGTGAGTAGCTCCCCATCCAGTGCAGGCGCGGTGTTGTCGTGTCAATTTCGATGGTCGGTGCGACCGAATAGCTGATGTCGCTGATGGGGTGGGAAGAGAGCCCGCCCTGGACGTTGTCGTTGTAGGCCGACGTGAAGACAACTCCGTAACTGAGATAGTTTGTCCGCTCATGGGCCGCGACCGCAGTCGGATAGTTAGCGCCGGTAACGGGAGGCGGCGTCTGCATGGTGTCTTCGGGGTGCCCGTTTGTGGCCGGGGGTTCCGGTCCACGGTTGTCCGCCTGCGACCACAGCGGCAACGCGCTTAGGACCGGCGCAAACAGACAAATGATCAGGGAACGATTCATCTTCTACGGAACCACCACAGTGTCATGCGGCTGAAGCTTGATGTTCTGCTCGGGATTCTTGCCCTGTACGACTTCTTTGTAGTTGAACGGAATTCGCATCCTGGTGCCGTTTGAATTTTCCCGCAAGACATAGATCGACTTTTGCTTGGCGAAATCGCGAAAACCGCCCGCCATCGCAATCGCGTCCAGCACTGTCGGCGAGCTGGTGATGGCATACAGCCCTGGCTTGTTCACCATTCCCAGGATGTTGAACTTCTGACTGTTGGCCTGCTGCACGATAACCGTGACTTCAGGTTCTGCAATGTAGCTCTTGAGTTTGGCAGTGATGTCCTGCTCCAGCTTCATCGGAGTGTTTCCGGCGGCCTGCACTTCCCCGACCAGCGGTAAAGAAATCTTTCCATCCGACCGAACTGGCACGGAACGGGAAATCTCGGCCTCCTTCCACACGTTAATCGAGAGAACGTCGTCTTCGCCGATGATGTAGGTGTCGTCATGCGCCTTGGCCGTAGCGCTGTCAGATTTGTCAGGCGTTGCCTGCGAGCTAGGTGCTGCGGGAGATGTTGTCTGGCCCGTCTGGCCGTACAGCACGCTCGCGATCAGCATCGTGACCACTAGCCCAAGAATGGAACGCCTTAGTGCAGTCCCAAATTTTTCGTCGGAGCGGTTCACCTTATCTCCAGCAAGAGACCTCAATGTCCTTTGTATTCCTTGCCATTGCCATTCGCTCCATGGTACGGCAACCCATGAGCGTAAGCCTGCGGAGCCACCATTCGATACTGTTCGATCTTATATAGCAAGCTCCGATAGCTTACCCGCAGCATTCGGGCGGCAGCTTTCCGATTCCAGCCGGTTTTTTCGAGAGCCGCTGCGATGGCCTTCCTTTCCGCCTCAGATTTAACGCTCTGCAGGAACGACTTCAAGGAGGCGTGGGCCGGGCTGGTTTCGCTGGTTGTCATGAGAACGTCCTCCCCGCCGAGACCGTGGGCATGGCCGTTTCCTCTCTCGCTCGCTGGCAAGAATGCCGTCGATCCGAAGCGGACTTCCTGGTCTCCGGCAACCATGTAGCGTTTCACGAAGCTCTCCAGTTCCTGCAGGTTGCCGGGCCACGTGTGATTCATGCAGGCATCGATCGCTGCTGGGCTGAACTCTGCGGGCGGCAGACCATAGTAGCGGGCAAACTTGTGCATGGTGTAGTGCAGAAGCATCTTGATTTCTTCCCGGCGCTTACGCAACGGCGGGACATGAATCGTGAACGCGCTCAGACGATAATAAAGATCTTCGCGCAGCTTCTTCTCTTCGATCGCCTGCTCAATCTTGATTCCACTGGAAGCCAGAATGCGAACCTCGACTGGGACCGCCTTCTCTTTGTCGGATCGCAGGAAATGTCTGTCTTGCAAGACCTGCAGCAGGCGTGCCTGTGTGTTCAAAGGCATCTCGGTAATTTCTTCCAGTAAAATCGTGCCCTTTTCAGCGAGAAGGAGCTTCCCGGGCATGGTCTGTTTTACGCCGTTGCCGGAGTTGGATTTGCCGAAGAGCTCGGATTCCAATAGTTCGCCGGGAACCGCCGCGCAATTTACGCGGAGAAATGGGAATCCAGAGCGTATGGAGAGTTTGTGAACCAGCCGCGCGACGGTCCGCTTGCCGCTGCCGGGTTCGCCGAGAATGAGCACCGGGACATCGGCCTGTGCGAGCAACTCTGCCTGGGCGCGCAGCTTCTGCATCACGGGGCTGGCACTCAGGAAAAACTCGTCCTCGCCCACCGATTCAACCTCATCGCTCGCGATTTCGACTTCGTTCATTCCGGCTGGACCGGCAAGATGCCGACGGATTGCCACTTCCAGTTGGTCTTCGTCGAATGGACGCACAAACACCTCCTCCGCACCCAGACGAATCGCTTCTTTCTTTTGTGCCAGGTCCTCTGGATAACAGGTCACCAGAATGGGAAGTTCCGGACGGAGACGTCGCAGCCAGCGCAAAATGTGGAGACTGTCCTTTTCGCCACGCGGCAAATCCAGCAGCAGAAGATTTGGAGCCGCTTCTGACTGAACGCGCTCCATAGCCTCCCACCCGCTCAGGGCGGTCTCCACCTGCCATGCATTGGATTCTCCCAGCGAAGAGAGCGGATGGAGCAGCGAATCTTCTCGGCTTATGACCAGCAGATGTGCGGTTTCGACTGTCGTATTAGCCACAGGGTTGGTGGCTCCTTGGACTTGGGAGAATTTTACGAATCCAGCTGATGAAACCTGGGGAATAGCGAAGGACGGCTACAGCCTAGACGGGTTCGACTTCGTAACCTTGAACACGAACGGCAAGAGATCTTTGAATCGCATCGATGGAAATGACCAGGGTGCTGTCGCCATTGCGGGAAACCAGAACGCCTTCCAGCCCATCCAGCGCTCCGCTGCGCACGCGCACACGCTGGCCGATCTTAAGGAATGGATGAGACGAGCAGGGCAGACCGGTCTCGATCAGCGAGCGCACGGCTTCAATCTGTTCTTCCGGAATCGGCGTTCCTTCTCCTCCCGGACCGACGAAACTGAACACGCCATCCACGCACAGGACTCTGAGCCGATCAACCTTCGTGGGCGCCAGCTTGGCGAAAAGGTAGCAGCCGAAAACCGCAACTTGCACCTTCTTCTTGCGATCGCTCCAGCGGTGGATCTCGGTGACCATCGGCAGGAAGGTCTCGACACCACGCTCCACGAGCCGCTGCTCAACTACTTTTTCGTGGCGAGCCTTGGTGTGCAAAGCGTACCAGTGTTCAACCTGAGGCGCTGGTTGCAACCTCGCTGTGTCACTGATTTGCAACATTTCGACTGCTGCAGCCATAGCTTCGCCCTCTGAGTCACACCCTCTGGGTTGACCCTAAGAAAAACAGGGAAATACGACGCTCACTACCAGATCCGGGGGAGATCTACGTCAAGTGGGGGGAAATACAAAACCAATCTAACAACACTGGCCAATCGAGACTATCGCTCGAAAGTGCCATACGCCTGGGGTGCAGCAGGGAGAGGAGAATACAAGGACGCACCCTCGGCGAGAAACAAAGTAAAGCACGATGCATTCTGCTGCAAGTGGTACAGTCCCTCTGCGGAACTATTCTCTATTTGATCGGGTACTGTGTCTTTCATCTGTGGCCAGAATGCACTAGAGACGCTTTTCTTGATGTGCAACTTTGTATCACTCTGGCCGAGGTACCCGAAAGTAATCCGATCCTCCAGCAATTCGTCTCTGTTGTCCTTGCATCGCCTTGACTTTAATACCATTAAGACCGTGACCGGGGATACACCATGTTTCTGAAGATCCAAAATGCAAGTTCTGCGTTTCGAGCGTCGGATGGGCAAATCTGCAATTCATTGCACTTATATGCAAACTTCTTCCTAGATGGCTTGTTTTGCCATCCCTCTTGCGTTACACTAACGGCGTTGTTGAGCGCAAGGTCTTGGGTAAGTCTTGCCTGAGATAGAACATCTTCCTCCCCTTTTCTCCCCCGTAGAAGTCTTGCTGACATTTGTGTATCCGGTCGCAGAGATCTAGACCGCTCAGAGCCGCAACGCAAATTTGAAATCGAGAGCATGAATGGATTCTCCCGGGTCATCCAATAGAGTTTCTGTTCTGGTCGCCGGCAACTCGCGCATCCAAACGCAATTATTGTCGGACGCGCTGCAGCGCGATCCTGCGCTCGATGTTGTCAGTTGGGATTGGCAACCGACTAGCCTTATTCCAACTGTGCTCAGCCATCGTATCGACGTTCTTGCCATCAGCTTCACATTCAATGGTCGTTCCGCGGAGGGCCTGGACGTCGTACGTGAACTGCGTGCCGTTCGCCCTGAGACCAAATCTGTCGTTCTGCTCGAAGCGCAACAAGATGACGCCGTAATCGGTGCTTTCCGCGCGGGAGCAAAAGGCATCTTCGGTCGTGAGAGCTCGGTCGATCTTTTTTGCAAGTGCATGCACTCTGTGCATAACGGTGACATTTGGATTGATGGGCGCGGCATGGCGCTCGTTGTGGAAGCACTCGCGGCTGCTCCCAGAGTGCAGGCGGTAAACGCGGATGGCCTGAACCTCCTCTCAAAACGCGAACAGGAAGTCGTGCAGTGTCTCGTACAAGGAATGACCAATCGGGAAATCGCCGATCGCATTGGACTCAGCCAACACACGGTTAAGAATTACCTGTTTCGCATCTTCGACAAGCTCGGCGTTTCGAGCCGGGTGGAACTGTTGTTCATGGCGCTCAGCCAGAACAATGGGGCGGGACTGGAAGCCACCCAGGCAACGAGCACTCCCGCAGGCGATTTTTCTTCTCTGCACAAAGCAGCGGAGAAAGGATCGCCCTCCGCGCAACTGGCACTCGCGCAGGCTTATCTGGGACGCCGGGCTCAGCCCGACGATTTTGTCCGGGCCTACATGTGGTATTTGATCGCGTCGGAACGCACCTCGCAGGCGAGAGCGCTGGTGACAAGAATGCTAACTCCGAAACAGATTGAGGAGGCGCAACAACGAGCCACCGAGTGGCTGGCGCGAGCGAAACAAAGTCCAGATTCTGCGAGCGTTTCTGCCAGCAACGACGTCACTCGCATTCGGCCAGGCAAAATGGCTGAGACGACGAAGTAGGCCCGCTTCCACTTCTACGAACGAAGCTAGCAAGCAACCGAGAAACGATCCGTCATCTCGCTGATGGGTCGCTTGCATTCCACAGCAATTGCGAAAGTCGCATCTGGGGATGACGACTCCACCCGCACAACTCTACCCTCAGCCGCTAACGAAATCGCGCGGCCCGAAAGAGAACGCAGATCCATTTTCAGAGTGATCGAAGTCCGCACGGGGATCGGGTCGACAGTTTCGAGAAGCAGCCCGCCGACGCTGACGTTTCTGCTAATCGTTTCGATTTTCTGCAGCACTCCTTCTCTCGAGAAGGTCACTCGCACCGGCACGCGCAGGGCAAAGCGGCGATGTCTCCGTTGTTTCGCATAAAGCTGCGCGATGTTCGTGCTGCCGTGCACGCGCACATCGTACGTCCGCTGTTTCTTCGCGCAATAGGTCGCACAAGGACATAGCCAAATGGACATCCTCATCAAACCAATTGGATTAAGCCATCTGAGTTAATTGGACAGACCAAAATGGGAATCAGGTAGAGCGTGCCGCAAGCGATGTCGCCAACTTCGCTGACCTACAAACACTTACGATGCAGGTGCGAGATTTACATTTCGTCATTGATGCATTGATCTCGACGGAACTTTTGGCATCGGCCTAGTGGCGGTGTACTTCGGATATCTGTCGCGAACGACTCGCGCGATTTGAAACTGGCGGGGATGAACCACTCCCCCGAAAGACCGGTTCTTCACGTAAGAATCCGTCTCCAGCAATCCTGGAAAGCAGCCGTCGCGCTGCTCATCTTCGTCAATCTGGCCGTTCTCTTGGGCTGCCAAGGTGTAAGCGCGGGCCCATCTTCACAGCAAGAATCCGGCATTTTATCTGTGTTGAATTCGACGCTCGCATTTGGCAGTGTCCAGGCCGGCACCAACAAGACTTTGTCGGCCACAGTCACGAATCTTGGCTCGACGTCGGTGACGATCAGCAGCGTCTCAATTTCTTCACAATATTTTTCGCTGGTCTCGCCCAGCCTTCCTGTAACGGTAGCCGCGGGCCAGAGCGTGCCTGTTGGCATTCAGTTCAGCCCCAATGCGGCCGGCACATTTAATGCGAACGTCTCGGTCACCAGTAACGCCTCGCCTTCGACAGTGACATTCGCACTTTCGGGAACTGGCGTCTCCGCAGCGCAGCTGTCGCTCAATCCATCGAATGTAAGTTTCGGAAACGTGACGACGGGGACTACTCAGTCTTCCACTGTGACGCTCACCAATACCGGTGGGACAAGCGTCAATGTTTCGCAAGCCAGTGTCAGCGGAACAGGATTTACTCTGAGCGGAATCACTACACCCCTCACGTTGAACCCGTCGCAGAGTACTACTTTCATCGTGAGTTTCGCGCCGCAGTCGGTGGCCAATTTCGCCGGAATCGTAACCATCACTTCGGACGGGTCGAATCCCACATTGACGATGGCAGTTTCGGGAACCGGCGCGACTCCCGGCGTTCTGGGAGATAGCTCCAGCAGCATCAGTTTCGGAAACGTCACCGTGGGCGGAGATCCTTCCATCAGCGAAACGCTGACCAATACGGGCGGGACAAGTGTAACGATCTCCCAAGTCTCCTCGAGTAGAACTGAATTCAAAATCAGCGGGATCACCACACCCCTCACGCTGACAGCCGGTCAAAGCACTTCCTTAAGCGTCAGCTTCGATCCGACAGCGAGTGGTGCAGTTAGCGGCACCCTCTCTGTCACGTCGAATGCTTCGAATCCAAGCCTTAGCATTCCATTATCTGGAACCGGCGTTTCGGCCGGTCAACTAACGCTGAACCCGACGAGCGAATCGTTCGGCAGCCTTGCCGTCGGCGCTACCCAGTCCGCCAGCGTCACCCTGACGAACAACGGCGGCACAGCTGTCTCTATCTCGCAAGCCGCGGTCAGTGGAACAGGATTCACTTTGAGCGGCATCACGACTCCCCTCACGCTGAATCCATCGCAGAGCACGACGTTTAACGTTGGCTTTGCGCCGCAAACAGCGGGAAACGCGACCGGAACGGTAACGATTTCCTCGAACGCGTCGAATCCCTCGCTCACGTTGCCGCTTTCGGGCACGGGCGTCGCACCCGGCGCATTGACCGCGTCTCCAACCAGCTTGAGCTTCGGTAGTCTGCTTGTGGGCAGCAATTCGTCCCTGGCGGACACGCTGACGAACACCGGCACGACTTCGATCACGATTTCTCAGGTTTCGGTTAGCGGAACTGGGTTCACGGTCAGCGGAATTACAACTCCGGTGACGCTGTCGGCGGGGCAAACCGCTTCACTCTCCGTTAACTTCGCACCGGGCAGCGCAGGAACTGCCAGCGGCAGTGTCACTGTGACCTCGAACGCTTCGAATCCTTCGCTGACTATTCCACTGTCGGGGGCTGGCGTCACCGCTGGCGCGCTCTCGCTCAACCCGACGAGCGAAGCATTCGGCAGCGTGACAGACGGCACCACGAAGTCCGCGACCGTTACGCTCACAAACGTGGGTGGCACGGCGGTCAGCGTCTCCCAAGCAAGCATCACCGGAACCGGATTCCAGCTCAGTGGTATTACCACTCCGTTGACATTGAATCCGACACAGAGCACGACATTCAGCGTGACATTCGCGCCTCAGACCGCAGGCAGCGCCAGCGGCACAGTCACGATCAATTCGAACGCGTCGAATCCGACGCTGACGATGTCGCTTACGGGAACCGGCGTCACCCCGGGCACTCTGTCGCTGAATCCTTCGAGCGAAGCCTTTGGCAGCGTGGTAACCGGTTCGACACAACCGGCGAGCGTGACATTGACCAACACCGGCGGAACGGCCGTCACCGTTTCGCAAGCGAGCGTGAGTGGAACCGGCTTCACATTGAGCGGGATCACGACGCCTCTGACACTGAATCCGTCTCAGAGCACGACATTCACCGTGACGTTCGCACCTCAGGCTGCGGGCAGCGCCAGTGGCACCGTAACCATCACATCGAATGCGTCGAATCCTTCCCTCACGCTGCCGCTCTCGGGAACTGGTGTATCGCCTGGCGCGTTGACCGCGTCTCCGACCAGCCTGAGCTTCGGCAACGTGGTCGTCGCCGCCAATTCCACTCTGACGGACACTCTGACCAACACTGGCACGACCTCGATCACGATTTCTCAAGTTTCTGCCAGCGGAACCGGGTTCACGGTCAGCGGCATCACAACTCCGGTCACGTTGTCGGCCGGGCAGACAGCTTCGCTGTCGGTCAAATTCGCTCCCACCAGCGCAGGCAGCGTGAGCGGCACGGTTACTGTGACTTCGACCGCTTCGAATCCGTCCCTGGATATCCCTTTGTCGGGAACCGGCGTTACTCCCGGAGCGCTTTCGCTCAGTCCGACCAGTGAAGCCTTTGGCAACGTGACAACGGGCACTACCCAATCCGCGACCGTCACTCTGACCAACACTGGCGGCACCGCGGTCAGCGTGTCGCAAGCAAGCATCACCGGAACCGGATTCACATTGAGCGGGATCGCGACTCCCCTGACGTTGAATCCATCCCAGAACACGACCTTCACCGTGACATTTGCGCCGCAGGCGACCGGTAGCGCCAGCGGAACGGTCACGATCAATTCGAATGCGTCGAATCCGACGCTGACGATGTCACTCTCCGGCACCGGCGTTACTCCTGGCACGCTATCGCTGAATCCAACGAGCGAAGGCTTTGGCAATGTGACAACGGGCACGACGCAGTCGGCGACAGTGACTCTCACCAACACTGGCGGTACGGCGGTCAGCATTTCGCAAGCAAGCATCACCGGAACCGGATTCCAGCTCAGCGGCATTGCGACGCCACTGACACTGAATCCATCCCAGAACACGACCTTCACCGTGACATTTGCGCCGCAAGCGACCGGTAGCGCCAGCGCAACGGTCACGATCAATTCGAATGCGTCGAATCCGACGCTGACGATGTCACTCACAGGAACGGGCGTTGCACCTGGCACGCTTTCGCTCAATCCGTCCAGCGAAGCTTTTGGCAGCGTGACCGACGGCACAACAAAGTCGGCGACGGTAACGCTCACCAATACCGGCGGTACGGCTGTCAGCATCTCTCAGGCGAGCATCAGCGGAACAGGATTCCAACTAAGCGGCATCACGACACCTCTGACGCTGAATCCATCCCAGAACACCACCTTCACGGTGACGTTCGCACCTCAAGCTGCGGACAGTGCCAGCGGCACTGTGACCATCACCTCGAATGCGTCGAATCCGACGCTGACGATGTCGCTCTCCGGCACGGGCGTTGCTCCTGGCACACTTTCCCTGAGTCCATCCAGCGAAGCGTTTGGCAACGTTGATGTTGGTTCGACCGCCTCGGTGAGCGTGACTCTGACCAACACTGGCGGCACAGCCGTCAACGTATCGCAAGCGAGCATCAGCGGAACCGGATTCCAACTCAGCGGCATCACCACGCCGCTTACACTGAACCCGGCGCAGAACACGTCATTTACGGTTTCCTTCGCGCCAACCGCCGGCGGAAGCGCGAGTGGAACTGTAACCATTACCTCGAACGCATCGAATCCGACTCTGACGATGTCCTTGTCAGGAACGGGCCTGGCGCCAGGCGCTTTGACGGCGACACCCACAAGCTTGAGCTTCGGCAGCATAGTGATTGGAAACAATTCCTCGTTAGCAGATACGCTGACGAATACCGGCGCTACGCCGATCACCATTTCTCAGGTGTCGGCCAGCGGGGCCGCATTCACGCTAAGCGGAATTTCGACGCCGCTCACTTTGCCGGCGGGACAAACCACGACTCTTTCCGTCACCTTCACTCCGACGGCGACGGGAAGCGCGAGCGGTTCGGTAACCATCACGTCAAACGCTTCGAATCCATCGCTGACCATTCCGTTGTCCGGAACTGGCACTGCGGCTCCGGGAACACTTAGCGTCAGCCCGACGACGCTCAACCTTGGCAGCGTGGTGGTCGGGACCAGCGGCACTGGCTCGGGAACACTCACCGCGAGCGGTGCGAGTGTGACGGTTTCAGCCGCAAGTTCAAACAACTCGCAATTCGTAATCAGCGGACTCACTCTGCCGATCACGATCCCGGCCGGACAGAGCACGCCGTTCACGGTCACCTTCAGCCCAACAGCTGCGACCACGGTGAATGCGACGCTCACTTTCACGAGCAACGCGCAGCCCTCCACCACGACCGAAGCTGTGACCGGCACTGGCACTCCGGCTCCCGTCCACTCAGTGAATTTGTCCTGGACGGCCAGCACTTCATCGAACATCGCGGGCTACAACATTTATCGAGCGGTGTACACGACCTCGTGCGGAGGTTTTGCGCAGATCAATTCCTTGCTGAACACCGGGACGCTCTACACCGATTCGAATGTGGTGGACGGCACCAATTATTGTTATGCGACCACGGCAGTGAATACGAGCAGCGAGGAGAGCGGGTATTCGAACATCGTGTCCAATGTGCAAATCCCGGCTCCATAAACCTTGATATTGCTGATAACACAAGACTTAATGCTGAGTTATTGATTGCACATTTCTTGCAAAAATGATGCGTTTCCTGCAGCGTAAACTTTCATGCTTGGCCGAACGGTCTTGAAACCGATGTACTTCGGATATCTGTCGCATTTGGGTCCCAGGGCTGAAACTGTTGCCGATGCACTATTCCCCCGAAAGTCGCAACAGGGTCCTTCGAGCAAGAACCCTTGCTAAGCAATCGTGGGCAGCCGCTGCGCTGCTCGTTGTCGCAAGTCTAGCAATTCTGGCCGGATGCCAGGGTGTGAGCGCTGGTCCTTCTGGCCAGCAAGACGGCATCTTATCTGTGCTGAATTCGACGCTCGCCTTCGGCAGCGTGCAGGCCGGCACCACCAAGACCCTCTCGGCGACGGTCACGAATCTGGGAACCACTTCCGTTACGGTCAGCAGCGTTTCATTCTCCACGCAATATTTCTCGTTAGTGTCACCTAGTCTTCCGGTAACGGTTGGCGCAGGACAGAGCGTCCCTGTCAGCGTTCAATTCAAGCCGAATGCGGCAGGAAGCTTCAACGCGACCGTTACGATTACCAGTGATGCCTCGCCAACGAGCACAACTTTTGCGGTTTCCGGAACGGGTACTGCGGCAGATGGGCAGCTCGCGCTGAACCCGGCAAGCGAGGCCTTCGGAAATGTGGATACGGGCTCGACTGCATCGGTGACCGTAACTCTGACCAACAGTGGCGGCACTGCGGTCAACGTTTCTCAGACCAGCATCAGCGGGACCGGATTCAAGCTCAGTGGAATCACGACGCCGCTGACCCTGAATCCGTCGCAGAACACGACATTTACGGTTTCTTTCGCGCCGACGACCGGCGGCAGTGCCACCGGGACGGTCACGATCACTTCCGACGCTTCAAACTCGACATTGACGATGCCGCTCACCGGAACTGGTGTAGCGCCAGGCGCACTGACTGCCACCCCGACCAGCCTTAGCTTTGGAAGCGTCGTGGTCGGCAACAATTCGTCGTTAACCGACAAGCTGACCAATACGGGCGCGACTTCGATCACGATTTCTCAAGTTTCAGCCAGCGGCACTGGATTCAGCGTCAGCGGCATCACGACCCCGATGACGCTATCCGCAGGACAATCCACTAACGTCTCGGTCAACTTCGCGCCAACTGCGACCGGGTCTGCAACTGGCAGCGTGACGGTCACTTCGACCGCTTCGAATCCGACGTTGACCATTTCATTATCTGGCACGGGCACTGCGACGCCCGGAACCCTCACGGCCAGCCCGGCAACGCTCAACCTGGGCAGCGTGCAGGTTGGAAATAGCGGCACCGGATCGGGATCCCTGACCGCGAGTGGCGCGAGTGTGACGGTTACGGCCGCCAGTTCCAACAACTCCCAATTCGTAATCAGCGGACTCTCTCTGCCGCTTACAATTCCGGCTGGACAGAGCACGCCCTACACCGTTACGTTCAGCCCAACCGCCGCGGCCACGGTGAATGCGACGCTGACCTTTACCAGCAACGCACAACCTACGACAACGACGGAAGCCCTGACCGGCACTGGCACTCCGGCTCCAGTTCACTCAGTGAATTTGTCGTGGAACGCCAGCACTTCGCAGAACATCTCTGGTTACAACATCTATCGTGCCGTCTACACGACTACCTGCGGATCATTCGGAAAGATCAATGCCTTGTTAAACACGGGAACGCTCTACACCGATTCGAATGTGGCGAACGGCACGTCCTACTGCTATGCCGCAACCGCCGTTAACACGAGCAGCCAGGAAAGCGGCTACTCCAATATCATTTCCAACCTCCAGATTCCCTGATTGACGAAGATCTCGATCCTCCAGGGTTAAGGCCGGGTTGCTTAACAACCCGGCCTTATTCAATTTGACGAGAAAGCATGCTGCTCTCCGACGATCCCCGGATTTTCCTTTGGATGCGCTTGTAGGTATCACTGTTCCGGCAGCGCCCACGCGAACAGCACTCCGCCGCTGCTGGTGAGCAAGTACTGGCGGCCATCCAGTTCGTAGGTGGTCGGAGAGCTCACGATTTGCGAACCGGAGCCGGCATGCCATAGCGTCTTCCCGGTGCTCGAGTCCAGAGCGAGAAAATTTCCCGCGGCATCACCGGTGAAAGTGAGACCGGAGTCCGTAGTCAGCACGCCGGCGCCTGATCCATGCTCTCCGGCTTCATGCGTCCAACGGATCTTGCCGGTCTGATAATCGATCGCCTCGATCAACCCCTTGCCCCAGACGGTGTAATCCGCACCCGCCCAGCCGTAAACGCCGTCAGCCGGTTTTGCGAAGTAAATACTCCAGCTCGGATGCGCATCGACAATGAACAATCCGTTCTTCGTGTCGAAACTGGGTGAACGATAGTTCGTCATGCCGCCTTCGTCGGGTGCGATGAGACGGCCATCAGGCGCGGGTTCTTTCTTGGGATTCGGAATCGGACGTCCCTGCGAATCAATTCCCAACGTCCAGTTCACCGGGCCGTAGGGAACGGTCAGCAGGCTCTTCCCATTAGTGCGATCGAGCACGAAGAAATAGCCGTTGCGCGAAGACTGCATCAGCATCTTTTTCGGCTGGCCGTGAAAGTCGCCATCGACAAGCACCGGAGTTTCCACCGCGTCCCAGTCGTGCGTATCGTGCGGCGAAACCTGAAAGGCCCACACCAACTTGCCCGTGTCGGGATTGAGCGCAACGATCGAGCAAGTGTAGGGATCGTCCCCGGGTCGCGTCGACCCATTCAGCACGGGTGTGGGATTGCCCGTTCCCCAATAAATCAAATTCAGCTCGGGATCGTATGTGCCGGGCATCCACGTCATGCCGCCTGTGGTTTGCCCGGGCGTTCCGACCGGAGGCGTGGAGTTCCATTGCCACTGGGTCTCGCCTGTTTCCGGGTCGATGGAACGAATATAGCCACTCAGATTATCGAAGTCTCCAGAGACTCCCACCAGAATGTGATTGCCGACCACGAGCGGCGCCATGCTGGTCCAATAGCCCTTGCTCACATCGGCGATCGTCACTTTCCAGCGGAAGCTGGCGTCTTTTGCGTTGAGCGAAACCAGATGTGCATCGGGCGTCAGAAAGTAAAGATAATTCTTGTACATTCCTACGCCGCGATGACCGATGTGCTCGCCTTCACTCGGCGGATACGAGTAATGCCAGATCCTGTGTCCCGAGCGTGCATCAATCGCCCAAATATTTTCCGGCACCGTGAAGTAGATAATGCCGTCGACCAGCAGCGGGGACGACTTGATCTCTGCCGTCTGATCCGTCTGGAAGGCCCAGGCGAGAGTCAGGTTCTTCACGTTTCCCGGCGTGATCTGCGTGAGCGCGCTATGCCGCCTCCCGGAATAGTCGCCGTGATATCCCGGCCAGCTGTTCGCAGGCGGATGCAGGAGCACACTCTCCGTTGCACCCTGCTGAGCCAGTAATGCACCAGAGAGGGTGAATGCTGTCAGCGCGCTGAGTGTAAGAAAGATTGCAGTTTTGAGTGAGTGCATGGAAATGAAAGTCAGCTATTTCAGAGTTTGCAGGTACGCCATCAGATTGTGGACGTCGTCGTCCGTGTACTTACTGAACAGTTCGACATGAGCATTCACCCGCCCATCGACCTTGTACTGCACGTCGCGCGTCCGCCAGGAGTGATAGTAGCCGTTTGCATCGGTGAGGCCGACGGTGAACTCATCCAGATAGTCCAGCGTACCCGTGATGCTTTCACCCGAACGCGGCCTCACCGTGACTGGCGGCTTGAAATGGCGCGGATAAAGCATCTGCTCTTCGAGTTGCAGGCCTTGCAATCGAGTGGCGATTCCAGCGAGATCGCCCGATGGCGAATGGCAATTGGCACAGCCTCCCGCTCCGTTGAAATATTTCTGCCCCGCTTCCACATTGCCGGTCTGAAGGTCTGATGGATCGACTCCTCTGCGCCCGCCTGCGCCTTTGCGTCCGTTGGCGGCTGCGCTCGCAGCCTTCGCGTGGATGAATGCAGCCAGCGCGGCAATCTGATCCGGCGAGCGATCGAATGGCGGCATGCCTTTATCTGGACGCCCATTGCGCACGACATCGCCGATCTTGTCTCCGTTGATGTCGGCTGCAACCAGTTTTGATCTGGTTAGGTCCGGGCCGCTCTCGCCTCCTGTAGCATCACGCCCATGGCAGAACGAGCAATCCTTCCGGAATAGGTCGCGGCCTTTTTCGACGAGTGCCTGATCCTGTGTAGAAGCCGGTCTTTGGTCGGACTGAGGGGGCGTATTCGCCTGTGCTGACAAATACGAAGCAGTCAGCAGAACGCAAAGAAATATTCCTGATCGAGAAAAGATCATAGAGAATTAGTGCTCAGACCCCTGTGGCCTCGGATGCGACGCCGTACTTCCCTCGGTCATGCCCAGCACCCACCTGATCGCCTCGAAATACATCTTGCGGATGTCGGGATCGCTCCACGACTCTTGCGTGTGACCGAGCGTGGAATAAAAGACGCGTCCTTTGCCATGCATCTTCGCCCACGCCACGGCGAAGTCGTGATCCCTGCGGTGAATGCGCGGATTGTTTTCATAATTCAGCTTCGCCGGATCGAGACTAAGCAGCACGTTGACCTTCTCACGCGACCATTCTTTCGGCTGATAGATTTCGTCCCACTTCACGAACGCCTTGGGAAAATGCCGCACTGCGGGAAAGTTCGGGTCTTCGTTAATGATGGGAGCATTGAACGTCATCCACGGATGCTGATCGAACCAACCGCCAATCATTTCGCCGTACTCCGGCCATTTGTAGTTCGTGTCGAGCGCCGCGTGGATCCCAACGAATCCTTTCCCGTCGTCCTTGATGAACGACATCATGTCTTGCCTCTGGCTGTCGTCGAGATCGAGTTCACCCGTGGTACTGACGAAGACTAGGGCATCGAAGTAATCAAGATTTTTTGTGTTTCGTCCACCGAGATTCTTCTTCGTGATCAATTCTGTATCGGTGCGCAGAATCGCCTCCCACAGGCCGGATTCTCGTCCCATGTTGTAGATCGCCACCATGCCGTCGGTGACCGAATCGTGCTCCCAGCCCCTGGTTTGGCCGATCACCAGAATGTGCTTGAGGTAGATCTTCTTCTCGTGCGGCGGCGGTGGCGTGGAGGGATCCAAGCCGGGTGGATTCTGCGCCTGCATCAGCGCTGACAACAAAGAGAGCACAAACACGACGGCAATGCGAGATGGGCGCAAGCGGCCTCCTCTTTACATTTGTCATCCTGAGCAAGCCGATTTTGCGGGGCGAAGGACCTGGGCGAGCCGCGCGAAGGGGCGCGTTGTTTGCGCCGCCGAAATCGCGCGTCCGGCTCGCATCCTTATAAACTGCACCGTGCCATCCGTACCTAGCGTAAGGTCGTCCCCACTGAGTTTCTAATCGGCCTTCCCCACAAACGTCGCACGTAAAGGTAACATACGGCGGCTGGGATAGAATGGTGCACTTCGCTCTCAGGAGATCCCGAAACTATGCGTGTCGGAGTCTTTACTCCACTTCTATCGCAACATCCGCTCGCTGACGTTCTCAAGAAACTTGCCACGCTCCAGATCACAACGGTCGAACTGGCCACGGGCAACTATGTAGGGGACGCCCACTGCAAGCTCTCAATGCTCGAGAATGGCTCGGCGCTTTCGGATTTCAAGAAGCTCATTGCGGATCACAACGTCAGCATCAGCGCGTTGAGTTGCCACGGGAATGCTCTGCACCCTGATAAAGCGATCGCGCAGCAACATCGTGAAGTAAGCCGCAAGACGATTCTGCTGGCAGAAAAGCTGGGCGTATCGACGATGGTCGATTTCTCGGGGTGTCCCGGCGATTCGCCGAATGCCGCAGCGCCGAATTGGATCACCTGCCCGTGGCCGCCGGACTTCCGCAAAGTTCTGGAGTGGCAGTGGGAGCAGGTCGTCATTCCCTACTGGACCGAGCACGCCAAATTCGCGGCTGATCACGGAGTGAGGATCGCGGTCGAGATGCATCCCGGATTCGTCGTCTACAACCCGGAGACGATGCTCCGCCTGCGCTCGATTGCGGGCAAGAACGTTGGCTGCAACTTTGATCCCAGCCATCTGTTCTGGCAGAGGATCGATCCGATTGGCGCGATTCGCGTGCTGGGCGACGCCATCTTCCATGTTCACGCAAAGGATACCCAGCTTTATTCCGAAAACCTGCAGCGCAGCGGCGTGCTCGACACCAAGCCATACACCGACGAGCGCAACCGCGCCTGGATTTTCCGCACTTGTGGCTATGGACACGGCTCCGAGTGGTGGAGCGAGTTCATTTCAACACTGAGAATGTTCGGCTACGATTCGGTGATTTCGATCGAACATGAAGACAGCCTGCTTTCGCCCGCCGAGGGATTGAGCAAGGCGGCAAATTTCCTGAACAGTATCGTGATCCGCGAACAACCTACGGCCGCGTGGTGGTCCTGAACCAAAACTATGAAACCGATCAGAACAGCAATTGTCGGAACCGGCTTTATGGGCCGAGTGCATCTGGAGGCCACGCGGCGGGTCGAGTCCGTCGAAGCCGCGGCCATTTTCGGACGGAATCTGGAGACGGCGCGCAAGCTGGCTGCGGGATTCGGCGTTGCCACGGCCACGACCGACTACCACGAGTTGATTCGCGACAAGTCGATCGATGCGGTCGATATCTGCACTCCCAATGCGCAGCATTTTTCCATGGCAAAAGAGGCCCTGCTCGCGGGCAAGCACGTCCTTTGCGAGAAGCCGCTGACCACTACGGCAGAAGAAGCAGAAGAACTGGTCTCGCTTGCCTCCAAGCAAGGCCTGCGCAATTGCGTTTGCCACAACCTGCGCTATTACCCGATGGTGCAGCAGATGCGCCGCATGCGCGAGGCCGGAGACCTGGGCGAAATCCTCGTCGTGCAGGGAACGTACTCGCAGGACTGGCTGCTCTACGATACCGATTGGAACTGGCGGGTGGACTCGAAAGCCGCGGGCGCGTCACGCTGCATGGGCGATATCGGCTCGCACTTCTTTGACATGGCGGAGCACGTCACTGGATTGCGCGTGACTTCCCTCTGTGCAGACCTTCAGACCTTTCACCGCACGCGCAAGCAGCCGAAGCATTCGGTCGAGACCTTTGCCAATAAGATGCTGCGCGCAGAAGACTACATCGATACGCCGGTCGATACCGAAGACTTCGGCGCAGTCATCTTCCGTATGGGCGACCGCACGCGTGGCGCGATGACCGCCAGCCAGGTCTCGGCCGGACGCAAAAACGGTTTCAGCCTCGAGGTGTATGGCACGAAGTCATCGGTCTCATGGAACCAGGAACGTCCCGACGAACTCTGGCAGGGAAATCGCGATACAGGCAATGCCATATATATAAAGGATCCTTCCCTGCTGAAGCCCGGTGCGCGCAGCTACGCCGACCTTCCCGGCGGCCACAGCGAAGGCTACGACGACACTTTCAAGCAAGTCTTCCGGCGCTTTTACGCTTCGATCGCGAGCGGTGGGGAGGCGGAATACCCGCAATTTGTTGACGGCCTGCGGCAGATGAACATTCTCGAATCAGTACTGGAGAGCAACCGCAAGCGCGGATGGGTCGATGTACCAGGCCTAAACTCTTAGGCCGAAACTACCCCACTCTCGCCCAACGGCAGTCGAGTTTAGAATGGAGCACCCCAGTCTCAGCGTCCTCCGCGGCAGTTCTCCGCGATCTTTGCGGTTGGAAGGAGCGAGCACCTGGGCTCACCGAATTCACGATGTGTAACCGCAAAGAGCGCAGAAAAAGGCCGCAGAGGTCGCGAAGAAAACCATAACACTCGAATTCCGGGGACTGTCCGGCAATGGACACTCGATTCTCGTGCTGAACATCCATCGTCCTCGCCACACAAAACATTCCGCTCGTATCACACTGAGCTGAAAGTATTTCCCTGGCAACTCGATTGGCCCCCCGCTTGCCATATTCTTTCCGGAATGGATATCGCTCGCCCCGAATTTAAAGAACGCAAACGCCGCCGCCAAATTGCCGTGGCGGCAGTCATCGTCGTAGTGGTCGCAACAGTATCGGTCATCGTTTACCGGTTAAAGCCGGCCGCACCCACAGTCGAGCGCGGCACCGTGTGGGTCGATTCCGTGAAACGCGGTTCCATGCTGCGCCAGGTGCGCGGCATCGGATTGCTCTTGCCCTCACAGGAATCCGTGCTGCAGATCCCCGCCGAAACCGAAGCGACTGTCGTACGCATTCGTATGTTGCCCGGCTCACCTGTCAAGCCGGACACCGTCCTTATGGAGATGAGCAATCCGCAGGTGGAGCAGGCTGCGGTCGACGCACATCTGCAATGGAAGGCGGCAGAGGCGGAGTACCAAAGCCAGCACATGAAGCTGGAAAGCGACTTCATGACCCAGAAAGCCGGGGCAGCCACGGTCAAGGCCGACTACACGCAGGCGCAGTTGCAATACAACACAGACAAGGCTCTGTACGAGCTCGGTGTGATCTCTGGCCTGGCTTATAACAACTCAAAAGGCAAAGCCGACGAACTCACCGCGCGCAACAGCCTCGCCGAGCAAAGCCTGGTCAGCAGTCAGAAAGCCATCGACTCCCAGCTCGCCGAATTGCAGACGAAAGTCGACCAGATGCGAGTCCTGGCCGACCTGAAACAAAAACAGCTCGATGCTCTGAAAGTTCGCGCCCAAATCGACGGAATTCTCGTCGAAATGCCGCTGCACGTCGGCGAACATGTTTCGCCCGGAACCATGCTCGCAAAGGTCGTTGAACCAAATCATCTGATGGCCGAACTGAAAGTGGCCGAAACCCAGGCGCGTGACGTGCAGAACGGCGAGCCAGTCTCAGTCGACACGCACAATGGGCTTATTTCCGGTACCGTGGAACGCGTCGATCCCGCGGTGCAAAACGGAACCGTGACCGTCGACGTCAAACTGATAGGCGAGTTGCCCAAGGGCGCGCAGCCGAATCTCAGCGTGGATGGAACCATCGACCTGGAGCGTCTCAACAACGTGCTTTACGTGGGACGTCCGGCCTTTGGGCAGGAAAACAGCACGATCAGCCTCTTCAAGCTCGACCGTCCCGATGGCCCCACCGACGCGGTTCGCGTCCCGGTAAAAGTGGGACGAGCTTCGGTGAACGCCATTCAGGTATTGGACGGTTTGCACGAAGGCGACACGGTTGTGCTTTCCGACATGTCGCGCTGGGACAACACCGATCGCATCCGGCTTCAGGACTGAGAAGTTTACAAGTCACACAATCGAGGAGAACCACACATGACCGATGCCGCTCAACCGTTGATCCAGATTTCTGACCTCACCAAGGTCTTCTACACCGATGAGATCGAAACACACGCGCTTTCGGGCGTGCACCTGGCGGTGAACCGCGGAGAATATGTCGCCATGTCGGGGCCTTCAGGCTGCGGCAAGTCGACGCTGCTTTCGATCATCGGACTCCTCGACACGCCCACTGGCGGCCGCTACCAACTGAACAGCAAGCCGGTGGAGAATCTGGATTTCGCCGAGCGGGCTCGCATCCGCAATCAGGAGATCGGATTCATCTTCCAGAGTTTCAATCTCATCGGAGATCTCACGGTCTACGAAAATGTCGAACTTCCGCTAACCTATCGGCAGCGGATGCCCTCGGCTGAGCGCAAGCAGCGCGTCATGGAAGCACTCGAGCGCGTGGGCATGGCGCATCGCGTGCGGCATTATCCTTCGCAACTTTCCGGAGGTCAGCAGCAGCGCGTGGCGGTGGCGCGTGCGCTCGGAGGCAAGCCTTCCATCCTGCTGGCGGACGAGCCCACTGGAAATCTCGACTCCCGCAACGGCGAAGCCGTGATGGAGCTTTTGGCGGATCTCCATCGTGACGGCGCGACCATCTGCATGGTGACGCACGATCCGCGTTTCGCGAAGCATGCGCAACGCGAAGTTCATCTCTTCGACGGCAAAGTCGTGGCCGAAGAAGAGCTGAAAAAGCTCATGGCGGAAGTGCAGGCATGACGAAGCTGCTACAGGATTTGCGATATGCCTTGCGGACGTTCCGCAACCGTCCCACATTCACCGCGGTTGCGGTGCTGACGATCGCCATCGGTGTGGGATCGAACACCACGATCTTCAGCTGGCTCCGATCGCTGGTCCTGAATCCGTTTCCGGGAGCCGCGCAGCCGGAACGCATCGTGGCGATCGAGAATACCGCTCCCAACGGAGAACCGATCACAACCTCGTATCTCGATTTTCGCGATTTTCGCGACAATCTGAAGCTGCTCCAGAACGTTACCGCGTACCGGGCATACGTATTTTCGATCGGCGATGCGCCCCACACGGAACGGGTCTGGGGAGAAATGGTTTCAGGCGGTGTATTCGACATGTTCGGAATCACTCCCGAGGCTGGCAGATTCTTTTCCGCGGACGAACGCAACGATGCGCAGAATACCCACGCCGTGGTGGTGATCAGTCACAGCTATTGGAAGTCCCATTACCACGGGGACCTTTCTGCTGTGGGCAGCACGATGCGTATCAACCGCACACCGCTGACGATCATCGGCGTCGCGCCCGAGGCGTTTCATGGGGCGCATGCCGGGCTTGACTATGAGTTTTGGGTGCCGCTCACGATGTATGGCCAGGTGACGCATACCGGCGAATGGATGCTGCAGGACCGCAATACCCGCAATTTCATGCTGCTCGCTCGACTCGCACCTGGAACCTCGATCGATCAAGCGCGCGAAGAAGTGCGCGCTCTCGCCAATCGCATGGCAGAGGCCGATGCAGATTCAAACCGGGGCATCGGCGCAGTTGTACTTCCCGTGTGGGAATCGCATTTTGGTACGCAAGCTACGCTCCTGACTCCCGTAACGATCCTGATGGGAGCTGGAGCGGTGGTTCTGCTGATCGTTTGCGCGAACCTCGCTAATCTGCTGCTGGCGCGAGCAACCGCCAGGCGGCAGGAGTTCAGTATTCGATTGGCGCTCGGGGCCAAGCCGGCACGGCTGGTGGCCCAGCTTCTCACTGAAACACTTCTGATGTCGCTTGCAGGCTCCGCCTGCGGCCTCGTGCTGGCGAAGTGGCTGGGAGGCGCTTTGCGCTGGCTGCTGCCCGCGGTCGCGCGACCTGTGATGCTGGCTCCGTCTCTGGATGCTCAGGTCTTTCTATTCACGGCAGCGCTGGCGCTGGTGGTCACGGTTCTGGCCGGGGTGGCGCCGGCCCTGCATTCGGTTCGCGCCAATGTCAACGAGGCTTTGAAGCAGGGAGGCCGCAGCGGTGGCTCCGGCTTGCACGCGCAGCGCTTACGTGGATCGATGGTGATTTCCGAAATCGCTCTGGCTGTCGTGGCTCTCGTTGGCGCAGCCCTGTTTCTGAAGAGTTTCGACAAGTCGCGAGCGATTGATCCGGGATTTTCTCCCGACGGAGTGGTGTTGGCGCAATTCGACTTTTCCACTGCGGGTTACGACGCCCAACAAACCGACACCTTCTGCCGCCGTCTCGCCGAAAAGGTTGAGCAAGAGCCCGGAGTGACCGCCGTCAGTTATGACGATTCGGTTCCGCTCGGCTTCAGCGGAGGAAATTGGGAAACGCTCGAGGTCGAAGGCTACACTCCAAGCCCAAATGAGAATATGAAGATTTATCGCGACCTCGTCTCGCCCGGGTTCTTCGACTCCATGAAGATTCCTCTCCTCGAAGGTCGGGACTTCGATTGGCGCGACGACCCTAGCTCGACGAAAGTAATGATCGTGAATCAGGAGTTTGTGCATCGCTTCCTCGCCAATCGAAGCGTGATCGGGCGCAAGGTGCACGGCTGGGGCGAGTGGTTCACGATTGTCGGCGTCGTGAAAGACAGCAAGTACCATCGCGTCACCGAGGGCCCCGAGCCCTATTTCTACATCCCCATCCGCCAGGTATACCGGCCCGAGTACGGGCTGACGTTCCATGTCCGCACCTCCGGCAATATGAGCGATGCGATTGCGGCAGTGCGGCGCGAGGCGGCGGCGATTGATCCCGCGCTCACGATTTTCGATGCTGAGCCGATGACGGAGTACATTTCGGCGTCGCTTTTTGGCGCGAAGATCGCAGCTGATTTGCTGAGTTTGCTGAGCGGCGCCGGATTGCTGCTGGCCGCGATGGGCTTATATGGCGTGCTTGCGTACTCAGTCGCACAGCGCACCCGGGAATTCGGGGTGCGGGTTGCTATGGGCGCGCGGCAGCGTGACATTCTTGGCCTGATTCTCCGGGAAAGCACGAAGTTGGCTCTCATCGGGACCGGAGCTGGCCTCATTTTGGCGGCCGCATCGACTCGACTTGTGGCGAACCAGATTTACGGCATCAGCCCTCTCGATCCTTTGGCGTTCGGCGGGGTTGGACTGGTGCTGATGACGGTCGCGCTCGTAGCCAGTCTGATCCCCGCCTGGCGCGCGGCCAAAGTCGATCCTATGTTGGCGTTGCGCTACGAGTGACGGAGAACAAACGCATGGAAACTCTCGTCCAGGATGCTCGCTACGCCGTTCGCCAATTGCGCAAGAACCTCGGCTTCACCGCCGTTGCCGCGTTCACTCTGGCGCTTGGCATCGGCGCCAACACTGCCATCTTCAGCCTGGTGAGCGGCATTCTGCTCCAGCCGCTTCCCTATCCCCGACAGGCGGAACTGGTGAGCGTGACCGGCACATATCCCAAGGGCGCTTTCCACGCGATGCGCGAGCAAGTGCACTCGATGGAAGTCGCGGCCTATGCCGAGGGGTACGAATTCAATCTGACTCACATCGGAGAGCCTGTGCGCTTGACCGGCACAGCGGTATCCGTGGAACTGCTCTCGATCCTTGGCACCAAGCCGGAACTTGGAAGAACGTTTTACGCGGGCGAGGACGCGCCCGGGAATGACGCCTACGTCGTATTGAGCCACGATCTCTGGCAGCAGCGATTCGGCGGTGACCCGAATATTGTCGGCCGATCGATTGAACTCGAGGGCGTCAGCCGGCAGGTCGTCGGCATCATGCCTGCCGATTTCCATTTTCCTTCGACCAAAACGCAACTTTGGGTTCCGCTGCACAATGAGCCTAATAATCCGGCCACATACTGGGCGGGCGATTTCATGCCCGTGATTGGGCGACTCCGTCCGGGCACAACGCTCGCTCAGGCGGCAGCGGAAATTCGGCTGTTCCAGTCGCACGTATTCGCGCTCTTCCCCTGGACCATGCCTCGAGACTGGAATGCCGACGTGAGCGTTGTGGAATTGCGAAACGGCATGGTCGCAGACGTTCGCACGCGACTGCTGCTGTTGCTGGGAGCGGTCGGGCTAGTGCTGATGATCGCCTGCGCCAACGTGGCGAATCTGACTCTTTCCCGCGCCGCAACGCGGGAAAAGGAGATGAGCATTCGCTCTGCGCTGGGCGCCAGGCCGCAACGGATCGCGCGCCAACTGCTCACAGAAAGCGTGGTGCTGGCCTTCGTCGGCGCGGTCTTGGGACTGGGCCTGGCCGCTGCCGGAGTTGCCGCGCTGAAAGCCGCCTTGCCCTCCGACACACCGCGCTTGCCGGATGTCCACCTCGATTGGCGAGTTCTGCTCTTTACCGGCGGCCTTGCCCTGTCGACCGGCCTGGCGTTCGGGTTAATGCCGGCGCTGCAATCGTCGCGCTTGTCTTTTACCGAGTCCATCAACTCGGCGGCCCGTGGCGCGGTCGTCTCTGTCTCGCGGCGTCTGCGCGGATCACTCGCGATCGCCGAAGTTGCGCTTTCGGTCCTGCTTGTTATTGCGGCAGGATTGTTGATTCGAAGTTTCTGGGCGCTGTCGCACGTCGATACGGGATTTCGGCCGGAACAAATCCTCACCGCGCGAATCACTCCGAATGAATCGTTCTGCAACGACACGGAGCGCTGTCTCTCCTTTTATCGTGATCTCACCGAACGGATCCGATCGTCTCCTGGAGTCAGCGGAGCCGCGCTCGTGAACACGCTTCCGCTCGGCGGACGCGTCGCCAAACGCTCGTTTGACCTGGAAGGTTTCACCATTGCGTCCTCCCCACAAACTCAGCCTCTGTTCTGGCTCGACGTTGTCACGCCCGACTATTTTCGTGTGATGGGCATTCCGTTGCTCTCGGGCCGCTGGTTCACTCCAGCAGACGAGGCAGGCGGGCCGCCCACCGTCGTGGTCAGCGCCAAGACGGCGCGAAGATTCTGGCCCCAAGGTAACGCGGTGGGCAGCCACGTGCGTTTCGTCGGAGAACAGGAATGGCGCACCGTGATCGGAGTCGTTGACGATGTGCGCGCCTACGACCTCGAAAATAGTGAACCCGACTTTATGAAGGGAACAGCCTACGTTCCCTACACAAGGCAGGCGACACTGGAAGATGGAACGATTCCGGCAGAGATGACCGTCGCGGTTCGCACAAGCTCCAGCAGTCCGGATGGAGCCAGAGTTCTGCACGACACTTTGGTGGCCTTCAGTCCAAACGTCCCGGTCGGCGAAGTCAAAACCATGCACGCCGTGGTTTCAGAAGCATCCACCGCTCCGGCCTCGACCGCAGTTCTGTTCTCCGTCTTTGCCGGGGTGGCCCTGCTGTTGGGGATCGTCGGCATCTATGGCGTTCTTTCTTTTCTGGTTTCGCGACGCGCCAGAGAGATGGGCGTTCGCATGGCCCTAGGCGCACAGCGCAGCGATGTGCTGCTGCTGATCATGAAAGAGGGCGCGAAGCTTTCGTTGATTGGCATCGGACTTGGCTTGCTCGGCGCGTTTTTCCTAGCGAAGCTCCTGGCCAGTCAGCTTTATGGAGTCAGCGCGATCGATTCGGTTACCTACGCCAGCGTCGCCGTCCTAGTCGCGATCGTGACCATGCTGGCTTGCTATATACCGGCGCGTCGCGCGGCTAAGGTCGATCCCTTGGTGGCATTGCGTTACGAGTAGGAGGTCCGTATGAAAGGCGTGCTCCAGGACATTCACTTCGCGGTGCGCCAGTTGCGCAAGAGCCCGGGCTTCCTCGCGGTCGTAGTTCTATCCCTTGCATTAGGTATCGGCGCCAACAGCACAATTTTCAGCGTCCTGAATGCGATTTTGTACCGGCCGTTACCCTACGAGCACCCAGAGCGGCTCATCGCGATCTGGGAGTTTCCGGCTGGACAGCCTGATTCTTGGCAGCCGCCGCCGATCGCCGAGGTTGTCGATTGGCTGAAACAGAACCACGTCTTCGAAGACATCGGACTGATCAGCGGCAACGATGTTTCCACGCTCTCGGGACTCGGCGCCCCGGAACCGGTCAGGGTGCAGTACATCACCGCCAACATGTTTCACGTCCTCGGGGTGAGGCCAATCATGGGTCGCATTTTCTTCCCCCAGGAAATGCAGGACAACTCGATAAGCGTGGTCATCAGTGAGAGCTATTGGCAGCGGAAGTTCAATCGCGATCCGCAGATTCTCGGGAAGACCTTCCGTATTGATGGAGCCACGGCAACCGTCGTCGGCGTTATGCCAGCGAGCTTAAAATCTTTTTACCGCAGCCGCATTGACCTTTGGATTCCGATCGATCCCACCAACGCTCGATACTCGGCCCGGATCGACCATTGGCTCATGCCGGTGGGACGACTCAAACCGGGCATCACGCTTCAGCAGGCACAAGTGGAGATGGACGTGATCGCCCGTCGCCTCGAGCAGGCCTACCCGAAAACCAACAAGGGCATCGCTAAGAAACTCGTGCCATTGCATCAACAGCTTTTCGGCATGATCGGACGGGCGCTTTATCCTCTGTTCGGCGCCGTCGCTTTTGTTTTGCTGATTGCGTGCGTCAACGTTGCCAATCTCCTGCAATCGAGAACGGAAGTGCGGCGCAGAGAATTTGCCTTGCGATCGGCGCTGGGATCGGGCAGGCGTCGGCTGATTCAGCAATTGCTCGGCGAAAGCACCCTGCTGGCCTTGATCGGTGGCGGACTCGGCGTGCTGCTCACGTTCGCCGGCATCGCCCTATTCCGTTGGCTCGCGTCCGACGACCCCCTGCTCGAAGGCATCATGATGGACACCAGCGTCTTGCTGTTTACGCTGGGGATCTCTGTCCTCACGGCCTTTCTCTTCGGGCTCGCCCCCGCTATTCAAGCGTCTCGCGCTGATTTGAATCTGGTGCTGAAAGAAAACGAGGGCCGTACTTCCACCAGTTCTCGCGGTTGGGCACGCCATGCGCTCGCGGTCTCGGAAGTTGCGTTAGCAATGGTCTTGCTGGTCGGCGCCGGATTGATGATCAACACCATTCTCCATCTGCATCAGGTCAATCCCGGATTCGATACCCAAAACGTAGTCACGGCAAGCGTTCAGGTTGACGAATCGGGCGGAAAATACGTGGCACGCATTCCCGGTGGCGACATGGAAAAGCCACTGCCCGTGGTTCAGATTTTCTATCAGCGCCTGCTTGAAAAGCTTTCTGCCCTGCCGGGGATCAAATCTGCCGGAATCATGAGCAGAGCGCCTTTGCGCGGATTTGAAAGATACTCCTTTTCCATTTTGGGGAAGCCTGCGCCGCCTCCCGACCGTAGACCCGATGCCGGCTGCGTGGAAGTGAGTGAGGACCTGTTCCGCACGCTGCGAATTCCTCTGATTAAAGGGCGTTATCTCGATGATCACGACAATCAGTCGGGACCTTGGACCGTCGTCATCAACCAGGCATTTGCGCGAAAGTATTTTCCCAATGAAGACCCAATCGGCCAGCAGATTCTATTGCGTTATGAACCGTGGCCGGTGGATGAGGATCATCCGCGGCAGATCGTCGGCGTCGTCGGCGATGTCCACCATTCGAGTCTCGGCGAACCGGCAATGCCGTTTGTTTACACGTCCTATCTGCAGCAGTCGGCGGTTTTTCCTGGCGGCTCCGTCCTGAACTTGCTGAACCAAAGCCTTGTCCTGCGCACGGCTTCGAGCCTTGCGGGCCACGAAGCAGACATGGGAATCGCGCTGAAGAAGACCGTCGCTGAGATCGATCCCGACCTGCCAATCACCGACATCGTGCGCATGGATCAAGTGGTTGCTGAATCGATGGGAGACTGGCAGTTTTATATGCGCTGTCTGGCCATCTTCGCGGGAATTGCAGTGCTATTGGCCGTAGTCGGGATCTACGGAGTGATGTCGTACTTCGTCAGCCAGCGAACACATGAGTTCGGGCTTCGCGTCGCACTGGGAGCTCTTCCTGCGGATGTCCTTCGGTTGGTAACTACGCTCGGGCTGAAGCTCACGATGATCGGTGTCGTGGTTGGAGCCCTATTGTCCATCGGACTCACGCGCCTCATTTCAGATTTCCTGGTCGGGGTAAAGCCGACCGATCCGCTGACATACGCGGCGGTCGCTGTCATGCTGATCGCTGTTGCTCTTCTGGCTTGCTACATCCCGGCGCGAAGAGCTACCCAGGTCGATCCCATGGTGGCGCTGCGGTACGAATAGAAAGGTACTGATGGCTGGCTTATTTCAGGACGTTCGCTACGCGCTGAGGCAGTTGGCAAAGAATCCCGGCTTTGCTGGGATTGCCGTACTGACGCTCGCGCTCGGCATTGGCGCGAACACAGCCGTCTTCAGCGTGGTTGATGCCGTGATGCTGAGGCCGCTCCCCTACGATCATCCAGAGCGACTAGTGGAGGCGCAATCGGTAAGGCTGCGCAACCCACTGGGCGCCGCGGTATGCTATCCGGATTTCTTCGACTGGCGCGCTCAGAACCACACCCTCGAGCACCTGGTTTCCTACCACGATGACAACTTTACGTTGACCGGGCTGGACCGGCCCGTGCAACTCGATGCCGAAGTCGTTTCCTGGGATCTTCTGCCGGCACTTGGTGTGCGGCCAGAACTCGGCCGCGGATTTAGGCCTGATGAAGAAAAAGCCGGCACGCGGGTCATCCTGATCAGCCATGCTCTTTGGATTTCGCAATTTGCTGGCGACAAATCAATCTTGGGTCGAGCAGTCCGCCTCAGCGGTGACCTGTACACAGTAATCGGCGTCATGCCTTCGTCATTCCGTTTTCCGATGACACGCCCCACCAACAGCGTTTGGACCACGCTGGCAACGGATGACGATCCCAACGATCCCCATTCCAACGTCAGAAATCGTGGTTCGCACTTCCTGAACGTTTTCGGCAGATTAAAGCCAGACAGCAACGTCGACCAGGCGGATCAGGATCTGAAGGTCATCGCTGCCAACCTCGCCCGGCAATATCCGAGTACGAACACGAGACACGACTCGGCGAGGGTACTCACTGAAATCAAAGCCCTGCTCGGCGACACGCGAACTGCTCTTCTGGTCGTGCTTGGTTCGGTGGCTCTGGTGCTACTGATCGCGTGCGGGAATGTCGCAAATCTCCTGCTGGCAGGGGTGCGGGAGAGACAACGTGAGATCGCCCTGCGTTCGGCACTGGGCGCGGGAAAACGCCGGATCGTTCGTCAGTTCCTGGCTGAGAGCCTCGTGCTCAGCATGTGCGGTGGTGTTGCCGGATGTCTGCTCGCTTATCTGGGAACGCCGGCGATTCTTTCCTTGATTGGCGACAGCGTTCCGCGGGCGGCCGATGCTGGCGTAGATTTGCCTGTCCTCGCCTTTGCGATTGCGCTCTCGTTTGTGACCGGAATCGGCTTCGGGGTAGTTCCCGCTCTCGTCGGATCGCGAACCGATCTGGTCTCCACCTTGAAAGAAGGCGGACGCAGCGAAATCTTTGGACGCGATTGGCTGCGCTCGTCCCTGATCGTGGGACAGGTGGCGCTGGGATTAGTGCTCACCGCCGGCGCCGGATTGCTCATTACCAGTTTCTCCAGATTGCTGCACACCGATGACGGCTTCAATCCTGACCGCCTCACAACGATGTTTTTTGAAACTCCGGATACACGCTACAAGGATACGCGGGCGCAGTTCTATCGCGAATATTTCTACAAAGTTCGAGCTCTGCCGGGAGTCCAGTCCGCGGGCGGCGTGCTGATTCTTCCCATGACCGACAATCGAGCAGTGATTACGTTCGAAGATCCCGAGCACCCCATGCCTGAGGGACAAGAGCAAAGTGCGGACCTGACCTCGGTCACACCGGAATACTTCAGGGCCATGCAGATTCCTCTGCTCGAAGGGCGAGGCTTCTCCGAACGCGATGACGCCAGCAGACCCCATGTGATGCTTGTGAATCAGGCGTTCGCGCAGAAGTTCTTCCCCGGCGAAAACGTGCTGGGCAAGAAGCTGAAACCGGGCGCGCGCAACGATACTCCGGGCGAACCACCTTGGCGCGAAATTATTGGTGTGGTGGGAACGGTCCGGCTGGGCGCACTCGAACGGGAGGTCAAACCCGCAATGTATTTGCCTGCAGCCCAGTTGGACACCTGGTGCTGCCTGTATTCGGTGGTTCGGACCTCACTCGATCCCACCAGCCTGGGAGCGGCAGTTCAGAGAATTGTTTTTGAGATGGACAAGGACATCCCGGTCACGCAGGTTCGCACGATGAAAGATCTGATGTTCATGCAACTCTCGCAGCCCCGTTTTGCCATGGTGCTGCTCAGTTGCTTCGCCGGACTCGCAATTGTTCTCACCATCGTCGGACTCTACGGAGTGATGACGTACTCCGTCACGCGCCGCACGCGGGAGATCGGGGTTCGGATGGCGTTGGGCGCGCAGCGCACATTGGTGCTCAGAATGGTGCTGCGGGATGCCGCCATTCTGCTGGCCACCGGGATCGTAATCGGTGCGCTTTCGGCTCTCGGGTCGGCCTCGATTCTCCAAAATATGCTGTACGGCGTTCGAGCGCGAGACCCATTTGTGATGGCTGTGGTCTGCGCGACGATTGCATTGGTTGGACTTTTGGCTGCTTACATTCCCGCACGTCGAGCTGCCAAGGTCGATCCCATGGTGGCGTTGAGATATGAGTAATAACTGAGAATCCACATGACCGGCTTATTTCAAGATGTTCGCTACGCATTGCGGCAGTTTGGCAAGAACCCCAGTTTTACTATCGTCGCAACACTGACGCTGGCCCTGGGCATTGGCGCGAATACCGCGATCTTTACGGTGGTCAACAGCCTGCTGCTGAAGATGATGCCGGTCCGCGATCCGCAGCGCTTGGTCGTAGTTGGCGATCCCACTCGGGTGAATGGACGTTCGAACGGAACTCCGCGTGTCGATATCTTCTCCTATCCGCTATACAAGGAAATCCGCGATCGAAATTCAGTATTCACAGCGCTGGGCGCTGCCGCTTCCGATCATCGTGTTGAAGTCGATAACGGGCAAGGCGGACCCCTCGATCAGAAAAACACCGGCAGGATGGTCAGCGGCAATTACTTCAGCTTGCTTGGGCTTGAACCTGCGGCTGGACGTCTCATCTCCGATGCGGATGACACGAATGAAAACGAAAATCCTGTTGTCGTTCTCGGTTACGAATATTGGGAGCGGAAGTTTGCGCTTTCACCCTCGATTGTTGGCAAGGACATCCGTCTGAATGGTTATCCATTCACTGTCATCGGTGTTGCGCCTGCGGGGTTTGCCGGTGACGTGCTGGGCGAAGAAATGGCTTTTTACATCCCGCTCAGCATGCAGCCGGAAATTATTCGCGGGCGTCATTTCCGCAAGAATCCCAACGCTTCCTGGCTGTCGCTGATTGGACGCCGGAAGCCCGGCACGACTCTCCCACAGGCCGAAGCAAATCTCAATGTGGTTTTTCAGCAAGCGATAAAGGGCGATTATGGAGCCATCATTTCTTCCGACGACCGCAATGCCGTTCGTGATCTTCACGTAAAAGTCTCGGAAGGTGGCGGCGGTGTTTCCGAAGTGCGCGGCGATTATCGCGTTCCCCTGTTTTTGTTGATGGGCATCGTGGGGCTGGTTCTACTCATCGCGTGCGTGAACGTCGCCAATCTGTTGTTGGCGCGCGCCTCAAGCCGGAATCGCGAAATCGCCGTTCGTTTGGCGATTGGCGCGGATCAGGGTCGTTTATTACAACAGCTGCTTACCGAAAGTATCCTGCTTGGATTGCTGGGAGGTATTGCGGGCTCCGTTATCGCCATATGGGGGGTCCGACTTCTCGTACAGCTTCTCGGTTCGGGCACGATTCTTCCCCTGACTCCGGATTGGAGAGTGCTTGCCTTTACTCTCGCTATTTCCTTGCTGACCGGAGTTCTGTTCGGCCTTGTTCCGTCTGTGCAAGCGCTCAAAGTGCGCGTCTTCCCGGCCCTGAAAGACTCGACGCGAACGACTTCTCAGTCAAGCTCGCGATTCAGTTGGGGGAAAACACTCATCGCCGGGCAGATCGCAATTTCTTTACTGGTGCTCTTTGCCGCCGGACTGCTGCTGCGCAGCCTGCAGAAACTCATGACACAAGACTTCGGATATTCCCGCGAGCACCTTTTGATTGCGCGCACCGATCCAGTCGCCGGCGGCTACAACTCCGACACCATGAAATTGCTGGCCCAGAGCCTGGTTTCGCGGCTGAGCAGCACGCCGGTGATTCGCGCAGTTACCTATTCGAGCAACGGCTTGTTTGCTGGAAGTGAATCGGGCGATGCCATTATCGTCCCCGGCTATAGTGGTGGTCCGAACGACCGGAACTCAAACGAGGATTATGTTGGCCCGGACTATTTCGGCATCGTAGGCATTCCCATACTTGCCGGCCGTGGAATCGAAGAGCAAGACACGGCTACTTCCGCGCGCGTTGCCGTTGTCAACGAAGCAATGGTCAAGCGTTTCTTCTCAGGACAGAACCCGGTGGGGCGCCAGTTTTTAATCGACGACCCGGACTGGGTCAACAAGCCGATCACGAGCGTCGGTATCTCTCACAATGCGAAAGACCATGGCAGCGGCATACGTGAAGATGTGACTCCCAGGTTTTACATGGCTTTCCAACAGGTGCCCGATCCAGTTCAGATTGTTCTCGAGGCGCAGGTGACTGGTGCGCCATCCGGCGCCGTGGCTAACGTGATTGCGCAGATCAAAACCACGGACTCAAATCTTCCCGTCTCCTTTGTCCAAGCTCTGGACAAACTCGTCGAGAGCAGCGCCGAGGATCAGATCGCGCTTGCAAAGCTTTCGACTTTCTTCGGTGCGGTGGCCTTGCTTCTGGCGTGTGTGGGCCTTTACGGAGTAATTTCCTACACCGTCGCCGGACGTACGCGTGAAATTGGCGTGCGCATGGCGCTGGGGGCAAAGCGAGGCGACGTACTACAACTGGTGCTTCGCGAGAGCATGCTGCTGGTTGCCGTGGGCCTGATCTGCGGCGTGCCGCTGGCGCTGGCGACGGCGCGATTCCTCCACAGTTTTCTCTTCGGGCTCAACAGTACCGACCCACTTTCAATGCTCGCGGTCATTCTGCTGTTATCGATTGTCGCGGCTGTCGCGGGCTTCATCCCGGCGCGGCGTGCCTCCAAGATTAATCCGACGACCGCGTTGCGGTACGAGTAAGGAGGAACTATGCGGGGGTTGGTGCGGGATGTTCGATTTGCAGTACGGCAGTTAAACAAGAGTCTCGGTTTCTCGCTCGTCGCCATCATCACACTTGCGCTTGGCATCGGTTCTAATACGGCAATCTTCAGCAATGTCAATGCGCTTCTGCTGCACCCGTTTGGTATGCCGAAATTGGATCGAGTGGTCGCGGTATGGGAGACCGTTCCGAAGGAATACGCGAATAGCGTTAGAGTTGCTCCTGCGAATTTTCGCGACTGGGCGCAGCACAGCGCCTCGTTCAAACACCTGGCGGCCATTGAGAGTTGGAACGTCAATCTGACCGGAGATGGCCTTGCCGAGCGCGTCGAAGGCTATCAAGTCACCGCGGACTTCTTTCCACTTCTCGGCATCCCGCCATCTTTTGGTCGGAATCTCGGCGAGGTGGATTTTCAGTACGGAACTGCGCCGGTGGTTGTCCTCAGCCAGGGATTCTGGCGAAAGAATCTCGGCGGTGATCCAGGCATTGTCGGCAAGAATCTCCAGTTGAATGGCGAGAAATTCACCGTAATCGGCGTCGCCGGGCAGGGGGCCGACTTTCCCGCAGGAGCGCAACTCTGGACGCCTCTCGATCTGAACTCCAACGCAAGCGCGGATCGTTCTAATCACTTTCTGCTGGTGGTTGGTCGAGTCGCCGAGAACAGCACGATCGCGAACGCAGGTGCCGACCTGAAGGCGATTTCTGCTCGTTTGAGCCAGCAGTTTCCGGCAACAAACGGGGGGCGTGGCGTGCGAGTGGTAAGCCTGGTAGAGGATGCCACATACGGAACTCGCCAGTTCGTTTCGGTGTTGATGGGCGCGGCAATCTTTGTTCTGCTGCTCTCGTGTGTCAATGTCGCAAACCTTCAACTGGCGCGGGCGACCGGCCGCCAGAGGGAAATAGCTGTTCGCCTGGGAATGGGAGCCGGACGATGGCAACTCATCCGCCAGTTGCTGGTGGAAAGTATCTTGCTCTCTGCCGCAGGGGCAGTCCTCGGGGTCGCGCTGGCCAGTGTCGGAATGTCGGCGCTCAGAGCCGATCTTCCGCCGTTCATCGTGCAGCATGTCCCCGGGCTCAGCCACATAGACTTCGATATGCGGGTATTTGGATTCACAATCGTAATGGCGCTGCTCAGCGGAGTTCTGTCGGGGCTCGCACCAGCCCTGCAATTCTCACGGTCGCAGGTAGGCGAGGTGCTCAAGGAAAGCGGTCGCGGAACTGGTGCAAGCGGAACGTCCGGAAAACTTCGCGGCTTGCTGGTCACATCGGAAATTGCTCTGGCGCTCGTCTTGCTAGTCGGCGCGGGGCTGATGGTGAAAGGCTTCCATCATTTGTCGGAGATCGAAACGGGCTTCGATCGAACGCACGTGCTCACCTTCAGCGTTGCTCTTCCGGAGGTAAAGTATCAGAGTGAAATTCGGATTTTGGGATATTACGACGGCGTGCTGCGCGATCTGCGGGCGATTCCGTCGGTACAGTCCGTGGCTTGCGTCTCAAGCGTGCCGTCCAGTTGGTATTGGAACTGGACGGAGTACAAGGCTGAAGGCACGCCGCCTGCCAACCCGGGAGAGATGCCATCGACAATTTCCCAAATCGTCAGCCCGGATTTTTTTGCGACGCTGCGAATTCCCTTGCTCAGGGGAAGGCTCTTCTCGGCAGAAGATACTCGCGAGTCTCTGCCCGTCGCCGTCATCAGCGAGGCAATGGCACGGCGCAACTGGCCCGGAAGAGATCCCATTGGAAAACATCTGAAGCTCGGCACCCGCGACAGCAATCAGCCGGATCGCACGATTGTTGGTGTGGTGGGCGATATCCGCGCGAACGTACTGGATACGAGCCTAAACCCTACAACCTACGTACCGCTGAGCCAGATGTGGCCGCAAGCGTCGTCCTTTGTCTTGCGAACGACCGGGAATCCACGGTCTGTCGCGGCGGCAGTTGCCGCGCAGGTCCGCGGTTCAGATCCGGCGGTTCCGGCCTACGACGTCCGCACGCTCGAGCAGGGGATTGCGGACAACATGAGCGGGGTCGAGTCGTCGGCACGCATGATGATGGTCTTTGCCGTTGTGGCGCTGATCCTGGCGGCTGCCGGTATTTTCGCGGTCATGGCATTCGCCGTCAGCAAGCGAACCCATGAAATCGGAGTGCGCATGGCTTTAGGCGCACAAAGAAGTGATGTGCTGCGACTGGTGATTTCGTCGGCTCTAAAGATGGCGACGGTCGGGCTGGCGATTGGCTTGTGCATCATCGGTCTTCTGGCTCGGGCGCTTTCCGCAGTGCTGTTCGGACTGGTCCAAATAGACGCTCCCGTGTTTGCATTGCTCACGACCGTCCTTGCGACGATCGCGGTTCTGGCAGCTTACATTCCCGCGCGCTGGGCCACGGAAGTGGATCCAATGCAGGCGTTGCATTGCGAATGAATCTGGAAATCGGAGAACGCAATGATTCAGCTGAAAAATCTCGAACGCAGTTATAAAACGCCCGCGGGACAGACCTGGGTGCTGCGCCGTATCAACCTGGAAATTCGTGAGGGCGAATTCATGACCATCATGGGACCATCGGGCGCAGGAAAATCTTCGCTGCTCAACGTTCTCGCATTGCTCGATGACGGCTGGGAGGGCGAATACTGGTTTCGCGACGAGGCGGTCCACGACCTGAAGCGCAAGCAGCGCGCGGAAGTGGCAAAGCGCAATGTCGGCATGGTCTTTCAGAGTTATCACCTGCTCGATGACCTCACGGTGCAGGAGAACATCGATCTGCCGCTTTCTTACAAAGACATCCCGCGGAAAGAACGGCAAGGACTGGTGGCCGACACACTCGATCGTTTTCAGATCGTTGCCAAGAAGGATCTGTATCCGAGCCAGCTTTCCGGCGGGCAGCAGCAGCTCGTGGGCGTCGCTCGTGCCGTGATTCATAAGCCCGCACTTCTGCTGGCCGACGAACCCACAGGAAATCTTCACTCCAGCCAGGCAAAGGAGATCATGGAACTCTTCCGCGAGTTGAATCAGCAAGGCACAACCATCGTGCAGGTCACACACTCTGAAGCCAACGCGGCCTACGGAACTCGCACCATTCAGTTGCGCGACGGCTGGTTGGTCAGCGACACGTCGAACCCCGCCCTGCAGCCCACGGAGGTCAGCGCATCGTGAGCTCACTTCTCTCGCGGGTTTCGAAATCTGTGTACCGGGTCATGATCGCTCCTGCTGTGCTCGCCGTGAGCTTGATGGGGCAGACAGCGCCAGCCCCAATATCCACACAAACGCGGCCCTCTGCGCCGCAAGCCCTGCAGTTTGACATGCCCAAGTCACATAATCCGTTGAATGCGTACGCTCCCGATACGGTTCCGGAACCGGTGCTCACGAATTCCGCGCGGCTCGATCAATTGATTCGCGATGGCAAACTTTATCTTTCACTGAAGGACGCCATCGATCTCGCTCTCGAAGATAATCTCGACCTTGCTATCGCGCGTTACAACCTGCCAATTGCCAATACTGACATTCTTCGCACGAAGGCTGGCGGATTCTTCCGCGGCGTCAATACTGGCGTCGTGCAAGGAACTCCCGGCGGCGGAGTCGGCGGCTTCGGCAGCGGCGCTCCTGGAGCTGGCGCAGGCGGCACGACCAGCGGCGCGGGCGGAGCTGGAGCCGGTGCATCCGGCCTGGTGCAATCAACCCTCGGCACGGGAACTCCCGTTTCTTCCTATGATCCGTTCATCAATATCAATGGCGGCACGGAGCACCAGACCTCGCCGGTTGTGAATCCGCAGATCTATGGTGTTCCCTCGCTGCAGTTGAACACGGGTCAGGTAAACGCATTCTTCAGCCAGGCCTTCGCTACCGGCACGAGCATCAGTTTTTCATTCGGCAATTCGCGGCAAACCACCAATAGCCCTGATTTCACTTTGTCTCCGACGCTCATTTCGACATACAGATTTCAGATCCAGCAGGAGCTGCTGGCAGGATTCGGCTTCGAACCAAACTTGCGCTATCTGCGAATCGCGCGTAACAACAAGAAGATTTCCGACATCGCCTTCAAAGATCAAGTCATCGCTACGATTACACAAATCCAGAACATTTACTGGGACCTGGTTAGCGCGTACGAGCAGACACAGGTCAATGAGCAATCCTTCAATTTTGCTCAGCAGACGCTCGACAATACACGCAAGCAACTGCAGTTGCAGAGCGTCCCGGCGATGGACGTGATGCGCGCTGAAGCCGAAGTCTCCAAGCGCGACCAGGATTTGACGGTCGCGCGCACCAATCTTCAGCTGCAGGAAACGCTGATGAAGAACGCAATTACCAAGAGCCTGGATGACCCGGTCTTGCAGTCCATGGCGGTGGTACCGACCGATCGCATGGAATCGTTGTCAATTCAGACGGCCCAGCCCATCCAAGACCTCATCTCCGAGGCACAGCAGAATCGCCCAGAGCTTGCGGAATCGGACATCGACCTGGTCAACCGGCAGATCAGCCGAAAGGCCGCGGCCAACGCACTTCTGCCGTCGCTGTCGCTGGTGGGCTTCTACTCCGGATCCGGCCTGGCAGGTCCAATCAACCCGCTCGGGCCAGGCAACACATCGAGCGTTCCCACCGATTTCGCCGGAGCATTGCAGAATGCATTCAACAATTCGTCTCCCGATTACTACGTGGGACTGAATCTCAGCATCCCGATTCGTAACCGGGTTGCCAAGGCTGATCAGTACAGGTCGGAACTGGAATACCGTCAGGCCCAATTGCGCATGGAGCAATTGAAGAAACAGGTACGCATCGAAGTCCGCAATGCGCAGTACGCTCTCGATCAAACGGGAGCGCGCGTAGAGGCTGCGCGTAAGGCGCGCGATTTGGCGCAGCGCACCTTCGAGATCACCAAGAAAGAGCAGGAACTCGGATCAGGCTCAAGCTATCAGACGCTTTCCGCGCAGCGCGACCTGGCCCTCGCCGAACTGGACCTGGTCAGCGCCATGACCATTCACGAGAAAGCTAAAGTAGAGCTGGACCGGGCAACCGGCACGACTTTGGAACATAATGGCATACTGATTCAGGACGCGATCACCGGAGTGGTCTCTCATCCCGCGCCTTAGCTATGCCCACATCGGTCAAAACCGGAGACATTGAACTACCGCCGCAGCGCACCGAGTCGACGCTACCAGTGCGCATTTTGGCGGCGGATGATCAGCAGCATATTCTCGAGGCGTTGGACCTGCTGCTCCGTCCGCAGGGATATCGCGTCGACAAAGTTCACTCTCCGGCGATGGTGCGCGAAGCTCTTGCCAGCAATTCCTACGACGCCGTCCTGATCGATCTGAACTATACGCGCGATACAACGTCCGGCCAGGAAGGTCTCGATCTGCTTTCCCAGATTGTCGCGGCGGACGCCACCGTTCCCGTGATCGTGATGACGGCGTGGGCGAATGTGGAACTCGCAGTCGAGGCCATGCGCCGCGGAGCGCGTGACTTCGTGCAAAAGCCGTGGGAGAACGAGCGGCTAGTCTCGATCCTGCGCACGCAAATCGAATTGCATCGCGCTTTGCAGCATGCTGCTCGCCTGGAAGCAGAAAACCGGTTGCTTCGTGCCGAAGGACGACCCGAATTCATCGCGACCTCGCCGGCCATGCAGCCTGTGCTCGACACGATTTCGCGTGTCGGCGCTTCCGACGCGAATGTGCTCATCACCGGTGAGCACGGCACCGGCAAAGAAGTCGTGGCGCAAACGTTGCATGCTCTCTCCGCGCGTGCGTCGCGCCCAATCGTTGCCGTCAATACTGGCGCCATTCCTGATGGAGTTTTCGAGAGCGAGTTGTTCGGTCACGTAAAAGGCGCTTTTACGGATGCGCGCACTGACCGCATCGGCCGCTTTGAACTCGCAGACGGCGGCACGATTTTTCTCGACGAGATCGGCAACGTTCCCCTTCGCCAGCAGGCCAAGCTGCTGCGCGTTCTCGAATCCGGCGAGATCGAACGGGTTGGATCCTCGCGCGCTCGGCGGGTCAATGTTCGAGTCTTGTCCGCCACCAACACCGACCTTCCGGCCGCCTGCGTCACCGGACAGTTCCGCGAAGACCTGCTGTTTCGGCTGAATACCGTCGAGATTCACGTTCCGGCGCTACGGGACCGGCGTGAGGACATCCCTGTTCTAGCCGCTCACTTCCTGGCGCGCTACTCTTCGCGCTATCGGCGTCCAGTGCAGCGCTTCGACTCTGCAGCGCTGCTCGCCCTTCAGCAATATTCCTGGCCGGGAAACGTGCGCGAACTCGAGCACACCATCGAACGCGCCATCCTCATGTGCCGAACAGCGGAGATTCAGGCCGCCGATCTCTCCTTGACCTCACAGCGCCCGTCGTCACAAAATTTCGAAGATCTCAGTCTGGAAGCGGTGGAAGCCCTGCTCGTCCGCAAGGCCCTTCAGCGATTCCAGGGCAACGTCAGTCAAGCCGCCGAGGCGCTGGGACTAAGCCGCGGGGCGCTTTATCGGCGAATGGAGAAGTATGGGGTCTAGCCTCTCGGGGCCGAAATCCTCACGTCCACGAAAACGCGCCCGCCTCCTGTACGAACATCGCATCAGCCTTTATTCATTTCTGGTCGCTCTTCCCGGACTGCTGGTCAGCGGCGTTCTCGTCTGGATGCAGCCATGGACGATCGGTTCCCGCATATCTCTGATTGCAGCTGAAATCTTCATTTGGTGGCTCTTCGCGCTGGCGTTGCAAGAGCAAACCACGCGTCCGCTGCAGACTCTCGCCAATGTGATCGGCTCGCTTCGCGAGGAAGACTACTCATTTCGTGCTCGCAATGCCACGGCGGAGGACGCGTTGGGCGAGCTGTCATTGGAGGTCAACGCTCTTGCCGACATGCTCTCCGATCAGAAGCTGCGGAGCATCGAGGCAACTGCCCTGCTGCAACGAGTGGTCGACGAGATCGACGCTCCGCTGTTCGCCTTCGATCCCGCGGCGAAGCTCCGCTTGGTAAATCCGGCTGGTGAACACCTGCTGCGGCAACCGCAGGCACGCATGCTGGGGCGCAATGCAGAAGATCTCGGACTGCAACAGTTCCTGAAGGCTGAAAACGAAAGTGTGGTCGAGCTTAACCTGGGCGATTCGCAGGCGCGCTGGCTGCTGCGCCGAAGCTCGTTTCGCCAAAGAGGAGTCCCGCATACTCTCGTGGTTCTTTCCGATGTGAGCCGCGCGTTGCGTGAAGAGGAGCGGCGGGCGTGGCAGCGGCTAATTCGCGTGCTCGGCCATGAATTGAGCAACTCGCTCGCGCCGATTAAATCGATTGCCGGCAGCCTCAGTTCGCGGGTCTCGGCAACACCAATGAGTGCTGATGTGCGCAGCGATCTTCAACGCGGTCTTGAGATTATCGAGGCGCGCTCCGCTTCCCTGCACCGCTTTCTCGAAGCGTATCGCCGGCTGGCACAAATGCCCGCTCCGGTCTTGCGCGAAATCACCTTGGGACCGCTCATTGCGCGTGCAGCGAATCTCGAAACCAGAATCCGCGTTTGCGTCATGCCCAGTCCAGATGTTGCTTTTCTCGCTGATCCCGATCAACTGGAGCAGATGTTGATCAACCTCGTCCGCAATGCCGCCGACGCAGTGCTCGAAGGAACTCCCGAAGCCGCATTGGCAGCGACTCCTAACGGAATGTCACGCGCACAGTCGAACGGAGTAGTGGTCCATTGGGAGGCCGATTCCGAGCAGGTTACGCTTGCGATCGAAGATGAGGGTCCGGGACTGATGAATCCCGCAAATGTCTTCACCCCGTTTTACACGACAAAGCCAAATGGCAGCGGAGTTGGCCTGGTCCTCTCGCGGCAAATCGCAGAGGCGCACGGGGGAAGCATCGAAATCGGCAACCGGCCGAAAACGCGAGGCTGCGTGGTGAGAGTGGTATTGCCCCGGTCCCCCGGTTCCATGGCGCAGGTCCGTCGGAACCTCTAGCTCCTAAATTCCGTCACTGCTCTTCCACGATCGCCAGATCCCACGGCTTGATTTTCAAAGTTTGCCCGTTTCGGATCGGAGTTCCGCTGAGCAGTTCTGACCCATTACCGTAAGAGAAGCTTGCCGATTGTGCCTCTCCAGAAAAATTCAGATAGTAATGCAGCATCTTTCCCTGCGCGTTTCTTCCGTGCCGCACTCTCACGGCACTTGGGAGCATCTGGTCCGGCCCGGTGACTCCGGCTCGCTTCAGGACATCGCGAATCACCTCGCGTTGCAGCGCGTCCGTGAGAAACGTCCCCTCATAAGTGAGAGTGCCGCTGCCATATCGATTTCGCGTGATGGCAGGAAAGTGGAAATTGGGATCGTTGAAGGATGCAATCACCTCGGCTGTTTCCGGAACGATAAACTCCTCCCAAACCGAACCTTGACTCTGATCACCAACGCCATAAGGATCGGGCTTGAGTTTCTGCGGCTCGGCCAGATTCGTAAACTCCTGATAGTGAAATCCTGCGGCCGCACGCAACGGGCCGGGCGCCATGACATCGCGGACCGTGGAAAACTCGTTGATGAAACCGCTCTTGAACGACATCACCACATGGCCGCCATTTTTCACGTAATCGGAAATTTGCTGGAGCACCTGATCGGATGCGCTATAAAGAGGCGGGATGAGCAGAAGTTTGTAGCGTGACAGATTCGGATCGCAGGCCTGGACGAAATCCGGTTCGACATTCAGGTCATAGAGAGCGTCATACATCTGCCGGAGCACAGTCATGTAATTCACGTGATCGCTGACGGGCATGTAGCTCAGAGCGTTCGCGGAATCCACGCTGAGCAAAATCGCGACCTTATTATCGTTCTTGAGATCGACCAACTCTGGACCGATTTTCTTTAGCTCCGCCGCAACTTGAGAAACTTCCGCGTAGGTGCGGTTCGGCTCCAGATCATGCGATAGAACGCCTCTCCAATACGTCTCCTGGCCGTAATGCAGCGAGTGCCAGTGCCAGTACTCAACCATATTCGCGCCTGCCGCTAAATGCGTGTAAACGGCCTGCCGCAACTGGCCGGGATACTGCGGATACTGCGTGCGCGAGTCCCATCCAATCGTCTGCGCGTTGGTTTCCGTTACGAGGTAATTGGTGCGTTTCAACGAACGCGCCAGGTCGCCTGCGAACCAGATGGCCCGCCCGTCGAACTTCTGCTGCGTTTCGAAGTAAGGATTGGCCGCAACAATGTCGAGATTCGCTGCAATCGCCCACTGATTCAGGTTGGTGTGAACGCCTCCGCTGAAATCGTGCGTGATGAATTGATCCGGGCGCTTGTATTCATTCACGATCTTCGCCTGCCAGGCCAGGTAATCCGTAACCACATCGTGCTGAAAATTTTCCCACTCCAGTCTGTAGCCGGGATTCAGTATGCCGTCACGCGGAGGCAGATCGTCCCAGGTGTCGACCAACTGTCCCCAGTAAACCAGGCCCCAAGCCTTGTTCATGGCATCCGGCGTCTTGAACTTTTGCTTCAGCCGCTCGAGAAACCCGGCATTCATGTATGGCGTGGGAACTCCAGTTGGGAAGGTTTCGTTGTCGATCTGATATCCGATGACCGCGGGATGATCTTTGAAGTGGCTGACGATTTCGCGAATCACTCGTTCCGCGTGTTGCCGAAAATGAGGATTCAGAAAATCGTAATTCTGCCGGACGCCGTAGTACCCGGGCTTCTCCGCCGACGGATACGTCGGATAGTAAGGATCGCGCAGCGGCGGAGCAGTTCCCGCATGCAGGACCAGAATCTCCGGATGCTCCTTGTAGAGCCACGTGGGAATCGAGTACGTCGGCGTGCCGAGGATCACCTTGATGCCTGCCGCCTCCAGACGATCGAGCGCTCGTTGCATCCAGGCGAACTGGAAGTCTCCGTCGCGCGGCTCCCAACTGCTCCAGGTGGATTCGCCGACGCGAACCACGCTGATGCCCGCCTTCTGCATGAGCTCGACATCCTTGTCGAGACGGTCCGTCGGCATGTATTCCGGATAGTAGGCCACCCCGTAGAGGACAGTCTTCATCTTGTCCGGCGCAAAGGCGGGTTTCCCGGAAGATGAGGGAGCGCCGCTTTGGGCGGCGACATTGACTGAGATCAGAAAAAGTATGCCGGAATAAAGGAAGAGAAGAAGACGGTTGCGATCACCCATGAGGCCTTCCCATCAACGCGAAAGATCAGGACGCATTGTACTCAGTTTCAGCTTGATTCAAGACGCTTATCAGACTTTTTCTCGACGCTGTCCGCAGAACAGTAGAGGCTCAATTTGAATTCGAACGCCTCCACTCGCCGTCATCCAGAGCGAAGCCGTTCTTCAGGCGGAGCGAAGGATCTCCCGATAATTGACTGCATCACAAGGGAGATCCCTCGGCCCGCTGGTAAGAACGCGGGCCATCGGGATGACGCCGCAGCAGACAAGAATTCAAATTGATCAATACCCGCGAGAACTTGTGGGTAGATGCCTCCGGTAAACCGAGCTATACTTACTGCCAACTGTGCGGGCAGATCATCAGCACGTCTTCCCCAGGACTGCGAGAAGGGCATGCTGGATGAAAATCCAAAGGACTTAACTTCCTCATCCTCCTTCGATGGGCCAACTGTCGGAGTTGCCTCCTCGTCTTCGTCCGGTTCCGATGCGCCTACGGTTGAGAGTCATCGGTCCACTACTCCGGTATTGAGCGTGGGCAAGGTTCTCGGCGGGCGCTACGAAATCCTGCAAAAACTCGGGGAAGGAGGCATGGGCGCCGTCTACAAGGCGCAAGACCAGGAGGTAAATCGTCTGGTCGCACTTAAGGTGATTCGGCCTGAACTTGCGGCCAATCCTGAGATTTTGTACCGCTTCAAGCAGGAACTGGTTCTGGCCAGGCAGATTACGCACAAAAATGTAGTTCGCATTTACGACCTCGGAGAGGCCGAGGGCATGAAGTTCATCACCATGGAATATGTGGATGGTGAGGACATCAAAACCAGCCTTCGCAACTCGGGCAAACTTCCTCCCGCAGAAGCCGTCAACATCATGCAGCAGGTATGCCGGGCTTTGGATGCCTGCCACACTGAAGGTGTGATCCACCGGGACCTCAAACCTTCCAACATCATGCGCGACAAGTCGGGCAAGGTGCTGGTCATGGACTTCGGCCTCGCCCATAGCGCTGAAGGTGGTGGACTGACGCAAACGGGCATCGTCCTGGGCACGCTCGAATACATGTCTCCCGAGCAGGGACAAGGGATGGGGCTCGGCCCGGCATCGGATATTTACTCGGCTGGTCTCATCTTTTACGAACTGTTAACGGGGAAAGCCGCCTACGAAGCTCCCAGCGCAATGGCTAACCTGCTGAAACGAACCCAGGAAAGGGCTATCGCCGCCAGCACCGTGGAGAAGACGGTCCCACGCGCGCTAAGCGCCGTCGTAAGCCGATGCATCGAGCCTAAGTCCATCGATCGCTATCAGAACGTGGCCGAACTCCTGGCTGATCTCGAAGCCTATCAGCCCTCCGGACCTGCAACCGGTATCGTCCGGCGGCGCGATCCCATTGGGTCCTCTGTTTACAAATACGCGCTGATTGGCTGCTGCATTCTGCTTGTGGTAATCGCGGGTGTGCTGGCGGTGAAGAACAGAATTTGGACCTCAGGGACGACTCAGTCAACCCCCGTCAGTATTCTGGTTTCCGATTTCAGCAATGAAACCTCCGATCCTGTGTTCGACGAGACGCTCGAACCAGCCTTCAACGTGGCAATGGAAGGAGCCCCGTTCATCAGTTCCTACAACCGTGGAACCGCACACAAGATAGCGGCCAAGCTCCAGCCAGGAGCGACGCGGCTGAATGAGCAACTAGCAAGATTGGTGGCGACGCGAGAAGGCATCGATACTGTAATTTCTGGTTCCGTCAAGCGCGACGGAGATTCCTACCGGCTCTCAATTCGAGCCGTGGAGGGAGTCACGGGCAAGGAGATCGCTACAAAATCAGAGAAGTTTTCCAAGCAAGACGTCCTGGTGGGCGTGGGAAAGCTGGCGGCCGCAATCCGCAAGGCACTCGGTGATACGACTCCCGAATCCGTGCAGATGGCCGCGGCCGAAACCTACACCACCCACTCGCTCGATGCCGCGCACGAATACGCCCTGGCGCAACTGGGTCAGTTCACCGCGAACTATAACGACGCCATTGAGCATTCGCAGAGAGCGGTGCAAATCGATCCTGAGATGGGCAGAGCATACGTTGTGCTGGCGGTGGTCTACAACAACATGAAGCAGCCGCAGCAAGCGGAGAAATATTTCAAGCTGGCGCTCTCCAAGATCGATCACATGAGCGACCGCGAGAAATATCGAACCCGCGCGTCGTACTATCTTGTCGCTCGGGAACCGGAAAAGGCGTTGGAAGAACTGCAGCAGCTAGTGGCCAAGTATCCCGCCGACAACACCGGCCTCGCGAATCTCGCGCTTGCCTACTTCTATCGTCGCGACATGGCGCGGGCGTTGGAGATGGGAGGGCGTGCCGCCGATCTTTATCCCAAGAACACGATTTTCCGTAATAATGTTGGGCTCTACGCGATGTATGCGGGAGATTTCGATGCCGCCATCCGGGAGCAAAAGCGGGCGCTGGAGCTGAACCCGAATCTGGTGCTCGGGTATGTGGGAACGGCAGTCCCGCAGTTGGCCCTGGGCCATCCCGACGATGCAATTGCCACATACAGCCAGCTCGAGAAGTTGGGTCCGGACGGCGCTTCCGCGGCTGCGGCAGGACTAGCCGATGTCGCCCTTTACCAGGGGCGTCTGGCCGATGCGATCAGAATCCTTGAAGAAGGTATTGATAAAGATACGGCTGACAAGAATCCGGATGCGGCAGCGGCCAAGCTGGCCACACTTTCGCAGGCACAATTACTCGCAGGAAAAGCCTCCGATGCAGCACACACTGCCGAGCGGGCTCTCGCGGCAAGCCACGAGATTCCGATTCAGTTCTGGGCGGCTCGCGCCTACATTGGCGCGAACCAGGATGCCAAGGCTCTAGTGATCGTTCGCGACCTGAGCAATCGGCTGGAAGCTGATCCTCAGGCGTATGGCAAATTGCTCGAGGGCGAGATACAGCTCAAGCACAACAAAGCGCAGGACGCGTTGAAGCTATTCCTCGACTCGCGAAAAATTGCGGATACCTGGATGGGCCATTTCGATGCCGGGCAAGCCTACGTCGAATTGGGCGCGTTTGCAGAAGCCGATTCGGAGCTGGAGACTTGTCAGAAACGTCGGGGAGAGGCTAGCGCGCTTTTCCTGGATGAGTCTCCCACCTATTACGTGTTTCCGCCTGTGTACTACTACCTTGGTCGTGCCCAGGAGGGGCTGAAGAGTTCAGCGGCCTCCGACTCATACAAGACTTTCATCGACATCAAAAACGGCGGCCAGGATCCACTGCTCGCGGATGCCCGCCGCCGTGTGCAACCGAACTAAGACTCACCTCGCGAAAACGTCCTCAGCGCTCCTTTAGCACGAGCCGGCTACCGCCACGCCCGTTTCATTCGACTGCCCGCTCTCTGTGTTGCCCGTCCCCACAGCAGTTACAAAATAGTAGTAGGTGGTACTGGGGCAGTTCACTCCGGGCGCGTTCAAATCAGTGAACGTAGTGGACACCACGAGGCTGCTGTTGATCAACGTGAACGGCCCAGTTTGGTTGGTCGAGCGGTACACGTTGTAACCGATGACCCCAGGGCCGGCGCTCGCCGACCAACTGATGAGAGGCGCTCCATCTGCGTTCTGGGTGCCACTCACATTTGTCGGTGGAGCCGGCGGGGACGCTGTAACGTTGAACGGATTCGATGTGGCCGTGATCGCGCCCGCTGACGCCTGCAAGGCATCGGCCGTTCCGGCGGCATTGATTGAAAGATTCGGGAAGGTCGCAACGCCGGTTGAATCTGTGATCTGAGTGAGCGTTCCACTCAATACGCCGGGGCCGAAGCTCAGCGTCACAGTAATATGAAGCCCTGCCACTACTGCCCCGGAGTTGTCCATTGCTTGCACTCGAACCGCTGGCGTGATGGTCTGGTTAACGGCCGTGTTGCTCGGTTGCGTTATGAAGGTCAGGTTGGAAGGAGGAACAAAGTTGATGGTGTAGTTTGCTGTTTGGACCTGGAACGGATTGGCCTGATCGTGAACTGAGACGGTGAAACTCACGCTCGAAACCTGCGGGTTCGAGAACGTGATTGTTCCGTCACTGCCCAGAGTTCCGCCGTTGGGCAGGCTCGGTGGTCCGAAGACGAGTCCTCCAATTCCGCCAGTAGCTGTGAGCGCGCAATATATTGCATGCCAAGCGTGCCATTCGGCAGCGTGGTTGGAGAAATATGAATTACGTCGCCGATACGAATGGTGGGGGTATAAGTAACCGATTCCTGCGGCAATGCGGAATCGGTCGCCGTGACCAGCACACTCGAGCCCACGGGATTCGCGATGGTGGGGATTCCTGTGATCTGCCCCGAGCCGGGATCGATGGATAAGCCGCCGGGGAGTCCCGTCGCGGTAAAGGTGTATGGGGTCGTTCCACCGGTCACGGTAAGAGGGGTGGAGACATATTGCTGTCCCACCACCCCATCGGGAGGTGTCGTCACGAACTGCTCGGCGAATTGCAGGCTGACGTTCAGAACATAGTCTTGTGTTGCCACGTCCTGAGGATTGTTGGTATCGGACACTTGAATCGTTACCGCGTAACTGCCGGGTGTGCTGGCTGTACCGGAGATTAATCCCGAAGAACTGAGACCGATTCCCTGCGGCAGAGCGCCTGAAGCGATAGACCAGGTCTGGGCTCCGGGTTTTCCGCCGGTGGAGACCAACTGCACGGAATATCCCTGATCGGCGCGATCCGTAGGGGGAAGCGTGTTGGTCAGAATCATCAATGGCGGGAAAGTCGTGGGCGGCGTGGTCAACGTCGTGTTGTTGCTGTTCACTGCCTGCGGTACTACGACTGGCGCGACTTGGTTCACGATCTGCTGCATGGTCGGAATGTCGACGTTGCCGCGAATGGTGATCAGGGCGGTTTGGCCGGGACCTAAGGCGAACGTCGGTTGAGTGACGGGCGCCGCAGCTACGTTGGGATTCCCCAGCTGATTAGGATCGGTGAGCGGCACGTTGGGAACGTTCGCCAACGTGATGTCCTGTTGCTGGGTAATAAGGTGGCACTGGCCATCGGTCTGCGGAGTCATGTAAATCTGCGAAAGCAACAATTGAAGTGGCGTCGCAGTCGAACCTGTCAGCGCGACATTGAACGACGCAGTCGTGTTGCCGGTATTCGTGACAGTGTAAGTCGCGTCCGTGGGCGGCGCGGCAGCCACATTTGGAGCAGCAACATTCGGAGCGGCGACGTTGGGATTGGCAACGCCGTAAGCCGCCACATTGGGCGCCGCGACATTAGGCGCGGCAACGTTCGGGGCGGCAACGTTCGGGGCAGCAACATTCGGAGCGGCAACGTTGGGCGCCGCGACATTGGGGGCAGCCACGTTTGGCGCAGCCACATTAGGCGCTGCAACATTCGGGTTGTAGAGTTCGACGCTCGTAATACTGTTGGTGCCGGTTTGTCCATTGGGATCTACCAGGTTGGTGGGCACTGTGCCGTCGGCATTCAGCAAAATGAAGGCGGATAGCCCGCCCGGGATCACGGCACCTCCCAGCCCGTTGATTTCAGCAACGTTGACTAAGATATTCGCCGTAGGATTCGTCGACACCGCGAACACAGTTCGTGCAACTCCGGTGTGAGGTGCGATGGCGACATCGATACTTTTCAGCGGGAAGCTGATTCTGTTGTTCGTGGTCGGAAAGGGCGGACTCGGTACAGGGCTCGGCGGCACGAACTGCGCAAAAGATGCGAATCCATTCGCGGGCTGATTGGCAATCGTCAGCCGGAAGTAGTTGACGGGACCATTCGCGGTGGCTCGGCCGCTGGTCTGGTTCTGCACCAGAATCACGAATCCGCGTTGCACGCTGGAACTCAGCGGCTTGGAAATCTGCGGTGAGGAAACTGCCAGTCCCTGCGTAATGCGACTCTCGTAAACATTCTGATTGCGATCGCCTTCATAACCGGCAGAACAGCCCGGCTGCGGAGTACTCGGGTCGTACACACTCATCCCATTGCCGATCGCGGTATAGGTGTCCCAGCTGACCCCGTCCGCAGGTGGAATGACATCCTGATTGCTGGTCCAAGAGGCGAAGTGCACGGCTGAGCTAGCCGCCGGCTTCGGCGCGGCGAAAATTGTGCCCGCGACTCCCGGCGGAGATGGATTGTTATAAGTCCAGCACTGGGAATTTCCACATGGGACCAGGACAAAGGGCTGCCCCGTGATCCCGATGTAGTCACCCATGAATGCCCCCTCGCCATGTTCGAACATCGGCAGGTTCGGGGGATCGAACTTGAGCTGATGGAATGGAGCTGTCTCGCCGCTGGACTCCCCTTCGAAAAGCCCAATATCGTAATGCGAAACGCGAGTGTAGGAGAACACTGGAACGCTATAGTTGGCGGTCGCCTGCGCCAGGACAACGTCAATCGTATGGCGGCGCACGGTCAGACCCGCGTCATCAATGAAGTATGGGGAGTATGACGGGTTCGGGAACTCGGTCACTTGGTCGCGCGTTTCCTCGAAGAAGTTTCCATTCTTATCGGGAGTGAACATTCCGTTCATAACGCTGGGAGTGAACTCCCCGATCGTGTGATCCTGGCGCAAGTCGTAATACAGCACCATCAATTTTCCCTGGTTGGCGATCATGCTCGGCATGACCTGATGGCCGGCGGTCAGTGCAGGAAAAGTTCCGCCCAGATCATTGGTCACTGCGCCGTTGTCGAGCGGGAAGGGTGTCGGCGGTTTGAACCCGGAGGACGTGATGCTGGCGTTGCCCGGAACGGCAAGCATCATGATTCTGGCTTCGCCGTTAGGTCCTATTCCGCGTTGTGACCAGGCCAGGTAAAGAGGACCGGGAATCAGTGTGATGCCGCTATCGCCCACCGCCAGGGCGGGGTACGCCGTCGTTCGGAAAGTGGTTTCTGTTGTGTTTTGGTCGAAGAAAGCTGGAGCGGTTGGAGTGTTGGCATTAAATGGCGATAGGCTGACTACGGTGATCGCGGGGAAGAAACTCTGTCCGGCATTGAGCGAGGCCGTGATCGCGATTCCATCTTTGGCTTGTGGCGTATTGTGAATAACGCGCCAGGCTACATAGACGATTCCGGTTTCGGGGTCAATTTGAATCGTTGCGCCCTGGCTGATCACATAGCTGCGGCTGATCGGGATCGGAGCGCTCCAGCTCGCTCCGCAATTTGTGGAGCGGCTGAAATAAATCGTGCTGGTCTGTGAGCCATTGGCGTTCGTTATCACATCCGCATACGCGACATAAACATTGCCGGCAGGAATCTTCTGCTGCACGACCGTTCCATCCGATTGCGTGACGGAAAAACTGCACGTCGTGCTGCCGCGCGGAATATCGACCGCAATCGCCGGCTTGTCAAGGAACTGCGAGGGAGTCACCGTCCCATACGCAACGGGAACAGTATTGATGTATCGGATCGGATAACTGTCCTGCGAAATGTCGCCGTTTTCCTTATTGTTCAGATCCATGAATCGGGCGACGAAGACTGTTCCCACGCTGGAATTCCGATTAAAGGCGATTCCGCCGTAATAGAACATTCCATTCGTACCGGAAGCCAGCACCGGGTCGGCCGCCGTCGTGAACCCATGCAAAGGTGAGTTCATCCCCCGAGTCGACGTGTCCTGCGGATAGCCCGGCAACAGCGTGCTCTGCCAGTGCGCTCCACCATCGACGGACATGTATTGGCCGACCCAGGGTTCTCCGGTGGGCGCATTCGATAAACGTCCTTCCCCCGGTTCCGCTTCTTCCAGATTCAGGTCCACCGTGCGGTAATCGTTGGCGCCTGCCAGCAGGTGCAAGGGATTTCGAGTTGAAACCGCAAGGCTGGGTTCATCTTGTCTTTCGAGGAAAGGGTCGCCGTAGGGCCAGACTGTGCCCGAGACCATATTGACGTTCTGGTCCGCCACTTGAGCTTGCGCTAAGCGGCTGGCGAAAGAAAATAGCAGGAAGCAGAACCACAGTCCAAAAATGGGAACCCGAGTGAGTCGGCGAGATACCGTTGCTATCCCCCTGCGTCGCCGGCCGGTGGTCCGACTTTGGCTGGAATTCGTCGTCAGTACGGAATCGTTGGAATGGTGCTGCTGCATATCTCTAACCTCGCTTCTGCACGCTGGGAAATTCCGCAAAACTCAACAGGGTTCGTCGACTGTGGCAACAGATGGCACGGGTAAGGAAACCAGGGCACACGATGCCCCGGACACTGAGCATTCCGGCGGGCACCAGGAAGGGGAAGTTCAATGCCATGCCACGCCCAAAACACTCGGGGTTAGAAAACTTGGGACGAGATTCGTTGCGACTCGCCGCACGCGAGGCAACACTTATCGCCAGGACAATTCCTAGCCGAGCAACTTTGCCCCGTGCCCTAGACTTTGTCAAGTGAAATGTGTACCGCAGGCAGCCGAAACCCCAAGCGCAGCAGGGGTTTTCGGGCCGGAGCGAATTGGAGTGATTGTGGAAAAACTGGCAGGTTGCACCTCGCTTTCGACCTGACGCACCACGAACAGCACGAAGGGAGACACAGATTTGCTGTAGGAACGAGGCAACCTAAGAACCACGACAAACTACGACATTGCAGCGCTGTCGTGGGGTGTCAGTTGCGGTGGCACTGCAGCCCCAGCTAGGTTCGCTCGTCGAAGGAAAGCTCATGGCTTTTGACGTTCACCGTCTCCGAAGTCGTTTGTTCGTGCGTTGTTCGGTGCCTTGGCTGGGTTGGGTGCGGAGGTCACATCCCACGCGCAGCAGTCTTCAGGGACTCAAAAAAACAGCTTTGCGAATTCAACCTGCGCCGCTCCGCCGGAAGCGCACTTCGTCCCAATTGTTGTACAAACAGCGGGAGAACGATAGACTGCCAGCGAATTCCGATCATCGGGAATTCGTTCGGAGAGCTCGGATGGCCGCTGGGGAGCCGCAGCGAGACGAAGACCTTTTGGAAGGCTGGAAAGCAATTGCCGACCACCTCAACAAAACGGAGCGCACCGTCCAACGCTGGGAAAAAACCAAGGCTCTTCCGGTCCGGCGGCTAAAGTCTGATTCGTCGGACGAGCAAGGCCGCGTTTTTGCCTACAAGCACGAGTTGGACGCCTGGTGGCAGGAAATGCTGACCAGGTCGGACTCAGTTGCGGAGTTCGCGCCGGAGCCAGTTACCCCCCGCGAAAAACAGGCGTCCACACTTCAGCGGAGCGCAACTCCTACCGATGATCCCACCGGTCAAGCGCAAGTACGTGTATCCAAGAATCGCTATTTGCGCTGGATCGTCCTGCCGCTTTCGGCGGCGTTGATGATAGCCCTCTATTTTGCTGTACGGAAAATTGTTAGCAATCAGAATAGGCCCGCTCGGGCCAGAGTGACACTCGCCGTCCGTCCCTTCAAAGACTTGGGCACAGACCCCTCATGGGATTACGTCGCGGCAGGACTCACCGAGGAGATGGTCACCCGCCTCGGTCAGCTACATCCCGAGCAAATGCGCGTTGTCCGGCTTACACCAGGTTATGCTGATGCAGCCCCGCTGCGACTGGAGAAGGACCTGAGCGCTGATTATGTGCTCGAAGGCAGCGTACGCAAAGTGAACGATCGGGTCGCCATCACCGCACAACTCATACAGGTTTCGAATCAGAGTGTGGTTTGGGGACAGAGCTACGAACGCGACCTGAAAGACCTGTTACAGGTGGAAGACGAAGTGGCGGATGCAATCACGGGCGAGGCCCTCAATAAAGTTCCAAAAGCAGCTTCGCCCGCACGCGAAGTAAATCGCCAGGCGTATCTGGCCTATCTTGAAGGACGATATTTCTGGAATAAGCGAACGACAGATAGCCTTACACGAGCGCTATCACTGTTTCAGAAATCGATTGCCAGTGATCCCAGTTACGCACCTTCCTACGCAGGACTAGCGGATTGCTACGAACTGCTGGGTTCTGCACCATATACTGCGCTTGCTCCGAATCAGGCATTTCCGCAGGCGGAGGCGGCGGCTAAGAGGGCGTTGGAACTGGATGGCAGTCTGGCCGAAGCGCACCTTTCTCTTGGCTATTCGGAAATGGTTTATGAATGGAATCTGCCGGAAGCACGCCGCGAATTTGCCCTTGCCATGCAGTTGCGCTCGGAGTACGCAACCGGGCACCAGTTCTACGGCTACTACCTCACGGCAGTCGGGGACCTGCAGGGTGCAATTGCTGAGCGCAGGCGCGCGGTGGAACTTGATCCGGTCAATCCACTGCTTAGCTCGGCTCTGGGAGAGGCTTACTATCAGAATCGCGAGTTCGATCGCGCCATCGAGCAGAACTTGCATTCACTCGAACTCGATCCCAGTTATGCCGTCGCGCTTGTGAATATCGGTTTGGCCTATGAAATGAAAGGAATGCATTCGGAGGCGCGCAATGCCTTCCAGAAGGTCCTGGCGGTAGCTCCTGACGATCCCGCTCTGCTTGGATTGATGGGCTATGAATACGCGAGTTCGGGCGAGAAGGCGCAGGCGATGCGCATCCTTGCTCGTCTGCAGCAGCTTTCGACGCATTCCTACGTACCCTGCATCTATATTGCGCTGGTCTACATCGGACTCCACGATATCGATCATGCCTTCCAGTGGCTGGACAGAGCGGCTGATGAGCGATCCGAATACCTCGTCTACATCGCAAGCGAACCGCTTGCCGACCCTCTGCGCCAAGATTCCCGGTTCCCGAAATTACTTCACCGGGTTGGATTGCCTCCCCTCACTCGCGCGTCTCCTGCCTCAGATTGAACCCTCCGACTCAGCTGATGTTCGGTTTTGCGCCGGTCTGTCTGGCGGGGAAATAAGCACGACGTTTGTCGACAAACGGCCAATAGCGGGCTTTGTCGCTTGCGGGATGTCCTACGTTCTCCTACCGTTGCCTTGCGCCGGTAAGTGAGCAAAGAAGCTAGCGGCAAACGAAGAGAACACATTCGAAGCTGGGGATGCCTGCAGTAATACGGGGTTGTTTTTTGCATCATCTCAGGTATGCGGTTCGGCTCGTGTGGGACGCCGAACTATCCTTCGGGCCTTGCAACTGTGGAAAACATCAGGGGGGCTAGCCGGCTGAGAACCGTTCACGCAAACAGTCGCAGAGCTATGAGCTTGCAGCGTTTCTCTCGAGATCAGTGGCGCGTGCTCGCGATCCTTATTCTGGTCAACTTCGTCAATTACGTTGATCGGCAGGTGATCTTCTCGCTCTTTCCGGCAATCCGTCATGATTTCAACCTGAATTATGCACAGCTTGGGTATTTGGCGACAGCCTTCACCGTGGTGCTTTCGCTGAGCACGTTCCCCCTAGGGATGGTGGCCGACCGCTTTTCCCGGCGGGCGGTCATCAGCGCGGGCGTCTTGTTCTGGAGCGTAGCGACAGTGTTCAGCGGGCTTGCGGGATCGTTCCGCTCCCTGCTGGCAGCCCGTGCCATGGTAGGTGTCGGCGAGGCAGCATACACACCTGCCGGGGCAGCCGTGTTGAGCGCGACGTTCCCAAGAAACATCCGCGCCCGTATCCAGGGTGCTTGTGATTTAGGAATGTTCGCAGGAGGTGCGACAGGAATCGCGCTTGGAGGTATCATGGCACAATCCTTTGGATGGCGGACCGCGTTCTTTTTTGTGGGGATCCCGGGATTGATACTGGGGCTGAGCGCAATGCGGCTGCCCGTGCCGCCGGTCGCCTCCTCTGAGCAGCACATGCGTTTGCGAGATTTATTTCGAGTCCCAGCGTACCTCGCGGTTCTGGCGGCGGGGTGGTTTGCGAGCTTCGCCGGCTACTCGTATGTCGCCTGGGGACCGGCGCTGATTCAGGAGCACAAAGGCTTCAGCGCGCGTGAAGCCGGACTGGCCCTTGGCGTCACGGTGGCGCTGGGCGGCGGACTCGGCATAGCGTTTGGAGCGTATCTCTCAGATCGCATCGCGCGCCTGCGACCCTGGGGTCGGGCGTTGATCATTCCCATCGGATTTGTTCTCGGCGCTCCGGCCATCTTCATCGCGCTGCACACGGCCGACAGAATGCTGTTTCTGATCTTTTTTGGGCTGGGAGCGTTTTTTATGAGCTGGTACCACGGTCCGCTCACAGCTACGATCCACGATCTGATACCGCCAAGCGGGCACGCGACGGCGCTGGGACTCTATTCCCTGTTCGTGAATCTCTTTGCGATGGCTCTGGCGCCGCTGGTCGTCGGGCGCGCGGCCGACACCTTTGGGCTTATTACAGCCCTGCACATTCCCATCGTCTCGCAATTGGTTGCAGGAGCATTTTTCGGACTTGTGGTTCTGCTGGTTCGCCGGCAAGGCCTTGAGCATCCGGTGTTCGGCCAGCATTGGCAAGCGACTTTGATTCCGGTGACGGCCGAATTGGAATAGGCGATAGCAAGAAAGGGCCCTAATACTCTCTCGAGGAGCATAGACATATGGGACAGCTGGTCACAATCGATACGAACCTGAGCGCAAATCCTGATGTCCGAGTGGTCAATCATTACCACGCATACCGTCCGAAACCATTTACGCGAGAGCAGCGGGAGGATACGACGCTGCTGTTCGGGGGCCTCACCTGGAAGCACGAACGCATTATGCAAGGGGCTTTGCACAATCTGAAGTACAAAGCCCAGCCACTGCCCAACATTGCGCGCGAGGATCTCGATGCCGGCAAGGAACTGATCGACGTCGGAGCCTGCTGTCCCACGATCTTCACTACCGGCAGCCTGGTCAACTTCCTCAAAAGCGAAGTGGCGCTGCACGGAAAAGAACACGTCGCGAAAAAATACGTGTACATGACGGCGGGGGCATGCGGTCCTTGCCGCTTTGGCCAGTATCACGAATCGTACGCGATGGCGCTTGACGGACTCGGCCTGAAAGATTTCCGCCTGTTTCTCTTGGCGCAGGACGAACTGGATCAGGGAGAAAACGGAGGCGGCGGACTCGATATCAACCTGCCGCTCAGCCTGGGTCTGATCTGGTCGATCCTCTGCGGAGATGTCATTACTGACCTGGAGTACGCGACGCGTCCCTACGAAGTGAATCCAGGACAAACCGACGCGGTGCTGAAGGATTGCGTGGAGTATATGTACAAGGTATTTCACGATCGTCCAGACCACGGGAAGAAACTCGGCTCGCTGGCGTGGCACCTCACAACAAGGTATTTCACCAACGCGCTACGCGAAGTGCGCAGGAAGTGGGAGGCGATTGAAGTCGATCGCACGCGCGTGAAAGCACGGGTGAAGATCACCGGTGAGTTCTGGCTGCAAACGCACGAAGGCGACGGGAATTACAACATCAAACAATGGCTGGAACGGGAAGACTCCGAGGTTATTCCGCCTCCGGTAGCGGTATGGCTGCACTACCTGATGCATCCGCTGATCCGCAAAATGGAGCACCGCCACTCGCCAAGCAAGCATCCGAAACGCGACGAACTCGTGTTGCAGTTACTGGAGCGGATTTACGTCGGCACATACAACCGCTTTCGCAGGGCGCTGGCGAATATTCCGAACGAACTGCCCGACCAGGTGGAACTCAAGGAACTCGCCGAGCCGTTCTATCACTTCGAGCTGCGCGGCGGCGAGGGACACATGCTCATCGGCAAGGCTTTATATGCGTACCACCACAAGAAAGCGCACATGATCTGCGAGCTTTCACCGTACTCCTGCATGCCAAACACAATGTCCATCGGCTCGATGGCGAACGTGATCGGGAAGTACCCCGACCTTCTGTATGCGCCGATCGAAGTAAAGGGCGATGCCGAAGTGCACGCGCTCTCCCGCTGCCAGATGATTCTGACAGAGGCTAAGAAGCGCTCTCAGGCGGAGTTTGACGTTGTGTTGAAGAAGACAGGACTCACCGTCGAGGCCATCCACGAATTCGAGAAGCATCATCCTGAATTGCGGCGGGCCACCTATAAGGTGCCGCACAAAGGGTATTCGGGAACTTCGGCCAACTATGTTCTCCATCTCGCCCAGGACCTTGGATTAGGGCGGGCCTGAACGACGTTCACGGGAGAAGTGCGAGGAGCAACGATGGCGAACGGATTAGTGCAGATCCAAGGAATTGAAAATCGGCCAGAGGTTGTGACACAGGCCACTTCGCCGACTGTGTATGAAGGCGAGAGCCTCATCTGTGGCCTGGATGTCGGCAGCACAACTTGCAAGTACACGCTCGCGACTCCGCGCGGCGATGTGCTCGCACAGGCTTACGAGCGTCACAACACGCGCCAGGCCGAGAAGGTCCTGCAGTTCCTGACGATGCTCGAGGCGAAGCACGGCTTCGCTCCTGGCCGCGATCGCGTTTATTTCACGGGTTCGGGGGCAGGCATTATTGCACCGCTGGTCGGAGGGAAGATCATCCAGGAGGTCGTCGCGGTTGCGGCGGCGGTCGACAAACTTCATCCCAACGTTCGCTTCGTGAGCGAAATCGGCGGCGAAGACATGAAGACCATCTTCTTTCAGGGCGAAGGTGCGGCGCGAAGCAAGCAGGTTCTCATGCAGAGCGCCTGCTCGGGTGGCACCGGAACATTTATCGAGAAAACCGCCCGCAAGTTGGAGATCCAACCGGAGATCCTCTCGCGAATGGGTTATTCGGGGTATCCGCTGCACAAGATCAGCAGCAAGTGCGGCATTTTCGCCGAAGCTGACGCCAACACACTGCTGAAGGCGGGTGTGCCGGTCGAAGAAATCATTGCCTCATTGTTCGAGGCAGTGGTTTACCAAAATCTCGCCACGCTCACCCGCGGCAACACGCCCATGCCGGAAATCCTGCTGCTCGGCGGGCCGAATCTGTTCTTCAAAGGCCTGCAGGAGGCTTGGCGCCATCACCTGGCGAAAGTCTGGAAGGAACGCAAGGTACCGGTCTCGGACGACCGCGACCTCTCCACGCTGATTCGCGTGCCCGATAACGCTCTCTACTACGCTGCCCTTGGCTGCGTGGAAGTGGCGTTGCGCGAAAAGGCGGCGAATGGACTTTATACCGGATCCAGCAAATTGAAGTATTGGATCGAAGAGGGCCAATACGAAGAGAAGAAGAAGATCGGAAGGACCGGAATCTGCAAGGATGAAACGGATCTTGCGACGTTCAAGGCGAAATACGAGAATCAGAAAGCAGCCGCTCCAGCTGTTACGGTTGCGGAGACCAAAACCACTCTCGGTCCGATCGTGCTGGGTTGTGATTTCGGTTCAACCACAGCCAAAGCGGTTTGCATGTCGCCGGAAAAAGAACTTCTGTTCTCCTGCTACGCGCTGAGCAAAGGCAATCCGATCGAAGACGCCAAGGCGCTGTTCCGGCAGGTTCGCACCGTCGTCAACGACAAAGACATTCTTGGTCTGGCCCTGACTGGATATGGCAAGGATTTGCTCAGAGGAATTCTTGGAGCGGATTGCCCTGTCGTCGAAACCATTGCGCACGCTTCTGCTGGTCTGCACTTCTTCCCGGACGCGGATTGCATCTGCGATGTCGGCGGCGTCGATGTGAAGATCATGATCCTGAACAATGGAGCAGTAACCGACTTCCGCCTGAACTCACAGTGTTCCTCTGGCAATGGCGCATTTCTGCAGGGCGTGGCGGAACGATTCAATATCCCGATGGGCGATATGGCCGACGGCGCTTTCAAAGCGCAGGCCATGCCGCAGCTTTCCATGGGATGTGGCGTATTCCTGCAGAGCGACATCGTCAACCAGCAACGCAAAGGGTGGCAGGCGGAGGAAATTCTGGCCGGGCTCTGCGCCATCCTGCCGCTCAACGTCTGGATCTACGCCGGCGGAATGAACAACCTGCAGCAGGTGGGACGGAAATACATTCTGCAGGGTGGCACGCATCGCAATCTCGCCGTGGTCAAGACGCAGGTGGATTTTATTCTGAACAAAGTTCCGGAGGCAGAGGTCGTGGTCCACCCTTATTCCGGAGAGGCCGGAGCGATCGGTGCCGCGCTGGTCGCTCTCGACTGGTGGAAGAACGGCGGCAAGACGATGTTTCGGGGATTCGACTCCATCGAGAAACTCACTTACAAGACTGCGACGTCCGTTGACACGGTCTGCCACTGGTGTCCGGTCAATTGCCAGCGCAGCTTCATTGACGTCGCATTGCCTGATGGCCAAGGCCGGTCGTGGAGCAAGGTTCCTTTGGACAAGGGCTGGGAACGCGTGATCGTGAACAATTCCTGTCCCAAAGGATTGGTCGAAGATTTGAACGAAATGAAAGTCATCAAAGCTGGAATTGAGAAGACAAAGAATGCCTATCCCAATATTGCGGACATGGTTCGGCAGGAAGGATTCCGTCGCAACTAAGAGCGCTGCTAAGGTCAAAGATCGCTCCAAGCTGCGCGTCGGAATTCCTAAGGTGCTCAACATTTGGACAACCCACCAGTTCTGGGTGGGCTTCCTCAAGGAACTGGGCGTGTCTTCGGAAAACATCATCTTCAGTTCGGACACTTCCGAGGAACAGGGCCGCGAATACGGCAAGGGCAGAGGCACGGTGGATTGCTGCTATCCCGTAAAGTGCATCAGCGGGCATTACGGCGAATTGATTTTTGGCCAGAAGAAGAAAATCAACATCCTGCTGAGCCCGATGATTCACTCCTTGCCTTCTGTGCTCCACGGGCATGTCGTTGACACAGTTACCTGCACGCGCGTGATGGCCGGTCCGGAGAACATCAAAGCCGGATTCTTGAAAGAGCGCGATATTTTCGCCGAAAACGGTGTGATCTACGCATCGCCCTTTGTGAGCCTTGGTGACAGGCACATGGTTACCGAGCAACTGTATTCGTCATTAAAAGATGTCTTTGATCTCACCCGGGAAGAAACTGAACGTGCCGTGCTCGCCGGATTTACTGCACTCGACGATGTAACGGAACGAATCCGCAAGCGCGGTCGAGAAATTCTGACTTGGTGTGCACAGAACGAAAAACCCTGCGTGCTGGTGCTGGCCCGTCCCTACCACATGGATACCGGAATCGGCCACGAGATCGAAGCCGAAATTCAGGCGTGCGGATATCCCATTCTCTGGCTGCAATACCTGCCGGCAGACATGGATCTGATGAATTGGCTGTTCGAAGAAGACCTGAAATCAAAGCGAATCAAGAGCCCGTTCGACATCACCGACGTTTGGACGTCGTCTTACAGCAGCAACACCAACGAGATCATGTGGGGTGCGAAGGTGGCGACGCGTTGCCCCTGGATCACGTGCGTGGTCCGGCTTTCCAGCTATGAGTGCGGCATGGATCAGCCCACCTACACTCCCGCACAAAAGATCGTCGAGGCCACGGGAACCCTGTATTTCAAATTCGGCGATCTCGATTCAACCAAACCCGCGGGCGGAATCAAGATTCGCGTGGAGACCATCTCGCATTATCTGGCGAAATACTCGCAAGAGATCATCCGGCGCAAATTGAGCTACCTGTCGCCGAACTGCCCGCTGGCGGATCTTCAACCGCGAGCGGCGGAAAACGCAGCGGAAGTCGACCAGCCCTTGATCATGGTGGTTTAGAACGCCGCAAGGTTACGATTGCTTGCTCAGAACTGCACAATGTTTTGCAGTTCCGGACGGTTCATGATCGTCAGTTCCTTACCCTCTGATCGCAGCAGTTGCTTTCGTCTTAAATCGCAGAACAGCTTGCTGACAGTTTCTCGCGTCGAGCCGATGCTATCCGCGATCTCCTGATGCGTGAGCGGCAGCTTGAATGACTGATGGCTACTGCAGGCATCCTCATTACCGGCGCTCGTCCAGAAGAGCAGGAGCTTCGCAAGTCTCTCCACGGGATGGGTGGCGAGTCCCAGCGAGCGTACCGAGTCATGCAGCGAGTAGTAGCTTGCGCTTAACTGCTCCGCGACCGCGAGCGCAAAATCGGCGTGCTGCCGCATCAACCGGAGCAGGAAGCCGTGCGGTATGAAATCAACCTGGCCGCTGGTCATCATCTCGGCTGTTGCTCCGTAAGGGCGGTTGGACACCACCGCATTCAGGCCGAGCACATCGCCCGAATCGGCGAACCTCGTGATAAATGTTTTTCCAAGGGGGGAGCAGGCAGTGAGCTTCGCCTTCCCCGTACGAAGAATAAATACTCCTCGCGGTTTCTCGCCTTCGACGAAGAGTTTCGCCTTCCTGCGGTAAATGGTGGTAGAGCTCACATTGGCGATGAGGTGTACGAGGTCACTGGAAAGGTTGCAAAAAGGGTGTCCGTCGTGGTTAGAGAAGGCGACGGAGGTCTGAACGGCTTCCGGGGATTCCATCAAAGCACCCGCCCCATAAGCGTGTTCACGTCGCACGCTAGGAGCAAGCGCCAATGTGCGCCACGTGACCTCGATCACTGCTTCATCAAAATATAGGGGGCAGCATTTGGACACTGACACGGCCGACATGAGTTTCGGTCCCCACGTCATTAGGAGGCGCCCTCTCCCATGACTCCCAAAAGAGATGTTGCCAGCAATGCGGATGATGCCTTAGATGTTGCACTTCACGATCAAATCAAATGGCGAGCTTACGAACTCTATGAGCGACAAGGCAATGAGGCCGGGGGCCACGATCTACAGAGCGAACTGCAATGCGAACTTCCCCGTGTGGCATACGCGGCTGCCCAGCTTCAGAAGTACTCGAGTGGCGAAGGAGTGGATGGCAAAGCCGTCAGAGCGGCTCGGGTTTACTTGCGTGCTCTAAGCTCCTTCATCGGTCTGCCCTAACCCGGTTGAGCAGTCAACGTTGGACGGAACACATCGCTCTGCCGGACTGATAACATCCGTGAACGAGGGCCTTCGATCGACGAAGTGACCCTCTGTTCAAGAAGGACCCCGAGCCGGGAACGATCCGCACCGCAGGAATTTTTCAGGAATTTTCTGTGGTGAATAATCGTTCTCTCAGGCCTTGGCCAATGACCAGAATCCTTGCGTCCATTTTGGACCCCGACTTCGGACCGAAGGGATGCAAACCGCGGGCTCGACGCGCGACGTGACTCCCATCACATTAGAACGTGACAGCGGCTGCTGACTGCACCCGGGTACGGAGTTCTACTTCTGTGCAGCGAGGTTGATCCGTGCCCGCCAGAATCCTGCACCGCGATCCTGTGGAAGTCATTCTCATGGGTCTGCACGAGTCTCATGAGGTGTCGGCTTACGAAGCGGTGGAGAGACTTGTGCACGCAGCAGAAACAGCAGGCTTCGAGACGAAAGTTCTCCTCGGGATGCTCGACCAAGGCATCACCTTGCAGAAGTTGATCGAGCTCATCATTTCCAAAGATAAGTGCTCGCAGAAGGCAGCCTAACGGCCTGCCCGGGAGACCGCGGGGCATCGACTGCACGGTGAGGACGCATGAATATTGCTGCATGGTCAAAATCCGAAGTTGATTACGGGCGCAAGCTCATGGACTCCGCGGTCGAAGGCGCTCGCCGTGGCGAAGATGAATTTCTGAAAGACGAGTCCCTAGGCCACTATCTGGAAAAGTCTGCCCTGCATGCGCTGGCCCCCACGATACTTGGGGCCTGCCTGGGCTGGTTCGGCGGGTATTTGGAAAATCCGCGCTCAAGGAACAGAGCTTTGGTCTGTGCTTTCCTGGGCGGAGCCATCGGGTTTGGTGCAACTGTTGTCTGGGAAAACCGGAAACTGACAGCCAGCGTCGCTTCGGGCGCGTGGAAAAGCATCAACAAAACGCGCGATGCACACTGGTTCGAAAAGAACCCTATCGACTACGCGTAGGAAGGCGCCGTCCTGCGCCGACATGCTCCCGCATACCGCGTCTTCCGTAAGACGAAAGCGCCAGCGGAAGGGAAAACGATGATCACGAGTGAAGCGGTCAGGGAGTCGATCAAGGTCCCGGTGGACGAGTTCAGCCCGAAACTTCAACTGGAAGAGACTCCAACGCTCGCAGTCGCTGCGCGGAGCCCACAATTTAGGGGGACAAACCGTGATGGGCCCCTTTTCACCTGCACACACGCATGAGTGGCTGGTCATAGGTCGCAGTTTGTTTCTGACCATCCACATCGTCGGTGTCCTTTGTTTTGCTTATATCGTGGCGAAGCGCCTCGTACCGTTGGTTCGAGCCGAACGTGACTTGCGCTTTGATCACCCTCTGACTCGCGCTGGAAGAGTGCTCAGGTTTTGGCTGGGGCAGTGGAAGCATCCGCGCTATAAGTTCGCAGGAACCCTCCACATTCTTATCTTTGCAGGATTCATTCTCCTGGTAGTCCGCACGTTCTCTGTGCTGATCGTTGGAGTCGACCAGAATTTTGTAATGCCCGGATTCACCGGGCAAGTCGCTCACCACTACGACATTGTCACGGATTACGCCGCGACGGTTGTCTTCCTGTGCATGGTTATCGCCGCGGTCCGTCGGATCGTGTTCAAGCCTGGGCGATACGCAGTTCCCTCGAAGTACGGCAAAGGCCACACCGCCGATGCCGTCTTCCTTCTGGCGCTTATCGCGATTTTGATGATGGCTGATAGCCTCTTCGCCGCCAGTACGGCCGCACGTCACGGCCTGCGGGGCGGACCCGTCGAAACTCTGGCTGTTCTATCCCTGCCATGGCTGTTGCAATTAGCTCTCGGTGCGTCCTCGTTGACGACCGTCTCGGCCGCCGGCTTTAGCGCGTACCTCGTTCATGAAGTGACGTTCTATTTCTTACTGTGCTATCGGCCGTTTGGGATCCAGTTTCACGTCGAGACCTCGCTGTTCAACATTTATTTCGCGAAGATGGAACGAGGGACGTTGAAGCCTGTGAGGTGGGGGATCAACGATGAACGTCTGGATCAGGTGAAATCTTTCGGCGTGAAGAAGTTCGAAGACTTCACCTGGAAGCATATGCTGGACTTCTACTCCTGCGCCGATTGCGGGCGCTGCGCTGACAATTGCCCGGCCAACGCGGCGGGGCGCCCACTAACACCGCGGTTCCTCACGATCAAAGCCAGGGATTATGCCTTCCGACACTATCCCGTTTTCGGTAAGGCCGACAACAGCAAGCCACTAATTGGCCCGGTCTACTCGGACGACGAAATTTGGTCCTGCACGACCTGCGGCGCATGTGAGGAAGAATGTCCGCTCCTGATCGAATACATCGACAAGATTGTCGATCTGAGGCGCGGGATGATCGAGGACGGGAATGTACCGCAGTCCCTGCAAAGGCCCCTGAAAGCTATAGAAAGCCGTGGGAATCCGTACGGAAAGATGGAGAAGAAAAGGGCTGACTGGACGAAGAGCCCGGAAGTCCAGCCAACCTGCATCGTCAAGATCCTCGACGGCGAGAGGGACGCTGACACACTGTACTTCGTCGACAGCATCACTTCGTACGACGATCGGATGCAGTCGATCGGGCGATCGACCGCGAGAATCCTCAGCCACATTGAAGAAAACTTCGGAATCCTGGGGGCAGCAGAAAAAGACAGTGGCCACGACGTGCGGCGCTTTGGTGAGGAGATGCTCTTCTTGGCTCTGCGCGATCACAACAGCCACGCCCTCAAAGCCTCGGGAGTGCGACGAATTGTGACCGCGGATCCGCATGCCTACAACGCATTGAAACACGATTACAAAGATGTTCCACCCGTCGAACACATCAGTCAGGTCATCGCTAGAGAGGTGAAGGCCGGCAAGATCCAATTTAATCAGATCGAAAACGAAGGCAAGGTCTTTACCTATCACGACCCCTGCTATCTGGGACGTCACAACCAGGTTTACGACGACCCGCGCGCGGTGCTCGATGCCATTCCGGGATTGAAGAGAGTTGAAATGAAACGCTCGCGAGATCGGTCTTTCTGCTGCGGTGGTGGCGGACTGATGCTTTTCTACGAACCCCAGGAAGAGCAAAGGATGGGTGTCCTGCGCGCCCGCATGGCGGCGGAAGCCGGAGCGAACGTGATCGTAACTGCCTGTCCGTTTTGCATGGCGAACCTTGAGGACGCGATCAAGGTAGCGGGCATGGAGGGCAAGATGTCGGTGGTTGATCTGACAGAACTGGTGGACCAATACATCGTGCGGGAGAGCTGCGCGGAAACGCAGAACGTAAGCGAACTGGCAACTTGCGGAGGCTAAACGTGGAAATCCTCGTTTGCGTACGAAGAGTACCGGATACCTCAGAAAACGAGATCGAGCTGAATGCCGAAGGAAACGATATTGAGCGTGACGAACTCGTGTATTCGGTAAACGAACCGGACAATTATGCCGTCGAAGAGGCGCTCCAAATCCGCGATCGTGTCGGAGGCTCCGTTACGGTGGTGACGGTGGGCAGCGAAGAAGACGAAGAGGTTCTCCGCCGGGAACTGGCCATGGGCGCGAACCGGGCAGTACTGCTGTCGGATGAATCTTTCAACGGCTCCGATGGCCGTGGCGTAGCCACCCTTCTTAGAGATTTTGCGCTGAAAGGCCACTACGACCTGATCCTCACCGGAGTGCAGGCCGACGACGGCGCTGCTCAGGTTGGGGGAATGCTGGCGGCAATGCTCGATCATCCATTCGCCTCTCTGGTGAACTCAATCTCGGTCGAGAACGGCAAACTGCGAATCAGCCGCGAGATCGAAGGAGGCAACCGGGAGATCAACGAGATCGATCTTCCCTGCGTTCTCTCCATTCAGACGGGCATCAACGAGCCGCGCTACGTTGGAATGCGGGGGATCCGGCAGGTCGCCTCGGTGCCCATCCCGACACTGGGGGCTGCGGATGTGGGAGTGGATCCGGCCGCGGTGGGACAAAAGGCTGCGAAGGTAAAGCGCATCGATTACTTCGTTCCCGCGCGGGGCAAAGGGGCTGAGATGCTCCATGGCGACAGAAAAGAAAACGCAGCGAAGGTTCTTGAATTGGTGGGGGCGAAGGGAGGGCTGAAATAATGCCTCACATCTTTACATACATTGTGCACAGAGCTGGAGTGGTCGACGATTCCGCAGGAGAACTGCGTGCCGCCGCGACAAAGATCGACCCGAACTCGTCGCCTACGGCAATTCTTACCGGCTACGGCGCAGATCTTGATGCTGCGTGCAATTCGGTCAGACCACTCTACAGCGAGATCTGGAAAGTTGGTAATGAGGCCCTCGCCTATCCCAACGCAGAACTGGTCCGGCAGGCACTGGTGGCGATTTTGCCGCGCAATAGCATTCTGCTGCTGCCGCATGATCACTTCGGAATCGATCTCTCGCCGGGCCTTTCCGTCAAACTGAGTTCCGCATTTGTCTCTGACGTTGTGGCGATCGATTCAATCGACGGTGACGCGCTGGAGCTGGTACGACAGGAATTTGGCGGACAAGTGAGCGTCCATGTTCGTTGCGATGTTTCGACCGGCGCAGTGATCAACATCCGTCCGGGGGCATTCAAAGCGGAGCCGACCGCTCGCAGGTCAGGAGTGATTGTCGACAAGTCAACTGAGCTGGGCGTGCTCAAAGCACAGCGCAGGTATGTCGAGACCATTGTTGCTGAGGCTGGCGCTGTGGACATCACCAAGTACAACGTGTTGGTCTCCATTGGACGAGGTATTCAGGAGAAGGAGAACGTTGCCCTGGCCGAGGAACTCGCCGAAGTTCTGGGCGCGGCGGTAAGTTGCTCGCGGCCGGTTGTCGACGCGAAATGGATGGAGAAGTCACGCCAGGTTGGGTCATCCGGCAAGACGGTGAAACCGAAGGTCTATCTGGCCTGCGGCATTAGCGGCGCCTTCCAGCATCTTGCGGGAGTAAAAGGAAGTCCGTTCATCATTGCCATCAACAAGAATCCAAAGGCACCTGTATTCCAGGTGGCCGATGTCGGAATCGTCGATGACATTCTGGAGTTTCTACCGGAACTGACCAACAAGGTACGCGAATGGCGCGGCGTTGCCGCATAGTGAGGTGGGCCGATGCTTGCACCAAAGACTCTGAAGCTGAGCTTGAAGTCTCTCAAAGAGTTTGCCAGGAAGCGCCTGCCGGACGAGACGTTGATCGAACTCGATGAGCGTGACGAATGTCCCTTGGACATTGTCCGCGATATGTGCAGCCCCGACAAACTGGGCATTCAACTCTTATTTATTCCCGAAGAGTTCGGCGGCATGGGCGGAGGCACGTTCGATGTGTACTGCATCTGCGAGGAGATGGCGCGGATCGACCTTGGTATTGCCACCTCCGTGTTGGCGACCTTCCTCGGCAGCGATCCCATCACGGTAGGCGCAACTCCCGAGCAAAAGAAGTTCTGGTTGACTCGTATTGCAGATGAGGGATTGTTGTTTGCCTATGGCGCCACCGAACCGGAAGCCGGAAGCGATCTGGCAGCGCTGCGCACCACCGCGGACCCCGTCGTTAAGGACGGTCGCATTATCGGGTACAAGCTCAATGGCAACAAGCAGTGGATCAGCAATGGCGGAATCGCCGGCGCCTACACTGTGCTAGCCAACACCCCCAGTGGCCCGAGTTGGTTCATCGTAGAGAGTGGTGCGAAAGGTTTCACACACGATGAACCGGAAGACAAGCACGGAATCCGCCTCAGCAATACCGCAGCTCTTGCCTTCAATGACGTCTACGTTGACGCCGACAGGTTGATCGGCGGTGTCGAAGGTCAGGGACTCAATCAGGCGCAGGCTGTATTCGGTTACACGCGTCTGATGGTGGCAGCATTCGGGCTTGGCGCGGGATGGGCCGCTCTCGATCGTGCGATCCCATATTCCACCAAGCGCATTCAGGCAGGGGCACCCCTCTCCGAGAAGCAAGGGTACACACACAAGCTGATCGTGCCGCATGTCGCTCGGTTGGAGGCCGCCCGCGCCTATATAGAGGAGACGGCGGAGCGCATCGATGCCGGAGAAGGAAGCCTGAATGCGGAGGGAGCCATCGCGAAGTACATGGCGACGGAAGCAGGAAATCAGGCGGCTGACGCCAGCATCCAGGCACTTGGGGGCTACGGCTACACACATGAATACATGGTGGAGAAAATCAGCCGCGATGTGCGCATCACGACGATTTACGAAGGTACGTCAGAAATCATGGAGATGACCATCGGTCGCGACCGATGGCAGCTCCATCTCAAGACGCGTGGTCAGCACTACCACGACCAAGCGCGGGAATTGGAAGTGCTGCATGCTCGACATCCGAATGTAGGCGCCAACGTAGCGGCGCTGGGCTATCACGCCCTGGCTGAAGTCATGGAGAAAGCGCGCGTGGGGCGACTAACGCGCTATCAGCATATCCTTCTGCGTTTGGGTGAGTGGATTGCATACGCCGAGTGTGCTGCGAGCCTGGTGCGCCATGCGGCCCGGCTTGCGGATGGAAAGTTGAACGAGAAAGCAAACCGGCGTTTTGACGCGATGGCTCTGGCGGCTTTGAGCAGAGTCTTCGCGCGCGAAGCGGCGCTCAAGGTTGCAGAAGAAGGGATGCGTTGGCTCTGCGGAGCTGGCGCCGTCTGCGATGCCGAGATCGCCGCTTTTGAAACGAGCTTGCAGTTATCCGCCGTGCACCGGGCACAGGTCGGCCTGATGTGCGACATGGATTTTATAGCCGACGTCCTCTACGGCCGGGCGGCGAAGTCTGCACTTGCCGCCTGAGCATCAAGACGCCTGACTAGCGGTTTGCGGCTACCTGCCAGGGTTGCACAGGAGCGTCGTCATGGAAGACACATCCAGTCGTGCCGTTGCGATTGTGGGAGCGGGAGCCGTTCTGCCCGATGCCGCCAATGTCGCGGCATTTTGGGAGAACATTAAGAACGGCCGATACAGTATCACTGAAGTTTCGCCGGATCGCTGGGATCCAAGCATTTATTACGATCCCGACCCCGCCGTCCCTGACAAGACTTATTCGACGATTGGCGGCTGGGTACGCGATCAAGTGTGGGATCCCGTGAAGTGGCATCTGCCGATTCCTCCCCGCGTTGCCGACGCTATGGATCAAGCGCAGAAGTGGGCTATCGCAGCCACACGGCAAGCACTCGAAGACTACGGCTACCCAAAGCGTCCGCTCGACTCAGACCGTGTGGGGGTCATTCTCGGCAATGCAATGGCGGGCGAGAAACACTATCTCACTTCGCTGCGCGTGCACTTTTCCGAATACGCGCACGAACTCGCCGGGATATCTGCGTTCGCGGCATTGCCCGAAGCAATCCGCAACGACATCACAGGTGAATTGCACAACCGCATCGGCAAGCACCTGCCTGAGATTACAGAAGACAGCATGCCTGGCGAGTTGGCCAACTGCCTTGCCGGACGCATCGCGAACCTCTACAACTTTCACGGCCCGAACTACGTTTGTGACGCCGCGTGCGCATCAGCCATGGCGGCTATGACTGCCGCAGTGGAAGGACTTATCGAACGAGATTGCGACGCTGTGATCACCGGCGGCATTGACCGCAACATGGGGGCACCAACGTTCGTAAAGTTCTGCAAAATTGGAGCGCTCTCTGCTACCGGCACGCGCCCTTTCGCAGAAGGGGCCGACGGCTTTGTTATGGGCGAGGGGGTGGCAATCTTCTTGTTGAAACGGCTCGCGGATGCCGAGCGCGATGGGGACAGGATCTACGCGGTGATTCGCGGGATCGGGGCGTCGAGCGATGGGAAAGGAAAAGGAATCACCGCACCCAATCCGGTCGGCCAGAAGCTTTGCCTTGAGCGCGCGTGGAAGAATGCCGGCCTGTCGCCGGCTACCGCGACACTGATTGAAGGGCACGGGACATCTACACGCGTTGGCGATGTGGTTGAAGCCCAGAGCCTGGTTGACGTGCTGACCCCTCATCAGCTTCAAGTTCATTCGATCGCGCTGGGCTCAGTCAAATCGAACATCGGTCACCTCAAAGGTGCGGCAGGTGCCGCCGGAGTACTGAAAACCGCACTGGCCCTCCGAGATAAAGTGCTACCTCCAAGCGTCAATTGCGAACATCCCAGTCCGGATATCGATTTTGCTCACTCGCCCCTCTACGTGAATACCGAATTGAAGCCGTGGCAAGTTCCAGCCGACATGCCGCGGCGTGCCGGAGTGAGCGCCTTCGGCTTTGGAGGCACCAACTTCCACATCGTGCTCGAAGAGCACATCCCTCACCGGCTGACGGGAAACGGAAAATGGTCTGTCTCCGTTAACGCTCTTCCGCAAGAAGCGATCAACGAGGCCATCATGAGTGCTTCCCCTTCTGCACCTCCGATTTCGACATCTGCTTGCAAGGCTCCACTGCGCGGCGCGCTGGTGATCGGAGGTACCTCAGCGAAAATCCTCGCCGAGCGCCTTCGCACCGTCATGAAACAAGCTGAACGTGGTCGCGCACCGGAACCAGTGGTGCCAGCACAAGCCGACCTGCGCGCACCCGAACGCCTGGCAATTGATTATGCAGACGCTTCCGACCTGGCGGATAAATCGGCGAAGGCGCTCAAAGCTTTTGCTTCGAATCACCCCGTCGTGTGGAAGGCCCTGCGCGCTCAGGGTATCTTCCGCGGTCACGGTCCGGCGTCGAAAGTGACATTCCTTTATACGGGCCAAGGCTCACAGTACGTGAACATGCTGCGACCACTCTATGCAGCGGAACCGATTGTCTCTGAGACGTTTGTCGAGGCCAATCGGGTGATGACTCCGTTACTGGGCAAGCCTCTCACGGACTTTGTGTTCGTGGATGAAAACGATCCAGAAGCTGTTGCAAAGGCTGGCGACGATTTGCGCCAGACAGCGATCACTCAACCCGCCGTACTGGCTGTCGACCTCGCGCTGACCCGCTTGTTGGCGGCTTACGGCATCAAGCCGGACATGACGATGGGACACAGTCTTGGCGAGTACGGGGCTCTGGTTGCCGCTGGTGCCCTGCCCTTCGAGGATGCATTAGAGGCGGTCAGTGCCCGCGGTCGAGGAATGACGAAGGTCGCCGTGGCCGACAAAGGAAAGATGGCCGCGGTCTTCGCACCCTTGAACGAGATCGAACGAATTCTCAAGACAGTAGACGGCTATGTTGTCATCGCCAACATCAACAGCGATCGTCAGGCGGTCATTGGCGGCGCGAGCGATGCAGTCCGCCGGGCGATTGCAGTTCTCCAACAGACTGGTTACGAAGTTTCGGAACTGCCTGTGAGCCATGCTTTTCACACTTCGATTGTGGCCCCCGCCAGTGAACCTTTGCGGAAAGAGCTTGAGCGTCACCATCTTGAATCGCCGCACCTGCCAATCGTTGCCAACGTCAACGGTGAGTTCTATCCAACGGGCCCCGGTGTCGTGCCGCAGATGCTGGACATCTTGTCCAAGCAAGTCGCATCTCCAGTCCAATTCGTCAAAGGCCTGCACACTCTATACGCAGCGGGCGCCCGCGTCTTTGTCGAAGTCGGACCGAAGAAGGCTTTGCAAGGTTTCGCCGAAGATGTTCTCGGCGAACAGGGTGATGTGCTTTCATTGTTCACGAACCATCCGAAGTTTGGTGATATCGCATCATTCAATCAGGCATTGTGCGGGCTTTATGCGGCCGGGCTGGGGCGAGGCGTAGCTGAAGGCGCCTCTGAAAGAGAGGCGCCATCGATCTCGGTGGCATGCCCTCCGATGCAGAAGCCTGCGCTCACGGCTGTTGCGATTTCTCCAGAACCCACTCGCACCGAGTCGGTGGCGGGGCAGAACGGCGATCACTTCGCTGAACTCGGACACTTCTTCGCAGACGTTCTCGAGAAAGGCTGGCAGATTCATCGGAGTGGCGACCATCCGTCCGCTCGTCCTATCGTTGTTATTACGGGTGCGGCTCTCGGCCTGCCTGGGACCGAGCGCGTCTTCGATGACTCCAATCTTGCTCGCCTTCTTGAGGGAGAGCAGTTCATCGATCTGATTCCCACCCGACTGCGCAAGGCGATGCTCGAAAAGCACATTACGCGCCTGGTCAAGAGCGACAACAGCGGACCAACATTCGAGACCATCAACAATATGGCCGACGTCATCAAGCTGGCGGGCCGAGGGGGAAAGTTCGATCTGGAGGTTGAATTTGGTGTTCCCGGTGATCGACTGGGCGCGCTCGACCGCACCACTCAGCTGGCGATTGCGGCAGGTATCGATGCCTTACGGGACGCGGGCATTCCCCTGGTCATGCGCTACAAGACCACCAGCAAAGGTACCCAGTTACCGGATCGCTGGGCTTTGCCCGATGGCTTGCGCGATGACACTGGCGTGATCTTCGCTTCTGCCTTTCCGGGCTGCGATTCATTCGCAGGCGAAATCTCGCGTTTCTACGCCGACCACTCGCGCCGCGAGCAGTTGGGACTGCTTGAGAATTTACTTGCGCGGGCGGCAAACACGAATGGCGATTCCGTACTTGAACAGGAAATTGAGCGCCGTAAGGAAGATCTGCGCGATGCAATTGAAAAGGAACCGTACGTCTTTGATCGCCGATTCCTGCTCAGAGTCCTCTCGATGGGGCATTCGCAGTTTGCCGACTTCATCGGCGCGCGCGGCCCCAACACACAATTGAATTCAGCCTGCGCGAGCACCACGCAAGCCGTCGCGCTGGCCGAGGATTGGATCCGAGAGGGACGTTGCCGTCGAGTCATTATTGTCTCGGCCGACGACATCACCTCAGATCATTCCCTGGAATGGTTTGGTGCCGGATTCTTGGCGAGCGGGGCAGCCGCCACCGACGAAGTCGTGGAGGACGTTGCTACCCCGTTTGACCGTCGGCGGCACGGTTTGATCGTCGGAATGGGCGCGGCCGCGTTGGTCGTTGAGAGTGCTGAGGCAGCTCGCGAACGGGGAATTCAACCGATTTGCGAAGTGTTGAGCACAATCACCGCCAATAGTGCCTTTCACGCGACCCGCCTCGACATTGAACACATCGGCCAAATGATGGAGTCGCTGGTATCTCGGGCCGAGCGTAACCATGGAATTTCGCGACGGAACATCGCGTCGCACACGGTGTTTGTGTCTCACGAAACCTACACCCCAGCTCGCGGAGGAAGCGCATCAGCCGAGATCCATGCCTTGCGCCGCGTGTTCGGAGACGCGGCGGATCAGATTGTAATCGCCAACACCAAGGGTTTCACCGGGCACGCGATGGGCACGGGCATCGAAGATGTGTTGGCGGTCAAATCCCTTGAGACCGGCGTTGTGCCGCCCGTAGCCAACTTCAAAGAAGTAGATCCAGAGTTGGGCGCGTTGAATTTGTCCAAAGGCGGCGCCTATCCGGTCGAATACGCATTGCGACTGGGTGCGGGATTTGGATCGCAGATCAGTATGTCGTTATTCCGTTGGATCGCGACAAAAGACGGTGTGCGCCGTCGTCCGAATGCTTTGGGCTACGCCTATCGCATCGTCGACGAGAACATCTGGAAAGCGTGGCTCAGGCAAAGTGCAAATTATCCGACAACGGATCTTGAGGTAGTGCATCGCACACTGCGGGTTCGCGATCAAGGTGCAGCAAGCCGATCCGCTGAGGACGCGAAATCTGAACGAGTGCATGCAGCCGGACTACGCGAATCAGCTTTGCCGAACGTAGAGGTCGCTCCTGTGCCTGTTCCGCTCGCCATCGTGAGCTCAGAAGAAAGAACACAAGCGCCAGAACCCGTGCCGCTGAGGCCGCCAAAAGGAGCTGTAGAAAGTGATCCAGTAAAGCAGCGCGTGCTGGCTCTGGTCGCCGAGAAGACGGGATATCCGGTGGACATGCTCGATCTGGACCTCGATCTGGAGGCAGATCTGGGCGTAGACACGGTGAAACAAGCTGAGGTCATGGCTACGATTCGCGAGGCCTATGGCATCCCTCGCGATGACAAGCTCAAATTGAGAGATTTTCCCACACTTGCTCATGTGATTCGGTTCGTGCACGAGCGCAAACCCAAACCTGCTTCTGCGCAGTACACGCCACCGTCGTCAGCAGCACCACGGCCTGTGGCTAAGGAGGAGCAGCGAGTCACAGTCACACGACCGATGCCCGTAGCAGTTCCGACCCAAAGCGAAAGCGACGATCCAGTGAAAGAGCGGATTCTCGCTTTGATGGTGGAGAAGACCGGGTACCCGCGAGACATGCTCGATCTGGACCTCGACTTGGAAGCTGATCTCGGTGTCGATACGGTGAAGCAAGCGGAGATGTTCGCTGCCATCCGAGAGATCTATAGCCTCCCGCGCGATGAGAACCGCAAGCTCCGCGACTATCCCACGCTGGCGCATGTGATCCGCTTTGTACATGAAAAGAGACCGGACCTGGCAGGCATAAAGGCAGCATCTTCCGCTATCCTCGAACCCGCTGTACCACCTGCTCCTCCGGTCGGGGTCCCGGCAAGTGACGACTCTATAAAGAAGAAGGTGCTGCAGATTGTGGCGGAGAAGACAGGCTATCCGGAGGATATGTTGGACCTGGATCTTGACCTGGAGGCCGACCTCGGCGTCGATACGGTCAAGCAAGCGGAAATGTTTGCAGCGGTACGGGCGCTGTACAACATTCCCCGAGACGAGAACCTCAAGCTGCGTGATTTCCCGACACTGGCTCACGTCATCAAGTTCGTACATGACAGGTCAGCGGTTCCGTCGCCTGCTCCAGCATCGCCCCAGAAAAACGAACCAGCAGAACCAAAACCACCCGCGTCTGTACCTTCACCTGCTAACCGATTGCCGCGTCCGGCAATGGCCAGCTTGGATGCCGCCAATCGAATTCCGCGGCGCGTGCCGGTGCCCACGTTGCGTCCTCCGCTCGCCTTCTGCAAAACGACAAGTATCAACCTCGGCCGCAACAGCCGTGTGGTCCTTATGTCTGACGAAGGTGGAGTCGGTGAGGCGCTAACCAACCGGCTGCAATCGCTCGGAGTCGAGGTCCTCCGCATTGACCCAACGTCAGATACTGACGCCCTGACACTGATTCTCAGGAACTGGGCCGCCGCGGGCCGAGTCGATGGGGTGTACTGGCTCCCAGCGCTCGACAAAGAGGAAGACCTCGGCAAACTGGATCTGGACGCTTGGCATGAGGCTTTGAAGGTGCGGGTTAAGTCTCTCTACGCCGCGATGCGTACCCTATATGAGCACGTTGCGAAGCCAGGCACATTCCTCATTTCGGCGACTCGGCTTGGCGGTCGGCATGGGTACGACGAAGCCGGAGCCTTCGCTCCGCTCGGCGGTGCAGTTGTGGGCTTTACCAAGGCATACAAGCGGGAGCGCATGGAGTCGCTGGTAAAGGCCATCGACTTTGAAGCGCAGCGCAACGCGGTGGAGATCGCTCAGTTGCTCATCGACGAGACACTGCGCGATCCAGGCGTAGTCGAGATCGGATATACCGGGGAGCAGCGGTGGAGCGTTGGCCTTCAGGAAGAACCTGCGGTCGATGGTCAACCCGGCATGGAGTTGAACGAGAACAGCGTTTTCGTCATCACTGGGGCGGCCGGAAGTATCGTCTCGGCGATCACAGCGGATTTGGCCACCGCGTCGGGCGGCACATTCTACCTCCTTGATCTGGTGCCTAAACCAGATCCGAACAACTCTGATCTAAAGCGCTTTGTCACCGACAAGGAAGCCTTGAAACGCGAATTGTTCGAACGGATTCAGGCGCGGGGTGAACGGGCCACTCCCGCTCTGGTGGAAAGAGAACTTGCGGCGCTGGAGAGAGCACAAGCCGCCCAAACGGCCATCGATGCGGTGCGGGCGGCGGGAGGCACGCCACACTATTTCAGTGTAAACATCACGGACGCGGACGCCGTGGCTGGAGTAATCGAGCAGGTTCGGCACAACAGTGGTCGCATCGATGTGTTGCTGCATGCTGCTGGAATCGAACGAAGCCACTCTCTGCCGGACAAGAGTGAACAGGAGTTCGACCTCGTATTCGACGTCAAGAGCGACGGATTCTTCAATCTGCTGCATGCTATGGGTGATCTGCCGCTCGGCGCCTTCGTGGTGTTCAGTTCGATCGCTGGCCGGTTCGGTAACGTCGGCCAGACTGATTACAGCTCAGCCAACGATCTTCTCTGCAGGATCACTTCGAACTTGCGCACCTTGCTCCCGGCAACGCGTGCAATCGCGATCGATTGGACGGCGTGGGGCGGGATCGGCATGGCCACCCGTGGCTCGATCCCGAAGGTCATGGAATTGGCCGGGATCGATATGCTGCCGCCGGAAGCAGGCATTCCGCTGATCCGCCGCGAACTCACGGCCGGTGCGACACGCGGCGAAGTCGTGATCGGACAGCGTCTCGGCGTTCTGTTGGATGAATACGATGAGGACGACGGCCTTGGTGAATCGTCGGCAGAATTGTTACGGAATACTCCCCAGAAAGGACCCATGGTGGGCAGAATCGCATCGATGAGTCTCTATCGCGGGTATTCGATCGAGACAACTCTAGATCCTCATGCCCAGCCGTTCCTGCACGATCACCAGATCGACGGTACTCCCGTGCTACCCGGCGTCATGGGGATCGAGGCATTCGCCGAAGCTGCTGTGAGCCTGCTCCCCGGATGGCAGGTGTCATCGATCGAGGACGTCAACTTTCTGGCGCCCTTCAAGTTCTATCGTAGTGAACCGCGCGCTATCCGCATCGAAACACAGGTTCATCCGCATGGAAGTGACTTGATCGCAGAGTGCCAGTTGGTTGGTGAACGCTCTCTTGCAAGCCACGCCGAGGCTCAGCGGACGACGCATTTCACCGGCCGTGTCCGACTCTCGAAGAAGCCTGTGGAGACACTACCTCGGAAAGCTTTCGTTGAACCAGGGGGCAGCAGCCTCGCAGCCGCCGACATTTATCAGGTCTATTTCCACGGGCCCGCGTACCAGGTTCTTGAGAAAGCATGGTGGGATGGAAAGCAGATAGTAGGCTTGTTGGCGAGAGGCTTGCCTGCCAATCATCAACCGTCTGAATTGCCCATCGTTATTGCGCCGCGGCTGCTCGAGTCTTGCTTCCAGACCGCGGGGATGTGGGAACTAGGGGCACAAGGCCGTCTGGGGCTTCCTCAGCAGGTCCGCCAGATCTCATTCTTCCGGTCGCCGGATCTTGCGGAGAGCCGCCTGTACGCCGTCGTAGTTCCAAACGTAGTCCAGAAGAGTTTCACCGCGGAAGTCCTCGATGAACAAGGAAATTGCTATCTGAGTTTGAGCGGCTATCAGACTGTGGCGCTCCCCGATTTCGTTGATGCGAAGCATCTGAGGAGCCTGCAAGCCACTCTGTCGGGCCAGGCAATTGCGGCATAACCCGCACTCCCCGACTAGACCGCGATCGGTCAGAGGGCTCTTATGCAGAACGAATTCGAACGTATTGCCATTGTCAACCGGGGCGAAGCCGCCATGCGATTCATCCATGCGGCCCGCGAGTTTCGCCAAGAGCACAATGTGCCCTTGCGGACCATCGCGCTGTTCACGGAACCCGACCAGCAAGCGATGTTCGTCCGCGAAGCCGACGAAGCCGTCTCCTTGGGTGCTGCCCAATTTATCGACCCTGACACGCAGCGACCGAAGAGCAGCTATCTCGACTACGGTCGCCTCGCTGAAGCACTTGCGTCCGCACACGCCGAAGCAGTTTGGGTGGGGTGGGGCTTTGTTGCGGAGCACGCGGCCTTCGCCGACCTGTGCCGGGAGATGGGAATCGTGTTCATTGGGCCGCCCGGAGATGTGATGCGCAGGCTCGGCGACAAAATTGCCGCCAAGCATCTCGCAGAACAGTCACACGTCCCTGTCGTTCCCTGGAGCGGGGGCCCGGTGGAGACTCTCTCGGACGCCTACTTACAGGCTGAGCGCCTGGGATTTCCAGTCCTGATCAAGGCTACGGCTGGTGGTGGTGGTCGTGGGATTCGCCTCGTGCAGACCGCGGACCAACTGTCCAAATGCTTTGAAGCAGCCCGTTCCGAGGCGTTCAGGACCTTTGGGGACCCGACCGTTTTCTTGGAAAAACTGGTAAAGGGCGCTCGCCATGTTGAGGTCCAGATCATCGCCGATCAGCATGGAACGACGTGGGCCGTAGGCGTTCGAGATTGCACGATTCAGCGCCGGCACCAGAAAGTTTTGGAAGAAGCACCTTCGCCCGCCCTTTCTCCCCAGGATGACGAAGAACTCCGAGAGGCTGCAGTTCGCTTGAGCAAGGCAGCAGGATACTGCAACGCCGGTACTATCGAATTCCTCTGCGAACCCGAAAGTCATCGTTTTTGGTTCATGGAAGTGAATACGCGATTGCAGGTTGAACATCCGGTAACCGAATGCACCACCGGTCTCGATCTGGTCAAGCTCCAAATCCAAATGGCGCGGGGTGGCCGACTGCTAGATGATTGTCCACAGAGCATCGGTCATGCGGTGGAAGTGCGGCTGAATGCGGAAGATCCGGAGAACAACTTTGCTGCGGCTCCGGGCACCATTGAATACTTTCGAGTTGCGACCGGCCCAGGTGTGCGTGTGGACACTGGCGTGGCCGAGGGAGAACGGATTCCAGCGGAGTTCGATTCCATGATCGCCAAAGTCATCGGCTTTGGCAAAACCAGAAAAGAAGCTTTGTCACGGGTCAGACGCGCGCTTCAGGACAGCACGATTGTTATAAAGGGCGGAACGAGTAACAGAGCGTTTCTGCTGGAAATGCTGAGTCGTCCCGAGGTACAGGACGGGCAGGTAGATGTTGGATGGCTCGACCGCCTGGCAGCGGGTGGCGATCATCTCTCCAGCAAATACAGCGACATAGCACTGGTGTTCGCTGCAATCGAAGCCTACGAAGCCGATCTGGCCCTGGAACACGCCCAGTTCTATGCATCCGCAGCACGCGGTCGGCCACGAGTCCGCAGTGACGTGGGTAGAACTCATGAGCTGCGCTACCGCGGCCAATTGTATTCACTGAAAAGCAATCGTCTGAGTCTGGACGACTACCAGATCGACGTCGATGGAAAACAGATCAACGCCCATATTCAACGCGTTGGCCAATTCGAGAGTTGGCTTACCGTCTTCGGACGCCGATTCCAGATTGTTTCGGTAATCCAAGGAGTAAGTGCCAGGATTGAAGTCGATGGAGTCTCGCACCGCGTGGATCGAGACGACGGAGGGGTGGTACATGCCCCAATGCCGGCAGTGGTGGTTTCTATCGCCGTCAAAGCAGGAGACGTCGTTGCGGTCGGAGATCGCTTGGCCGTGCTCGAAGCGATGAAGATGGAGACGCAACTGGTTGCCCCGGTTTCCGGCAAAGTCCGGCAAGTCTTCACGATGCCGAATGTGCAGGTAAACATCGGGACTGCGCTGTTCCAGATCGAAGCCGAGGGGGATGATAGCGCACTTTCACCGCAAGGTCGTGTGGTCTTTGGCTCCTCGGTGAGCACGGACAGAAGAGGAGAGACTCCACGGTCGCAGTGCGGCGAGAATCTCAAGCAAATTCGCCAACTCATGCTCGGCTTTGACCTCGATCCGATAGACTGCGCTCGCCAGTTCGGCGCCTGGAGCCAGATCTGCCCCGCAGACAGCGAACAAATAAGGAAGAGCGAAGACGAAATTCTCGATATCTTCGCGGATATCTGTTCTTTGTTCCAGCGGGAACCAGAAGTCATTCATCGCACGGCTGCGGAGGAGCCCAGTGCCGAGGCTTGCCTTTTTTCTTATTTGCGCATGGTTGAGTCTGGCGCTGAAGCACTCCCAGCTTACTTTGTCGATGCACTCCGGCGAGCGCTCCTTCATTACGGCATTACCAGTTTGGATGGATCGCAGAAGTTGAAGGAGAGCTTGCTGTGGATCTGTAAATCACACGAAAGGATGGAGCAGCAGGCAGCGTGTATTGTCGATATTCTCGGACGGCGCATGCGTCAGGTCAAAGCTGCGAAGCCACGCGGCGACGAATCGTTTAGGGCACTCCTGGATCGCATCATTACCATCACGCGTGAACTCTATCCTTCTGTCAGCGATCTTGCTCGTGAATTGCGTTATCGCTATTTCGACCAACCTTTGTTCGAGCTCTCCCGGACTCGCATCTACGAGGAAGCGGAGAGCCATCTTGCCCATCTTGGGGCGCATCCCGACGCCGAAGACCGCCGGGCAAGAATCCAGACGTTGGTCCAATGTCCCCATCTGCTGGCGGGTCTCTTCGCTCGCCATTTCCCGGCTGCTGATCCCAGCTTGCGCCACACCATGCTTGAAGTGCTTACCTGCAGGTATTACAAGATTCGCAAGCTGCTGAATCCAAATTCTTCAATTGCGGACGGACACTGCTACGTCTCAGATGAGTACGACTATGAGGGAAAGCGGATTCATGTCTTCGCCGTGTACGCTTCGTACGACGGCCTCTTCGCTGCGGCACGGGCAATGCTTCCTGTGATCGCAGATGTGCCTACCGACCACGACATCGTTGTTGATTTTCATGTCTGTCATTCCCGTAAGCTGGACCATCCGGACACCACAGAACAGGAAGTGCAGTCCATGCTGAATCGGGTTCGCTTTCCTCGTCCGATCCGGCGGATCGTAGTGTGCGTTGCGGGGGTCAGCCTCGGCCAGCGAGTGAGCGACCTGCAATTTTTCACTTATCGCTCGATCGACGATGGCTTCAAAGAGGAAAAGTTGTATCGCGGGCTGCATCCGATGATGGGTAAGCGATTGCATCTATGGAGGCTAAGCAATTTTCAGATCGAGCGTTTGCCCTCGATGGAAGACGTTTATCTCATCCATGCCGTCGCCCGCGACAACCCCAAGGACGAGCGACTGTTCGCTGCGGTGGAAGTTCGCGATGTGACCCCGGTATGCGATGGGTCAGGACGAATTGTGCAGTTGCCGCATCTGGAGAGAATGTTAATGGAGGCACTGGCGGCGATTCGTTTGTTCCAATCACGTCGACCTCCCCACGAACGCTTGCACTGGAATCGTGTATTTCTTTACGTGTGGCCCCCCCTGAACCTGAAGCAGACTGAACTACATGAAATCGTGCGCAAGCTCGCGCCAGCGGCTGGAGGTTTAGGACTGGAGCAGGTCGTAGTGCGTGCCCGGATTCCTAATCCTGCAACCGGAGAATTGCGCGAGATGGTCGTACGCATTTCGAGTCCCGTCGGTAGCGGACTGCTGATCACATTTCGTCCCGCGGAAAATCTTCTCCCGCTCAAGTTCCTCACGCCCTACGACCAGAAAGTAATACGCGTGCGTAAGCGCGGAATGGTCTATCCGTACGAGATCATCAGGATGCTCACTCCGGCCGAAGAGGACACGAGAGCGGAATTTCCTCGGGGGGAGTTTGTGGAATACGATTTCAACTCCGAGGGGCGACTGGTTCCGGTGGACCGGCCGTTTGGTGAGAACCGGGCAAACATCATTGTGGGAGTCATCCGCAACTTTACCGATCGATATCCAGAAGGGATGACGCGGGTTTTGCTGGCGAGTGATCCGAGCCGGGACTTGGGAGCGTTAGCCGAGTCGGAATGCCGTCTGATCGTAGCCGCTCTGGATCTAGCCGAGAAGAAAAGGGTCCCGGTGGAATGGTTCCCCATTTCCGCTGGGGCAAAGATTTCGATGGAGAGCGGCGTGGAAAACATGGACTGGATCGCCCGCGTGCTGAGACGTCTGGTGGAGTTCACACAAGTCGGCGGTGAAGTCAATCTTGTTGTTAATGGAATCAACGTTGGTGCACAGCCCTACTGGAATGCTGAGGCCACTATGCTTATGCATACCAGAGGCATCCTGGTCATGACACCGAAAGCAGCGATGGTACTGACGGGCAAACGAGCTCTGGATTACTCAGGTGGTATCTCAGCTGAGGACAATGAAGGGATTGGCGGGTATGACCGCATTATGGGTGTTAATGGCCAGGCCCAGTATTGGGCGCGAGATATCAACGAAGCGTGCCACATTTTGTTCCGCCATTACGAGCATACGTACGTCTTGCCCGGCGAGCGTTTTCCGCGGCGAACTGAGACCACCGATCCGATCGATCGCGATGTCCAGACCTATCCGCACCGCGAGAATGGTGAGGAAGGCTTCGCGTGGGTGGGGGAGATCCTATCGGACCAGACCAATCCCGGCCGCAAGAAACCATTCGACATTCGCCGCATGATGATGGCGGTAATCGACCAGGACCACACGCCCGTGGAGCGCTGGGCAGGGATGCGAGCGGCGGAAACGGCTGTGGTCTGGGATGCTCACTTGGGCGGTTACTCCGTTTGCCTCATTGGCTTTGAATCGCGCCCCGTGCTGCGGCTGGGATTCGTCCCGGCCGACGGACCCGATGAATGGTCGGCCGGAACTCTCTTCCCGCAGTCCTCAAAGAAAGTGGCACGCGCCATCAATGCTGCAAGTAGCAATCGCCCGGTCGTAGTCCTCGCGAATCTATCAGGGTTCGACGGTTCGCCGGAGTCGATGCGACGGCTGCAGCTGGAGTACGGTGCGGAAATTGGTAGGGCCGTTGTCAATTTCAAAGGTCCCATTGTGTTCTGTGTCATCTCGCGATATCACGGCGGTGCTTATGTCGTGTTCTCACGTTGTTTAAACGACCAGCTCGAAGTGGCGGCGCTAGAAGGAACTTATGCCTCTGTAATCGGAGGCGCTCCTGCCGCCGCGGTAGTCTTCGCCGGTGAGGTGGAGGCGAGAACTCGGAAAGATGAGCGGCTGCAAGCTTTGAACGTGGCGATGCTTCAGTCCGAATGCGGGGAGAAAGCGAAGCTGCGCGCCCAGTGGAGCGAGCTGTTCAAGGTCGTGCATTCCGAAAAGTTGGGAGAGATCGCTAGCGAATTCGACCGCATACATAGCGTGCACCGCGCACTCAGCGTAGGGGCGCTTAACTGCATTATTCCTCCCGCAAATCTCCGCCCTTATCTCATTCGCGCAGTGGAGCGTGGAATGAGAGTCGAGCGTACCGCGAAGCCAAGCGCAGACTTGGAGATGGTAGCGGCAGCGTAAGATTAATTGTGTCGGGAATGGTATGACTGGCGCCATGGACGCATACTGGCTGGAGCAGAGTGAAGCCGATGTGCCGGCAGGAAATCAATGGCTGAGCACCGGGGAAAAGTCGCGCATTGCGGGCTTGCGCTTTGAAAAACGCCGGAGAGACTGGAGACTTGGTCGGTGGACTGCGAAACGCGCGGTGGCTTCGTGCCTGAATCTTCCCGTCGATGCTCACTTTCTGGAGGAGATCGAAATCCGAGCCGCGCCATCCGGAGCTCCGGAAGTCTTCCTATTCAACCAAAGGGCGGCCGTTAGCCTTTCGCTCAGCCATCGCGCCAGCAAGGCGTTGTGCGTCGTCGGGTTTTCGGAGATGAGTCTTGGGTGTGACCTGGAATTGGTTGAGTCGCGCGATGATTCGTTTGTTACCGAATTCCTCACCGCGAACGAGCAGAAGCTGGTTGACCGAGCACCTCGAGAAGAACGGCCGATGCTGATAACGCTCCTGTGGAGCGCGAAAGAGAGCGCGCTCAAGGCGCTGCACGCCGGTCTTCGACTTGATACCACTCTTATCGACGTGAGCCCCACACAGGCCTCACCGCGGCCGGCGAATGACTCACAGCAAGAGGCTTGCACTGATTGGTTTCCAATATCATTTCGCCGCATCGGCGCCCAGATACTCTACGGTTGCTGGCGATGCGAAAACAATATGGTGCGGACTGTAGTCTTGAATTCGTTGCAAACATCTTCTCGATCGGCTGATCCGACTGCTTGAGTGCGGAGTGATCCACGACGGCTACAGCGCGACCGGACCGACTACTTTCTGGCTCCGGTGATGCTGGTCAATGTTCTCTCAGGCCGTTACGAGGTATCTCTCAGACTCGGCATCCTCGGAGGGTTCTTCTGGGAGGGACCCGAGGCTGTAGTGCGAATCTGTTGCACTACCCTCCACGACATCCTCGATTAGTTGCTGAAGAAAATCATAATCTCTTTCTTCAAGGTCCGCCTTCCACTCTACTTCTTCTTCCCAACTCCATGGCCAATCTGTGCTTCGATCCATGTTGAGCCTCCTGCGCACCGATCATGGCGCTCGTGGACGATTCCGGAATCAAAAAACAAACTATCTCGGAGGAATCTTGAAGCGTCAGCCTCGACCTTGCAGTGACCCCCATCACTTTGTGGTTTTTGTTGATGCGTCCGCCCAGTGACGGGGCCTCACTGCAAATGCTCTTCCTGAAGCATGCCGCTTTGACTCCGTCCAATCGGGAGTGATTGCAATCACATTCGGCATTGACGCGGCGCATAACCGTAAAGAGATCCGTTGACTGCGCAGGCCGGGGATACTATAGTGAGGGCGAATGCTGCAATGCAGCAATTGGAGGCAAACATGCCAATCCACGCCCAACCCCACGATGGACACTCCCCAATGGCGATTTTGACCGAACTCGCCGTCGAGGGCACATCGAGTCTTGTGGAAGCACAACGCGCTCTTCTTCACCTGGCACAGCAGGAAAACGACATCATCCTCAATGGAGTGAAAGAACGGGTCGGTGGTTTCTTACCGGCAGTTGCAATGACAGACCTCGTACGGCGCAGTCTCGACACTCTCCTCGAAATGCAGCAAGAGTTGCTGACTGCGACCAGTAAGCAGACGCTGGAATGGCTGCAGCCGGGAAAAGCGGGCAAAGGAAAACGCGCCATTCACTTGGTTGAGGCAGCCCGCGAGGGAGTCGAGACATTTGCCCGCGCGCAGAAGAAGTTCCTGGAAGTAGTGGCGCAAGAAGCGGAAAAGGTTACAAGCGGCAAAAAAGAGCACGCGACTAAGGCCGTGAAGAAAGCCGAATTGGCGCATCTGGCACGAGAAGCCGGCAACGCCTTTATTGAGGCGCAGAAGCGAATGCTCGATGTTCTGGGTCAGCAAATGAACGTCAATCTGGATGCGACCACTCGAGCCATGGAACTGATGTCGCTATCCCGGCTGGTTCCTGTCGCAAGCCAAACCGGCGAAGGCATACGGAACCTTGTGAATGCGGAAACGTCGCTGATTGGGTCACTTATTAAGCCCAAGAAAATGGCTGGCCACGCCAAGCCGAAGCGGGCTGGTTCGGTTCGACACCATGTGGCTGTACCTGCCTGAGCCGCATGTGGTTTGAAAGGGCGGTCCTAAGGACATCATGCCTGGGCCGGCACAGTCGCAGACGTAGCCAGTGATTTGCGTGCGAAACAGGCGATTCGTATCGCCTGTTCCCTCTGCACCCACAAGCGATCCGTGTAGAGCAAGGCACGACATTGCAGCGTGAACCAGTCCCGCGTCCGGATCAGGGAGCGGAACGCGGATCGATTCAACAGCTACTGCTGCCTCGCACAATGGCCAGGAATATCTTGACATAGGTACAAATGGTTTCTATAGTTTACGTGATGCTGCATTGCAGCAGATAGGAGGTTATTTATGGCAGCGGCAAAGCGCGAATTTACCCGTGATCGTCCCAAGCAGTCATCCGTTTTCTCGCTACTTTCTGGCTGGGCACAGCAAGGGGCGCAGACCTTGGTCGCAAGCCAACGGATTCTCGTTGATCTGGCCATGCGGCAGAACGCCACGGTAATGCACGCCATAAAACAGCAACTGTCGGACCGTGAACATTCTCCGCTGGCAATTCTCAGCGACGTCGCGGGCGAAGGCTTGACCAATTTCCTGGAAGGCCAGAAGGTACTTCTAAACCTGGGCAAAGAACAGAACAAACTCGTGATGATGGGCGTGAAAGAAAGAGTCGGAGACAGCCCGCGCAGGCAGGCGTTGGTCGACCTGCTGCGGCGCAGCGTGAATAGCTTCATTGAAATGCAGGAGGAGTTTCTCAAGATCGCCGACAAGCAGACTCATACGTGGGTAAATGCGGCCAAAGCCGGCAAGCCCTACGAGCCGGAACAATTCGTCGACTTTGTGCGCGACGGGATGGAAAGCTTTGTTAAGGCGCAGAAGCAATTCCTCGATGTCATCTCCGAGGAGACGGCGAAAGCGACCGGCACCAGACACGCGAACGCCGGTGGCAAGAAGATGAAACGGACTGAATGGTCGGAACTTGCCCGTAAGTCCACAGATGCTTTTATCGAGGCGGAAAAACGGCTCGTTGAAGTGGCTGGCCGGCAGGTAAATGCCAACGTGAAAACCACAGGCAAAGCGGTGGAACTGCTGCCGCCATTCCCTTTCCTCCCACTAAACGAAATCACGCGGGAAGTGGTTAACAGCTACATCGAGTCCCAGAAGGCGTTGATGGATGTGGTGATCAAACACCCGAATGGGGCAAAGATGGAGGAAAGAACACGGCGTCCGGCCCGAAAACCGGTGAAGAGGGCAAAGGTGAAAGAAGAGGTGGCTGTCGCCTGACGGTCTCTCCGGAGCTCAGCAGAGTTTCTTGGCGCCGCCCTTTGTCGAGGGGCAACGCAGAACTGTACGACAAGGCGGTTGTGTGTCCGGCCACGTGGGCAGTCTCATTGCATGTGAGGTGAAAACTCCATTTCTGAGTTCGTTTCCCCGTTGAATCACATCTCTGAGGGAGAGCGAATATAACCACGCTGACCGCAGTACCCGCTGCAGAAAACCCTTTACTTGCGGCGCGCGGAACTGGGCTCCCTGCTGGTCGTTTTGGTGCGTGCGCCACTGTTACCATTGTCCCCGTTGTCGGAAGAGTAGAGAAAATCCTCTATTTCATCGATTCGCTCGCCGGCGTCGCGATAACCAATTTCGATGAGATCCCGGGTGTATTTCGAGGTGAAAAGCAGGTAGCTCATTAAGTCCGCACAAGAATTCACATCACGCCCCAGACTGCGAACAAAGTACTTGATCAGGTAGGGCATTTCTTTCTGATGATGCGCAGCCAGCTCGGATAGACTTTCGGACGGCGTGATGACAAATATCGAGAGCGGTCGAATCCGCTCCTCCGCGTCCACGTCGGGTTGCACGATGTGGCCACGCTCCAGCATGCGATTCAGGCGGTGCAAATGGTCGATGTCGGTGGCGATGTGGTCGAGGAACATGACGTCAAAGACAACGCCCATCACTTGAGATAGCGAAGGATTGCGCAAGTTCGAATCTGTCTGCACCCGCTCTCCACCCTCGCCTCGGACTCCGATTGCGAAAACCTTTTCTGCTCCGAGCCGAATGACGGGACTGAGGGGTTGTTGCAGTCGAACACACCCGTCGCCGAAGAAGGCTGGGCCCCGTGATGTGCTGAGGCGCACAGGTTGAAATACCAACGGAATCGCAGCGGACGCACAAACGTGATCGACCGTGATCTTGGTCGCAACCGTCACCAGCCGCAGGCGCTTCCAGAGTGCATGTCCCTTCGCCCCCTGTATAAAGAGGTAACTCTCGCCCGAGTTATAGTTCGTCGCCGAAATGGCCAGGGCAGAGAGGCTCCCGCGCTTGATGTTGTGTTGGATGCGATCGCAATCGAGATGCCGGCTCAGAAAGTTCCTCAATGGAGTAGCATCCAATAAAGATCGAGCATTGCCCCCGCCGAAGATTCCTCCAAAGGAAAGATCCAGGATCCACGTCACAGAATTGTGGGCCTGCGAAGCAAAGTCGCAGTGGAAGATATCGGTAGGGCGGAGACCGGCCCACAAATTGGCTAGCGTCTTCGTTGTCGCGGAAAACTCGTCACAGCCGACTGCCAGGGCAGCGCCATTCACGGCTCCGGCCGAAGCCCCTCCGATCAACGGGAAAGGGTTTCCCTGTTGCTGAACGCGAGGGATCTCACCAATACGTTTCAAAACCCCGGCCTGATACGCGCCTCTGGCGCCACCGCCGGTAATTACCAGCCCGATTGCGCTCCCCATCTGCTCCTCCAGGCTCTGATTCATGCCTGCATCCGAACTCCGGATTCAGCAGGAAATGTGCTAATTAGAACTCCCAGGCCTCGCTTTTGACTGTGACGTTGCTCACGCATCAGCCCGGAGAAGAAAGACGATGCCAGGGAACAAATTGCTCTAGATGCCACTTCTGCTGCCCCGACGAGCTTCTGAATCACCGCACTTCAAGGCAAATTGGCTCAGTTCACCAATTGATGAGGTGACTACGGTGACGCGGCAAGAGAGGACATGCGTGCAGCGCACGGCAAGATTGTCAGACTGGCGCTTCAAACGGCGTGAACGGCACGGGGAACCGCACGGAAGAGGGTCTAACCTACTGAAAGAATGGCTCCTCAGGTAGGACTCGAATCAAGGCGAAAACGTAGTTTCAACTAGATGCAGGTCAGCGGAAGTCGTCATAACCGTTAGGAATTACGCCTACAGAGACAAACGGGGCGCGTTTGGAGCGCTGTCCCCAAAAAATCTTCGCAGCCCAAAACGTATGTGCATAGGGCGTGCTTCCCCACGTTCTTGACCGTGCCAGTGATACGCACACCATGAAAGCCGGGCTTGGGCCGTACCTTTATTGTGGCCGCCGTGTCCACTCGGGTAGCCGTAAAGAACAATTCTCCTATCCGTGCTTCTGCTCCGCCGGTAGCAGGGCGCGCATTCACACTGCTTGCGACTATCACGATGAGCGCGGCAAGATTGCGTGTCTGGCTCATCCGACCGGCACTTGGGTTTCTTCACCACGGCAACGTTTTTTGTTGCTTTCCTTGCGACAAAGGCGAGTGCGAGAAGGGCAAGCACAGCCACAGCGCCAGGGCAGTTGACGGTCAAAGCCTCGGCCATCGCCGCTCTCCTCGGTTCGAATCCCAAGCACCTGCCTCACTCCGCCTCATTCTGATTTGATTCCTACTTTTGGAGGATTCGCGTATGGCAACTGCAGCGTAGGATACCTGCGAACCTCCGGCGGCCATGGAAAGCCCGGCGTTCTTGCCCTCTTCGATTTTGTCTTCATCCCGCCAAAGACGCTACTGTACAGCTCTGTTGAACGCGATTGTTCTTCTCAGTGCCTCCATTCCTTTGCGGGCCGTGACTCGTGTGGACTTGAACCGCGAGTGGATATTCCGTACCGATCCACAATCAGCGGGGCAGACTTCGCATTGGCAAAATTATCTGCCGACTGACACCGTCGCCGTGAACATCCCGCACACCTGGAACCTGGGTCGACAGGACGGCTACCTCGGTAAAGCATGGTATTGGAAAACTTTTTCCATGCCGATGCGGTCGCCTGACCTGCACGTGAAGCTGCACTTCGGAGCGACATTCTATTCCTCCCGCGTGTGGCTCAACGGCATGGAACTGGGAACTCACGAAGGTGGCTACACTGCGTATTCCTTCGACATCACTCAGGAACTTCAGCCGAATAATCTGCTCGCGGTCGAGATCGACAATCGCATCGATGCAACGACGATCCCTGGACTCGCGCAGAGAGGCGATCCCAAGGCCTGGTACGACTGGTGGGACTACGGCGGCATCGTGCGCGATGTCTGGCTAACGTTAAGCGGTCCCGTTGAGGTTGACCGGCAAGCAATCCGCAGCACTGTTAAAGAAGGCGCGGTTGTCGTGCAGGACCAGATCATTCTGGAAAACCATCTTTCCAGCAACCAGCGGTTCGGGGTTTCGCTGACGGGATTCTCCCCGCAAGGCACTGCCATTGTTACCGAGGAGCGAAGTGTCGTGCTCGAGCCGGGCACTACGCCGCTGGAAATCTCCGCTAGAATCCCGAGTCCCGAATTTTGGGGAATCGATCATCCCAACGTCTATCGCATGACGGTGCAGGTCCGGGATGCGCAGCGGCATCTTGTGGATCAACACAGCGATACCTTTGGAATTCGGAGCATTGAGATACGCGATCGGCACCTGCTGCTGAACGGCGAACGCATCCGCCTCACCGGAGTGGCGCGTCACGAAGATTCTGTCTCCGAGGGCCTGGCGGAGACGACGGGAACCATGCGCTACGACTACGACGACATGAAGTCGTTGCATGTTGCCCTGACCCGTCCCGTTCATTACCCGCAGAATCCGTTCATTCTGGACTATGCCGACCGGCACGGAATTCTCCTGATTCCCGAAATCCCGGTTTGGCAGTTCAGCGAAGCCCAACTGCAAAATCCGAAAGTATTGGCACTTGCGAAACAGCAACTGCGCGAGATGATCGAAGAGTCTGGGAATCACCCCAGCATTTTTGCATGGAGCGTCTGCAACGAGAGCGACACGGGGACGCCGGGTGGAATTGCGTATTTCCGCGCCATGCGCGATTACATACGCCAACTCGATCCCAGTCGTTTCGTTACTTATGCCGACGACAATCTCCCAAAGCTGAAGCGCGCTGAGGATTCGGCGGCGCACGATGCCGACTTTCTGATGATGAATCAGTATTTCGGCAGCTGGCATGGTCCGGAAAGCGAACTCTCGGAATCACTCGACCGCGTGGGACGAATGTTCCCCGACAAAATGGTGATCATCTCGGAGTTTGGGCTGGCGGGCATTTTCGCCAAGAACCCTGAAGATGCCGACCCCATGCGCGTGGAGATCATTCGGGAGCAGATGCCGGAACTAGCGCGCCGTGATTGGATTGGAGGCGCAATCCTCTGGTGCTATCAGGATTACAAATCGCGCCGCACCCTTCGCCCGGGATGGAACGAGGGTTTCGTCGAGCATGGACTTGTCGACGAATATCGTCAGCGCAAGCCCTCTTACTATGTCTGGAAGGAACTCAACGCGCCGGCAGCCATCAGCGCGCACTGGGACAATGCCTCCGGAGCCCTACCTTCCCACTTCACAGCGACTGTCACACCTAACGGCTTCGAGAATCTTCCCTACTACCCGCTTCGTCACTACCGGCTCGTATGGCAAGTGAGTGATGAGAGCGGAACACTGCTTGCCAGTGGAGGACAGGAATTCGCCGACCTGAGCACGCTGCAGGAGATCTCGGGCGAACTGCACGCCGGACCGGGATCCAGAGTTCTGAAATTGCACGTCAGTCTGCTGCGGCCTGAGAATACGGTTGCCGCTGAGGCCTCCATCGACTGGCACACCGCTGGAGTGAACGAGGGCAGCGCCGCGAACACTCCCCGCGAGACAAAAGCTCACTAAGGCGCAGGAGAATCGATGAAGCCGCAACGTCTCATTATCCTTATATTGGTCGCGGGAATTGCTGCCTCGATTCCCGCACACTGCCAGCAGTACGCCATCGGGGCCGACGTCTCCTTCCTGGCGCAGGCTGAACAACAGGGAACAGTATTCAAAGACAACGGCGTTGGGAAGCCCGGACTGCAGATTCTGAAGGATCACGGCTATAACTGGATTCGGCTGCGGCTTTTTCATGCTCCGACGGAACTGCCCAATGATCTCAAGTACACGATCGCGCTGGCGAAGAAAGCCAAGAGCATGGGCTTCTATTTCCTGCTCGATTACCACTACGCCGACACCTGGGCCGATCCGGGGCATCAGCCCACGCCAACGGCTTGGCAAGGCAAGACGCATCAGGAACTAGTCGATGCCGTGTTCCAGTACACGAGGGATACGATCGCAGCTTTTCGCGATGCGGACGTCTTGCCCGATATGGTTCAGATCGGAAACGAAATTACGAACGGAGTGCTCTGGCCCGACGGCAAGCTGCCTGAAAACTGGGACAACTTTGCGCAACTCGTCTATGCAGGAGTCAATGGCGTGGACGCCGGAAGGGGAAACGGGCGGCGTCCGAAAATCATGATCCACATCGATCGTGGCGGGGACGTTAAGGGCACAAAGGCTTTTCTCGATAAGCTCAACAGCTATGACATCCCTTATGACGTGATTGGACAATCGTATTACCCCTGGTGGCACGGGAGCCTGAACGCTCTGCGCAGCAATCTGGAGTTCATGGCGCGCGAATATCACAAGGACATCATCGTCGTGGAAGCAGCCTACAACTGGCAGCCCGGCAACTATGTCGGGAAGCCCGCTCCATTTCCCGAATCGCCCGAGGGGCAACGCGAATTCCTCGACGAGGTCAACCGCGTGGTGATGGGAACGCCTGACGGAAGGGGTAAAGGCGTTTTCTGGTGGGAACCGGCCGTTACCGGGCCTCTGACCAGCCGCGGATTTTTTGACGAGCAGCACAATGCACTGCCTGTCATCACTGTTTTCGACCGATTCAGCCGAAAGTAGGGCAGATGTGATAGATTTCCGTGGTTCGTGATGTGAGTTCTACCTCGCGAGTGAGTAGCCGCGACCATCCGCAGTATGTGGAATGGAGTCCATCGAATCCTGCCGAAAGGCCTGTTTCAACTGCCGGGCAGTTGGATCGGTATTCTAGTAATTTTCTCTTCTCTATCGACGGCCAAAGTTCCGGCCACAACTCCGCCCCTTTCTTACACGCAGCGTCTTTGGCAAATGCAGGACGGACTTCCTGAAGAGGTGGTACAGGCGTTTGCGCAGACGGCCGACCGCTATCTCTGGATCGGGACGACCGGTGGGCTGGTGCGCTTCGATGGAGAACGATTCCAGACCTTCAATCGTGAAAACACGCCGGCGTTCAGCGAAAACAATGTTTTTTGTCTTACCGTTTCGTACGATCACACACTGTGGATCGGGATGGAGGGCGGCGGGCTGATTCGTTATCGCGAAGGAGTCTTTCGACAGTTCTCCGTGGGTGAAGGGCTGACGAACGGCTTCGTGCGAGCCATCCGCGAAGACAGTCTAGGCCGACTTTGGTTGGGTACCGATGACGGGTTGTTCCGCCTCGAGAATGAGCGGCTGCAACGCGTGGATAAGACCGCAGAAATTCCCGCGATAGCTGTTCATGCGATCTATCAGGATCAGATGGGACAGTTGTGGGTCGGGGGATCCAAACTGTTCCGAATCAGCGGAGATTCAGCCAGCGAATTCCAACTCAGAGGGGAAGCCAGCCAGAACCGCGTCAAATCCATCACGCAGAGCCGAGACGGAACGATCTGGGTTGGAACGGTTTCTGGACTCCAGAAGTTGGCTTATGGCGATCATTCGTTCAGCAGGGTCCATGAAGTTCATGGCACGGTTCGTGTTCTTCGCGAAACGTCCGACGACACACTTTGGGTTGGCACTATCGGTCACGGACTGTTTACGTACCGCGATGGGCACTTTTCCAGCATCGCGGTGCCCGATCCGCTTCCCAGCAACACCGTGCTGAACCTCTATGAAGACGTCGAACGGAACATCTGGATTGGGACGCAGGGCGGCATGGTGCGGCTCATCAAGACGCCGGTGAGAACGGTCCCTTTGCCGGACGCCTCCGACTCCGACGCCGAAACGATCTATCAAGACACAAACGGCGATCTGTGGGTGGCGGCGGTCAATCTTTTTCGTGTTCACAATGGCAGAGCGGAGAAATATGCATTTCCCGGTATCTCGGGCGTGCGTGTTCGCAATGTATTTCGCGACCACGAGGGCGCACTGTGGATCGGCACCGAAGGCAAAGGGGCGTACCGTCTTGTGGGCGCTAGGCTCACGCACTATTCAACGCAGGAAAACCTGGTCAACAACTTTGTGCGCGCATTTCTACAGGGGCGGGACGGAAGCGTCTGGATTGCCACCGATGAAGGCGTCAGCCGCTGGCGTGATCGAGGCATCACAAACTATCGCGTAAGCGACGGCCTGGCGTACTTCAGCACTCGTTCCTTACTGGAAGACCGGCGCGGTGACATCTGGATTGGTACCGACCAGGGACTGAGCCGTCTGCGTGGCGATACCTTCGAACACGACGGCGCCACCGAAGGGTTGAAGAACGAAAAGATATGGGCCATTCACGAGGATTCAGACGGTGGCTTGTGGTTTGGCACTCGCACCGGCGGCCTTTATCGTTGGCGCTCCGGCGTACTGACTCATTACACGACCGCGCAAGGTCTCTCCAGCAACGGCATTTATGAATTGCTTGAAGATGGCAACAACAATCTTTGGATCAGCGGTCCTAATGGAATTTCAGCCGTGAGCCGCAAGGAATTGGACGACATCGCCGACCATCCCAGTCGCCCAGTGGCGTTAAATCTTTATGGCGTCTCCGATGGGCTGGAGACGATTCAGATGTGCGGTGGAGAGAAGCCTGCCGGCGTTCTGACCAGCCAGGGAGAAGTCTGGTTTCCCAGCAGCCGCGGTCCCGTGCGCGTGTCCATCGGATCGCCCATCCCCTCGAAACCCGCGCCGGTCGTGATCGACCAGGTCGTTGCGGATGGCCTCGAGATTCCTGTCGCGTCTGAGATCTCCCTCGGACCCGACAACGCGAAGTTGGAAATCCACTACGGCGTTGTGCTGTTGCGCTCGCAGGAGCGCATTCGTTTCCGCTACATGCTCGAGGGCTTCGATAAAGGGTGGAACGACGCTTCTCCAAGCCGGGTTGCGTACTACACAAACGTACCGCCCGGACGCTACCGGTTTCGGGTTGCCGCCTTCGAGATGAACAATCCCGAGGAGGTCGCATCGGCATCACTCGAAATCGTGCAGCGCCCGCATTTTTATCGAACGTCATGGTTCCTGGCGGTGGTGGTGGCGGTGTTGGCGGCATGTGTTTGGGGGATCTATCAATTCCGTCTCGGGCAGATGAGAGCCCGTTTCCGTGCCGTGCTTAGCGAACGGAACCGGCTTGCACGCGAAATGCATGACACGCTGATCCAGGGTTGTGCCAGCGTCTCGGCGTTGCTCGAAGCCCATACCAGCATGACGCGCACACACTCCGAAGATGGCAACGAGTTGCTCGACTGCGCCCGCACGCAGCTACGATCTACTCTCGAAGAAGCGCGGCAGGCCGTGTGGGGGCTGCGCTCGATTTCCGAGTCAGCTGAAGTCGGACCGATGTTGACCAAAGTCGTACAGCAGTTCAGTCGCGAATATGCCATTCCAGTTCATTGTTCGATTTCCGGCCGTTCGTTTCCAATGAATCAGTTCACTGCCCATGAAGTGGTGATGATCGCCCGCGAGGCGCTGTACAACGCTATCCGCCACGCTCAGCCCAAAGTGGTTGAGCTCACGGTGCAATTCGAGGATGACCATTGCAAGGTAACGATTGCTGACGATGGCTGCGGATTCGATGTGAAGAAACTCTCGGACGCCCCCGACGATCACTATGGGCTGCTCGGTATTCGCGAGCGCGTGGAACGCATTGGAGGCAGGTTTAGGCTACACAGCACGATTGGCGCGGGAACCGAAATGATGATTGAAGTGCCGCGAAAGACAGCGACATCGACTCCTGCCGCAGAGATCACTTTATGACCGGTGCAAGAAAAATAGGAGTCATGGTAGTCGACGATCACCCGCTCATGCGTGTGGGCATTGCCGCCATCATTAATGGGCGGAAAGATATGACTGTGGTCGCCCAAGCTGGCACGGGCGAGGAATCCGTCCAACTTTTTCGGCAGCACAAGCCCGACATTACGCTGATGGATTTGCGGCTGCCGGGCGCCATGGGTGGAGTGGAGGCGATCGCGGCCATTCGCGCCATCGAGCATAGCGCCCGCTTTATAGTGGTGACGACCTACGATGGCGACGAAGACATTCACCGCGCTCTCGAAGCTGGAGCCCAGGGCTACATCATTAAGGGCATGCCCTATCAGACTTTGATCGATGCGCTGCTCAAGGTCCACAGCGGCGGCCGGTTCCTGCCTTCCCCGGTGGCTCGCGCCCTGGCTTCGCGCGTGCCTGATTCGGACCTGAGCGCCCGCGAAAAGGAAGTGCTGCACCTGATGGTCGGGGGAAATAGCAACAAGCAAATCGCCACCGTCCTCGGTATCACGGAAGCGACAGTGAAGAGCCATGTGAGTACGATCTTGCAACGCCTGGACGTTGACGATCGCACTCAGGCGGTTGTTACTGCGTTGCAGCGAGGCCTGGTGCATCTCTAGCAGATATAGACATTCCTGTTCAGCGTAGCGCGGGCTCCTGCGTCCGAAACCGTGTTGAGCGTTGTCAAGCCAAATATTCCTCTCCTTTCCAACTTTTGGCGGATTCGCGCTGATTCGCGTCGGCATAGCATTCGCGACGGGTGGCACCAGGTTTGTTTTTCAGATCGCAAATCTAGCGTTCGCGCTCCTCCGGAGGTCTCCGCGATGAGATTGATCAATCCCGGTAATTTGGTTCGTGTTGTCATTGCATTGTTACTGAGTCTGGCCCCAAGTCTCGTGTTCGCGCAAAACTCGAATACGGGAGAAATCAAAGGCAGCGTCACCGATCCCGCTGGGGCTTTTGTGTCGGACGTGGCCGTCTCAGTAACAAACATCCAGACGGGCGTTGTGACTACAACGAAAACCAACGAGTCTGGCCTTTACGATGTCCCTTTTCTGGCCCCGGGCAGCTACAGCATCAAATTCTCGAAGCAAGGGTTTCGGGACCTCGTTCGCGAGGGAGTCACGCTCCAAATCGAAACTCTCCAGGTCAGCGCTGCGCTCCGAGTGGGAACTGCCACGGAAGAAGTCGTGGTGAGCGGCACACCCCCGCTGGTCGAAACAGAGACGACAGATCAGCATGTGAACCTCGATACCCATGCCATCGCCAATGCGCCGATTACTGGCACGGATTGGCGAAGTGAAATGACCCAATTGATTCCGGGAGTGAACCCTGGGCTGGGCGGAGGTTCTCAGGCGGGCGGGCAGGGAATTGGCATTAACGGCACACAAGCCTACAACATGAACTTCATGATTGATGGCTCGGCCGCCACCGCCCCGCGGGATTACAACAGCAGCAACTTTTACATGCCCTTGGATTCGATTTCCGAGGTTGCCATCAATTCCAGCAACGCGCCTGCGCAGTACGGCAATGGCCTCGCGGCCATTAACGTAATCACCAAGAGCGGCACCAACGCCTGGCACGGCGACGTATTCGAGTACGACCAGAATACTGTTTTCAACGCCAGAAGCGTTTTCAATCCTGGTCCAAATCCGAAGAGTGTGGAGCACTGGAACAATTATGGCGGCAGCGTGAGCGGCCCCATCCTCAAGGACAAGCTCTTTTTCTTTTTCACTTATCAGCGCAACCCAGCAGCCACGCCAGCCACCGGCACCTACAGTTACCCGACGGCCGCGATGCAGGCCGGTGATTTTTACGGCATATCCGGCGCAACTGGGGAGGCTTTCAATTCGTCCGGCATTCTGCAAGGGACCTATTCCCAAGTTGCTTTGAACCTGCAGAAATATTTCCCGGCCGCCAGTGCTCCAGGATGGATCGCAGGCTGCCCAGGGCCAGCTAATCCCGGGCCAACAGTTGCGCAGACTTGCTCTCCTATCAACAACTACGTATTTAGTGGCACGAGTTCCAATAAGGCGACTTGGTATACTGGCCGGGCGGATTACAACATCAATTCCGCCCAAAAACTTTCATTCACATTCAACTATTTTCCAACCGTTGTTTCTTTTGTTCCGCCGGACCCACTTTACCCCAATGACGCTTCGGCCTTCTCGCAGGGCAACAACTACAACCTTACCGGGCAACTGTCCCACGTCTACACCATTACCTCCACGCTGCTGAATGAGTTTCGCATTGGCGCAGCGCGCGAACTCGATAAGTACAAGCCGTTCTCTTTCGGCAAGAACGATCCGACAACTCTGGGGCTGCAGCCCGCTTACGGCACGAACGTGCCGCCGAATGCCAACGTCTTTCCTCATATATCGATCGATAGCCAGAACGGCGTGAGCGGTGCCGTTTTAGAGGGAGGCACAGTTCTCGGCGCGGGCAGTGGCAACGGAAACATCGACGCCGTTCTCGGCGACGGAACCTACAACGTTTCTGACGTGGTCACGCTCATTCATGGCCGCCATAGTCTGAAGATCGGCGGCGAGTACGACCGCTCTTACCAGAACTATACGAGCTGGGGCGATCTGGATTCCGGTCACTTCGAGTTCAGCGGGGCCTACACCGGTATTCCCTACGCCGATTTCCTCGCGGGCGACGTGTACTCCTGGCATGTCGGTGAGACGGTTCCCACCAGCATCCATTCCTGGACCTCTGCACTGTTCGTCCACGACGATTTCCGGCTCTCTCAGAAAGTGACTCTGAACCTCGGCCTGCGTTGGCAGATGGTCTCCGGTTGGGGAGTCAAAAACAATCTGTTTGGAATCTATGATCCGAAGCTCCCCAACTCCTGGAATGGTGGTCAATTTCCTGGGGCCATACTCTTCGGCGGGCAGACTGATAAGTCGTACGGGGTAAGCAACCTCAGCACGATCGAGAATGGCGATTACAAGGAATTTGCTCCTCGTGTCGGCGTCGCGTGGGCGTTTCGGCCAGAGTGGGTTTTCCGCGCCAGTTACGGCATCTTCGATGCTCCGCGTGATGCCGATATCTACGGCGGCGGCAACGGCGGCACTCTCGGGCTGGGCCTCAATCCGACCAGCCCTTATTTGGGCTATAGCAGCAGCACCCCAGCCTTCGCGCTGGATTCGGGTCCGCCAGCAGGTTCGGTCCAATACCCCACTCTGCAAACCGCATCTCCAGAAGTAGCAAACGGCACGTACATCGCCTTCTACCCGCGAAGCATACCGACCACCTATGTACAGCAACTGCTTACCGGCGTTCAGCACCAGTTCCCCAAGGCGGTTTTGCTGGATGCAAGCTATGTGTATACCCGCGGCCGGAACCTCAACTACACCACAAATGTTGACGCGGTCACGGAGAGCAACCTCGGATGCAGTTCGGGCTGGTGGGCATGCAACCCAAATCCAAACTTCCCCTACATTGGCGGCATCATTTTCAACGGCTGGTCAAATTACAACGCCCTGCAGTTGCGGGTGCAAAAGAGGATGTCGAGCGGGCTTCAGTTTCAGGCGAACTACTCTTTCTCCAAATCTCTTGACACCGGAACGTCAAGGGGTTGGGGCTCGGGCGGTGTGGACGTGTATCAGAATCCATACAGTCCTGCCTCCAACTACGCACCTTCCGCAACCGACATAAGACACTTCTTGGTCGGCGAGGTGGTTTATGAGCTGCCCTTCGGCTCGGGTCGCCAGTATAGGCTTCACGGCGTAGCCGATGCCATCGCCGGGGGCTGGCGCGTCTCCACCATTGCACAGGTGCATACCGGGCTTCCTTTCACTCCTTCGATCACACAAACGGGAGCGTTTACCGGGGGAACTGCGCTCGATCCCGGTTTGAGCACCTGCTGGAGTTGCACCCTTTATGCCGTCAAGGTCGGCGATCCGTACGCAGGAGGACATAACTCTCCGGGTCAGTGGTTTAATCCCGCCGCTTACGCCGAGCCGGCGCCCGGCACGTTCGGCCAGAATCTGCGCGACAGCCTCTATGGACCACAATTTTTCAATATGGATTTCGGGATTGGAAAGACGTTCTCCCTTACCGAGCGGGTCAAGTTCGAGTTCCGGGCGGATTCGTTCAACGTCTTCAATCATATCGACTACGGAAACCCGACTAGCACCATTGATAGTGGAAGCACTGCGGGCATGATCATCCCGACTGATGTTGCCAACAGCCCACGAGTTTGGCAGCTCGGAGGCAAGCTGTCGTTCTAACTCGCAATTAATCCGCGGTACTTTGATTCCTTGAGAGGGCTGCACACCGCCTCTACAACAGTCGGCCCGAAACCCCTGCGGGTTTTGGGCCGGATTTTCTTCGGGCGTGTCGTTCCGTCAGTGCGCTAGATTAGGTTCGCCAGGATTTTCCAAACAACCTGTTGAGCGGTGATGCATGGACGAAACTCCTTTTCGAAGTTTACGGTCGGCCAGTTTGATACTGTTGGTCGTGAGCGTCGCGCGTGCCGCGTTGCCACAAGCTCCAAACCAACCAAGCGCGGAAATCCGCGATCATTTTCAGCGTGCTCAAGCCGCTTTGCAGGCCAACGATTCAGCCTCGGCGCAAAAAGAGTTTCTTGCTGTTCTGGCTCTTGACCCGAAGAATCCCGGCGCGCACACCGGAATCGGCATTGTTGACATGGGCCGTGGCGATTACGCTGCAGCGTCCCATGAATTTCACACGGCCCTTGCATCTCAGCCCACCTTTACCAAAGCGCTGGCTCTTTTAGGCATTTGTCAGAAACGGATGGGGGACCCTTCCGCGCGAGTGTCTTTGCAGAAGGCATTCCAAAAATTGCAGGAGAAATCTCTGCGCGTCCAGGTAGGCATGGAGCTGGCCGGCTTGTATGAGCAGCAAGGAGAAAGTGAAGCTGCCGGATCTCTGATGCGCCAGCTCGTCCAGCTTGACCCCGATAACCCCGACATTCTTTTCGCGGCGCAACGTATTTATTCCGACCTTGCCGACGACACCCTAAATAAGCTCGCCGTCGTTGCGCCAGGTTCAGCCCGCATGCAGCAGGCGATTGCAGAGAAGCTCATCAACGCGGGTGACCTCAAAGGCGCTATCGATCACTACCGCCAGGCACTGCAGATCGATCCCCGCGTATCTGGCGTTCACTATGAGCTTGGGGAAGCGATACTCGAATCGGCTCGCGGTGATGCTGGGGCGCAGGCAGAAGCAAAGAGCGAATTCGAATCCGCTCTGGCCATCGACGGCGACACGGCCAAAGTGGAATGTGAATTGGCTGATATCGCTTCATTGCAATCTGAGTCGGACCAGGCCCTCGCGCATTATCAGCGTGCGTATCGCCTCAACCCGAACGAGGTTCAGGCGCAGGTGGGCCTTGCGAGCCTCGCGATGCAAGAGAATCCGCAGCAAGCCATCAAATACCTTCGCATGGCGGTGCAAATCGATCCTCTTAACGGTTCCGCGCATTATCAACTGGCAAGGGCTTATCAACGCATTCAAATGCCTGAACTGGCAAACAAGGAACTGCAGCTTTCTCAGGAAATCAGAAAGACGAGGGACCAGGTCGAAGCTCTATTCAATCAGATGAATCGCCACACGAAGCCTCAGTCCTACGAAGCGCCCGACCAAGATAGCACGCAGCCGAACCGGTGAAGCGAATGCGTTCCAGAACTCGGAGGTTGCGAAATGTATTGCTGCTGCCTGTTGTGGTCAATTTCTTATGGAGCTTGGCATGCGGCGGGGGATCGTCCGGCACACTACCTCCGCCCCCGGCGCATCCTCCCAGCATTGCCAAGGCCTACGGCAGCGGCAGCGTAGCACTAAACGGGACCGCGACGCTGACCTTCAATCTCTCGAACCCCAATGCGACTGCGGCTCTTACGGGAGTTGGCTTTACCGACTCCCTCCCAACAGGGCAGCTGGTCGCGACTCCGAATGGCCTGAGCGGAAGTTGTGGTGGTGGCACGATCACAGCCGCCGCAGGATCGGCTAGCGTAAGCCTTACCGACGCCTCACTCGCAGCAAGTGCTTCGTGTACATTTAGCATCAATGTAAGTTCCAGTTCTTCCGGTACGCTGAAGAACACGACAGGCGCTATTACTTCGAGCGAAGCGGGAAATGGCGCGAGCGCATCAGCGACGCTGATCGTGGCATCCGCGCCGAGCCAACAACCTCCCCAGCCTGTGGACATCACTCCTATCAGTGGTCAGTCGTACTATGTGCTCAACCAACTGAGCGGGATGCAGGCCGATCTCAACAACAACTCCACGACATCTGGCGATCACCTCGTAGAAGAGTCTCGAACCTTCACTAATACCAGCCAGAGGTGGACTTTCAATGCTGTTTCCGACGGCTCATGGCAGATCAGCAATGTCCGGAATGGATTGTGCTTCGATACGGCCAGCAATGCCGGAGTAATTTATGTTGTGCAGAATCCATGCGCAGCAAACGCAACCCAGCAGTGGACTCTGACTGCGACCACCAATGGCTATTACACCGTGACAAACAAAAGTACAGGAATGGTCATGGATACGGCTTCGTCCAGTGCTGGAGCGGTCCTCGAAGAGACGGCATTATCAGGAAACGCCACTCAGAGCCAGCAGTGGCTGCTGCGTCCGGTATATTTCCGCGGCATCGACAATGCTCTCCTTGAAAAACAGGAAGCGGCGCGGATCTCGACCGGCCAGGTCTGGTGGAAAGAAACTACGGGCGTGCAGACGGATGTTCTCCAGATTCTGAAGAATCATGGAGTAAACATGGTGCGCCTGCGTCCGAGTTCGGCGCCGCCTTACTCGAACCCTTCGCAGCCCGGATGCACCGGAAATGCGTGTTTCGCCGAGACGGACTCTCAGGATCTTGATCTTGCGAAACGAGCAAAGAACCTGGGGATGAGTGTAGAACTGACCCTGCTATTCGACGGGGGATCCTCCAGCAGTATTCCGGGAGCATGGTCCGGACATTCTTTATCTCAACTGCAGAGCGATGTGTACAACTATGTCAAAGCCGAAGTGATGGCGTATCGGCAGGCGGGCACGATGCCGGATTTGATCTCGATCGGCAACGAAGTCGATACCGGGTTCCTTGGCACTGCCGGAAGCCCCACGGGGAGCAACTTCGGCGGTTTTGCATCGCTTCAAATGCAGGCGATTCAGGCGATTCAGGATGCCTCCAGCGATTCTTCACTCGGACCCGCGATTCCTGCGCCGCTGACCTGCATTCACATCACTCCGGCCTGGGATCTTACTCAGTTCTTTACCCTCGCTAACCAGAACAACATCCCTTACGACGCAATATGCCAGAGTTATTACCCGTTCTTTCATGGGCCGTTAACCGATGCGCAGGCTGCTCAGAGCAATCCGAATCACCAGCCGGTAGAGGAGGATGTCCTAGCTGCAGCGGCGAACAATATCGGCAAGCCTATCCTTATTCTCGAAGCTGGCGAGCACTACGAGAACGGATTTCAATCGAACGATCCGTGGTACTCTCCGCCCACAACGGCTTCACAAGCTCAGTTTCTGCGGGATCTCGATTTCGTGCAGCAGGGCCTTCCTGGTAACCTCGGAATGGGAATCGCATACTGGGATCCGGCAGGCGTCAACATTCCAAGGTTGACCGGCGGATGGTTCAATGGTGGCACCGGCTTGCCCGATGCGATCTACGTCTGGAACGGCCTAACACTCTTCGATAATGCCGACAGCTCCGGCCGCACGGACGTGAGTGATCCCAGCTATGCGACTCCTCTTCCAGGACTCGACGCCCTCGGCGGTCATTGAGGCGAGCAAAAGACCAACATGCCCGTCTTGGCTGGAATTCTCGCGAGAGATCCACTTGAAAACAGCCGACGCAGCACCGCATACAATTTCGACACCATCGATGTGCACAAAAATCCAAAAGTGTCCATTATGTTCTTGAAAACTGCGGTCGGCGACTAGTGCTTATGGTGCATTTGGCGGCGCGACCAGCAACCAGAGAATTGTTCACACAGAAGGCAGATGGCTTTCTAGACTCGGACGCACAGTTTCGTGCTGCGACAAGAACGGGTGTGTGGGTTCAAACGACCTGAGATAGCGCTGGTTGCCGGCGGTCCCTACGGCGCATCGCGCTCATTCATGGCTTCCAGGGTCCGCGATTTCTGTGACTTGGTTACAAGCTCCATCTAAAGAACAGGAGGCCCAAAGGGGCGTATATCACCTTCCGTGACCCACTGCCAAGCGCGCTTGTCGTCGCTCAGGGGTACTCGCCGGACCTCGCCGTACTCGACCAGGCGATTCAACACAGTGGTGACTGAAGCAACGGGATCCTTGTGGTTCGCTAACACTAGCGGGGCTTCATTGAACAGGCGCTCGCAAACGTCACGCGATGTCAGAGGAGCGTCGGATTGTATGAGGATTTCACGACACTTGTCGGTGAGGCCTTTCCGACGATTTGGGCTGCTGACCTCCAGAGTTTCCCTTAAGTCCTCAGTCAATATGCTCTCTCCAAACGTGGATGCCAGTCCGGCCGCAGTCTTCTTGAGCGTGCCAATGCGACGAGTCACATCCGCTCGTATCTGCAGCGATTTACGGAGTTCGTCGGCCACCTGCCTCGCGACTTCTTGCAAGCTCGCGCCGACATTGGCGGTCGAAGGCCTGCTCAGCGGATTCCGATCGCGCTCTTGTTCCATAGGCTCCCTACATGGCTACGGCTACAGATGCCAGACACATTTTGTGAGCCGATACGATCAGCCAAACACAGAGTTAGACGAAGCTGTCTCGCGAATGGCTGTGTAACAGGGATAATTGGCATTTAAAACGTAACGAAAAGCATCCCCTGAAGGATAAGAAACCCTCAGGTGTGCGTTTCATCGGAATGCTGTTGTTATCTGACAGTCTCAGCGTGCTTGCGCGCCGGGCTCTCCTCGCGACAACGCCATTCGCGGCTTCGGTTGCCGCTTCAGATATATCGAGTGGTCGGGCACTCGTTCTTTCCCTTTCTAGCGAGCAGAATCAGGGCATCCCTCCGTAACTTCTATTCGTCCCCTGAGGAAGTGGATCGGAACCAAGCCCGCGATAGAAAGTGCACACGCGAGGCAGAATCTGCAATACACATCGCCTTTTGATATCGAGGAAAAGACCGGATGCTTCGACTCAGAAATCACGTACTCGTCGCCTGCGCAGCGATTGTGATCGCCAGTTACGGGACCTCCCAGGATCAGGCTCCACCGCGGATCAAAGTCGTCAAGATCAACGATTCCATCTATATGGCCCCAATGACCTCCAACGTTTACCTGATTATGACGCGTGATGGAAACGTGGTGATCGATACAGGGCCGCAGAGGGACGCTCAAGAAGCCAAGGATTTACTCACCGCTGTGAGCAACGCGCCGGTCAAGTACATTATTTTGACGCACGGCCACGTCGACCACATCGGCGGAATCGACCTGTGGAGACAGTCGGGGACCAAAATCATTGCGGAACGAAACTACGTCGAACTAGTGAATTACGTCACCAGGCTGGCGGGCTTTTTTGCTCCTCGTAATGCCGTCGCCTTCAATCATCCCATACCCGATGTGGGGCCCTGGGCTGGGAATTTCGGCGCTACCATTGAGCCCACCATTTTGTTCGATCAGACATATGAGTTCACGCTGGGCGGAATCAAATTTGAGCTGTTCAGCACCCCCGGAGAAACGCCGGATCACCTGACTGTGTGGATCCCCGCTTACAAGGTCGCGCTCATCGGCGACAACTACGCGGGGGCAGGAATGCCCGAGCCGATGTCCTTCCCGAATATCTACGCGATCCGCGGGACCAAGCCCAGGCCCGCGCTTGACTGGATCAAATCCATCGATACGGTGCTTTCGCTCAAGCCGGAGATCGTGCTCAACGGGCACGGCGAGCCTATCTTCGGCCAAGCGGAGATTAATCAAAAGCTGACTCGGTATCGTGACGCCATTCAGTACGTCCACGATGAGACGGTGAAGGGCATGGACGCTGGAAAAGACGTGTACACGCTCATGCAGGAGATCAAGCTTCCTGCCAGCTACAACCTGAGCGAAATATTCGGCAAAGTTAGTTGGTCCGTGCATGGAATCTATGACGGATACGCGGGCTGGTACGACGGGAACCCTTCATCGATGTACGACGTGCCGGCTTCTGCCGTGTATCCCGATCTTGTCAAACTAGCCGGGGGACCGGATGCGGTTGTGCGAGTGGCTCTCGAGAAACTGGACGCGGGGAAACCAGTTGAGACGCTCCGCTTAACCGATGTTGTTCTTGCATACGACGCGAAGAATGTTGCTGCCCTCAATGCCAGGATCAAGGCGCTCGAAAATCTGCGGGAACATTGTGAGAATTTCGTTGAGGACGGTTGGCTGCAATACGGCATTCGAAAAGCAAAGGAGAAACTGGATGCAGAGTGATATGCGGTGCGATAGGCGTTCGAGTGCCGGTGAGAAAGAGGCCAGCAAGGCAGCACTCGGTGTGCTCTCTCGACAAGGTCGAAGAAACGTCAAAAGCGTCCTTCAATCAAGCGCAGCAGCTGGGGACGACAGCCTCTGCTACAGGAGAGTTCCTTCCCATTTCTAAGAACGGCGATATATTCTCCGCTTTCGCAGGGTTGCAGTTCCCGGATGCGGCTTACATTCACGATGGAGGAGCGGTGAATGCGCACGAAGCGATCCGGATCCAGTTTTGCCGCCAGGTGCCCGATACCTTCCCGCAGCAAGTAGGAGTCCTTGCCCGAGTGCAGCCTGACGTAGTTCGCAGCGGCCTCGATCCAGTCAATCTCGTTCAAGTCCAGAAAAACGACTCGGCCGGAAGTACGGATCACCAGCCTGCGGATCTGCCTGGATTCAACCTTCGTCGTGGCCAATAAATCGAGGATCCTGGCCCGCACGCTCTGCTCATGCGACTTCAGTAGCTCTACTTTGACCCTTTCGAGGGCACGGTGCAGCCGTTCCTGATTGAAAGGCTTCAGCAAATAATCGAGGGCATGGGCCTCAAAAGCGCGAATCGCGTAGCGATCGTGCGCGGTGGTGAAAATGACGATGGGGAGCCTGTCCACCGGGATGCTATTGAGCACCTCAAAGCCGTCCCCATTCGGCATCTGAACATCCAGCAACAGTAGGTCAGGGCTATGGGCAAGGACTGCGTCAATGGCCTGCCCGCCGTCCTGGCATTCATCTACAATCTGGACCCCGGTTTCCGCCTCCAGCAATAGACGCAATTTCTTTCGAGCGAGAGTCTCGTCGTCAGCAATGATGGTGCGAATGACTGGAGCAATCATGCGGACTTCCCGGTAAGCTGCGGATCGGAATCTGGCGCACTCACGTCCGACAAGACCGCGCCCTCAGTCGTGCTGAAAGGCAGCCGCAGGCAGACCTCCGCGCCGGATCCGGCCAGGTTACGGAACTCACAAGTCTGTTTCTCCCCATAGAGAGCAGCCATCCGGGCACGCGTCAGTCTCAAGCCAAGCCCTTCCCGGGTCTTTCCCAGGGATGGACTTCGCGATCCAGGGCCGTTGTCACGAATCCAGAGTTCCAGAGTCCGTCCATGTCCCCGTTTCGCGACAATCCTTATTTCGCCGCCGTAGGAAAGCTTGGCGATGCCGTGCCGGACGGCATTCTCCACCACAGGTTGCAAAAGAAGGTGCGGAACCTGAGCGTCCAGACATTCCGGGGCAATATCGAAGGTTACATGCAGCCTTTCTTCGAACCGGACCTTTTCGATGTCCAAATAGACGTTCAGAAACTCAATCTCTCGGCTGAGGCTAGTCAGATGAGTCCCATCATCCTCGAGGCTCATGCGCAGTAAATCGCTGAGCGAAGTCAGCATGCGATCCGCGGCGTTCACGTCCGTCAACATGAGCGCCGAGATCGAATGCAGCGTGTTAAAGAGAAAGTGCGGTTGCAACTGGCTCTTCAGCGTTTGTAACCGCGCGCTGGCCAACTCCTTCTCCAATCGCATGGTTTGTAACTCGCGTTCGTGGAACCCGCGGTAATACACGAAGGCATGGGCGACGATCACGATCGGGATATATGAGGCAATCACGTCGTCCACGACCGTCGTGAGGAACATCGTCCGGCCAACGGCGAAGACATTTCGAAAAGTGTGAGCATAGACGTCCCAGAATGCGAACGTCCATTCGCGATGGGAAGCATCAAAGTACCCATACGGAGTCAATCCGCGAAACGTGATGTGGCCGAGATTGTAAGCCAGTCCGCAAATCGTGTAGAGCAGAGTGGGCTTGATCCAGTTGTGACGTCGCAAAGGAAAGCGGAGAGCCAGCATGAATGCAAAGGGAGTGACTGGTATAAACGTGAGGAATTCGCTGCACTGCATGCCGGCGACTGTCGTGAATGGCGTCGTTCGCCCGCTGGTGCGGTAGAACTCGTATACCGTCACGGTGGCCGCAAAGCTGACAAAGCTCCAGATCGCGACACAGGCACTGCAGACCCGAACCGCTCGCACCTTTACTGGCATGAATTGATTCTCTGGCGGGATAAAACTCCCATCTTCCGGGCTCTCCGCTTTCTAGTTAGACGCTGGGGGATGAAAGCTGTCACCTCGGTTGGCCTTGTTTCGCCGTCTTTACTCTGTACCCTGGGCAGGCACGATCTTCAGATTGGAAAAATAGGCATCCGTGTCTGACGTTGCATAAAGCGCAATTTGACCACTGCTCTCGCCCAGCTTTAGATCATTCACGATGAGGCACGGCTGCAGCGCCCCATTCACGTAAACCAGCGCCTTTACTCGTTGGACGACGATCCTGAGCTTCGTCCATGCGCCTGCATCCAGGTCGACGTAGGACTCATAGACACCGGGATTTTCTTTTCTAAGCCGGTGCCACGGAAAGTCGGGGTCCGATGTGTACTGGACAGAGTGGTTACGGCGGAGTTGATCGGCGGAGCGTGCGTTGGTCATACGCAGGTAAACCGTTTCGAACCGCCCGCCATGGTCCTGAACACGGAAAGAAATACCAATGAATCCACGAGCGTCCTCTGGTGCGCCTTGGCGAGGCATCCCAGCCAGATCCACTTCGATCGTTCCGTTCGTAAAGTTTGAATTCTTGACAATCGCGAGCGCTTGACCATCGGTATCCAGCAACATGTGAAAAGCGCGCTTTCCACGATAAGTGGTGACCTCGGTCTTGGTGTTAGGGGGAGGGGAGCTGTTCTGCGGTAAATTCTTTACTTCTATCCTATCCATTGAATTCAGAGGCAGCGTCCAAGCACGGCTGGCAGCTTTGTTTTGGGCGTTGGCCCCATTCAGTGAAATCTGGGCGAGAACCAAAATCAGCAAGCATCCTGGCGCGCGACGAAGAGCGACTGGAGATCTCAAATCCCGCAACATTGCCGTGTGAGCTCGCATATTCTCGATGAGATCGGTCAGGGGACTTGCAGCGGCACTTCTTTTTTCGATTCATCCCAACCCTCGCTCTTGATCTCATCGCTGGCCTGCCGAATGCGTTCTTCGAGGGATGGGGCATCGGTGCGCGGCGGCGCGGGCTTATCCTCGCGGGACAGGAATTGGTATACCTCAAGCAGTTCCACGGCAGCATGGGGCGAGTAGCCGGCCATGACGGCGAGCTTTAGACCTTCGCGATCGGCAGCGAGCTCACCGTCCTTGCCATAAGGCTTGCCAAAGTCTTCGATCGAAAGCTTGTCGAACTGGTCAGAGCCGAGATGATCTCTCGCTATGACTTCGGCGAGTCTTTCATGGCACTGGTTCAAATCAACGTGGCTGACCTCGTGTCCCAACACCACCGCAAGCTCATCTTCGTGCTGCATCAAGGCCAGGACGCCGCCCCCGAGTAAAATCACGCCGCCGGGGTAGGCAACAGCGCTGCGGAAGCTGGGATGAGGATCGAGATGAAACGTGTAGGCGAGCTTGTGGGATGCGTTTTTGGCGACTTTGTCTCCCACGGTCTGCAGATATTCTTCAATGCGACGAGTTTCCTCGCTTTGGGCGAATCCGGTCTGCTTGTGGAAAGCAACGAGCAAGGCTTCTCCTGCCCGCCTCTCATCTTCAGAAGACAGCGCCTCCGGCAGTTTGCGGTCACTCCCCGCAAACAGAAAAGAACAAGCCAGAATGCAGAGAATTGGAATGTAGATCTTGGTCATCACGGGCACTCTGGACGTTGGCGCGAGCCGCGCACTTTCGGAAGTGCGCAACGGAGCCAATATACACGGCATTATCGGAGCGGGGGCAGTCGTCTTCGACGAAATTTGGCGACTCAACTCTTGTTATCGACCCGTCGCCTCGTCGGCTCCCCAATCCATCCCATCGCAATGGGTACTCGTCCCGCCCACGCTCCGGCGAGATTTCTAGACACCATAATTAGCGATGAGTAAAGTCTGTTTCCGGCTGATATAAGGCGAATTTGAAGAGACTCCAGGAGGAGAATGCATGCGCTCGGGCAAGATGCTTATCGCGTTAACGGTTATTTCGCTGTTTACAACATTTTCGAACATCCGGGCGCAGACCTCGACGAGTATGCCGGTGTTGGATCATTTCGATCCCGATCGGGTAGATAAATCGCTGGATCCATGTGCGGATTTCTTCCAATACGCCTGCCGCAACTGGTTAAAAGAAAATCCGATTGCGAGTGATCTACCGGGCACGGGAGCTTTCACCAAACTGGGACTCTGGAACATCGCCGCCATTCACAAGACTCTTGAAGATTTCTCGCAAGCCAGCAATCGAAGCGTTGCCGAACAGCAAGCGGGAGACTACTACGCATCGTGTATGAATGAAACCACAATCAACAAGCTCGGGCTGGATCCACTCCAGCCCGAAATGCGGAAGATAGCCGCCCTGAAAAGCAAAGGGCAACTACCAGAGGTGTTGGCATCCCTCCACCTGGCGATTCGTCCCGCGAATTTAGCTTTCATCGACGCGCAATATCCGGGGGTTCTGTTTGGGCTTTATCCCGCGCCGGATTTCGATGATGCGCGAGTCAATGTCCCGACGCTGGATCAGTCTGGTATGGGCCTGCCAGGGCGGGAATTCTATTTGAACGATGATGAAAAGTCGAAGCAGATTCGAATTTCCTACGTCCAACACATTTCGAGGATGCTCGAGCTCTCAGGTGAACCTAAAGCACAGGCTGACTCCGATGCGCGCGGCGTACTCACCTTGGAAACTGGCCTGGCGAAAGTTGCCATGGACATTGTCGCGCGGCGCGATCCAAAGAATCAGGACCACAAACTGGCGCTCACCGAAGTTCAGGCGCTCACTCCGTCGTTTGACTGGAAACGCTATTTTGCCGCGATGCAGGCGCCTCTCGTTTCGCAATACCTGGTCCTGTATCCGGATTTTTTCCGCGGGGTCGAGACGTTGATCGCTTCCACTCCCATCGATCAATGGCGAGCTTACCTGCGCTATTCACTTCTCAGTGCGATGGCGCCTTTCCTGAGCCAGACTTTTGTGCAAGAGAACTTCGATTTCGTGGGAGGAAAGCTTTTTGGGCTGAAGCAAATGCAGCCACGCTGGCGACGTTGCTCCATGAGTGCGGATGCCGACCTTGGCGAAGCTGTTGGCCAGGCTTACGTGGCGAAATACTTCCCACCGGAAAATAAAGAGAGAATGGTACAGATGGTGAAGACCATCGAAGAGGCGCTGCATCAAGATATAGATGCCGCCGACTGGATGTCAGCCGAAACCAAGCAACGTGCTCACGCAAAACTCTCGGCTCAAATCGACAAGATTGGCTATCCCGACCACTGGCGCGAATACAACGTTGTAATCAAGCGGGATGACTATCTGGGCAACGTGATGAGAAGCGCCAAATTCGAGATGCACCGTCGCCTTCAGAAATTTGGGAAGTCTGTCGACCGATACGAGTTCAGCATGACACCACCGACCGTGAATGCCTATGAAGACACCCAAAGCAATACTATTAATTTCCCTGCCGGGATCCTGCAGCCTCCATTTTTCGATGCCGCTCAAATTGATGCCGTCAATTTCGGAGCCATCGGGACAGGGATCGGGCATGAGATTACTCACGGTTTCGATGATCAGGGCCGCAAATTTGACGCCGATGGCAATCTGAAAGACTGGTGGACGGCTGCTGATTCCGCCAACTACGAGGAGCGCGACCGGTGTATCCAAAGCGAATACACGCAAGATGTTCCCGAGGCAGGAGTGAAGCAGGATGGTAAGCTCTCCGCTGGTGAGGACACGGCCGACAACGGCGGGGTGCACTTAGCGTTGATTGCGCTACGCAACACTTTGAGACAGGAAGGCAAAGATCTCGATTCCACCGCGGCAGATGGAATGACCGAAATGCAGAACTTCTTCCTGGCGTACGCCAACATGTGGTGCGGAGATCTTCGTCCAGAAGCGGCCCGCACTGTCGTAATGACGCAGGGACACTCGTTGAGCAGGTACCGGGTAAACAATGTGCTTGGCAATATGTCAGAGTTCGCGCATGCTTTTGGATGTCACGCAGGTCAGCCGATGGTGCATGCTAACGCATGCCGAGTGTGGTAAGGCGAGCAAATAGCAGCAAAGATCTCGGGGATGTGCGCGACTATATTATGAATAAGTAATCTGTGTTGCCTTAACTTCTTTGTTTGCTCTTTGGCGCACATTCGGAATCCTGTTGGGACAACCATCGCGGTGCAGCAGAAACTCATGCGGCACGCAGACGTCAGAACCACGCTGAACATTTACGGCTCTGTGGTCACGAACGAGATGGAAGTGGCGAACGCGAAGGTCGCCGGACTGGCGCTGAAGGCGGCGAACTGATTTGCAAGTGATTTGCGCGGCTGTAAGCCACTGATGTCCGTTCCGAGACATAGGTAACAGAACGTTCCGGAGACATGGGTTACACTTTTCGGCCCGAAGGGGGCGGAAAGGAGATGCCATGGAAGGAGAGTTCTGTGATGGACGAACGCATGCGGTTTGTG